>Ga0224723_1000149_pt1 | contig 46793 bp, 40 predicted proteins | sample Balambano_FR2_Me_FD_161647 | JGI IMG/M metagenome (GOLD analysis project Ga0224723, IMG submission 161647) | Freshwater sediment microbial communities from Lake Towuti, South Sulawesi, Indonesia - Balambano_FR2_MetaG | ecosystem: Environmental > Aquatic > Freshwater > Lake > Sediment | place... | reverse complement strand
CGCAAACATCGTTCGCAGCGACACGGGCTTGATGCTCAATCTCGCCACGTCCAGTGTGTCGATCGACAACGTCGATAATCCGGGGCTGTGGGGCAACTTTGGCGCGGCAGCACCGATGGCAGAAGAACCGCCAGCCGTTGAAGGCGTGGTGATTGGCTACGGCGCGCCGGAACTGAGCGGAGGGCAGGGCGCGATTATGCAGAGCCTGCTCGATAAAGCTGCCGAAATGGGTTGGGAAGTCGTGACGGCGAATGCCAACTTCGATGCCGAAGCGCAGGCAAACCAGATCGACAACTTCATCGCTCAGGGCGTAGACGCGATTGTCGTCGTGCCGGTCGATAGCCAGGCGATTTGCGCTTCGGTGCAGCGCGCGACAGACGCAGGTATTCCGTTCTATACGATTGACCGCGCGCCGATTGGCTGCGAGATCAACATGACGGTGCAGTCGGATAACTACCTCGCGGGTCAGCAATCGGCAGAGGCAGTCGTTGCCTTCCTGACCGAGAAGAACGGTGAAGCCCGCGGTACGGTGCTGGAACTACAAGGCGATCTGGGACAGAACGTGGCGCAGCTGCGCGGCGGCGGCTTTAACGATGTGATGGCGGAATATCCGAACATCACCATCGTCCAGCGTCCGACCGAATGGCAGGCGGATGCCTTCTCACAGGCGACGCTGGATGTCGTGGCTGCTCAGGAAGTGGATGCTATCTACATGCACTCCGATTGCGTCGGTACGAGCGTTGTGACGGCAGCACTGGAACAGCTCGGTCGGCTCGTCGCGCGTGGCGAGGAAGGTCACATCTTCCTAGCAGGCGTTGACGGCTGCGCCGACGCGCTCCAAGCAATCCGTGATGGCTTCAGCGATCAGGCGTCCAGCCAGCCCATTACTGACTTCGGCATTATCGTCCGCTGGATCAACCGCGATCTGAGCGGCGTGGCGACCGAAGAAGGCACGGTGACGCAGGACGGCGCGTTGTGGTCGCCCGCGACGATTGTGCGCAGCGACACGGGCTTGATGCTGAACCTCGCCACGACCAGTGTGTCGATTGACAATGTCGATAACCCGGCGCTGTGGGGCAACGCAGGTCAGTAAATTCTTGTAACCCTCACCCCAAACCCCTCTCCCAAACGCGGAGTACCGCTGGGAGAGGGGCTTCCAGATTCCGTACTGTCTCCGCTGGAGTCCTCATGTCTCAGGGCGTACTCAACAGGCTGTTCTCTGCGATTATCGACAATCTGATCTGGGTGTTTGTCGTCATCGCTTTCATCGCCTTCTCGCTTCTTTCAGACGCTTTCTTAACACCGTTTTCGATTGGCAATATATTGTTACGCATTGCCACGTTAGGGCTGCTGGTACTTAGTCAGTCGTACACCTTCATCACGGGCAACTTCGATCTGTCCGTCGAATCGACACTCGCCTTCGTCGCGATGGTTGCCGGGCTGCTGCTGGTTTCAGACGTGGCGGGCGGCTTAGGCATCATGCTTCCGATCAACATCGTCATCCCGATCATGCTGGTCATCGGCGCGTTGATCGGCTTGTTCAACGGCTTTCTGATCACGAAAGTTGGCGTCAATAACCTGATCGTCACAATTGCCATGCTCTTTATCCTGCGCGGCGCAACCTATGGTATTTCGCCGGGGACGAGCATCAGCTTTGGTGGCGAAGAGTTCGCTGCGTTTACCTGGCTGGGCGGCGGTACGCTGGCGCGCTTCAGCTTTGAGAATGTGCGCGGCAATCTGGTCATTCCGGTAGCGGGCGTGTTCGTCATTCTGGCGTTCATCATCGCCTACATTCACACACGCTACACCCAGTTCGGGCGCAATATGTACGCCATCGGTGCAGACGCGGAAGTGGCACGCGCGTCCGGCATCAACGTGGATCGCACATTGATCATCGTCTACATGATCGCGGGCGTATGCGCGGCATTGGCGGGCTTAATCAGCGCCGGGCGCTTGCAGACTGCCACACCGACGATGGGCGACGGCGTGATCTTCTCCGTTCACGCGGCGGCGATCATCGGCGGCATGAGCATCTATGGCGGGCGCGGCAATGTGCTGGGCGCGTTCGGCGGTGTGCTGCTGTGGTCGATCCTGGACAACGGGCTGAATATTATGGGTGTGTCGCCGTTCTGGATCGAGGTCAGTCGCGGCGGGCTGCTGCTGTTCTCGATTGCGATTGACGCGCTGCGGGTGCGCTACCAGCGGCGTGTTGCGTTACGGCAATCGCTGGCAGAAAGCACCATCGGCTTGCAGGACGCAAGGGCGGGGGCATAAATTATGGCGAATACCCTCATCTCCGATGCTCCTGTCATCATTTCGATGCGCGGCGTGACCAAGACGTATCCCGGCGTGGTCGCGCTGGCGGACGCCGATTTTGACGTGCGGCGCGGCGAAATTCACGGGCTGGTCGGCAAAAACGGCGCGGGCAAGTCGACACTGATGGGCGTGCTGATGGGTATCCGGCAGCCGGACGCGGGCGTCGTCACGGTCGATGGCAGCGAAATCAAACACCTGACACCGCAGCTGATGGGCAATCTCGGCGTGGCGTATGTGCCTCAGCACGTCAAGATGCTCAATACGCTGACCGTTGCCGAGAATGTGCTGGCGGGCAATCTGCCAAAAAACGGACTGGGCATCGTTGACTGGCGCGCGGTCTACCAGGACTCCCAGGATCGATTGGGCAAGCTCGGCTTGAACATTGATGTGCGCAAGACCGTCGAGGGCTTGAGCCTGGCGGAGCAAACCATGCTGGCGATTGCCAAAGCGCTCTTCAGCAATGCGCGCATGATCATCCTTGATGAACCGACGGCGGTGCTGCCGCGCAAGGATAAGAACTTGCTCTTCGGCTTCGTGCGTTCGCTCAAAGCGCAGGATGTCGCGTTTGTCTACATCTCGCATCATCTGGAAGAAATCTTTGAGATCTGCGACCGCGTGACGATCATGCGCGATGGGCGCATCATCGAAACGCGCGCCGTCGCGGAAATCACCGTACCGGAGCTGATACGCGGCATGGTCGGCGAAACCGTCGGCGAGTTCCAGCGTGATCCATCGCTGACAAATGAAGAAGTGCTGCGCGTAGATACACTGTCGCGGCGCGGCAGTTACGAAGAGGTCAGTTTCAGTGTCCGACGCGGCGAAGTCGTCGGGCTGTGCGGGTTGCAAGGCAGCGGTGTCGGTGAACTGGCGAAGGCGCTCTTCGGGCTGGAACGGCGCGGCGTGGGGGAAGTCTATATTGATGGCAAGCCACTGACCGCCGAAACACCACGAGAAGCGCTCGATCAGGGTGTCGCTTACCTGCCGGATGATCGCCACAAGCTCGGCATGGTCGGGCTGCGACCATTGCGCGAGAACGTCACTTATTCGGTGCTGGAGCGAATGACGCGCGGGCTGGGCATTGTCTCGCGCGGCACGGAGCGCCCGCTGGTGCAGGGCTATATCGACAAGCTCGGCATCGTCACGCCAGGGCAGGAGCAAAAGGCGAATCTGCTCAGCGGCGGCAACCAGCAGAAGGTGGTGTTCGCCCGCCTTGCCGCGACGCAGCCGAAAGTATTAATGCTGCACGAGCCGACGCAGGGCGTGGACGTGCGTGCCAAAGTTGACATCTTCAATATCGTGACCGACCTGAGCAAGCAGGGCGTCGGCATTGTCATCGTCTCGTCAGAGGTGCGCGAACTGGTGGGTTTGTGCGACCGCATCCTGGTGATGTATCAGGGCAAGATCATCGCCGAGTTCACGCGCGCCAATGCAGACATGAAGCCGGAAGATATTCTGCTCGCTATCGAAGGGGGGGCATATGCGCCAGCAAATTGATTGGGTCGGGTTTGTCCTCAACAACTTCATCTGGTTTGTCTTGCTTGCGACCCTGATCCTGTTTGCGATAGCCATACCAGACTACTTTACGTTCTCAAACGTCGTCAATATTCTGATCACCGCCAGTGTATTGGGTGTACTGGTCATCGGGCAATCGCTGGTGTTGATCGCGCGCAAGCTCGACCTTTCGGCAGAAGGCACGCTCTCACTGGTGACGGTGCTGGCAGCTTACATCATGCTGCCATTCCGCGATTTCACCGCCGGGCAGGCGGGCGGCAACGGTTGGGAACTCAACCCCGTCATCGTCGTGCCGATCATTCTGGCGCTCGGTGCGTTCATCGGTTTCATCAACGGCGTGCTGATCATGCAGTTCAAGATGAATTTCTTCATCGTCACACTGGCAATGCAGCTTGTCCTGCGCGGGGCGGCACTGGTCATCAGCGAAGGCGCGATCATGCCTGGCACGCCAGATGCCTTTAACTGGCTCGGCAGCGGGCGCTTGTTGGACATCATTCCGGTGTCGGTCGTGACGACGCTGGCGATGTATCTGGTCTTTTCGTATCTGATGAGCAGCTCGCGTTTCGGGCGTGAAGTCTACGCGGTCGGCGCGAACGAGGAAGCGGCGCGAGCCGCCGGCTTCAACCCGACGCGCACTGTCATCATCGTCTACACGCTCAGCGGCTTGCTGGCGGCGTTTGCAGGCTGGATGCTGCTGGGACGCCTGACCTCTTCCGTCCCGAATCTTGGCGCGGGCTATACGCTGAACGTCGTGGCGGCAGCTGTGATCGGCGGCGTCAGTTTGAAGGGCGGTGAAGGGTCGATCATTGGCGCGTTTGCGGGCGTACTGCTGCTGGCGATGATCAACAACGCGCTCAATCTGATGGATGTTAACCCGTTCTGGGTCAATGCTGTGCGCGGCGTCATCATTCTGATTGCGCTCATCATTGACGCGCTCAAGACGCGCTACAAGCGCCGCGCGCCGCTCGTGCGACCGTCTGCCAGCGCGCCCCCTTTGGAACCAAAACGGACATAGTGGACACCCTCACCCCAACCCCTCTCCCTCAGGGAGAGGGGCTTCAGAGGGCAGCTCTTTGCCTTCAATGCGAGGGGCAGCGAAAGTGAGACCACGGGTAAAACAATGTGCAAAGGAGTGGCATGAGCGGATTTTGGGACGCGCTGCCCACGCAGCGGTTGATGGTGGATGGCTCATTGTGGTCGGCGCGGCTGCACAGCCTGAAGGACGACATGGCGCGCGTCGAGTCGTATGTCGATCTGTATCATGTCGATGTGACCGACGCGCATTTCGCGCCCGGACTGCTGTTTTTCCCTGACCTGGTCGCCGCGCTGCGCCCATTTACACAGAAGCCGATTCATGTGCATCTGATGGTTGAGTCGCCGCTGGCGTTGATCGATGATTTCGCGACGGCGGGCGCAAACCTGATCACCATCCACGCAGAGAATGGCGACCACATCGCGCCGAGCTTCGAGCAGATGCGCACGTTGAATGTCCATGCGGGGCTGGCGATCCAGTTGGAGACGCCGCTGGATGCAGTGCTGCCCTGGCTCGATGAAATTGTACTGGTGACGCTGATGGGGACGAAGCTGGGCATCAAGGGGATTGATCTCGACCCGTCGCAATATGAACGCATTACGACCATGCGCGCCATGCTGACGGAGCGTGGGCTGACGGACACTATCAAAATTGCCAACGATGGCGGCAACCGCAAGCACACCATTCCGGCGATGCGCGCGGCGGGTGTGGACGCGGTTGTGCCAGGCTCGCTGATCTTCGGCAGCACTGATCTGGATGAAACGTTCGCCTGGCTGCACGGACTATGAACCTCACCCCGCGCAAAATCCACTCTGCATAGAGTCTGCACCCCTCTCCATTGGAGAGGGGACGGGGGTGAGGTGTTTGGACATTCTGTGAAGGAGATTATGGTGTCTGAACTTAAATTATCCGCCATCATCGGCTTGTACAACCAGATGAACGACCGCTTCATGTCTGGCGGCTATGCGCCCTATCGCAGCTTGCTGGAGATGATCGAAATCGCCGGACAGCAAGGGTTGGCGAAGGGGATTGAGTTCACGCACGGCGAAGCAGGTGATCTGAACAGCGGCAATCTGGCAGAGGTGCAAGCCCGTCTGTCACATTATGGCATGGTCATCAGCGGCATCAATCCCAACCTGTGGGGGCAGCCGCGCTGGGGCAAAGGTACGCTTGGTGCGAACGACGCGGCGACGCGCCAGCAGGCAATCGACTATATCAAGTCGGTGATCGACCTGGCAGGGGAGGCGGGCAGCGGTTACGTTGGGTTGTGGCCCGGTCAGGATGGGCATGACTACTACTTCGAGGTCGATTACGAGCGCGTGTTTGACTGGTGGGTTAGTGCGCTGCAAACGCTGGCAGACCACAACCCGCAGATGCGATTGGGACTGGAGTTCAAGCCTTACGAGCCACGCGCCTATTCATTCATCAGTACGGCAGCGAAGACGCTCATGCTGCTGGACGAGGTGAACCGACCGAATGTGGGTGTGTGCTTTGATGTCGGGCATTCGCTCTCCGGTGGCGAAAATCTGGCGGAAGTCGTGGCGCTGTGCCAGCGCAAGGGGCGGCTGTTCCACTTGCACCTTAATGACAATTACGGCAACTGGGATTGGGATTTGAACGTTGGCTCTGTACACTTCCTGGCGTATATTGAGATGATGTACTGGCTGCGGCGTACCCATTACGACGGTTGGTATTCGATGGACATCTTCTCCTACCGCATCGACCCGACGGCGGCGATGGCGGAAAGCCTGTTATGGACGCAATCGCTGCATACCGCCATCGACAGCATCGGCACGGAACGGCTGGATGCGCTGCTGGCGGCGGGCGACGCCAACGCTACATCGAAATTCTTCCGCGAATGGATGTTTCGACTATGACCGATCTCATCACACAGGCACAACTGCGCGCCACACTGGATGGCACAGGAGAGCGTTACCAGGTGATGGCGTTGGCGGATGGCTTCAGCCTGATCGTGACGCAGCGCGGCGGACGTATCTTTTCCTTCCTGCCTGACGGCGATCCGTTGTGCTGGATCAATCCAGTGCTGGAAAGCCCTGATGCTTTTGCTGCCGCGATTGCTGAAGGCGTATGGAACCTGGGCGGTGAGCGCATCTGGATCGCGCCGGAAGTGCAGTACAACAGCAGCGACCGGACGCGCTTTATGAAGACACTGCTCTTCCCGCCGCAGATGGACCCGGCAGCATACACGTTTGAGGCTGACGCGACGAGCGCCCGCCTGAAGACACAGATGACACTGCAAGCGTATAATCTTGGCAGCGGCAGCACGACGCTGACAGTTGAACATCATATCCGCACAGGATTACCAAACCCGCTGCGTGCGCTGAAAACGTTCGACATGCTGATGCACGGCGTTGCCTATGCAGGCTTCATGCGGACGGTGCATCTGGCGACTGCGACGACCGACCCGCTGTACAGTGAGTCATGGTGTCTGATGCAGCTTAATCCGGGCGGCACGATGCTTATCTCGACGACGGTGGCGGATGCAGAGGTTTCGACCTATTTCGGCGATCCTGCGCCGGATAGCCTGACGGTCGTTGACGGGGCGTATCGGTTGGCGTTGACAGGGCGGCGCGAATACAAGGTCGGCTACAAGGCGGCGCATGTGACCGGACGGCTGGGCTATCTCAACACGCTGGCGGACGGGCGCGGCTACCTGATCATTCGCAACTACTTTAACAACCCATCGGCGATCTATGCGGAAGAACCGCCGCGGCTGCCGGGCGTCAACGGGCATTCGGTGCATGTCTATAATGGCGGTGGCGATTTCGGGCAGATGGGCGAACTGGAAGTGACCGGGCAGACGATTGGCGGCGTGTCTGGCAGAGCGAGCAGCACCGATGATTTCGTGCTTTGGGTATTCAGCGGTGCGCGCGAACAGCTTCAGGCAATCGGGCGCCTGCTGCTCGGTGTAACGATCTAGAAGGACTGGCGTATGTTTCCTGAGAATGTGATGTATTACGGCAAGCCGGATGACCTGCCAGCAACGCGCACGCTGCGGGCGGGTCCGCTGACTGTGCTGTACGACAATGGCGATTTGCGTTACATCCGGCTGGGCGAACACGAGGTCATTCGCCGCCTGTACTCCGCTGTTCGCGATCATAACTGGGGGACGGTGCTGCCCGTCTTCGCGAACGTGCAGATCAATGAGCAGACAGATTCGTTCCACATTCAGTACGATGTCGAAAACAGGCAGGACGATATTCATTTCGTCTGGCACGGCGACATCAGCGGCGAGGCGGACGGCACCATCCGCTTCGCTATGCGCGGGGAAGCGTTGACGACGTTCCGGCGCAACCGCGTTGGCTTCTGTATTTTGCACCCGTTAACCTGTGCAGGCGCAAAAGCGCGCGTTGAGCATGTCGATGGCAGCGTGGAAGAGGCGACGTTTCCGACGCTGATCGCGCCACAGTACATTATCGATGGCATCATCAAGCCGGTGTTTCCGTTCAACGAAATGCGCGCCCTCAGTCATGAGGTTATGCCCGGCGTCTGGGCGGAACTGCGCATGGAAGGCGACATCTTTGAATTGGAAGACCAGCGTAACTGGCTCGATGCGTCGTACAAAACTTACTGCACCCCGCTGCGATTGCCATTCCCTGTCGAAGTGCCGCGCGGCGCGGTTATCGAGCAGGTATTAACGCTGCGTATCAGCGGTGTGCAGTCAGCCGCAGCAGTTGTTACCGATGAGACAGTTCGTGTTGTTCTCCCTGAAGATGCACGCCGACTGCCGCTGATCGGCATTAAAAGCGCCAGCCATGACCAGCCGCTTACAGATAGCCAAATCGACCGACTCAAGGCGCTGCATCTGGCGCATCTGCGCATCACAGTCGCGATGACAACGGCGGGTTACGCCCAACGGCTGCACCGCGCAGACGCCGAAGCTACAGCATTGGGGGTGCCGCTGGAGATCGCCGTGCGTCTGTCGCATGATCACGCCGAGTCGGATTCACAGGCATTCGCGAGGTTGCTATCTGAACTCAAGGCGCGTGTGGCGCGGCTGATTGTCCTGCGCGAAGGCGAACAAACGACGGCGGCAGAGACCGTGCGCTTGCTGCGTCAGTACGTCTCGAATGTGACCATCGTCGGCGGCGCGGACGCCAATTTCTGCGAACTCAATCGCGAACGCACCGTGCTGCCGGAACTGGCAAGCGTAGTGGACGCCCTGACGTTCTCCGCCAATCCGCAGGTTCATGCTTTTGACAACGCCTCAATTGTTGAGACGCTGACGACCATCCCGGCTGCGGTAGAGACTGCGCGCACGATTGGCAGCGGTAAACCTGTTCTTATAAGCCCGATCACGTTCAAGATGCGCTCGAACCCGTATGCCACAGGCGCAGCCCGGCAAACCCCAGCCGGTCAACTGCCATCGCAGGTTGATGTGCGCCAGATGTCGCTGTTCGGCGCGGCGTGGACGCTCGGCTGCATCGCTGCCCTCATCAGCAGCGGCGTTCAGAGCGCGACGTTCTATGAGACGACATGCTGGCTGGGCGTGATGGATAACTCAGCGGGGTCGCCGTCTGTCACACCGCAGTTCTACAGTGTGCCGGACATGACGTTCCCGCTCTATCATGTGCTGGCAGATGTCGGGGAGTGCGCGGGCGCGGACGGGCGCGTGTTGCAAGTAAGCGATCCGCTGCGCGCGACGGGTATTGTCCTTATGAAGGACGGGCGCTTGCGCATCCTGCTCGCCAATCTGACGGCGCAATCGCAAACCATCGCGCTGCCCATGCCGCTGGCGGCATCGCGGCTGCGCCTGCTGGACGAGACGACATTTGAGCAGGCAGCGCGTCATCCGTCGCACTACCGCGCGCAATCTGTAGCACTGTCGGAGAATACAACTTCGCTTACACTACGCCCTTATGCAGTGGCGTGTATCGATCAATAAGTCACCACTCGCCGTCGCGATCCCATGAGCCGCCTGCCAGCACGCCGCCATCAATGACGATGTTTTGCCCGGTGATGTAAGATGACGCGGGTGATGCCAGCATGAGCGCCAAGCCGACCAGCTCTTCCGGTTCTGCCGGGCGGCGCATCGGGATGCGGGCGCGCAGCCAGCTTGCCTTGCGCGTGTCTTCCCAGATCGGTTTGGATAGCGGCGTGCGGATAAAGCCAGGCGTGATGCAGTTGACCTGAATATTATCCGCTGCCCATTCAACCGCCTGCACCTTCGTCAACTGGGCAATCGCACCTTTCGTCATGCCGTAAACAGACACCGTGTCGAGCGCAAAAAAGACATTGATCGAAGCAATATGAATTATTTTGCCGCCGCTGAGCGCTTTCATCAGCGGGTACGCTGCCTGCGAGAGAAAGAAGATCGCCCGCTGGTTAGTGGCATGGATAAATTCGTAATCATCTTCGGTGACTGCCGTAATCGGTTTGCGGCGGTTGGTGGCAGCATTGTTGATGAGGATGTCGAGCCGTCCCATCTGTGCGTGCGCCTGCTCGATTAACATGCGGCACGATTGCACACTCCCCAGATCGGCGACCAGGGCTACCGCTTTCCCGCCGATTGCCTCAATTTGCTGGCAGGTGGCGGCGATGCGGTCGTGATCGCGCCCATGCACGCCGACGACCGCGCCCGCTTCCGCAAACCCGACCGCCAACGCCCCGCCAATGCCCCCCGACGCGCCTGTGATGAGAACTGCCTTGCCTTCCAGCGAAAACAAGCGGTGCAGCAGCGATGTGCTGTTCGTCATGGCGTCCCCTCTGAATACCGTTAAACGACTCGATAAAGTGCTTGCTGACCGTCGCGCACACGGCAGCAGTTCTCAATCGTGATTTCGCCCATGCGCCGCAAGCCGTCCATTGTGCGCCCCGCCATATGCGGCGTGAGGACGACGTTCTCCAGTTCCAGCAGCGGGCTGCCGAGCGGTGGTTCATCCACAAACGCATCCAGTCCCGCGCCGTACAAACGTTTGGCGTGTAACGCCGCCGCCAGCGCCGCCTCATCCACGAGTGAGCCGCGCGCCGTGTTGATGAAGATGCTGTTGGGTTTCATCAGCCCGATGCGCCGGGAGTCGATCAGCACGCCGCCGATCTGTTCCGCCGCCGCGTGCAGCGAAACGACATCTGACATGGCGATTAGTTCATCCAGCTCCAAGAAGCGCACGCCATGTTCGGCGGCGAACGCCTGATCGGGGTAGGGGTCATAAGCGGCAAGCGTCATACCAAAGCCTTTGGCGCGCAGCGCGACGCCTTTGCCAATGCGTCCCAGTCCGATGATGCCGATCTGCTTGTCTTTGAGTTCGACGCCAAAGCCGGATTTCCAGCCGCCGGCTTTGGTCGCCAGATGCACAGGCACAATATTGCGTGCCACTGCCAGCAGCAGCGCCAGCGTCAGGTCGGCGACGGACTCGTGAATTGCGCCCGGCGTGCTGGTCACGACCACGCCTTTCGCTTTTGCTGCGTCCAGCGCTATCGTCTCCAGCCCGACCCCATGCTTGGCAATCAGACGCAGCGAGTCGGCACGGGCGATCACATCAGCGGTCAGTTCGTCGGTGCCAGTGATGATGACGTGAACGCCATGCAGCGCGGCGTACAGCTCATCTTCATGATAGGCGCGCCCGCCAACGCCATTCGGGATGACTTCAAAGCCTGCGGCTTCCAACTGCGTCAGATGTTCCGGGAATGCCTGCCCGAACGACTTAGAGCCGACCAGCACCCGCCAGCGCTGCTCGCTCATCGCCCGTCTCCCTGATGCTGCTGCGCCAGCTCGTGCGCGCCGCCCAGCGGATGCGTTTGCGCCAGCGTCGCCAGGCTGAACCCGCGCAACCGCTTCGCCATCAGCGTCAGCGCGTCGCCGATTGCGCCGTGGGCGAGTGTGCTGCCAAACGGTAACAAGGCTTCGCCTTCGGCGTCGTCTGGCACTTCGATATAAATAACCAGTGCCGCCAGCGCTGCCAGCTCGCTATCCGGTTTCGCCGTCCATGCCATGACGACCGCGCCGCGTTCGCGCGCGATCTTCGCAAAGCTGTTAATGTCCTGGCTCTTGCCCGCTTTCGACATAGCAATCAGGATATCGCCTTCACCGAGCAGCACTGACTCACCGTGCAGTGCGTCGCCAGGTGTGATGTAGAAGGCGGTCATGCCACACGTTGCCAGCAGGTGGGCGAGCCGCTGTGCCATTGCGCCAGAAGTCCCCGCGCCTGTGACGATGATCTTGCCGCGACATTCCGCCACCAGCGCCACCGCCTGCGTAAATGTATCGTCCAGCCGTTCGGCAAGTTGCAGCAGCGCCTCGCCTTCCGCGCGTATCAGGGCGCGCGCCTGCGCCAGCATTACGTCGTTATCCATGTGCTGTGTCCTTTAATGCAGTCGCGATCAATTCGCGCATGATGCCAACTTCTTCTGCCATATCTGGCACTTTGTAAATGCCGCTGCCCATCGCAATCGCCGTCGCGCCCGCGCTGACGATTTGCGGCACATGCTCACGTTTGACGCTGCCCGCTACCTGCAAATCGACAGCCGCGCCTGTCGCATCGATCATCGCCCGCACGCGCCGAGTCCGATCCAGCACATGCGGGTCGAACGTGGCGTTCTGCACGCTTTCACCCGTCGGGCGCGAAAGCAGCAATACAGCATCCAGCATCGGGAGCAGTGGCTCAAGCGCCGTGATGGGTGTCCCCATCGTCAGCACCATGCCGACCTTCATCCGCTGCTGGCGAATGAGAAACGCGGCTTCGTAGGGCAGCGGCGTGCTTTCGGCGTGTGTCAGCAGCAGGTCCGTTCCGGCGTGTGCCAGCGTCGCGTAAAAGCGTTCCGGCTCAGTCGCGCCGAGATGAACTTCAAACGGCAGCTTTGTCAGCGGGCGCAGCGCGGCAATGGTGTGCGGCGAGAAGCCGAGATCGGGGATGAAATGCCCATCGAATACGTCGTGGTGGATAAAGTCCAGCCCCGCCGCTTCCAACCGCGCCACCTCAGCGGCGAGATGTGTATGATCGCCGTTGAATAATGCCGCTCCGAGCCGTACCTGCCGCTGTACCATTGTCGTTACTCCGCCTCAATCGCGATGGCGCGCACAGGCACGGCATCGAGCTTGGTGATTGGCAGCGGCAGGGCGATCAGGTAGATGCGCTGCTGCTTGAGTTCCACGAGATTGGTCAGGCATTCCAGCACCGGAATGCCTGCGTTATTGAGCAGGCGGTGATTGGGGTGATGGCTGACGCCGCGCACCTCAAAGCCGGAACTATCCGTCCCCAGACAGTTGATCTTGCGGTCTTCCACCAGCCAGGCGCACGCCTCTTCGGTCAGATACGGGCGATCGTGCGATTGCGGCGTGCGATACTGCGTGTGACGTCCGGTCATGAGCAGCACGCGGTCGCCGACTTCGACGTTGCCCGCTGCCTTGATGTTGTCGAGCGTGATCGCCTCGTTGACCTGCTTGCTGCGGAAGTCCAGCACAAGCGCCGGTCCCATCAACTGCTCGATCTTCAGGCTGGCGGTATCGCCACCATCGGACAGGAAGTGCAGCGGCGCTTCGACATGTGTACCGACGTGTGACCAGAAGTAGACGGTACTCATGATGTCGCCTTCGCGCTGCGTCCGTTCGCCCTTGCGCGACACTTCCAGCGTGTACTGTTCCTGATTGGGATACAGCACATGCGTCAAGTCTACGACACGTCCCTGCGGAATGTTGACACGATAATCAGTCATGATGTCCTTTTGTCCTCTATCAGATTTTGCCAGATGTCTGGCGCTTCCAGCCGTGTGCCTTCCGCGCCTGATTCAACGAGATAACTGCGCCCGCCCGCCGCGTTGATGGCGGCTGCGATGTGTGGCAGTGCTGCATCTTCGCCAATGGCGATGATAATGCCGCCGCCGCCGGAGCCGGAAATCTTCGCCCCGTAGGCTCCGGCACTGATCGCCGCTTCAACCAGGCGGTCACTTTCGGGGATGGACACGCCCATCCTGACCTGAAGCAGTTGATGCAGATACAGCAGATGCCCCAGCGTCAGCATGTCATGCGCCTGAAGTGCGCTCAGGAATTGCGGCTGCAAGTAGCCCATCGCGCGGAAGACCTGGATGCGCGACGGGTTTTCTTCCAGCCACAGACGAATGTGCGTGTTCGTCTTGTTGGTCGAATGCGCCACCTGCGTGTCACCAATCACCAGCGGCAGCGACTGCGATACCGACAGCGCGACGGGTTCGTCGTGGTCGGGATAGCGCGTGTAGACGATGAAGCCGCCCATGATGCAGGTGCTGCTATCGAGGCTGCTGCCGTAACCGCCGTGCGCAATCGCGTCGCCTTGCCACGCCAGAAAGATCAGGTCTTCCTGACTCAGTTCATGCCCCAGCGCTGCGTAAAGCGCTTTGACCATTGCGCTGTTGGCGGCTGCGCCAGAGCCTAAACCCGACCCAATCGGGATGTCTGATACCCACTCGACATCCGCGCCGAACGCACCGAGGCGGCTGGCGACATGGCTCAAGACATAACGTCCTGGCGCGTAGAAATCGCGCCGGATGAGTTCTACTATCACATCAATATCTTTCGCTGCCCGTAAGCCATCCACCTGCATTTTGAACGCCAGCAGGTCGTCGCAGCTGCCTTCTTCGACATGCACTGCGGAACGGAGGCAGTAACGCGCATCGCTGCGCAGGCTGACGCGGCAGTAGGTGCGCAGTGTGACGGCAGTGTTGATGTTCGGCACACCGCGATGGACACCGTGTTCGCCGAACAGGATGACTTTGCCGGGCGATGATGCGATTGCGAAGGTCATGCTTAACTCTTGTCGTGCATCAGCACGCCTTTTTGCACCGCGTCCGGGTGTTCGGAGAGATGCCGGAAGACATCCGGCGCATCCCACATGTTGAAGCGTGTCGCCACTTTCGGATACCTGATCTTGCCGCTGGCAAGGAGTGCCAGCGACTCCGGGAAGCAGTTGACCGAGGCGCGCGAACCGACAATAGTCATCTCCTTGCGTGTGAAATCGAGACCTGGCAGGCTAATCATCGTGCCACGTTTGACCAAGCCAACAATGCAGATGCGCCCACCTGCCGCGACCAGATCGACTGTGCTTTCCATCGCTTTCGGGCTGCCCGTCGCCTCAATCACGACAGGTGCGCCTTCGCCGTTGGTTTGCTGCATGATCGTGTCGAGTAGGTTGTCATCCGACAGCAGCGTTTCTGCGCCCAACTGCCTCGCAATTTCCATACGCGACTCGATGATGTCTGTCGCCACGACATGCGCCCCGCGCGCGCGTGCCACTTCGATCAGCGCCAGCCCAATTGGTCCACAGCCGAGGATCAACACATATTCCGCGCCGACTTCGGCACGGCGGCACGCCTGCACACCAATCGCGACAGGTTCGGTAAACGTGGCATCAAACAGCGGCAGGTTTTCAGGAATGAGATGAACGTGCGTTACAGGCGCTTTAACGAAATCGGCATAGCCGCCGGGCATATGTACGCCGATGATGCGCAAATTGGCACAGCAATTTGTTTTCCCCTGACGACAGGGGTAACACTTGCCGCAGCCGATGAATGGTTCGACGACGACGCGCGTACCTACGCTCACATGCGTCACGCCTTCACCCACGGCTGCTACCGTGCCAGCCACCTCATGCCCGGCAACGGACGGATAGATGACGTAGGGATTTTTGCCCTGATAGATGTACATATCCCCTGCGCAAATGCCCGCCGCGCCGACGGCGATGAGTACTTCGCCGGGCGTGGGGAAGGGGGTGTCCCATGTTCCGGTATGGATTTCATGGGGTTCATTCATAATAACGGCGCGCATTTTTCCTCACAAAGTTCTGTTCAAGAAACGAATGGTATGCGGCATACCACTTTAATTCACATTCTACTCATCGCTTTGCCGCCTGTCAACGCATTAGCCGGATGTGGTTTGTTGACGCGATTGCCCAACGCGGAAAATCTGTTCCGAGATGTCGAGATGTTCGGACATGGCATGGCGCGCTTCTGCTACGTTCTGGTCGCGCACCTGCTCATAAATGCGATAGTGATACTCCATCGCGTGCGTGAACGAACCCGGCGCATCAAAGCCTGTCAACCGCACTTCCAGCATGACATCGCCCAGCGATTCGAGCATGATAACGAACAACTCGTTATGAGTCGCGGAGGCAAGCGCTGTATGAAATGCCACGTCAATCCGGGCAAAGTGGTCACGATCATGCTGCGTTGAGTCCATCTCGCGGATCGTCGCTTGCAGTCGATGCAGGTCTTCTTCCGTGCGGCGCTGCGCTGCCAAGCCTGCGATCTCGACTTCCAGCAGCCGACGCACTTCCGCGATCTTGGCGTAATCAACATTCGCCGCGCCGTGCCGCAGCAGCAGCATGAACGACTGGCTGACGGCTTCCGGCGTCATCGTGCGCAACACCATGCCGCTGCCCGACGTTACCTCAACCAGACTCTTCGCCTTGAGCGCGCGCACCGCCTCGCGCACAACGGTGCGACTGACGCCGAATTGCCGCGCCAGCTCGCGCTCGGAAGGCAGCTTGTCGCCCGGCTGCAAGTGGCTGTTGGTGATGAGCGCTTCAAGCTGTTCTGTCACTTGGCTGGCAAGCGTCGGTTCGCGTTGCACGGTCTGAAAGAGCGGTTGGCTGTCGTCGGCTGGCATGAAGTCGTCCGTTTACTGCGCATTATGGGAACACATCTTCTCTCAATATAACGATGTGTGAACCGACCGTCAATCGTAATGACGACTAGTGCGTTCGTGCCTACTTTCCTCGCTCGATAATCTAACGACGATTCGATTATTCGTATACTCTATACGAAGAATTGTACGCTTTTTCACAAAGTGTGTATTCTCCATAGAGAGCGAAATTGCATCAATAGCCCGATGCAAATCCTAGTTAGATAAAGTATTTTGGAAGGTCAAAAATGGTCATCGCACATCAAGAGTCTGTTCACCTGCTCGGCACGCTGCTGCCCGCCTACGAAGAAATTCTGACACCCGCCGCCGTTGAATTCGTCACACAGCTTACCCGTGCCTTTTCCGAACGCCGCAGCGCCTTGCTGGAACGGCGCAAACAGCGTCAGGCAGACATCAAGGCTGGGCATCTCCCCGACTTCTTGGACGAAACCGAGGACATCCGCAGGGCAGTGTGGCAGGTCGCGCCGCTGCCTGCTGACATACTGGATCGGCGTGTCGAGATTACAGGTCCGACCGACCGCAAGATGGTCATCAACGCGCTCAACAGCGGTGCGAAAGTCTTCATGGCGGACTTTGAAGATGCCAATTCACCTACCTGGGACAACCTGATCCAGGGACAGCTCAATCTGCGCGATGCGCTCTGTCGCACCATCACCTATACCAGCCCCGAAGGCAAACACTACCGACTGAACGATCAGGTTGCCGTGCTGATGGTACGTCCACGCGGCTGGCATCTAGACGAGAAGCACATGCTGGTGGATGGCAAGCCTGTTCCCGGCGCGCTCTTCGATTTCGGTCTGTACTTCTTCCACAACGTGCGGCGCTTGCTGGAGATGGGCAGCGGTCCCTATTTCTATCTGCCCAAGCTGGAAAGTCATCTCGAAGCGCGTCTGTGGAACGATGTCTTCGTCATGGCGCAGAATATACTTGGCATTCCGCGCGGCACGATTAAGGCGACAGTCTTGATCGAAACGATCCTCGCCGCGTTCGAGATGGACGAAATCTTGTATGAACTGCGCGAGCATTCCGCCGGGCTTAACTGTGGGCGTTGGGATTACATTTTCAGCTTCATCAAGAAGTTTTCGCATCGTCCCGATTTCGTCCTGCCGGACAGAGCGCTCGTGACGATGACCGTTGATTTCATGCGCTCTTACTCGCTCAAGACGATCAAGACCTGCCACCGACGTGGTGTTCACGCGATGGGCGGCATGGCGGCGCAAATCCCGATCAAGAATGACCCGGCTGCCAACGAACAGGCGATGGAGAAGGTACGCGCCGATAAACGCCGTGAGGTACAGGACGGGCATGATGGTACGTGGGTCGCCCATCCCGGTCTCGTGCCAATTGCCATGGACATCTTCAACGAACATATGCCGACGCCCAACCAGGTCGACCGCCAGCGGCTGGATGTGCATGTGACAGATGCCGATCTGCTGCGCGTGCCGGCGGGTCCGACTACGGAGAAGGGCTTGCGCTGGAACATCCGCGTCGGTGTGCAATACCTGGAAGCATGGCTAGGCGGCAACGGCTGCGTGCCGCTGTACAACCTGATGGAAGATGCAGCGACCGCCGAAATCAGCCGGGCGCAGTGCTGGCAGTGGCTGCATCATGGTGTGATGCTGGACACGGGCGAAAAGGTGACGCGCACCTTGTTCGAGCGGCTGCTGCGTGAAGAACTCGCCAGCACCCGTGAAGAAATTGGCGCGGCACGCTACGACAATGGCAACTTTGAACTGGCGAGTCGACTTTTCAGCGAAATGAGCGAGACGCCGGAATTTGTTGAGTTTTTGACGCTGCCCGCTTATGAGCGATTGTCGTAAGCGTGCATGGTGCAGAGTACATGGTACAAAGTGCAGCGTAAATAACACTGCACCGATGGACTAACCAATAGGCTTATTGAGGAGGGTGAACGATGAGAAATACTTCTACACTTTTGCAGGAATGGGCGACTCGTCCACGTTGGCGCGGCATTGAGCGTCCATACAGTGCGGACGAGGTTGTTCGACTACGCGGCTCGTTCCATATTGAATACAGCCTGGCTCGCAATGGTGCCGAACAGCTATGGGACCTGATGCACCGCGAGCCATACGTCAACGCGCTCGGCGCGGTGACAGGCACGCAGGCGGTGCAAATGGTGGCGGCAGGCTTGAAGGCGATCTACGTCAGCGGGTGGCAGGTGGCGGGCGATATGAACACCGCGCTCCAGACGTACCCCGATCAAAGCCTGTATCCGGCGGATAGCTGCCCCGCGCTCGTGCGCCGCATCAACAATGCGCTGCTGCGCGCCGATCAAATCCAGCACATGGAGAACAAGAAGGGTCCATACTGGCTGGTGCCGCTGGTGGCGGATGGCGAAGCGGGGTTTGGTGGCATCCTGAATGCGTTTGAACTGACGAAAGCCTTCATCGAGGCGGGCGCGGCGGCAATTCACTATGAGGATCAGCTTTCGTCCGCCAAGAAGTGCGGTCATCTGGGCGGCAAGGTGCTTGCGCCGACCAGCGAGTTCATCAACAAGCTGATCGCGGCGCGGCTGGCGGCGGATGTTTGTGATGTGCCGACGCTGATCATCGCGCGCACGGATGCCGAAAGCGCGAACCTGCTGGCAAATACCATCGACCCGCGCGATGAGGAATTCGTCACGGGCGAACGTTCGCCAGAAGGTTTCTACTATGTGCGGGGCGGTGTCGAAGCGGCGATTGCGCGCGGGCTGTCGTATGCGCCGTATGCTGACCTGATCTGGTGCGAGACTTCGCATCCCGATCTGGACGAGGCGAAGAAGTTTGCCGAAGGCATTCATGACAAGTACCCCGGCAAGCTGTTGTTCTACAACTGCTCGCCGTCTTTCAACTGGTCACGCCATCTCGACGCGACGACGATTGCTAGGTTCCAGCGCGAACTCGGCGCGATGGGCTACAAGTTCCAGTTCATCACGCTGGCGGGTTTCCACTCGCTCAATTACGGCATGTTCGACCTGGCGCGTCAGTACAAGAATGAAGGCATGACCGCCTACGCACGCTTGCAGGATGCTGAGTTTGACGCGGAACGCGACTTTGGCTATCGCGCAGTCAAGCATCAGTCGTTCGTCGGCACAGGTTACTTTGATGCGCTGCAAACCACGATTACGGGCGGGCAGGCAGCGACGACGGCGCTGGCAGGTTCGACCGAAGCGGAGCAGTTCGGCGGGAATGGCGGCGGCACAAACGGCGTCAAACCGGTCGAGGAGGGCAAGGTGGCTGTGCCGCACTAAAGCGTATGTGCGGACGATCCAAAACTCGCCCGCCCATTCACTCCATCGCTATACTGTGAGCAGTGGACGTTTACTTCGTCGTTCAGGAGTGTTTATGCGCCCTCTGCTTATGCTTCTTGCGTCGCTGCTGCTCGCCAGCCTTGCCTATGCGCAGTCATCAACATACTACACCGTCGATACGAACAGTGTGAATATGCGGAGCCAACCGCGCCGCAGTGCGAACATCATTGCACAGATACCCGGTAACACAGCGGTTACGGTGGTGGGTGAAACGGAAGGGGAACTGTATGCAGAAAGTACCATCTGGAACAGCGTCCGCGTTGATAACTTGCGTGGCTACGTCCACAGCTCGCTGCTGACGACTGAAGTTCCAGAGGTTGATCTGACGGCAACCCCCTCCGGTGCTGTGTGTCCATCGTTACGACCTGTCTGCACACAACTGACGTGCGCACAGGCGTATGCCTGCCTCGAGATCGGTTACACGCGACTGGATCGCGATCGCGATGGTATTCCGTGCGAAAGCATTTGCACGTCAGGCTAGGGCGGTCAACGCATTTCCTGCCCACCAGTGACGTTGATCGCCTGCCCGGTCATGTAGCTCGATTGGTCGGACGCCATGAAGACGACGACGTTGCATACATCTTCATACGTGCAGCCGCGCTTCATTGGCACCTGGTCAAGATATTTCTGGCGCACTTCCTGCTCGGTAATGCCCCAGCGCTTGGCATACTGCTGGTAGAGCGAATTGACCCACAGCGGCGAATCGAGCAGGTTGCCGGGGCAGATCGAATTGACGCGGATGCCTTCGTCTGCCAGTTCCAGTGCCAGACTTTGCGTTAAGCCAATGCCGCCAAACTTGGAGGCGGCGTAGGCGGAGTTCTTCGAGCTGCCTTTTTTGCCGGACTTGGAGTTGATCTGGATGATGTTGCCGCTGCGCTGGGGCTTCATCACGCGGACAGCGTGTTTGGCGGTCAGGAAGTAGCCAATCAGGTTGACCTCAATGACCGCGCGCCATTTATCGACTGGGAACTCTTCTACCTCGCCTGAAATCAGGATGCCCGCATTGGCGACGACCAGATCGAGCCGCCCGAATTCGGCAACGGTGTGGTCGATCATGGCGCTGACCTGCACCTCGTCCGTGACATTGACGGGGATGCTGATGGCGCGGCGTTCCGGCATTTCCTGCGTGATGCGGGCGGCGGTCGCTGCGGCGGCGTCGGAGTTGAGATCGGCGACGGCGACATGGCAGCCTTCGCGCGCCAGGCGCAAACAGATCGCTTCGCCCAACCCCTGCGCGCCACCAGTCACGAGGGCAATGTTGTTTGATAACGTCACAGTCATGTGGATAAATCCTTGCATCAAAATTAAAACGCCAAGACGCCAAGAACGCAAAGAAAAACCTTATGTTGGCGTCCTTTGCGTCTTGGCGTTTACATGACTAGGGCAGCATCAAGCGGAAGAATTCTTCCTCTGCCTCTTTTGTCCATTCGCGACCGTCCGCCAACTTCTCGTAGACGGTGGGCATGGTGTCTTTGAGGTCGGGCAGGGCGGTCAGCGGCAGCTCTTTGATGTGGGGGAAGATAACCACCTTGCCCGGATAAACCGCATCCTGAACCGCGCGCAAACCATCGCGAAACGCACTGAGCGAGCCGACCGCAGCGGCGGCGCGATTGGGCGAGAGCGTGCCGCTTTCCGCCTGATCAAGCGTCGAACGCATGTCGGCAATCGTCGAACCGGATTGCCCGATCCAGCGCGTGCCTTTCAGGTAGACATCGCTGACATCAAGATCGGTCATTGTGCCGCGCGCCACGCCTGCAAAGATGTTGAGCGTGCCATCCTGTTTTAGATATTGCGCTACATCACTGATGACCTTGGGCAAAGGCGCAAGGACGATGATGTCGTCAAAGCCCGCTGCCTGATGCTGCGCCAGTGTTTGCGCTGCGTCCGCATTTGCCGGATTGAGGCAGACAAATTCGATACCTTTCGCTTGCGCATCTGCTTCAAATGTCTGGCGCAAATCTTCCAGCCGATGATCGCTGACGTCAGTGCAGACGATGGTCTTTGGCGCATCGGGAATTTCGATCGCGCGCTGGACATGCATCCGTCCCATCGGACCTGCAGCACCGACGAACCACGCGCGCCCGTTGGGTTGCAGTGTCGAACGCACTGGCTTGCGGTTGTAGGCTTGCGCGATGTCCGTATCGCTACCGCCGACATAGACCCAGCGATTGTAATGCACGCGACCAATGTCAATGTTGGCACGGCGCGGCATTGGTTGGTCAGCGATGATGGCGAAGACGCCGCCGTCTGCCAGTCTGGGGCTGGCGACTTCAATTGCGTCGGGGTCGTTGCCGAGCAGGATGATGTCGTCGATCTTATCGACGGGCGGGTTTGCGAGGTCGGTTACTTCACTGATCTCAATCCCTAACACGCTTGCCTGCGTGCGCAGCCAGCGCGCGAAATCAGCGGGAACGCGGCTCAACAGCAGATGGTCAGGGTGCGATGCTTCGTTAAATCCTTCACTGATCGAGTAAGCGCGTGTGTCCTGCTCGCCCGTGCCGATGATCCAGGTAGTGCCGCCGGGCTTGATCTTCGTCCGGTATTCAAGGCGATAGGCAGCGACCACGCACGCCCAGGGTTCAACGAGCGCGCTTTCGACCACGCCGGTCCTGGTTTGCACGGGCAGCAGATAGTTGCCCTCGTCGCCGTTCAGGACGCGCTCGTCTATCACGCCATATTTCGAGAAGCCGCCTTCGATCTCGTAGCCATAGGCAAAGCCTTTGCCGTTGATGTAGATGTCCGCCTGGATCGTGAAGCGGTCGCCCACCTTGTATTTGTCGCGCAGGTTATCACCGACTTTGACGATGGTCATGGCGACTTCATGTCCCATAACGACGGGTGACGCCTGCATGTTGCGGTAGATGCGCGGGTGTTCGGGACCGAGCTTGAGGATTTTGACATCCGAGAAGCAAATGCCACAGGCGTCATGGCGCACCAGCAATTGGTTGGTTCCAATGTCTGGCAGCGGGACTTCGATTGTGGCTTCATTCAAGCCAAGGTTGTCAAAGCCGGCGCCGTAGAGCGGCCAGACTTCGTTATGATCTGGCAGCGGTTGGTCGGCACGGCGGTAGTCTGTGAGTTTATCGGTCATAACACTACGCTTTCTCTAATTCGCATCCAGTCGTTTTAATACATCAATGGCGCTCATGGTGCTGTCAATAACAGCCGACGCAGCGCGTGGTTCAAGCTGTTTGCCTGCTTGCGTGTAGAAGTCGTTGCGTTCGCGGCGTGTCGGTAGTGCCGCTTTCGCCCACGCGCTCATATAGCCCATATCATAGCGCTGCTGCATGGCGGTATGCCCGTAAATGAAATAGGCACCGTCCATAAAGTCGCGGCGCAGCGAGGCGATTTCCGGTGCGTCGAAATCGTCGATCAACTTTTGCCCGAAGCTGTTCATTTCCGTGCCAACGTTCAGCGGCAGATTGAGATCGCGCGCCAGCGCCACAACCTGATATAGCTTATCGATCTTCAGCCGTTTCTGTTCCCGGTCGGGGATGTTCCAGTTGCGGTCGGGAATAATATTGAGTGCTGCTGCGCCTTTGTCGATGAGCAGCGTCAGCAGTTCTTCGATTGCCTGCTCGCCCGGCAGCGTTCCATCCAGCCATGCTGCACACGGCAGCGCGCCGCACGCTTCGATCATCTGGTGGAACGGCTCGATGCGCGGGAACGAACCAGCATCCGGCTGCATGTAGCCCGCGCCGCCGCGCTTCATCAGTTTGGTGCGCACAAGGTTCTGGAATTTCGGCGAGTCGTTGATGGTGGCTGTGACCTGCTCGTTAGTCATCGCCAGTTTGTCTGACCAGAAGGCAGTCGGGTTATCAGTTTGCTGCTCTGCTGCATGTAAGTACGCCACGACAATGTGCCGTTCGGTGGGGGTGCCGCCGGGCGTGAGCGAGACGACATCTGATTCGTAATCAATGCTGATCGGATGCAGATGGGCATTCAGCCGCGTCACCATCTCGCGGTTGCGCTGTGCCGCGCGGCTGCGCAAATCGACAGCGATAGGAGCGACGGTTTCCGGTACGTGGCTGCTAGTGAAACCGATGCCCATGTGATAGAGGACGCCGGGTTCGCCGGGGGAGTTGATCTCGCGCGTCGCAAATTCGGGCAGAAAGACGCGCGTCTCGATACCCGCGCTGCCGCGCACGCCTGCCGTTGCGCACGCCGACATGAACTCATCTACGCCGTCAAGCACGTCGAAATCGACCATGCCAATTGCGCCAAAGCCGTGCTGTTTTGCCAGCCATGCCAGCGCTGATGGCGAATAGCCATAGGCATTGAACGAGAAGAAGGTATGCGCGTGCATATTGGCGCTGTTGGTTGGCGGCGGGGTAGCAATAGCGCCTGCGTCTGCGGCAGCGACCAATTCGCGCAGTGCCGTAGCGCGTGTGCTGGCGTCAAAGCTGTTGAGTTGCGTTACAAGCGGTGCGATGCGCTCGGGTTGCATCAGGGCATCCTGTGGATAGGCGTGGCTACACTTATCATATCTATCATCGTTGTCTATCGCAAGCTTTCGTTTGCTTTCGTTATGGTGACTTATCACTTGCAACTTGTGATACGAAAACGCAAGACCGGGTGGCTGCCCGGTCCTGATGGTTATCTATAGGGTTGTCAAACATAAATGTGTACTGCGCTAACCCAGATAGTCACGCAGGTTGTGCGCTAAACGTGGATGGCGCAGACGCCGCAACGCCTCTTTTTCGAGCTGGCGAATCCGTTCGCGGCTCAAGCCAAACTTGTTGGCAATCTCTTCCAGAGTATGCGGTTCACCGCCGCCCAAGCCGAAGCGCAAGCGCAGGATATGGCTCTGGCGCGGGGTCAGTTCGTTCAAAACAGTTTCGATGGTTTCTTGCAGCAGGTGCTGTGTGGCGGAATCGACCGGGCTGGGGGAGTCCTGGTCTTCGATAAAATCGCCGAATTCACTGTCACCGTCATCCCCAACGGGGCGTTCGAGCGCGATGGCGTGCTGGCTGGCATCCATCATGCTGCGAATATGATCCGCGCTCATCTCCATTTCGCTGGCGATTTCCTCTGGCGACGGACGCCGACCAAGGTGTTGTTCGAGCGATTGGGCAGTGCGGTACATCTGGCGGATGCGTTCGGTCATGTGGAGGGGAATACGGATGGTGCGGGTCTTTTGCGCGAGCGCACGGGTGATTGCCTGGCGGATCCACCAGGTGGCGTAGGTGCTGAAGCGGTTGCCGCGTTTGTAATCATATTTATCAACAGCGCGCATCAAGCCTACATTGCCTTCCTGAATGAGGTCCGGGAACGGCAGCCCTTGCCCCATATAGCGTTTGGCGATGCTGACGACCAGGCGGGTGTTGGCGCGTCCCAGATGTTCGCGCGCTGCTTGCCCATCCAGCACCAGCTTCTCCATGTGCAGCACCCAGGCTTCGCCATAAACTTCGCGCGCATTCGGGCGGCGCAGCGCTTCACGCGCGTGCTTGCCAATTTCGATGCGGCGTGCCAGGTCGATTTCTTCCTGAGCATTGAGTAATGGCTCCTGAGCCATCTGACGGAAGTACAGCCCGACGGGGTCATCTGCCGAAACCGCACTGATGTCGCCGACTGCCGGTTCGCTAAGCAGCTCCTCCGGTTCGAACTCCAGGTCGATTTCTTCGGGCAGAAGCATACGTTCTACAGTTTCAGCCTCCTGGCGAAATTCAATTCCCAACTCATCCAATTCGTACAACAGACTATCGATGGCGGCAACGTCATCTCCATCTTCGTCCAGCATTTCCAGCACGTCATCAAGTGTAATGAACCCTTGCTGGTTCGCGCGATTGATGAGTTCCTGTATCACGGTGGTCCCTGCCTCCTGTACACGAAACATAATGCGGCGTTTGCAAAAATCTGCAAACCCGATGTATTCGATTTCATTGTAGCACTGGAATCATTTCAATGTGAATTACAATTTAATGATTTCCCAAAACTCATCGTTTGAGATAAGATTGAGTCTGGTATCAGCATCTCGCTTACTTGACAAAAGCTTAATTCTCAACGGCTGTAACGCGGTTGCGCAAAAGCGCGCTACAGCATAAGATCAATCAGGTGGCAGTGTGCCACACCACAGCCTGTAGGAATTCGCATGAGTACACGACGCTTTACCGACGAACTGCCTGACTTTGATGAACCCGTACTGCGTGAGCGCGTTGACCAGCCCAAGACGCCGCAACAACGCGCACAGACCCCTGCACAGCCGTCGCAGCAGCCAGGCGTGAACCGGGCGGGGGCGCACCTGCCGCGCACGCTCACCCAGGTGTTGAGCGAGGCGAATGACCGCGTGGTGCGCGGTGATCTGGTCGATTATGTGCCCTTGCCCACAGGCTTTGACCCGCTGGATGGCTTCATCGGCGGTGGGCTGCGCAAGACGGAACTGGTCTTGCTCGGTGGTGCGCAAGGCATTGGTAAGACAATTGCCACGCTGCAAATTGCGCGCAATATCGCCATGCGCCCGGACCAATATGTCTTCTACCTGTCCTACGAACACACTGAAACGCACCTGATGCACCGACTGTTGTGCCTGGAAAGCATCAATCCGCCGGAAGTGGACATCAGTCGTGGCGTCAAACTGCGCGATTTGTACCAGATCATCGTTGCCCAGCGCGCTAAAGAATTCATGGGCAAAGACAACGCCGCTGGCTCGCTACAGGCAATCTTGCGTGATAACCCGCGCACGGCTCCAGCGCTGGCGCGGATGGCGCGTTATTCTGACCGCATGATTCTGGTGAAGGCAAGTCCGGCGGTAACGACGCTGCGCACGATCAAGGAGATGACTGCGCGCCTGTGCGACGCGACAGGCAGCAACGTCGTGTTGTTCATTGACTACCTGCAAAAGATCGCCGTGCATCCCGAACGCCCGCGCGACGAGAACGACAAGGTGACGATGATTGTCGAGGGGTTGAAGGACATCGCCATGTCGCTCGATATTCCGGTGTGGTCGATCGTGGCGGCTGATCGCGAAGGCTTGAAGAGCAAGCGCATTCATCTGTTTCACTTGCGCGGCAGCAGCGCGCTCGATTACGAGTCTGACATCGCCATCATCATGAACAACAAGTACCAGATCATGTCAAAAGAGCATGTCAACTTCAACCCGTACACCGCCAAGCAGTTCCGCGACTGGGTGGTGTGGACGATTGAGAAGAACCGCGCCGGGCGGGCGATGCAGGATATGGAGTTCCAACTGCACGGGCAGCATTTCGCCTTCGATACGCGCGGGCAAAAGGTGCAGCAGCAGTTGATTGACGATAAGGTGATCGAGAGTTAAGCCATCGGGATTTTAACGCAGGGACGCAGAGGTGGAGAGGCGCAGAGAACCAAGTCTCTGCGCCTCTGCGTTAAGAAATTCTGTTTGACCCTATCCACTTACCGTTTCTAGCGGGCGCACGTAGTTGAGTTGCGAGAGCCTTCGCACCTGCTCATCGGCGCGATAGCTGCTGCGCACAAGCGGTCCGCTTTCCACCCACTTGAACCCCAGTTCCTTGCCAATCGTGATGATGCGGTCAAATTCCTCTGGCAGGTAGAAGCGCTCGACCGGGAGATGCTGCTTGCTCGGCTGGAGGTATTGACCGACGGTCAGGATGTCCACGCCGACAGACGCCAGATCGCGCATGACTTCGACCACTTCGTCGAACGTTTCGCCCAAGCCAACCATAATGCCGCTCTTGGTCAGCACGAGCGGGTCCATCTGCCGGGCGTGTTCGAGCGTCGCCAGTGCCCAATCATAGCGATCCTGCGGCTGCACCTTCTTGAACAGGCGCGGCACGGTTTCGACATTGTGGTTGAGAATTTCCGGCTGTGCGTCCATGACGATCTTGAGTGCGGCGGTGCTGCCTTTAAAGTCGGGGATTAGGACTTCGATGCTGCATCCCGGCTGCAACTGGCGGATGCGCTTGATGACCATTGCGAAGATCGGCGCGCCGCCGTCGGCGCGGTCGTCGCGGTTGACGCTGGTGATGACGACATGGCGCAAGGCGAGCGCGCGGACGGATTCGGCGATGCGGTTTGGTTCGTTCCAGTCCAGCGGGCTGGGGCGACCGGTCTTGATGTCGCAGAAGCCGCACGAGCGGGTGCAGGTGTCGCCCATCATCAGGAACGTCGCCGTGCCGCGTCCCCAGCACTCGCCAAGATTGGGACACTGCGCTTCTTCGCAGACGGTGTGGAGACCTTTGCTCCGCATCAATTCGTTGACGCGCTCGTAATTTTCGCCGCCGGGCGCGCGCACTTTGATCCAGGGTGGGCGGCGGCGAGGATGCTGCGGGTCAGGCTGCCAGCCTGTGTGGTCACCGACTGGGATTGCGTCGGGGGTAATGAGTTGTGACACGATACGACTCCATCCAATAGTTAAACTCTATTATAGCGATTGTTCCAGCGCCGCGTCTATGTCCGGCGCGATGTCCAGTTGTGCGCAAACGATGCGCCAGAGAATGTCATTGATCAGGCGGAAAAACCGCACAAATGCAATCGATGTGAGTACAATCAAGCCGTTCTCGGCAATCAGGCGTATTGGAAAGGAAAAAGCTGCAATTTGGTCAAATACACTGATTACTAGGCTAAGCATTGCAATAACGCTTCCAATCGTACCGATCTGTATGATCATGAATAGAACACCCGCAATTGCTGTTGCATTCGCGCGCTGCGAGCGTATTGCCCCTGCAAGAATGCCGGTCAAACAGGCCGTGATAGTTAATGCAACGAGACGATGGTTGATGATCAGCAGTATTGCTACCGCAAGTACCAGTGAACGTGTCGCCACCAGAATGAGATGATCACTCAGGGAGGAAGCGAATACCATTCCAAAGCTTGCGAGGAATAAACTTAAGCCGATGGTAACGAATACCATGCTTGAGTAAACACCACCCATCTTGTCATAGCGTTTTTTATAATGCAACGTTCCTGCTACGATTGCCCATGCTATTCCGAAGCTGCCTGAAGGCGTCACAGCAAGGAGTTCAAATGTAAGTTGTGCTTTCAGTGTAGAGATTGCGCTGGCGATTTCTACCGCACGACGAAATGCCCACCAGCTTCCCATCAGCAGTGCTAATGTGATGACGATGGGCACCATAATGGAAGTTATTTGACGAAATCCTGCGACGCACATGATGGGGACTAATGCGAGGAAAAAAAGAGTCACAGGCAGTTCGATTGCTGCCCAAATCGAAATACGGAAACCGCTCAGCTTTGACATTACTGCCTGTTGGTATACAGGATTGTTGACAGGCGGATGTTCGAGGAGCCGCCACAGCTTCGTCGTAATCATGGGGTCAATGCCTCGATGTCCGGCGTTGTCTCGGCGCGCTCGCACACGATACGCCACAACCCCCACGTCCCGGCTTCGCGCAGCCCGGCAAATGCCAGCATCAATACCAGCGCAATTGCAATGTCCAAGCCCACAATCGCCGCGCGCAGGTCTGCCGTTGCCCCTGTGATGACCAGCAGTACGACACCCCACGCCGCGTAGACCAGTACTTGCACCAGCAGGAAGATGATCATCGCCCACACACCCGCTTCGCTGCGGCGGGTGGTGAGCATTGCGCCTAATATGCTGCTTAGCAGCGCGGCAATCAGCGAATGGCGAAAGTCGATGCTGAGGATAATCAGCATCTCCGCGATGATAATCACGCCCCACACCAGCGGCGACACGCTGATCGGAACTTCAAAGCCGACCAGTGAGAAGGGCAGATAGCCCAGACCAATCATAGCAAGCGCGAACACGATAAAGCGGTGAATGCCACTGCGCCGCGTCAAGCCAGCTTTGTAATGCAGCCAGCCCAGACACAATGACCACGCACTCGCCAGCCTGCCGCCCGGCGCGACTTCCAGCAGTCCGAACACGCCGCGCCTGCGCTCTTCGGCGATTTGCGGTGCAATACCCAGTGTCAGATCAATTGCCAGCGCCGTGCCTGCAAACAGGAACAGCCAGTGCTGGTAGCTGAGCAGCGCAAACAGGAAGAAGAACAGCGTCGGTGGCATCAGGCACGCGCCCGCACCCAGCACTGCCAGCGTCTTCACGATGTCGCGAAAGGCGTTCGGTGGCTGCGGCTGCGTGCGCAGGATCGCCATACGGATAGCGACCGGATCGCCGTTCGGCTTATGGTTGAGCGCGCGCCACAACTGACGGCTGGGAAGACGATTGAGCATGAACACCTGGTTTCTATGCGTGTCTACTGCTTCATTGTCACCTGAATACATCACGGCGACAGTAAAGCCTCAATGCTGGCGTTCGGCTCGTCGCTCAGGCGGCTGCGCGCGTTCTGCCACAACAATGCAATCACTAACTCCTGAATGACCAGCAGCAGCGGTGTCAGCAGCATCCATTCGGCAGTGAAGCCTAAACGCAGTTCAAGTGGCGTTGTGAAAATCGGCAGGAGCAGCCCCCAGCAGATAAAGATGAAGCTGATCACGGCAGCATGAACGACGGCTGTCCAGAAGACGACGCTGCGCCGCACATACCCGCGCGCGACAATCCCGATCAGCGCGGCAAGTGTGATTACCTGGTACTGAGCGAGATAGAGCGTGCCGCCCATGATCAGCCACGCAATAATATCCATCAGGGTGCGCTCCGTAGCCAGTGTGCCAATCCATAGCGCGTAACGCAGCGCATCCAGCATATGCAAGCCGATCAATGCAAACATCAGCACGAACAGCCGCCTCAACAAGTGTAATTGTCTGTTCAACCATCCGTTGCGATGTACAAATCCTGCGGCGATCAGCCAGAGGATACCGAGCGCACCTGGTGGAGTCAGACGCAGCATATCGTCGTCATTTGTCGCTGTACTGCGCGTGATTTCGTTGGCAACGCCAATACTAATCTGGAGGCTCAAGTTAAGCATGAAGCCGAGGATGCCCAGTTGCGCGAAGCTAATCAGCCATGCCATAGGAAAACTATTGATACGCGGCGCAAAATAGATAACAAGCACCACCAGCACAATCGCTCCGATCAGAACTCTGCGCAGGAGTGGCATCGACGGGATAGGTGGCGTGTCTACTCGGCTCAGGCGACGGAACAGGGCATGAGCTGTATTCGGATGGCGCAGATGTCGCCAGAGCAGCCATGTCACCATAAGGTAGTGGTTTGCCCGTTACTCAGATGGGCGGGGATGTCGAGGCGATTGCAGACCTGTCGCCAGAGCAGGATGTTTGCGCCTTCACGCAGCAGCAGGAACACCGCCGTCGTCATGGCAATCCACGCGACATCGCGCAGAGGCACATAGTCAAGCTGCGTATTGAGACGGACATACAGCAGCACCATGAACGCGGGCGGCAGATACACGCCCGCCTGTACGCCGATAAACATGCCGATGGCGAGCGCGGCTGCGTCGCCCGCCTGTCGCGTGACGCTGGCGGACAGCATCGTCGTCAACATGCCCGCAACCATCGAGTAGATGTAATCTAGTCGGAAGAGCGTCATGGACAGGATGAGGATCAGCCCCGGCATCCAGAAGAGTTCGCGCTCACGCGCCAGCGCTGTCAACGTGCCGAGGAATGCCCAGAAGACGCCGATTGCACCGAGCGTGATACCAATGATCTGGATCAGCGGGTAGCCATCAAAGCGCGTCTTCTGGTTGAGTGTTCCCGTGATTAATGCCCACAGACTGCCGAACGCGCCTGCTGGCGTGACCGACAGCACGGTGAATGTGCCGTGTTGGATTTCGGTTGCCAGGCGCGGCGCGATGCTAGCGATAGCGCGTAGGCTATATGTGGTGTTCGAGAGAGGAATGGTCAGCATCAAAAGCAACAAGCCGCCGAAGACGATCAGGATGAGCAGTGCGGGGAAGATCGCCGCCAGCACAATGACGAACAGCAGCGGGAACAGATCCCAATCGCGCGGCAGGCGTTTACGTTTGGGTGGCGGGGGCGGCAGCTCCTGCGCGCGGCGGAAGACCGGGCTGCGCATGGGCGGGCGCACCAGCATTCGCCATAGCTGCCAGGTAATGGTCAGGCGTTGATGCGGACTTCGCTCAGGCGTGCGCGCAGGACTCGCCATAATACCTCGTTCACGATCTCACGTATTACGTAGCATACCCCGACAGCGAGCGTGACCCACAACGCATCGCTGAAGAGGTTATACACAGGCAGATGTGCAACCACAATACTGAGCAGCCACACGATAAGCATTGCATATGGCACATAGACCGCCAGTTGCAGCCCGATGAACAGCGCCAGTGCGGTCATGCCTGCTTCTGCGCGCTGCTGTGCCGCCATGCCGCTCAACACCCCACTGAGAACCGCAGATACGAGGGTTGCCACGTAATCGACATGAAAGAGCGCGGCAACACCCATCAAGACGATACATTCGCGGAAACTGGCAAATGCGTCTTCAGGGCGGCTGCGCAAGCTGTTGAGACCGACGAACGCGATAATCACGATCAATGTGCCTGCGATTTGCAGGCGCAGACGATGCAAGCGGTTTCGCTTATGGAAAGCGTCGCCTTGATGGAGTGCACCAAGTGTCATGATCCATGCTGTGCCAAAAACTCCTGGTGGGGCGGTCGCCAGCAGATCGAACCTGCCGCTGCTGCGCTGCTCTGCCAGCAGCGTAGCGATGCTCCATGTCGTTTGCAGCCCGTGGATGATACTTATCAACAACAGCAGCGCGAAGGCAGCCGGGATAATGCCGAGCAGCCAGAGACCATTCCCCGTGATGATCAACGCAATGATGCCGCACGCGAAGCAAAACGCCACGCCGCCCAGGAATTGGGGATGAATGCGAATGGCGACCTTGCTACGACCATAGGTGATGCGTTGAAACAACGGGTGGCGCAGCGGTGGCGTCCACAAAGCGTGCCATAGCGTCCACGACCTCATCCCGGTGGCAGCCCCCACGCTGTCACATCCGGGGTGCCGAGCGCTGGATACAGCCCCTCGCTCATGATGGTGACGATGCCGGATGTCAGGTCGAGCGTGAGCAGCAGCGACGGACGCGTGTCGTCGGGTAAGTCCGCGCCGAACGCAAGTTGTGTGCTATCCGGCGACCAGACCAGGCGCGGCGGGTTAGGCGTGTGGGCAGCGGTGCTGAAGCGGCAGTAGCTCGTTACGATACGTGTGCGCATGTCCAGCACATGAATGCGTGCTGTTTGCGCAGTGGCATTCGCGTTGTTCAAATCCACTACCCAGAACGCCAGTCGCGAGCCATCCGGCGACCAGCTGAGCGCGCTGGCGGCTAAGCCATTGATGCGCACGCTGCCATAAGCATTCGTGAAATCGGTGATGCGCAGTGGCGTCGGAGCGGTGGGCGAGACAGTGTAAAGCTCTGCGCCAATGGGTGTCTCATCGTCTCCATCTGCAAATACAGGCGCAACATAGACGAAACGCAGCCCGTCTGGCGACCACGCCGAGTCGTTGTAATACGCCAGATCAATGCCCAGGTCAATTTGCTCCGCGCGGTTGCTCAGATGGATGAGCGCCCGCCGAAAGCCGTCGCCGTCCGGCTCGCTCAGCACGCCCCAACGCCCGCCGGGTTGAATCGATGACACACCGCGCACATCCAGATATTCACGTTCGGCGCTGTCCTGCGGCTGCAAATACGCCTGTCGCCCCGGCGTCCAGATCAGCCATGTATCTGGCGACCACCATTCGACCTGTGAGGCGTAATCAGACACAAGCGTGCGCTGCGTGCCATCCACGCGCATCCGGTTATAGCTGTTGGTGGCGTCGTTGAAGTAGAGCAGCCAGCGCGCATCCGGTGACAGACGGCAATTGGTCGTGCAGGGGTACGTCTCCGGCAGCGGGTAACGGCGGTTGCCCGTAATGTCGTAGACCCAGAGCGCCGCACGGTCAAAGCTCGTCAGGATGTAGCCGCCTGGTGTGTACTCGCGCCCGCGTGTGGTAATCGGGTCAGTAGGGCAAATCAATGCGATCTCAGATTGTGCCTGTACGGGCGAGGTGATGAGCAGGCACAGGCAGGCGATGAGCGCGAATGTCCTCATAGCAACCGTGTGGCGATCAGCCAGATCACCCACCCGATGATCAACCATAACCCCAGCGCTCCATGCTGCTTTGCAGTGCGTCCCTGTGCCATATGCAATTGTGCGTTATCGGTGCTGGTCGTCACAATGCGGATCAGCCTGAGCGCTTCGGGCAGTGTGACGACGGCGATCAGCACCGTCCAGGGCATGATGCCTGCGATGACCATCAGCACGACGGCGACGTAAGCGCCAAGCATCAGGACGATGTATTCGATGCGTGCGCCGCGCAGACCGAGCATGAGCGCCAGCGTCCGCTTGTTGACGGTGCGATCCGACTCCATATCGCGGATGTTGTTGGCGTGCAGGATTGCTGCGACTGTGAAGCCAATCGGCACGCCGACCCACAGCGCCAGCGGGCTGAAGTCGCGCGCCATCACGTACCACGCACCCAGTACCATCAGCGGACCCATGAAGATGAACACGGCGACTTCGCCCAAGCCGTTGTACGCCAGTGGAAATGGACCGGCGGTGTAGGCGATGACGACCAGTACGCCGCTCAAACCGATCCAGAACAGCAGCGGTCCGCTTTGGGTTAGCAGGTATAAGCCGATGGCGACGCCTGCCAGCACGGTGACGACCGCGCCGATCAGCACAGCCTGCGGCGTCAGCACGCCCTGTTTGATGACCATGCCCTGACCGGACTGCTTCAGGTCTTCCGCGCCGCGTCGGTAGTCGTAGTACTCGTTGATCAGATTGGCGGCGATTTGCAGGAAGAGCGCGCCGATCAGTGCCAGCACGAACGGCACAAGCTGAAAGACCCGTTCTTGCAGCGCCAGCATCGCTGCCAGACCCAGCGGAACATACGTCGCCGTCAGTGTGCGTGGGCGGGCGGCACGATACCATGCCTCAACGCGCGATAGGGAAGTGGTTGCGGTCGTCATCTTGATTATGCCAATGCCTGCTGCAGGTCGTTGAGCAGGTCATCCACATGCTCGACGCCGACGCTCAGGCGCACCAGTTCGTTCGGCACGGCGATCGGGCTGGTGGCGGTGCTGGCGTGCGTCATGCTGTAGGGATGCTCGATCAGGCTTTCGACGCCGCCCAGACTTTCCGCCAGCGAGAACAGCTTTGTGCGGCTGACCATGCGCTGCGCGGCGTCCGCCGACTCCATGATGATGCTGATCATGCCGCCGGGGTAACGCATCTGGCGCTGCGCCAGTTCGTACTGCGGGTGGCTTTCCAGCCCCGGATACATGACGCGCTGGACGGCGGGATGATCTTCGAGGAAGCGAGCGATTTGCAGCGCATTGGCACTGTGACGTTCGATACGCAGCGCCAGCGTTTTGATGCCGCGCAGCACCAGGAAGCAATCCATCGGTCCCGGCACCGCACCCGCCGCGTTTTGCAGAAACTTGAGCTGGGTGTACATTGCTTCGTCGTTCAGCGCGAGCAAGCCGCCGACGACATCGCTGTGACCGCCCAGGTATTTGGTGCTGCTGTGCATCACAATGTCCGCGCCAAACGCCAGCGGCTGCTGGATGATCGGGCTGGCGAAGGTGTTATCGACCGCAACGATGATATGCTCCGGCACGCGCTCGACCATCGCCTGCATATCCGCCAGCGACATCAGCGGGTTGGTCGGCGTCTCCAGCCAGAGCAGCTTTGTTTCTGCCGTGAGTGCGGCGTCCACCGCTTCCGGCTGCGTCAGGTCTACCCAGCTAAAGCGCAAGCCGAAGCGCGCCAGCACGCGCTCGAACAGGCGGTAGGTGCCGCCATAGACATCGTTGCCGACGATGACATGATCGCCGGGGTTGAGCAGGCGCATGACCGTATCGATTGCCGCCAGACCGCTGGCAAACGCCAAGCCGTAACGCCCGCCTTCCAGTTCAGCGATGCACGCCTCCAGCGCCGTCCGCGTCGGGTTGCCGCTGCGACTGTAGTCATAGCCTTTGTGTTCGCCGGGCGCACTCTGCACAAACGTCGAAGTCTGGTAGATCGGCGTCATGATCGCGCCTGTCGCGGGGTCGGGTTCGACTCCGGCGTGGATGGCGAGGGTTTCGAGATGCAGTCTGTCGGTCACGCTGGTTATCCTGTACGCTTGCGATTGCGGATTCTGAGTACCATGAAGTATAACACTCTCTGATAAGACCACTCCACTACGGAGTCAGGATTGCCATGCGTTTGAACGTACTCAACCTTTTGCTTGCAAGTCTGCTGCTGATGGCATGTAACCTCACCGTCGAAATTACGCCTACCCCAGTAGTGGTGACAGCGACTGCCGAAACGATCATCCCAACTGCGATGACGGCTGAAGTCAACACGACACCTGTTAATACTCAGTCCGCTTCTGCGACCGACACGCCTGCCGCGCCCGTGCCAACGCAGCAGGGCAGCGCGCCTGCCGCCACAGCGACCATCGTGACCAGCCAGCTAGCGGTCATTCTGACGCCGATCAATGGCAGCATCGTCTCCGGCAATCCACTGGAATTGACGGGCGTGGTCAATGGGTTGCCGACGGACAGCTTCGTGCTGGAACTGGTGGACAGCGGCGGAAACGTCATCAACCGCCAGACGATCACATTGCGCAACCCGAACCGTGTGGCGCAGTTAACGTGGCAAGCAACGTTGTTCACGCAGTATCGCGGGAACGCGACGATCCGGCTGATCACGACGAACAACGCGGGCGAAGATTTCATCGCCGCGACGATCAACATCACGATTGCTGCGCCGACTGCTACGCCATGATCTGACCGCCTATCGCGCAAATAGTCGTTTCGACGTATAATCGTGACTTAACGTAGAACGATGAGATTTAACAGCGCGCAGGCGGTTTATCCCTGCGCGTCATGTTGTTGAGTACAGGGGAGAGCAAGATTGTGACGGCGGGGCAGAAGCACTTCATCGCGATTGCGGGCAATATCGGCGCGGGCAAATCGACACTGACGCGGTTGCTTTCCCAGCGGCTTGGCTGCGAACCCTTCTTCGAGGCGAACGCAGAAAATCCTTATCTGGCGGACTTTTACGCCGATATGCAGCGTTGGAGCTTTCATTCGCAGGTCTTCTTTCTAGGCAAGCGGCTGGAGGCGCACCGGTTGCTGGTTGATCATCCCACGAGCGTCGTGCAGGATCGCACAGTCTATGAAGATGCCGAAATCTTCGCCTGCAATCTGTATCAGCAGGGCGCGATGACCGACCGCGATTACGAGGCGTATCGTTCGCTCTACCGCGCCATCAGCAGCTTCCTGCCGCCGCCTGACCTGATCATCTATCTGCAAGGCAGTGTCGAAATCTTGCTGTCACACATCGCGCGGCGTGGGCGCGAGTACGAGCGCAACATCGCGCCGAATTACATTGCGCGCCTGAACTCGCTCTATGACCAGTGGATCGACTCATGGACGCTCTGCCCGGTGCTGCGCGTCTCGATGGACGAGCGCGATTTCGCCGCCCGTCCCGATGATCTGGCGTACATTGCTGAAGAAGTCGAGGCTCGGCTGTGGTTAGAGCCTGTACTTTAAGAATTTGAACCGCCAAGACGCAAAGGACGCCAAGAATTGTTGTTGATTCTTGGCGTCCTTTGCGTCTTGGCGATTTTAATTGTCCGCTTGCTCCAACCAAATCGTCATACCGTCGGTCCACAGATGAATTGTGCCGCCGAGGTCGGTGCGGTAGAGTGGCAGATGCTCGACCTTGAGCAGCGTGTCGGGGTCAGGATCGCGGCGGCGATTGGCAGGGTCGGATTGCAGCAGCACGAGTTGCGGCGCGAGGGTCGTCAGAAAGTCATCACGCAGCGAGCCCGCCGTGCCATGCTGCGGTATGATGAGCGCAGTGGCGTGGGTGACAAGCCCCGCGTCCAGCATTTCCGCCTGTGCCGCGCCTGAAGCATCGCCGCTGATGAGGAACGAAGCACCGCCATAGCTCAAACGCAGCACCAGCGCGTGATCATCGATAGAGTCGTTGAGCGCGGGCTGTGCCTGTGGATGCAGCACCTCCAGTCGCGCGCCGTCACTGATGTCGATGCTGTAGCCTGCTTCGACCATTTGCACGGGCGAGTCGCCCCACGACTCTTGCAAGCGCGTATAGTATGGGCTGAGGTTCGGCTGTCCGTTAGTCACCACAACCCCCGCGCGGTAACGCGCCAGCACGTCTGGCAGCCCGCCATAGTCGAACTCGTCCGGCTGCGTCAGCACCAGCAGTTCGATCTCACGGTCTGTGAATGGCAGCCTGTCGCCCAATGCCAGCAGCAAGCTGGATGGGAAGCGCCCACCATCGATCAAGATATGCGCGCCGCCCGGCGTCTGCGCCAGTACCGCGTGGCTGTGTCCCATCGTCAGCAGCCAGACGTGCAGCCTGCCATCAGGACGGCTGACAAGCAGCGCGCCGATCAAGCCGAGCAGCCCGACGCTGACCAATATGGCAGTCACCACTACAGCGCGCTGGCGCACGAAGCGCGCGGCGCGAAAGAGCCAATCGGGTTGTGCTGCCTGTACCATTGCGCATCCCAGAATGATGATGAAGAACAGCGCGACGCTATTGGGGTGAAATTGTGCCGTGATCTCTGCGAACGGCAGCGCGGCGAACAACCGCACGACCCCCGTCGTCCACGCCAGCGGCACCATTGTCGCCCAGTAAAGGATTTGCCCCAACAGCGGAATGACGCTGCTGACGACGGTTGCGAGCGCGCCGATGATGAGAATGGGCGGCTGCACCGGGACAATCAATACGTTCACCAGCAGCGAGACCAGCGAGATGCGCTCGAAGTAGAGCGCGATCAGCGGCAGTGTCAGGATTTGCGCCGCCAGACTGACGATCAGTGTGGACGAAAGCACGTCGCCAACGGTCACTGCCGTGCGTTCGGAGAACAGGCGGTTCAGCCAGCGCTGCATGGCGCGCGTCAGTGGGTCAGTAAAGAGGACGATGCTGAGTGTGGCAAAAAAGCTCAGTTGAAAACCCACATCGAAGAGAGCAGTTGGGTTTTGCAGTGTCAGCACCAGCGCGGTAAATGCCAGCGTTGCCGGAACAAACGTTTTGCGGCGGATGAAGTGTTCGCCGATGATGACGACAATGCTCATGACGGCGGCGCGCAGCACACTGGCACTCGCGCCGACAAATATCGTGAAGACCAGCACAATCACAATCGCGATGATTGCCTGCGACCGACGTGAAAATGGAGTGTGCTTGAGTATTGCCAGGACTATGGCGGTGATGACCGCCATGTTGTAACCGCTGATGGCGATGACGTGCGCTGCACCTGTTTTGGCGAACGCATCTTCGACTTCTGGCGCAATCCCGCGCTCATCGCCAAGCAGCATCCCGGTCAGCAATCCAGCATACGGTTCGGGCAGCGCAGCGTTAATGTTTGTCCGCGCGCCCGCTTGCAGCCAGTAGATGGCATTAAAGAATTGGCTGCCCTGCCCGCTGCTGATGATTTCGGTTGCGGCGTAGGGCATCTGGCTGAAGACGGCAGAACGGGCGAGATAATCGGCATACGAGAACGTGTCGAACTGCTGCGGCAGCCAGATTTCGCCTGTGGCACGCACACGGTCGCCATACTGCACGGGCGTGTAATTGGGCGTTTCGACCAGTACAATGCCGGAAATGGGATGCGTCTGCCCGTTTGTCGTAATGCGCTCGACTTCGAGTTGATAGCGCAGGCGGTCACGGCGCGGTTCGGGGTTATCGCGCACCACGCCTTCGACCGTGACGCCGCCATGCCCGTTATAAGCGGCGAGTGTACTGCTGCCCGGCGTGAGCGCATAGCGCAGCCCGCCGAGTGTGAGCATCAGGAGTAGCCCGTGCCAGAAGCGGCGGGTCGGCTTTGTCCAAACAAAAAAGAGCGCTGCCAAAGCCAGCAGCGCCGCGAATGCCCAAACAAGCGAGCTGTGATTATTCGTGCTGGCAGCGAGCAGTATCCCGGCAGACCATGCCAGGACAAGATAGACGAGGCGCATTCAGCATGACGCCTTTCGCATAAATTGGACGCCATCAATCGCGTCCGTACCAAGCCGAATTTGTACGGACGGGATTCTTGCTGTCCACAAAAATATTCTACCGTCGGCTCATCGCGTTTCGGTTGCGCTATTGGTCACATTCACCTGCTCGCGCACAGTCGCCGGAGCGACAAACTGCTGCGGCGGCTGTGAGCCTTTCGCTGCGCCCTGCTCGTAGACATGCTGAATGCCTGCGCGCACTTCGCTGATCAGCTTGTTCAGCTTTTGCTCCAGCGCACTCAGGTTGTCCAGCACGTACTGGTCGGCGTCGCCGGTGATGCCTTCCGCTTCCTGGCGCGCCTGCTCGATGACATTGGCGGCGCGGCTCTGCGCTGCCTGTACCATCGCTTCGCGGTCAATGAGCTGTTCACTGCGGTCACGCCCCTGCTGAATGATGCGCGCGGCTTCCTCGTTCGCCTGCGCCAGGATACGGTCGCGCTGCGCCAGAATGCGTGACGACTTTTCGATCTCTTCCGGGATCGAAATACGCATCTGGTCGATCAGTTCGAGCGCACGCTCCTCATCAATCATCGTGAACTTGCTGAAGGGCATGTGCCGCCCCTCGTCGATCAGGTCTTCCAGTCGGTCAATGAGATGTTGTATGTCCACGTCTTCCCTCCATGTCGCATCACACCCCGGCTGCACACCTACTGAGCTTCGCGCAGTTCTGCATAACGCCGAACCAGGGCTTCGCTCACAAAAGGCGGCACCATTTCCGACACATCCCCACCCAACTCGGCGATTTCTCTGACCGTGCTGGAACTGATGTAGATGTGCCGAAGCTCGCTCATAATCGCGACCGTTTCGATGTCCGCTGCCAGCTTCTTGTTTGCCAGCCCCATGCGGTACTCGAATTCAAAGTCGGAAAACAGGCGCAGACCCCGCACAATAACAGTAGCACCTACTTTCTTTGCAAAGTCTACAGCAAATCCTGAAAAAGGTGCAACCTTTATTTTTTCTGAAGTGATATAAGCTTGCCGCGCCAGTGCAACACGGTCTTCGATGCTGAAGAGCAAGTTCTTCTTCGGCATGTCGTAGACCGCGATGATCACCTCGTCAAAGATGCGCGCCGCACGTTCAGCAATATCGATGTGTCCAAAGTGCGTGGGGTCAAACGAACCGGGGTAAATCGCCCGTACCATGTCGTTGTCGCTCCGTATTAGCTCAGGTCGCTGCGATCATCACGCAACATGTTCACGCGCTGTGCCAACAGGCGATGCTGTTCATGATGCAGGTCGGGGTCTTCTTCAAAGATGGTGCGTGCTTCGCGCTGCGCCAGTTCCACCAGTTCCGGCGACATATCGTCCATCAGCTGCAGGGTGGATTGCCCGCTTTGCCGTGTGCCGATCAGGTCGCCAGCGCCGCGCAGCTTCCAGTCGATTTCTGCCAGTTTGAAGCCATCGCTGAACATCTCCAGCGCGGTCAGGCGTTCGCGCGCTTCCGGCAGGTCGCTATCGCAAACGAGCAGGCAGTACGAGGCATGACCGCCGCGCCCGACACGCCCGCGAAACTGATGCAACTGCGCCAGCCCGAAGCGATTCGCGCCATCAATCAGGATGACGCTGGCGTTGGGAATATCGACGCCGACTTCGGCAACGGAAGTTGTGACCATCACATCAAACTTGTGCGCGGCGAAATCCGCCATGATGCTGTCTTTTTCAGCGGGTTTCATGCGCCCGTGTAGCAGCCCGACCTTATGATGGTAGAAGACCTTCTGCAACTGCTCGAATGCTTCGGTCGCCGCCTGTGCTTCAATTTTGTCCGAGGCTTCCACCAGCGGGTAGACGGCAAATGCCTGGCGACCGAGCTTCAACTGCTCTTCGATGAATTCGTAGGCGCGCTCGCGTCCGGTCGGGCTGATGACTTTCGTTTTGATCGGGATGCGTCCTGGCGGCATCTCGTCCATCACGGAGAGGTCGAGGTCGGCATGGATGGTCAGCGCCAGCGTGCGCGGGATCGGCGTGGCGGTCATGATCAGCAGGTGCGGGTTGCGCCCCTTGCTGCGCAGCGCGCCGCGCTGTTCGACGCCGAAGCGGTGCTGCTCGTCAATCACCGCCAGCGCCAAATCACTAAACTGGACGCCTTGCTGAATGATGGCGTGCGTGCCGACGACCATATCGATGCTGCCGTCCGCCAACCCTGTGTAGACGCGATCGCGTTCCGCGCTGCTGATCGACCCTGTGAGCATGGCGACGACAGGCTTGCGCTCGCCGGGCATCTTTTCCATTGTCCGCGTGACGTTGCGATAATGCTGTTCCGCCAGAATGCCTGTCGGAGCCATCAGCACCGCCTGCTTGCCCGCACCGAACGCCAGCGCCAGCACCATCATGGCGACTGCTGTCTTGCCCGAACCCACATCCCCTTGCAACAGGCGGTTCATCGGAATCGGCTTGGCGATGTCATTGCGAATATCGGCAATCGCGCGCTGCTGTGCGCCAGTTAGCTCATACGGATAGGCGGCTTGCAGGAACGACGTGACGAACTCGTCACTGACTTCTAATGGAATGGCGGGTGTCGCCTGCCAGTTGCGGCGGTTGCCGAGGATCGCCAGTTGCAGCAGCAAGAGCTGGTCAAAGATGTAGCGCCGCTTGGCATGGTGCAGGTGATCCCAGCTTTCAGGATTGTGCAGGTTGCGCAGCGTCCAGCCGAGATCAGCAAGGTCAGCGCGTTCGAGCGTTCCCTCTGGCACGTAGTCTGGCAGCCGCTCCGCCCAGTAATCCAGCGCCTGGCGGATCGCATCGCGCAGCTTCTTCGGGCGCAGCCCTTCGGTCAGCGGATAGATCGGGACGATGCGCGCAAGCTGCAAATCTTCGGGATCAAGTTCTTCCCATTCTGGGTTGGTCAATTGCAGACGGTTGCGATAGGTGGAGGTGATGCCGCGCAACACAACCTGCATGTGCGGGCGGATGCGTGAGAGCAGATAGCCCATGCCGAAGAACGTTACGCTGATGAGCGCAGATCCGTCGTCCACAACGATGTGACAGTCCTTGCGCCCGCCCTGGGCGATACGAATTTCGCTATGCCGCACCATGCCGACAATCGTGGCGGGGGTGTTCGGCTTCAGCCGCGCGATCGGCAGCAATTGCGTATAGTCATCGTAGCGTCGCGGCAGATAGAAGAGCAGGTTGTTGATGGTCTTGATGCCGACTTTTGCCAGTTGGCTGGCGGTTTGTGTGCCGACGCCGCGCACTTTATCGACGGTTGCCTTCAAACCGCGCAGTGTGTCGGTCGCCTGTGCGATATCCACGATGTTGCGCGTGCGGCGCGGTGGGCGTGCCAGACGAGGGGGCGGCGGCAGGTCGCGCTTCACGGGGGCGCGTGCCTCGCCGATGAAGTCGTAATCGAGGCGGCTGGCGTCTTCTTCTGCAATGCCCGCTGGGACTGGCACGCCATCGTCATCATCCTGCACACGCGGCGGGGCAGGGCGCACTGCCTGCTTCTTGCCCGGTTTGTCTTTCTTCGGGGGGCGCTGTTCCGGCTGCCGCTGCTCTGGCGCGCCGTTACCTGCTTCGCGCCGTTCTCGTGTGGGGCGCGGTTTGCTATTGCCCTCAAGCTGGCGTTTCTCATTATCCGCAGGGCGGCGCTGCTTCGATGGCTGCTCCTGCGCGGCGGCTGGCTCGGTCCCTGCTGCAACCGGACGCATGACGCGATCCAGTACAAAGCTGACGACCGCATGGCGCTCATTCCGATTTTCCAGCGCGTCGTAGGTGCGTAACCTGTCGCTGATTTCGTCAATCATAGCGTGATGTTCAGGCTTGCGCGCCTGGGTGTGCGCTACTTCCTGCCAGCCCGTTGCGTAGCCCGCCAGCCCGCCAATGACCGCCGTGTTTTTATAGCCTTGCTCACGCTCAAGACGAAGTATTTTGACGAGTGTTTCCAGCGCTGAAGGCATAATCCGACCTTATGATTTCCAGGATTGGCTCACAGTCACCACCCCCAGCCCGCCCGGTCCGATGTGCGTACCAATTGCTGGTGTGATGTTGACGATAAGTGTATCTGTCGGAGCAATCGACTTGAGCGCGTCGTGGAGTTCACGCGCACCGGAGTCATTGCCCGCGTGCAGGATGGTCAGGCGTTCCAGTGGCGCTTCAGTGGTCGCCAGTTGTACCAGCTCGTCTATCGCTCGCTTGAATGTGCGAACGCGCGAATGTGACTTGACCTCGTCTTCGCCCACATCCAGGATCGGCTTGATCTGCAACAACTGCCCGATACCCGCCTGCGCCCAACTGACGCGCCCGCTGTGCTTGAGATATTCGAGCGTGTCGAGCGCGGCGTAGACTTTCTGATGCGTGCGCACCGCTTGCACTGCGCGCTTGACCGCTTCGACATCGCCCGTTGCTTCCGCAGTTTCCGCTGCGATCAAGACCTGATAGCCCAGTCCCATGGTGGTAGTGCCGCTGTCAATCAGTGTGATTTTGTCTTGCGGATAGTTGCTGGCACCCAGACGAAAGGCATTGTAAACGCCGCTGAGTTTGGACGATAGAGACACAATGATGACATGATCGGCTTCCCTGAGCGCCGCTTCCAGCACGGGTTCGACCATGCCGGGCGGGAAGGCGGATGTCTTGGGAACCGGGCGAATACTGGGCAAATCGCGGTAATAGTTTTCGCGCGTCAATTGTACCCCGTCATCCGCATAACTGTTGCCGCCATAGTTAACGAAACAAGGGACGACCGCTATTTTATGCCTCGCGAGCAAGTCTGCCGGAATATCGCATGTGCTGTCTGTCACAATCCGTATTTTTGCCATGTTATGCCCCTTTATGTGTGCAAATGTTCTTGTATGACGATACCGACTGCACCCAATCCAATAAGCGCTGCCAGCGACGCATTATAAACCATCGTATCAATTTGACACGAAACTTCCCCGCCCAGCCGCTGTTGCAAGCGTTCAGCGGTATCTTCGCCCTCGTGATCATGCAGGATCAACATGCGCGCCGAGTCGCTGAATTCAACGGCGAAGTCAAACAGCCGGTCCAGCGCCTGCGCCCGCGAACGCGCCTTGTCCATCGGCGCAAGCTGCCCATGTTCCATCGTCAGCAGCGGTTTGAGATTGAGCATGGCGCTAAACAGGGCATGATGTTCGTTGAGCAGTTCGCGCTGTGCCAGCACTTCGACACGCTCGACATAGAACAGCATGTACAGGCGGGCAATCGCGCCACGCAGTGCATTTTCAACCGCATCCAGTGTCGGCGCTTGTTGAATGGCACGGACCGCCGCGATTGCGATGAGCGTTTGCCCGGCGCTGACCGATTGCGCATCGAAGACATGAATCGGACACGCGCCCGCTACCAATGCCGAGCCTGCCTGTGCGCGCTGGTAATGCGCTGAGATATGGCGCGATGGCACGATGCACAGCAGCCCATCATGATTGCGGGCGGCTGTGGCAAACGCCTGTGCATAGGCTTCTGGCGTGGGTGGTTCGATGGTGACTGGTTGAGGTAGCCGCGAAAGCTCCGCCAGGTTCTTGCCACTGGCGTCCGCCGTTTCAACGAGCGAACGCTGTGCTGCCAAAATGCGATTTGGGATAACGGTGATCGGCAGTTCACTGTTGAGCAAACTGCCGACCTGTACCCCACTATCGGTGATGATGTGAAAGCCGGGCATAGCCTGTTATTCGATGGCGATCATGTACGGGTACAACGGCTGCCCGCCATAGACGATCTCGAAGTCGAGCGCGTCAAACTCTTCCGCCAGCGCCGCCGCTAATCCCTTCGCGCTGCGTTCGGTCTCTTTATCGCCGTAGTAGAGCGTGACGCGCTCATGATTATCGGCGTCTGCCTTGTGCAGTAGCGCGCGGGCAACGGCTTCCATATCATCGCCCGCCACCGCCAGCACATCGTTGATTAACCCGATCAACTGCCCGTTACGGACTGCAATGTCGTCAATTTCCACATCGCGGTTGGCGCGCGTGATTTCGCCCGTGACAATGTACTTGAGAGTCTTGGTCATGTCGTTGGTCATATCGTCAATCGACATAGCAGGGTCTTCTGAGTGCAGGTTGAAGTATTCAACCATCGCGCCGATGCCTTGTGGTACGGTCGTGCTGGCGACGACGCGGATACGCTTGTTCGTCACCTGTTCCGCCGCCTGCCGCGCCGACAGGATGACGTTCTTGTTGTTCGGCAGCAGGATGATGTCCTCGTTGGGCAACTGCTCGATGGCGGCTAGGAAGTCGCCCGTGCTGGGGTTCATCGTTTGCCCGCCCGTAATCACGAACGCCGCGCCGAGTTCTTCCGCAAACAGCTTCTGGATGCCCTTGCCGCTGGCAACGGTGATCACGGCGACACCTTCGACAGGTGCGCCCATGATGCTGCCCGCTTCGCTGCCGCCTTCGCGTTCGGCGCGCGCCTGCACGTACTGTTGATATTGCAGGTGCATGTTTTCGACCAGGATGTCGTCAATGTCGGTGCTGTTTTCGATGCCGTAGCTCAACGGGACGCCCGGGTTGTGAACATGAACATGGACTTTGATCAGGCTGCTATCACCGACGACAAGTGTTGACCAGCCCATTGCCTGGATGTCGGCACGGATGCGCTCCACGTCCATGTTTTCGCCGTACATCAGGAATTGCACATCGTATCCGTAGCCTTCTTCGTCTTCTGGCACGAGTGCATCTTCCCAACCTTCAGTCTTGTTGCCAGCGTGGACGGTGATCGGCACAGGGGTAGCGACCGCCACAGGCGCGGCTGCCTCCACACCGATGTCTTTGCCGCACAGCGCGCGTACCATGCCCTCAAAGATGAAGACCAAGCCCTGACCACCGGAATCGACCACGCCCGCTTTCTTGAGCAGGGGCAGCATTTCCGGCGTTTTGCGCAATGCAGCGCGTCCGGCGTAGACCATCGTCTTGAGGATCGCCACGAGGTCAGTTTCTTTCTGCGCCTTCTGGACGACTGCGTCTTTGATTTCGCGGGCGACAGTCAAAATTGTGCCTTCGACAGGCTTTTCGACGGCTTTGTAGGCATAATCCACCGCCGAGACGCAGGCAGCCGCCACCAGCGGAGCAGTCAGCTTGCCCTGCCCTTCAAGCGCTTTTGCCGCGCCTGCCCAGATTTGCGACAGGATGACGCCAGAGTTGCCACGCGCGCTGACG
>Ga0224723_1000148_pt1 | contig 46880 bp, 44 predicted proteins | sample Balambano_FR2_Me_FD_161647 | JGI IMG/M metagenome (GOLD analysis project Ga0224723, IMG submission 161647) | Freshwater sediment microbial communities from Lake Towuti, South Sulawesi, Indonesia - Balambano_FR2_MetaG | ecosystem: Environmental > Aquatic > Freshwater > Lake > Sediment | place... | reverse complement strand
TTGATCATCCCTCAGTTCTCTGGTTACGCCACGGGCATCGATAGGTTGAACAGGCTGAACCTGATGCACCACTCACTGTGCAAATCGTCTGTATATCTAGCCTCCTTTTTAGATGCGCTTACCCTGGGTTTTGGCGGTAGACTTTGACCCAAATCAGCAAGATTTAACAAGTTCACTGGGATTACCATTAAGTAATAGCAGTGTATTTCAAGCTCTAACGGAAAAAGAACGAGAAATTAAAGATGCTGTATGTCATTACTCCTTCCCTTTAAAGAGATCAAATTCGGAGCTTAGATTTGACGTACTTCCTGCCGATCAAGAATTGGCAGATGCACCTGAGAATCTCTTGCGTAACCGTCTGAAACGACATACGCTCTACCGTAAATTAGAACTTGCTAGACAGGAGTATGATTATATCCTAATAGATTCACCACCGAATTGGCGAGTTTTTAGCCAGCTTGCAGTTTATGCATCAGATGTTGTACTCATTCCAACTAAGCACAATAATCTCTTCTCTTTAGAGAATGCAGCAACTGCAATTAAGAAATTTATTCCTGAGGTGCAAGCTGAAAAAGGTGATGGTAGTCCTATTCCATTACCAATCTTTTTTAATGGAGAAAAAATTACACCTCCTCAATTGGCTGCCGCTCAACAAGAAATTAGCAACCTCATCAAAGTAGCTAAAAAAGATGGATTCAATCTAACGCCTTATTTTTATCCTAAATACACCAATTCAAAAAGAGATCTCCATATTCCTCAAATACCAAGTTACGCTAACATAGCGAGTTCCGCGTTCTCTCGTACTCCTGCGGTCTACCGAGACAGAGCTGCTCATGATTATTACAAGAATTTAGTTAAGGAGTATTTTTTACAATGAATAGCCTCAGCGATATTGGTAATCTGATGCACTTGTATCTGGACGAGATTGATCCAAACGAAGGAACTAATGCCCCCGACTTCCTCATTAAAGCTACAGCACGCCTCCTTAAGCAGAATGGTAAACGAAACTGGATTCCAGTCATTGTTAAGGAGATTGATGAGGATAAATATAAGGTTGTAGGCAACTCGTTCATTTACGCTGTAGCAGAAGAAGCTGGTTTAGATCGGGTTTGGTGCATTATTGCTGACGATAGCGATGAGACTGCTGAAATTACTAAGGTGCTTGCTGGTGAGGAGATACCCAAAATTAATCTCTCCAAAGCTTCTAGAGATGAAATCATGGCAGCATTGCAATACTTAATTGAGCAACCAGGAAGTCCGCTTAAAACAGTTAAACTTGCTCTGGCAACCAATCGAATTGATGAAGCCCCGCGCCAATATTGGAAAACTTTTGATCCAATCACTAACCTAAAGTGTGGTATCACCAAAGGTAAAAAACTTGATGCTTTAAAGCAGATCTTTTATCTCACACCTCAGCCAATGCCAGATACAATCACTGACGTTTCCATTCTCAAAACAATGACAAATGCCGATCTCAAGAAGATGGCCAAGAAGCGAGGAATTTCTGGTCTTAGTAAAATGAAAAAAGATGATTTAATAGAGGCCCTTACTGCAATAGGTTGATTGCCTCTGATCACCATAGTTTTAGTTAGACGCAAGTTGGGTGAAGGTAAAATCCAACGCTTGCTTAAAACTAGACACTAAGGTGGTAAACTTCTCGCAAACTGCAATTTCTCTCCAACTCCTCCACACCCAAAATCACATGGTTGACTTTTGGCCTCGCTTAGATTTGGATGCTTGGCAAGACACTTACATAACCTTGCATATGTGGACTCAGGTTGTGGGCAAGATCCGAATGGTGCAGACCCCCTGGATCAATCACTCCTGGCACGTGCCGCTATATTTGACGGCGCGGGGGCTAACGACAACGACGATTCCTTACGATAGTCGCGTTTTTCAGATTGACTTTGATTTTATTGAGCATCAACTGCAAATCAGCACCAGCGAAGGGCAACAGCGCATTGTTGAACTGGTTCCTCGCTCCGTTGCAGACTTCTACCGAGCAGTCATGGAAGCTTTGACTGACCTTGATATTTCCATCAAGATCAACACCACACCGAACGAAGTCACCGATCCGATTCCGTTTGAGCAGGACGAAACACACCAGTCCTACGATGCAGACTATGCCAATCGCTGCTGGCGAATCCTGCTACAAAGCGAGCGCGTCTTTCGTGAGTTTCGCTCTCACTTTGCGGGTAAGGTCAGCCCCGTACATTTTTTCTGGGGAAGCTTTGACTTAGCCGTCACGCGCTTTTCGGGGCGGCCCGCACCAGAGCATCCGGGTGGTGTTCCTAACTTACCGGATGCCGTTGCTAAAGAAGCCTATTCCCAGGAAGTGAGTAGCGCTGGCTTTTGGCCCGGTGCGGGGTTGGGCTATCCTGCCTTCTATTCTTACGCTTATCCCACGCCTGATGGATTTGGTAAAGCAACTGTGCAGCCTGAATCTGCCTTTTATCATGAGGCACTGGGGGAATTCATTTTGCCTCTGGATGCCGTGCGTGAAGCTGAAGACCCCGATCGCACCTTGATGGCGTTTCTCGAAAGTACTTACGCAGCGGCAGCAAGCTTAGCAGACTGGGATCACCATAGTCTCAAGCAAACCTGGTTCAAATCGTAATAGTGCGGTAGGGGCTATGTCGCAATCAAGATTGAGGAAACGACTGATCGGGGAACTCAGTTGGAAAAGACTGGGGCGATCGCTCGTCTTCGCATACACCTTTTTCATGGTATGTGTGTTTTTTGCGGCAGATAGCATGATTTTTTTGCCGCAGCCTGCCAGTTATCAAGACACAGCGGAAATTCTCAAACTCCCTGTCACTGACCGTGAGAAGATTTCAGCGGTACATTTACCCAACCCAGAAGCAGCCTATACCCTGCTCTATATTCACGGCAATGCCGAAGACCTGGGCGATATTCGTCCGATGTTAGATCGCTTGCATAGCTGGGGCTTTAGCGTTTTTGCCTACGACTATCGCGGCTATGGCACCAGTGACGGCAGACCCAGTGAGCGCAATGCCTATGAAGAAGCAGAAACGGCTTATCAATATCTCAACCAGCAGCTTGGGGTATCTCCTGGTCAAATTATTCTCTATGGGCGATCGGTGGGAGGAGGGTCAGCGGTTGAGCTAGCGACTCGCTACCTGGTAGCGGGATTAGCTTTGGAAAGCACATTTACCTCAGCTTTTCGGGTAGTGGTGCCTATCCCCATCTTGCCGTTTGATAAGTTTCCTAACCTGGAAAGAATTTCTCAGGTTGATTGCCCTGTACTCGTCATGCACGGTGAGGCGGACACAGAGATTCCAGTCGAGCATGGTCAAAGGCTATACGGTGCTGCACCAGAACCGAAGCTTTCACTTTGGGTAGAGGGCGCAGGGCACAACGATTTTACCTGGGTTGCAGAGGAACAGCATCGGGCGGCTCTAGTAGAGTTTCAGCGGCTAATCGAGCAATCGAATCGGTGAGTCGTCCCTAAACGTGGGATAGTGAAGGGGACTTGACCGTTTGTGCAGTCTATTACTGCCCTAGCGATCGCCCCCTTCCAGAGGACAAAATATGGGAACTGCCGCTTACATTCAGGACAGCGAATTTGACGCACTGCTAGCGGACGAAACGCTAGTCGTAGTTGACTGTACGGCTAGCTGGTGTGGCCCCTGCCGCAAAATTGCTCCTTTGATCGATCAGTTGGCGGAAGAGTATGACGGCCGAGCAAAGGTGGTGAAGCTCGATTTAGACCAGAACAAAGTCACTGCTAAGAAATACAGCATTCGCAGCATCCCGGCAGTGATGGTGTTCAAAGATGGCGAACTGGTAGAAAACCTGGTCGGGGTTGCTCCTTACGAGACGTTTACGAGTGCGGTCGAGAAGTATCTTTAGCGCGAATTGTTAGCCTAAATTGTTGATTCGGGGGCAGAGGTGGCATCTGGATCAACGCCAAGCGATCGCAATCTTTGCTTTAACTGCTCAACCTGTAAAGCAGCTTGCTCAGCTCGCTGGCGTTCTTCTTCTGCCCGTTCTTCTGCCTGCTGTCTGGCTAGCGTCTCTTCTCGCAAAGCTTGAGCCAGTTCGCCAGGAATTAGCAATTTCTCGCCTGTGTCTTCTCGATAAAAGGCGATAAGCTGTCTGTCAATTTCTAGACGAAGCTGTAGCGGCTCACTGCGACCGTCGCTAATCGGTTCATATTGCTCTCCGCGCAGGCGATAGCCCTGCAAATGCTGTTTGAGCCACTCGCCCCTGGGGTCAAATAGCCAATATTCCTGCACGCCTAGCTGCTCGTACAGCGTCTTCTTAAAGAACTGGTCTTGATCTTGAGTGCCTTTAGAAGTCATTTCAAAGACGACAGACGGCACCTGCCCCTCTTCCCAAATTTTGTAGTCATCTCGCCCACCCGGAGCGACATCAAAGATGACCATTACATCAGGTGCAATCCGCAGTTTTGGAAAGCCCTGAGCATAGTAAAGAAACTGATTTCCTAAAACGGTTGCCTGACAACCTTCCAGGTATTGCCGGATTACCTCCAGCGTCACCAGCAGGGCATAGAAATGGATGTAAGTCTCTGCTACAGGTTCACCGTCAGAACTGGGGTAAAAGATTTGAGGGGGTGGAGGGGTGGGAGCGATCGCCATACAGTACGCGCAGCAATAGGTGCACTTTCATCTTAAAACAACTCGAAACTGTTCATTCCCCAAAGGCTGTCGTTGAGTCTAGGGTAGAGATAGATCGAATAGCGCTCAGGCAAAGCTTTAGAATTTTGGCAGGAAAAGAACTCAGGAAATGGGCATGGACATTAGAGATGGATTTGTGGGAACGGTCGGCAATACACCCTTAATTCGGCTAAACAGCTTTAGCGAAGAGACGGGATGCGAAATCTTAGGCAAAGCCGAGTTCCTCAATCCGGGTGGGTCAGTCAAAGATCGAGCGGCTCTGTTTATCATTCAGGATGCAGAGGAGCGGGGGTTGCTAAAACCAGGTGGCACCGTCGTAGAAGGTACCGCAGGCAATACGGGCATTGGACTAGCGCACATTTGCAACGCTAAAGGCTACAAGTGTCTGATCGTGATTCCAGATACGCAGTCACAGGAAAAGATCGATATGTTGAGAACGCTGGGTGCAGAGGTGCGAACCGTTCCGGCAGTGCCTTACCGAGACCCTAACAACTACGTGAAACTCTCTGGCAGAATCGCCGAGGAAATGGAGAACGCAATTTGGGCAAACCAGTTTGATAACCTGGCAAATCGGCGATCGCACTACGAAACGACTGCCCCCGAAATTTGGCAGCAAACGGACGGCAAAATCGATGCCTGGACTTGTGCGACGGGCACAGGCGGTACCTATGCCGGGGTTTCTATGTTTCTTAAAGAAAAGAATCCAGAAGTTAAATGCGTCCTGGCAGACCCAATGGGCAGCGGACTGTATAGCTACGCCAAAACGGGTGAAATTAAAATTGAAGGCAACTCCGTCACCGAAGGCATTGGCAACAGCCGCGTCACCGCCAATATGGAAGGAGCGCCCATCGACGATGCCATTCAAATTCACGACTCGGAAGCCCTGCGCGTCATCTACCAGCTTTTGGAGAAAGATGGCTTGTTTATGGGCGGCTCAGTTGGGATTAATGTGGGCGCAGCGGTGGCGATCGCCAAACAGCTTGGCCCCAGACACACCATTGTCACGGTTCTTTGTGATGGCGGCAATCGCTATCAGTCGCGCCTGTTTAACCCAGAGTGGCTAGCAGCAAAGGGATTGAACTTTGCCTAACTCAGTAGGGTGGGCATTGCCCACCTACAAGAGGTGTAACTCCTCTCAGAGTTACCTACTTCACCTTCACGCCAGTTTTTGGATAGTTTTGAGGAAGTAGAGAACGCCGAGTCTCCTCATCAAAATCCATTTTGAAGCTGATGTCTTTGCCTACGGCTCTGGCTCGTTCGACAGCGGGACGGGCATTTACCCGCTCGTACCAGGCTTTCAAATGAGGAAACTCATCTAATGCATTTTCTCCCAGAACCCTGGGAAATCGTTCAATCCATCCCCAAGCAGCCATATCTACAATCGTGTAATCATCCCCAACGATGTATTGCTGGCTTTGCAGTCGATGATTGAGAACCCCATAGTGCCGCTCTACCTCACGACGATAGCGATTGATCGCATAAGGCAGTTGCTCTGGTGCCATGTGCTGGAAATGTACGGCTTGTCCAGAGAAAGGCCCCACACCCGTTGCAATAAACATTAACCAGGAGTAGAGTTGACCGCGATCGCCAGCATCACCCATAAACTGCCCCGTTTTCTCGCCCAGGTAAAGCAGAATGGCATTGGAATCGAAGATTATATTTGAACCGTCCACAATAGCAGGCACTTTCCCATTGGGATTAATTGCTGAATATTCAGCCGTATGCTGTTGACCTTTGAAAACGTCTACGGGAACGACCTCATAAGGCAAGCCTGACTCTTCCAGGAAGAGCGCGACCTTTGTAGGGTTGGGAGTATGGTGGAAGTAAAAACGGAGCATTTGATGTTTCCTCTAGATAGATCAGGCCAGTTTCACTGCTCGTCCTGTTAACTCACGCCGTGTTTGACTGTTCGCAAAACGTCAAACAACTAAACCTTAATCGCTCCCGTGAGATAATGTCAATGGATGTTCGCGAATAATCGAACCGTTTTTGAAGAGCTGTTTTGAGGAGAAGTGCTTCTGTGAAACCCCTTTATCATCCAGAGCGAGAGTCCATATCGCTGGAAGGCGTGTTTAGCGCTCTGGGAGATAGTGTGCGTCTCAATGTCATTCGAGAACTGCTAAACCTGCCTGAAAGTGCCGAAAAGACGTGTGGCACGTTTGCAATTTCTGTCAGCAAGTCTACGTTTTCACATCATGTCCGAGTTTTGCGAGAGGCGGGTTTAATCCAGGTGCGTCAAGAAGGGGCACATTCGCTGCTCTCGCTGCGACGGAAAGATGTAGAAGCCCGCTTTCCTGGGCTGCTGGCAATGGTGGCGATCGCCAGCAGTTCAAATCTCAGTTCTGGCGATCGCCCATTCCACAAGGACGAGGTGCTTCAGCAAACTAGAGAGGTTGAGCTTTGACTGTTTCGAGAAATGTTTCGAGAAATGTGCTGGTTTGCCAAAATAAAACCTGCCGCAAGCAAAATGCTGCAAAGGTACTGGCAGCATTTAAGACACATCCGATGGCAGACGTATCTATTACTGCATCTGGCTGCCTAGGGCAGTGCGGCAACGGTCCGATGGTGTTGGTGCTACCGGATGAGGTTTGGTATGCCGGGGTGCATCCTGATGAGGTACGTACAGTGGTTGAGCGTCACTTTCGCCAGGGGCAACCTGTTCAGGCGATGCTTTATCGCAAAAAACGCAAGGGGGTAATGGGAAGACTGATTTGATTGGGAGAGGAATCTGTAATTATCGGCTGTAGAGATGAGTGAGATGGAGCAGGCGATCGCTCACTTCTTGACTCAACACAGCAGAATTGGTGTAGCGCCAGCGCCAGTTGCCTGCGGATACGCTGGGGTCATTCATCCGGGCATGGCTATCCAAACTCAGCACATCTTGCAGCGGAATGATTGCCAGGTCACCCACTGAAGCAAGTGCCAGTCGAATTAATTCCCAGTTAATCTGTTGAATTTCATCGGCGGATGCGTAGCCTAAATAGTGAGCAACAAACTGTTTTTCTTCAGGGCTGGCTCCTGCCCACCAGCCCAATGTGGTGTCGTTGTCGTGGGTGCCTGTATACACGACGCAATTGTTGATGTAGTGGTGCGGCAGGTAGGGGTTTTTGGGATCTTCACCAAAGGCAAACTGTAGAATTCGCATTCCGGGAAATTGGAAGCGATCGCGCAGTTCCTCAACTTCTGGAGTGATAATTCCTAAATCCTCCGCCATAATGGGCAAACTGCCTAACTGTTCTCGTAAGGATTCAAAGAACTCAGCATCCGGCCCTTTAATCCACTCACCGTTGATCGCGGTTTTCTCTCCAGCAGGGACTTGCCAATAGGCTTCAAACCCCCGGAAATGGTCAACTCTGACGATATCCACATATTGCAGCGTTGCCTGAAACCGCTTCACCCACCAGTCATAGTTCGTTTGCCTGATTCGATCCCAGTCGTATACAGGGTTGCCCCAAAGCTGTCCTGTAGCGCTAAAGTAATCGGGCGGAACTCCAGCAATGTAGGCAGGTTCAAAGGTTTGTGGATCTAGCTTAAAGATAGCCGGACTGGCCCACACGTCAGAACTGTTGTGGCAAACGTAGATAGAAATGTCACCTACAATTTGAATATTTTTTTGATTGGTGTAAGCCCGAAGTTTTGACCATTGCTCGAAGAATTTGAACTGCAAGAAGCGATGAAACTGAATACTTTCTTGCAATTGCTCTGCGGCGGCTTTGAGCGCCTCTGGTTCTCGACGGGCGATCGCACTCTCCCAATAATTCCAGCTTTTCCCCTCATTAGCTTCCAGCAATGACATGAACAACACATAGTCATCGAGCCAGTAAGCCTGTTCCTGACAAAACTGCTCAAACTGGTCAGGTGTACTAAGAGACTTTTGAAACTGTTCGTAGGCCAGCCTGAGAAACTTAAACTTGTGCGGAATCACCCGATCAAAATCAACTAAATGGGAAGCAGCATTCTCGTCAGATGGCAGTAGCGATAGGTCATCTGAGTTTAACAATCCCTCTTCTACCAATAGCCCCAGGCTAATCAGCAGTGGATTTCCAGCAAAAGCACTAAAGTTCATAGTGTAGGGAGAATGCTCATACCCCGTTGGGCCGAGTGGCAAAACTTGCCACAGTTTTTGCCCACTTCTCTCCAGGAAATCTATAAACTCATACGCTGATTTACCTAAATCACCAATCCCAAATTGGCTGGGTAGACTGGTTGGGTGCAGTAGAATGCCGCTGACACGTTGAAAGCTCATGGTGATTCTTAAAGACACTGATCAGTCCAAACCTATCTCTTATGCAGGACAAGTCTCAATAATACGTTAGATAGATTTCCGCTTAGGGAAAAAATTACAATTCCAGGTTTGCAGCAGAATTTGCAACAATCGTTACAGAACTCCATCCGAAATCTCTATCTCAAGCGAGGCATGGTCAGTCCAGTTTCAGCAGTACGCTTGTAATGTATTTCTCTAGGTGTATTAAGGGCGATCGCCCTCTCCGGATCGTTTCAAAAGCCGCGCTAGAGAATCAACTAAACAATTCAGGTAGGGCATAGTATGGAGCCAAATCAGAATCGGGGGCAGTTAGTCATCATTGGTGGAGCAGAAGACAAAGAGGGAGACTGCATCATCCTTCGAGAGTTTGTCAGATGTGCCGGAGGAGTCAATGCTCGAATTGCAGTACTAACCGCAGCAACCAGCTTGCCTGGAGAAGTTGGCAACCAGTACATTCGGATATTTGAGCGCTTAGGGGTGGAAGAAGTCTGTGTCATTGATACCGAATATCGAGAAGATTCAGAACATCCTGACAACATAGAAAAAGCAGAAAGGGCAACGGGTGTATTTTTTACTGGGGGAGATCAGGCCCGAATTACTGACCTGATCAAAGACACCAAACTTGATAGCGTAATTCACAGACGCTACGCCGAAGGAATTGTGGTAGGCGGCACCAGTGCAGGAGCTGCGATGATGCCCGACATGATGATTGTTGAAGGAAAATCCGAAACTAATCCCAGTGTTGATGCGGTTGAGATGGGTCCGGGAATGGGCTTTCTACCCGGAGTGGTGGTTGACCAACACTTTGCTCAACGGGGAAGGTTAGGACGACTCATCTCAGCCCTGGTGCAGCAGCCCGCCGTATTGGGATTTGGCATTGACGAAAACACATCTGTAATCGTCACGGGCGATGAGTTTGAAGTCGTTGGACAAGGAGCCGTTACCGTTGTGGACGAGTCGGGCGCAACCCACAACAACCTGGAAGGGTTATTGAAAGATGAAGCGCTGGCAGTCTGTGGAGTCAAGCTTCACATCTTACCTCATGGATACCGTTTTAACCTGAAGACTCGCCAGCCGATTGTTGCAGCGTGAGATGTGGTAGATCAGCAAACTGAATAACTCCCCATTCCCCACTGGTTAACCAGTTTGGGTCTGTTTGGTTGAGTGGCTCTATTTGCTCAGGCTGCAAACCCGCTATTATTTCCGATTTGACAGTTCGTAGGGCTAGTAGAGAGGAGGGAAAATAGCTAACGATCGCCTCAAACCGGGTCGTAAAAGACCAGTGACAATCACCTAACAAGCGACGATAGTTAGCGTCGCCTTTGAGGATAACAAGATCGCTTTGAGATAGCTCCCGATACAGTCTTTGGGGTTGTTGCCAGAGGGCTAAAGGCGAAACCCAGTAGGGATCTGCCCCAAGCTGCAATCGCCCGATCGCCACATAATTTCTCAGCCTTTCTGCTAAATTCTGGACACTCTCTTCCCCATCGTTAGATAAAGCAGTCAGGGTGTGATGTACATCTGCGATTGTGGCATCCGAGACAAAAATGGGATGAATTTTAAGATGCAGGTACACTGTGAAGGGAGTTGGCTGAGCTAGCAACCAATCGATTAGATAAAGATCGCAAACTAGCTCAAGGCCTGCGTTGTCGGCGACTATATCAACTCGATGCGATCGCTCCTTTCCCCGTTTCGCCAACCACTCTAACAACTTGTCTGTATCATTCACTAAAACATGAGTTTTTTGAGTTTGCTCCTGCTCACTTCCAGCATCACTTTGAAAAACTAAATCAACGGTCGGCTTCAAGCTCAAATCAGCCTGATTTCCCCAGAGGGCGTTATGCAGTAGCAACACCACATGAGCCTCCCAAGCCACATCTGGTTTGCTCCTATCATTCGATTGATGCAGTGAGTCGATCTGGGAACTCACTGCACGAACCTTTTCTAAAGATGTAATTAAGCCAATGTGTTTTTGAGTGTAAAAGGGGTCAAGCCCCTGCCATGCTCCCGGTTGAAAGTATTGGGTTGCCTCCAAAAAGCGACGGTAGAAATAAACTTCAGCAAGGAACCAGGGCACTTCTAGCCAGGACTGATTCAAGTAGGGATGCAGGTAAGTTGCCCACTCTGCCTGATCAGCCGCATGATCGTCTTCTAATAAGCGTACTTTGCCCTCAAATAGCTCCCGTACCAGGCTTTCCAGGTTAGTGATGATATCAGGTGAAAAGTCATTTTCGGCAATGGTGCGCTGGGCGATCGCCGGCCATCGTTGAGTCAGGGTGAGATGAGCAAACGATCCTGTTTCTGACATCATCAGCGGCGGCGGCACGGCTAATTGGGGATGTTGGAATGAAGACATATAGCAGGGGTTAAAGGGCTAGATGGGCTATGGGGAAACAGCACTGAAGTCAGCAAAAATGCAGCGATCAGATCTGCGACTTCTTCGAGAAGTCGCAGATCTTGCTTCTTTTGTCTCTTTAAGCAAGCAAAATTAAGAATAGCTCACTTTTTTTGTAGCCTAGACAACATCTATCTAGAGACTGAGGGCATTCCCTCCGAATATCTATTAAGTTTTGTGAAGGTCATCAAGACTGCTACGACACTTGAAGAGGTATCTATGACTCGCAATCCAATTTCGAAGCGCTTGGTTTTAGGTCTAGTTGGACTGAGCAGCGCAGTTGTTTTATCTGCCTGCAACCAGCCGACTGATACTGCCGAAGTCGAACCCGCTGAAACTCCGGCAACTACGACTGAAGTTCCTGCCCCTGCCGAAGACCCAACCGCTGAAGCTCCAACCGCAGGTGAGGGAGAAACCGTTGCAGACTTGGCAGCCTCTGACGAATCCTTTAGCACATTAGCAACCGCTATTGAAGCCGCAGGACTCACCGAAACGCTCTCCGGTGAAGGCCCCTACACTGTTTTTGCACCTACCAATGAAGCCTTTGAAGCGCTGCCCGAAGGCACTCTGGAGCAGCTTCTACTCCCTGAAAATCAGGACATCTTGACTCAAGTATTAACCTATCATGTGGTGCCCAACGAGCTTCCCGCCAGCGAAATTACTGCTGGAGAAGTGGCAACCGTCGAAGGTACACCTGTCACTGTTGAAGTTGATGAGGCAGCAGGTGGCGTAATGGTTAACAACGCAATGGTAGTTCAGCCAGACATTCAAGCTAGCAATGGAGTAATCCATGCAGTTGATCAGGTCATCCTACCCCCCGGAGCCGAACTTTAGAAACTTCCAGTAGGAAAAACCTCCGGTAGGATTCCATTTATCCTTCGTCCCTTACCCTTCTGCTAAAAGTCCCCTAATTTAACACCACTTCACCTGTCTAGGCCGGTCTTGAGCGAGGATATGCACTGTCATATCCTCGTTTTGTAGTAATGCCCTAATGCTACAGGAATCAGGTAGGTATAGTGTTATACAGGCTAATTCAACCGAGCAGAATGTGCTACAAACTTAAAATTTGACTAAGGATAAAAGAAGATCAATACCAGTAAAAGATGAATTAAGAACAATTGCTAGAGCTATCTCAAAGCTTTATGACCGTAATCAAGCATATATGAAACAAAAGTCTGATACGCGAGGTGCAATTCGACACCTTGCTAATCTTAGAAGCGAGAACTCTGCAACTGTAATTAGTCAACGCAGAATATTCGTTGCGTCACCTAACAAATCAGAGAAAGACGTAATGGGGGCAATTCTAGAAGTTTTAGATGAATATGATATTGAAGTAGTTTTCTAGAAAAATATATCTATAGCGGTAGCCATATTGATTAGGACATTTTGGCGGCGCGGCGGAGCCGCGCCGCCAAAATGTCCTTGTCCTAACCTAGCTGACTACAGCTATAATTTATCCCTAATGTTGGATCTCTGGCTCAAACATACCTGATCTGTAGCCGTATCCATACAAGCTTATAGAAGCACTAGAGTATTGAATTAGGTTTAAGAATTGCGTTCAGAATAGAATCTGCGTTAGAGCGGATTACATCGGTGCAGGGTAGTCCTGTTTCTAGCTGGGTTTGCTCGATCGCTTGCTGTGCTTCGTCTTCATTCAGGTGAAAAGTGTTGAGTGCGATCGCCACCACTTTCACTTCGGCAAATGACCCGCCAGCCGCCGCAACGGTTTCATAAACCTGAATCACTTTAGGTAAGGGCGGAATCGGAACATCAGTAAAATGCTGAATGTGTGTTTGTCCTGCCCGATGTACCAGCACCAGATGAGTCGGCTGACTGCCGCGCATCAGGGGAAGAGTAGCCGTCGAAGCTGGATTCATTAGCGACCCTTGTCCTTCGACAAACAAAATATCGTGGTCGTAGCCATAGCGCATCATAATTTGCTCGACTGCGCCAGAGGCAAAGTCAATTCTGACGGCATCTAAGGGAACGCCATCGTGCCCTAACATCAGCCCGGTTTGACCCGTTGCCAAAAAACGGGACTGCAAGCCTCGTTCCAGGGCAGCTTGGTTTAGCTCCAGGCTGGCAGACATTTTGCCAACGCTCATGTCAGTGCCGACCGTTAGCACGCGCAGACAGGGGAGCGATCGCGCCTTCCCGCTACCCACTGTCAAGCCTTCTGGCTCCCGTCGCACATCCCAAATCCACTGATCGGGCTTGAGCAGGCTGCTGAGTTGAGGATCGGTTGCCATCGGCGTATGCAAGCCATTCACAACTGATAAGCCCGCAGCAACGGCTTGCTTGACCTCCTGCCACCAGGCTTCAGGTAGCGCCCCACCGGAGGGAGCAATCCCAATCATTAGCACAGTAGGCTGATAGTCCAGTGCCTCTGCTACCGAAGCGACAATAGGGACTGGGTGCGAAATTCCAGTTAGCTCTAAGAGCGATCGCCCCGGAGATTGCTCATCTACGACTGCCACAATTGACAAACCGCTGTAGCGCAAAATAGAAATTCCTGTTTTGCCCTTTGCCCCTTGTAGCCCTTCGTGCATCAGTAGAATGATGCGATCGCTAGCCGTCAACACGCTGCACCCCCAGTCCCGCCAGGTCACTGGGCACTAAACGACCCTTTTCTAAAAAAGCTCCAGTAAAGGGAGCATCAATCAGGTTGAGATGGCTATCCAGGTCTAAATGATCGGCAAAAGGTGCCAGGTGAGACGCTGCGGTGTTGGCTAAAGCGCTGTCAGAATAGCAGCCCAACATAATTTGCAGACCACAGGCTTGGGCAGTGTGAACCATGCGAAGTGCCTCGGTTAAGCCGCCCGATTTCATCAGCTTAATGTTGATCCCGTGAACGCGGTCTGCCAGTTTAGGAATATCGCGACTGTCAAAACAGCTTTCGTCTACAAAAATGGGTAACGGCGACTGGCGATACAGTTCTAGCAAATCGGACTCCTGCCCCTTGTCAAGCGGTTGCTCAATGTAGGTCACGCCCTGTTCCGCTAGCCAGTGGCTCATGAAGATAGAATCTGCCAAATTCCAGCCGCCGTTTGCGTCAATGCTGACTTTTGCGCCTTGTGGCACTGCTTGCTGCACTGCTTTTAACATTTCCTGATCGGCTGTGATTCCGCTGAGGCTACCGAGTTTTACCTTAACGGCTTGAAAGGGAGCAAGCTGTAGCCAATGCAGCAGCCGCTGTCGAGCCGCTTCAGGAGAACTGATGCCGATAGTGACAGAGGTGGGAACGATGCGATCGCGCTCTAACCCCCAAAGCTTCCACAGCGGCAACCCCAAATACTTACCGCGCCAGTCATGCAGCGCCAGATCAAGTGCCGTTCGAGCAGCAGAAAGTAGATCAGCCTTCATCACAATTTGCTCAATCTGCTGCTGGTCAAAGGGAGTCAGCAACTTCAGTTGAGGGGCGATTTGCTGAAGCTGAAGGACAAGTTCTTCTGTAGACTGGAGGCGACCGACCGCAAAAGGCGAAGCTTCTCCCCAGCCTTCAATTCCGTCATGCTCCAGAATCAGCCACACGTTTGTACTTTCTGCTGACGTGCCGCGACTGATCGTGAGTGCGAATCGTTTATGAACGGTAAACGCCTCAACCCGAATTTGCATGATGCATCCGCAAACGTTGCTCCAATCTTACGAGACTTATGTTGTTGTGTGAAAGCCCTCGCTCAGCGGAGGCTTTTACACAACAATCTTAATCAAAGCGCGTAGCGCCGTAATTTGAAATTTCCAGCAGGTTGCCATCGGGATCACGAATATAGAGCGAGGCGATCGCCCCGACTGCTCCCGTTCTTTGCACGATCCCCTGCTCAAGCTCCACACCGCACGATAGCAGGTGAGCCATCACTTCAGTTAAAGGTGTAGCTGCAATCAAGCAAAGGTCGGCTGAACCCGGAGTGGGACGGGCAGCTTTTGGCTCAAACTCCTTGCCAGCCTGGTGTAGATTGATTTTTTGTTGACCGAATTGGAGGGCATAGCGGCGATCGCCAAACCTCACCACCTCCATCCCTAGAACCTGCGTATAGAAATCGCAGGCTGCTTGTATATCAGTCACCGTCAAAACCAGATGGTCTAACCGCTCAATTTTCATAAATTTTGCAGGTCATCTCCATTTCCATCAAGCTGATTTGAACAAGGGGCTTAAGCCCCTTGTCTCACCCTTATCTCACTACCAAATTAGATTGAGTAAACCTGCCCGTCGATCAGCAATCGCGTGATCCCCTTAGCCTGCAAGTAAGGGCCGACCTTGTGCAGCATTCGCCCATCGGGAACCTTGACTACTCGCTGCATTCGACGAGAAAACCGTCGCGCCACCCGGTGGTTGTCAAAAATCGGCAGCGTTTTCTCCTGAGTCTCCTCATTGGGAATTTGCCCCAGATCAGCAAAATCTCTCAGCGGGCGAGTGATTAACTCAGAGGCGCGATCGACAACCAGGTAAAAGATTTTGGGAATTGGAGCTTCAGACAGCGGCAAAACGTTGACCCATTCCTTTGACTGGATGTGAACTGCGGCAAAATCCTGTAAATCTCCAGCCGTGTCAAACGAGTCATCGTCATCGTCATCGTCGTCTAAATCGTCGTCATCCAGTTCCTCTAGATCTCCTTCCTCCAGGTCATCAAAATCCTCTTCTTCGGCCAACAAATCTTCTGCCAGCGTTTCTGCAACGCGAGGGGTTAATTCCGCGTAGCTTGGAGTTGACTGGGGTGTTGAAATTTGATCTTCCATTGCCGCAGAAAACTCCAATAGCGGAATTTGCGTCGCTGAAGACAGATTTTTGTCAGCCACTTCTGCAATTTTTGCTTCAATGCCGTCTACTTCTGCTGCTTTGGTAGACGGAGCCTCAAAGGGTGTAGCCTCATTGGAATTGGCGATCGCCGCACGTTCTCGCTTGCGCGGCTGAGGCGGCGGGATCTCCCGTAGCTGAGGTTTGGGCTTCGTTCCAGCTAACTGAGGCAGGGGTTCTGGCTCTGATTCTGGTTCCGGTTCTAGTGAAGCTAATTCAAAGGACGGTTCAGAAAAAGATGGTTTAGACTGCTCAGATTCCGCTTCTAGCGGTGTAGAAGGTTCAGATGCAAAAAGCTGGAATCGAGTAGATAACCCACCCCGCTTTTGCTGCACCAGCGTCTCATACTCTTGCTCCGACAAACCCTGCTTAAGGATGCGGCTAATAGTTGTGTTACTTACCCCGTAGCGACTAGCCAGAGTAGAAGTGGTCTCCTCCGGGTGGCGATACAAAGCAAGAATCGTTTGTTTATCAGAATCAGACAATTTTTGGGGAGCCATGCCGCAAATCTTTCCTCAGCCAAGCGATCGGACTGTCAGCTACTAGTTGGACGGTTTCCGTAGAGAAGCAAAAATTATATCGTTTGCTTTTTATCACTACCACTACTACTATTCTGCCAATTCATCAGGATTATAGGGAATTCCTTCATCCCTCCTCCTTATCTCACCCCCTCCTCCTTCCTCCTCGACGAGAGCGGGTTGACAGATCGTACTCCAGGGCTGCACCAATGCCGAACAAAATTGCGCTAAAGATGAAGAATACTTCTGGCAAAGCCCCTGTTTCGTAATCGTCAATGTAAGTGAGTGCATAGAAAAACCAGATGTCTGCCAGATAGAGGGAAAAAGCGGCAGCAGCAATGAACCGCCACGACAGAGAGAACCGCCCTCCCCAAAATGCTAGCAGCAGGGTTGTTGCCATCACGACCAGAAAAATATCGCCAATAATGTAGGCTAGCGTGACAATATCTGCGAGAGGTTCCAGGTTTGTGGCTAGCTCAGTAACCCACTCCGGCGCAGTATCGACGGCTGAGGGATCAGGCAAGCTTTCAGGAGCGGCATCGGGCAGGATTGGCGTATTGGATGCAGTGGCAGGGTCGGCAGGAACCGTTTGTTCAACCCCTAGCGGAGCGGTAACGGGCAGTTCACCCTCTTCGGGGGCAGAGAGCAAAACGTAAGCAAGGGCAATTCCTGCTACGGCAATTCCCAGGATAGCTCCCCATTGCCAAAGTGCCAGGTTGAGTCGTCTGGAGATCACAGCTATAAGCATTCCGCCGCCTAAAAAGACATAGGTCAGGATGAAGAAGAAATCTCCAGGAGACAGATCTGGTGATTGCCCCCAGCCTAGTTCCCACTGGGCTAGCAGCAGGTTTGCGATGAAATAAGACAGCATTCCTAGCCCGATCGCCAACCAAACGGTTCTACCGCTGACAATTAGGCTGCTGCGCCAGTTGCGAAAACACAGGAGCGCGGCTCCCAGGAAAGCGACATTTTCAAGGATGTAGGTTGCTATTCCATACCAGCTAGGTCGCCCCTGTCCAGGCAACGGCACGCTAAACAAGAGAAAAAACAGGAGCGCAATAATTGCCCAGGCGGTCAGGGCCAGGACAATCGCTTGGACAGGTAGGAATGATTCGCCAGAAGGCTTTTTGTTCAAAGTGCCGCTCCTACAGAATGCAAGGTTGGGACGGTTGAGCAATTGATGGGATCACTATAGATCTTTCTGCGGAAAGTCTTACGGTAATCTCACCGAATTACTTTGTGACAACTCGTGACAACAACAGTCAGTTGAAGGAGCAAATCATATCCCGACTCTTTGCGAATCAAGCAACGCCTGTGAATCTAGGAAGTTGGGCTAGGAGGGGGTAAAATCACCCTGACTGGTTGTTCTGGCTAAGATAATGGATTTCGCAATTTTACAGCCTTCCTCGACTATTGGTGCTGTTAATTGTAATGCAGGTAGCTTGATTGCTTTGAATATGTATTTTTTGTGGGACAAGGAGCTTAAACCGCTTGTTAGTGGGGCGATCGCCGCCATTAGCACTGACTCAGCGGCGACCTGCGTTGGGTGCGTTGCGCTGCCGTCGATTGCGAGAGGGGTAATCACTCTCGTCATAGATTTCGCCGACCAGTTCTTCTAGAATGTCCTCCAGGGTGACCAGTCCAACGGTGCCGCCATATTCATCTACCACGATGGCGATGTGAAACTGCTGTTGCAGCATTTCCTTGAGCAAATCAGCTACCCGCTTCAGCTCTGGTACATAAACGGGTGCATCCATTGCCTGAGTTACGGGTGCGTCGGTTTCATCCGTTTGGCAAACCGAGTTCAGTTCTTGCAGTGCCCGCTTCAGGTGAACGATGCCTACAATTTGGTCTTTTGACTCCTCTTGAACTGGAATGCGAGAATACCCGGTTTTTAGGCAAAAGTCTACTAGTTCGCGCAAGGTTGCTTCATGAGAGATAGTTTGCATATCAATTCGAGGTTTGACTACATCTTGCGCCACTAGGCGGTCGAGCATTAGCGCTTTGTTGAGCAACTGGTGGCGATCGAGGTCAAGCTGTCCCTTGCCACCGAGGATTTCGATCATCAGTTGCAGATCTTTGATCGATTCTCCCTGCTGGACGACGTTGCCTTGAAAGGCGCGAATGGCAAACTGGGCGATCGCCTCCAAGAACTGAGTAATGCCAAAAAACGACAGCACTCTGGAAAGCCAGTAGATTGGCCGCACCACCACCTTAAAAATTGGCATGACGTTGTTGATTGCCAGCGACTTTGGCGTAATTTCACCAAAAATCAGCACCAGCAGCGTTACTACGCCTGTGGCGGCTCCTACTGCCGCACTGCCAAACCAGATGGCAAACAGATTGCTAGTCAGGATGGCAGAAGAATTATTGACTAAATTGTTGCCAATCAACAGGGTTGTGATGAAGCGGGCCCGCTTTTCCAGCACCAGAGTAAACATACCGCTGGGATCGCCCTGTTCCTTGATCAGCGCTCTCAGCTTCAGGTTATCTAGAGCAGTAATGGCGGTTTCTGAGCCAGAAAAGCAGGCCGAGAGCGCTAGCATCAGGAGCAAAGCTACCAAGTCAAGCTGAATGCTGCCTAAGAGCGGTGTGACCTGTGCCACAAGTGGGTTGGGGGCGTGAATTGGGAGGGGGGCGATCGCTAATAGTTGCAGCGAAATGGGTAAGAAGATCACGGGAGGTAGTGGAGCAATTAAAGCTACCAGATTGTGAGTGGACAGCAGATAAAGATGCGAGAAAATCGAGAAGGGTTATCCTGAGATGATAACCCCCTCAACGTTTGAGAGTTCTACTCTTGAACTTTCTCTCTGGGCGACCACCTCTCCAAATAAGGGCTGTGCGCGAAAATAAAATCCCTGCAATGCGTTACGGCTAACGCCTGACCCATTCTACAACTGGGACATTATTTGACTGCAAATTTGACTGCAAACCCCTGAGCTTCGTCCCAGGTCAAAATTCAACACCGCATAGTCAAAGGGTGCATCCCAGTTTGCTACTTACAAAACTGGGATGTACTCCGATAGCTATAGTGGCTTACTGACTTAAAAGGTCAGGCGGCGATCGCTGCCATCATCTTCAAACTGCTGTTCCCCTTTGCCAATCACTTCTACAGTCACTTGACGGGGCTGGGGCTGCCATTCTCCCTGTCGAGTGGCGATTTCAACGATTGTTTGTGAACTATCTGTCTGGGGGTCGCCACTGTGAACTCGATAGGTTGTAGTTGCCCATGCTCCAGTGCGGTACTCAAATGAGCGCCCATCATCCTCGTAGAGCGTCCATTCTCCTTCACCAGGATAAACTCGCAGCCGCAGTTCATCCATTGGGCGTTCGTCGGTGTACTGCATTAAGGGTGCTAGCGGAATGATGGCACCTGCCCGGACAAATAGCGGCATCTTTTCTAGCGGGGCGTGAGTCACAATATGACTTGCACCCTGATGCATTTCGCCGCTCCACCAGTCATACCACACGCCTTCAGGAAGGTAAACAAGTCGCTCTTCAACGCCGGGTCTATAAACGGGTGCAGCCATTAGGGATGGACCTAGCAAGACCTGATCGTAGAGGTTGTAGGTTTTAGGATCGTTAGGAAAGTGATAGAGCAGCGGGCGCAAAATCGGTGCGCCTGTGGTAGCCGCTTCCCAAAATAAGGTGTAGAGATAAGGCAACAGCCGATAGCGCAGTTGAATGTATTCCTGGCAAATTTTTTCAACGCGATCGCCAAATACCCAGGGTTCATGAAGGGCGCTGGCAATTATCGAATGTGCCCGCATCATGGGATAAAGCATTCCTACCTGCATCCAGCGGGCAAATAGCTCAGCCGTTGCGTTGCCTGCAAAGCCACCAATATCTTCTCCTACAAACGCCACACCAGATAGACCCAGGTTGCAGAGTGCGGGCAGCGACATCTCCAGATATTCCCAAAGTGACTGGTTATCGCCCGTCCAGACGGCTGACCAGCGCTGCACTCCGGCATAGCCTGAGCGAGTTAGCACAAACGATCGCGCATTTGGACGCAGCCGCTCCAGCCCTTCCGCGCAGGCCCGCGCCATCATTTGCCCATACAGGTTATGTGCCTCTGCGTGAGTGGTTTGTTCATCAACAGGCCCTTGAGGAGCATTGAGCGGAAACCATATTTTTTTACCCGGATCTCCAAAAGGGCGATCGTTCATTGCGGGTTCATTCATGTCGTTCCAGATACCCGCAATGCCTGCATCTACCAGGTCTTGATGCTGATTGCCCCACCACTCTCTTACCTCTTCGCGTAGAAAATCTGGAAACACTGCCCGACCGGGCCAAACATAGCCGTGAAACACTTTGCCTTCAGCCGTTCTGACGAAGTAATCATGCTCCAAACCTTCGTCAAACGGTAAATAGTCTGCCTCCGTCTCTTCTTTCACCCCTGGGTCGATGATTGTGACAAACTTAAACCCATTCTGAGATAAATCTTTCACCATTGTTTTGGGATCGGGAAAGCGTTTGGGACTCCAGGTGAATACGCGAAAACCACACATATAGTCAATATCCAGGTGAATCACGTCACAGGGAATCTGGCGCTGACGAAACTCCTGAGCAAGCTGGCGTACTTCTTCTTCTGAGTCATAGCTCCAGCGGCACTGGTGATAGCCCAATGCCCAGCGCGGCGGCATTGGCATCCGTCCGGTAAGCTGTGTGTAAGTTTGGAGAATTTGAGCAGGTTCAGGGCCATAGATGATGTAATAGTCCAGATTTTTATCCTGGCTTTGCATCTTCCAAATGCCCGCCTGCTCAGCACCAATGTCAAACTGACTCCAGAAAGTAGTGTTGAAAAAAATGCCGTAGCCCAGTTCTGGCCGCAGTGCCATAAAGAATGGAATGGCCTGATACATCTCGTCGGTGAGTGAGGTGTAGTCGAGTGCGTCGGTTGTCCAGTTGGTGAGGCGATCGCTCAATTTATCCAACAGTCCAGTACGCTCACCAAAGCCGTAGAAATGTTCGTCTGTTTCAATTTTCTTCCAGTTGGCGATCGCCCCCTGCCGCCAGCCCAGTCCCCCCCCCGGTGCGTCCTGAGCAAAAGCTCGTCCTGATGGGTCAAAACAGCTAATCTGAATCGGATTGCGGCCGATTCTGACGTGAATTTGTTCGGTTTTTAGCTCCAGTGTTTCTGCGGTTTCCTCTAGCTCAAATGGGACTCGCTCCCACTGTTCATCTGCGATCGCCACCGCCCACGATCGCCTGGGTAAAAACTCACCCTTAGGAGCCATTCGCACTCTCACTAAATTGGCTGCAAGGATGCTGACAATGATACGAGCATTGCCGCAGTCTAGCTCCACGCCTTGCTCATACGGCTGAACCCTCTGTACTGACTCGACCGTTAACCAGGACTGTTCTGTGATAGGCATTTTGCCCCAAATTTCTGGCATTCTGAATCTCCTAAATTGCGTGTAGGTAAATGAGATCTGCGACTTCTCAAAGAAGTCGCAGATCTGTCTCTGCTTGTCGATATTCCACCTGTTTTTCCTGCCAAAGCGACATTAAATTAACTTAAAGTCCCTACGATGGGAATTTGAGGGGGATTTGGGGGCTGCAAGAACTTTCACTTCACACTGTCAGATCTCATCCCTGCAGCAAGGACTCACCGCCATCAATCCAAACTTCGGTGCCCGTAATGTGACTGGACATATCTGATGCCAAGAACAACACCAGTTGTGCTACCTGCTCGGAGGTACCAGGTTTACCGTCGGTGAGTGGAATTCTGCCTTCGGGAAACTCAACAGGTTCTTGAATATGATCCAGATTGCGGCGATCGGTATTCTCATCAATGTTCGTTTCAATCGCCCCTGGACAAATTACATTGACCCGAATCTTGTGTTCAGCTAACTCTAGGGCCACCATTTTAGCGAAAGCAACCTGAGCCGCCTTAGAGCAAGAATAGGCCGTTGCGCCAGTGTTGCTAAAGATTCGAGTGCCGTTTACTGATGAAGTGATAACCACAGAACCGCCCTGCCGCTTTAGCAAAGGCACTGCATATTTCACGGTTAAGAAAGTACCTTTAAGGTTAACGCTCAGTGTCTTATCCCAATCTTCTGGCGTTAACTCTTCCAGGGGTGCCCAAACTCCATTAATTCCAGCGTTGGCAAACACAATATCCAGTCGTCCCCACTGCTGCTCAATCTTTTGAATTGCCTGCTGCATCTGGTCAGGCTGAGAGATATCTGCCACCACTGGCATCGCCTCCCCGCCTTTTACCTGAATTTCTTCAACGGTCTGCTTTAGCTCATCATCACTACGCCCTAAGGCTGCTACTTTGACCCCTTCAGCAGCCAGCAGCAGAGAAGTTGCTTTAGCAATTCCAGAACCCGCTCCAGTAATCAGCGCTACTTTTTCGGCAAGCTGCATGTTATATTCTCCCATCCAAAATAGTCTCTAGGCTTGGTTCCCTCTGTAACCTAAGCGCTACTCCTTTAATTGTGAAACTACCTCTGGATAGGTGTGGCGATCGCTAAGGGGAAGCAGGAATTGGGTTACGCATTCGCCTCACCCAGCTAGCGCACCTGTTCTTTCAATGCAGCAATGTAGCTCTCAATGTCATGATCCTTAAAACGACGAGAAAGAAAGTTGAGGCTAAAGCGAGAACCCAGCCTGTACTCCGTGTCCACGTGTCTGTAACCCTGCCAGGGTCTTGGCAGAGCGGGCACCATATCCATTCCATAAACAAATCGGTAGCTGCTGGGAACACGCCGATTAAAAGATTCTCTAAAGCCATCGTTACCTACTCTGGGAGCGCCAAAGGTGTAAATGGCGATCGCCAAGTTTGAAAAGTTGTATTGAATATCCACCGCACAAAGAGTAGCTAGCGCCCCACCCAGGCTATGTCCTGTAACCGTAACTTGAGTGACAGTATTTCGATCTTTCAAATAACCGTGAATCTTTCCGCGCACAGATAAGTAAGCTTCTGAAAACCCCCGGTGCATCTTTGCCCCAGACTGGCTTGGACTTTTGTAAGGGTAAACTTGTTCTCGTTCTTGAACAATTTCTCCTTCAATTACCTCTTGCTGAAACTCAACCACTTCCTGCTGAAAGTCTAAATTTGTTTCCCAATCTAACCGCTTTTCGCTGCCCCGAAAAGTTACATAAACCGATGTACCCGTAGTGTCTGACAACATCGCAAACTGGGTATCCGTGTCTGCCTGGTCAATAAAATCTGGCGTGATATCAGGAAATCCACTAAAGCGAAGTTGGGAAAAGTTTTTGTAGACTTCCTGAGAAAGAAGCGCACATTTAAGAGCCTCAGCATAGTCCATTCCTCAGATCCCCTCTTAAGTGAAGTGTTATTGGAGCATTGTTCCTTTGGCGTTGGGCACTGGTTAGCTAGCAAAATTCTAGCCGCTTAGCTCGAAAAAATCTGATAAAAAATGTGTCTATTTTTACTGCGGTCTATGGTGCTTCACAACCCGCTCGTCTTACAGCAGTCTTCACGCACGGATTAAGACAAGAACTCAATGGGGTTGAATCCAGCCGCCCATGCGCCAGCGACAGCCGCCGAAGCCGCACCTGTAAAAGCCGTCAGAAATAGCCACCACGCCGCAGCGGCGGCTGCTTTACGAGTTGACTCAATTTGCTGCTGAGTCTGACGTTTCGCAGCATCAATGCGCTCCTGTGCAGACTGCTGAATCGTCTCAATCGGCTGCATCACCTTTTCACGCAGTTGGCTAGCTTGTGTCACGATGGACTGGTTGAGGTTTGGTAAGCTAACCGACGAGGTGAGCAAGCGTTCGAGGGTTTGCTTGAAGTCAACGTCGTCTAGAGCAGGCAAATCTGAAGGTATCTTCAAGGAAGGTAAATTATCTACCAGGGCTTTGACCGCAGCATTGCTACCCACAGCATTATTACTTGCAGCATGATCATTTGCGGCATTACCGCTCGCGATATTATCACTCGCAGCACTGTTGCTTAGGGAATCACGGATCTTAGCAAGCGCGATTGATAGTACTACAGGAACTAGTTCAGACCCTCTGAGTAGCGATGTGTCTGACTGCTGTATTAATTTAGGTAGGTGAGTCAGAACTTGCTCAACTGTGCTGTCTAAAGCCGATTGCAGCAACTTTGCCGTAGCGTGCGATCGCCCCGTTTCTCCTACCTCATCTTCGCTCACTGCTGGCTTAGAACCATTGGTCTCAAAGTTTGCCTCAAAATCAACCGTTTCAGCGACTGGTAATTCCTCCAGAAACTGGTGCCACGTTTGTTCAAATTGATTAATAATGCGTTGCTTGCGCCTATCGCTGAGGTCTTCTCGCTGATTGAGAACTTGGACAAGCGTAGCCCGATCAAGGGTAAGACCGCTAGATAGCTCATTTACATCGCTATACAGTATCTTTTGCAGCTTACGATCAACCCGTTTAGGAGTCAGACTTTTAGAACTGGTGTCTTGCAAATAGGCTGTAACCTGCTGCCAAAGTTCTGTATTAGTTAGATCGTTTTTAGATACGTTTAGTGATTTAGCTGTATTGAGTGATTTAGATCCATTCGGCGACGCATCGGGCTGGGAGATTGGCAGAGAGAGTGTCTGTAACTGCTCTTCAATCATTTGACCTAGATTAACTGCACTGAGGGCAGACTGCATCTCTTCTCGGATGCTAGCCAACATTTGCTCCTCAGTGATAGGTTCCGGCTTATCGCTTGAAAATGCATTGGCGATCGCCGAAATAATCTGCCGGAAGCTGCCCGTCAGCGTACTTAAAACTACTCCAACCAACGAATTCACCGCTGTGGAACTGAGCCATAGCATCAGCAGAAAGTAAGCTGACCAGATCACAATGCCTGCGATCGCCCCTGAGATAGGATCACTTACCTGACCAAACTTTGTGGCTAAAAAACAGGCTGCAAAGAGTACAGTGTTAACCGTCAGCAAAACACCCAAACCTGCCAAGAGACCGATTGTAGAAGAATTAGAGGTGGAGCGATCGCCCTCAGAATCGCCCTCAGAATCACCTTCAGATGACCCGACTTGCAGCACGGATATTCCTAGTGCAATTCCTAAAACTGTTAGCAAAAGCTGAAACGCAAGAGCGGTAAGCAAGCCAATTACCAACACCGTTAGCAACTGCGCCCAAATTGAAGGAGTAGCGGAATAAGGGGAATAAAGAGGAGCGATCGGCTGAGTCTGGAGTAGATACAGCCCCCTCAATGGATTCAACTCACCTGAAAATGTAAGCACAGCTAGTCACTACAGCTTTAGTTGATTATCCTCAAGCCTAGCGCTCAGGCGACAACACGCCATCTAGCTAGAAGCGGATCAGGTAAAGCCAACCATTAGCTTTGACGACTCTATCTCAAAGCAGAAAGTTTAGTACTGCAAGAGCCGCCTTAGTGTAGAGGCTGCCTTCAAAAGGAATTAGTTAGTCTTGTGGATTAATAAGGAGTAGCAAAGTTTGAGTCTGTAGTATGGCTAAAAAGAAGTCAAAGAATAAGAGAAAAAAGCTAGCTAAAGAGAGAAATAACGGTGGCGAAAGTTGGGGAGGCAACCTGCGGCAGGCGGGCACAGTGGCGGCTGCGGCGATCGTAGGCGAAATTGTAGAGGCTACGGTTGAGCGACTCATTCACAAAGCTTCTCAATCTAAAAGTGCGATACATAGCTCCGCTAGAGATAACCAGCATCCTAGACACCACAACCAGAGTGCGATCGAAGACGCAACGTCTAAACTGACAGACGGTGTTCAAGATGTAAAGTCCACCCTTCGAGATACGGCTGAGGCTGTTGGAGACTCATTGGGTGAAGTCAAACCAACTTTGACCGATGTAGCAGATTCGCTTAAAGAGGCAGCACAGGAGACCCTTCAGCGATCGCTTGCAGTTGCCAATCCAGCCGAGATGACGGTTGAAAGCGCCCTAGACACCGCCAAAAATGTCATCGGGGCAGTCCATTCAACCAAAGCTGGAAAATCTGACAAGAAGGGCAAAAAGAAGAATAAGAAAAAGGCATAAAGTCCTTTGTTCATAATGTGTATCAAAAACAGTAACCTGGCATCATCGGGGTGGAACTAGCTCTAGTCTGGGTTTATAGCTCCTCATGTCTCATGTACATACAAAAAGTAGCCCTAGAGGGCTGCTTTTTCCTATAGAAAATTAGAAGAGAATCAGAGCAAAAGCAAATTAGAGCAGATAACTTGCGACCCAGCCTATTCCTAACCCAGTCAGCGAAACCAGTGTCAAAATCGCCAGAGACTGTACCTGACTAAATCCGCGATTCTGCAAATCTAACCGAGCTAAGACTTCAGCGGCAATAACAGTAATGATGTAGCCAAAGATATGAATCCAAACCAGAATAGTTGTTGCTAGAAATGCAAGACCAATAACAGTTGTAAAGTAGCCCGTATCAGAGCTGAGCCATCTGCCAATCATTGACCTTAACCCCTGAGTTAGGGTCGTTAGAAAAACGGCTTGCAGCAAAGCAAACCCAATTACACTGACCCAAACTACCCAAGTAACGGTGAGGTGGTAAACGTACCAGCTAAAAGTGCTGTAGGTGGCTAGCAACAGACCAAGAGACAACCAGGGAAGGAACTTTTTCACAGTTAGCTTCTGGTTAATAGTCATTGGTTGATAGTTAGTATTAATTAACAGTCAGTTAACAATTAATTATCGATCTTCGATGGTTGGTCAGCAGACTACAACAGTTAACAGGGCACTGCAAACATTGGGTGAAAGACAAATGATCACCTTTTACCTATAGATTAGTAGAAATTGCTTGAACTGGACAGGTCGGGATACATTGTTCACAAACGATGCAGCGCGATCGCGTAAAATTGAGCCGAAAGGTTTGAGAATCAAGGCTAAGGGCTTCAGTGGGACATACTCCTGTACACAAACCACAGTGTACGCAAATTTCCTCGTCAATTAAGATTTCTCGACTTGCCAGCGAAATGCCGATGTCCTGCGATCGCATCCAATCTATTGCAGCATCGAGTTGGTCAATGTCACCAGATAGCTCTACAACCAGAGTGCCAATCTGATTGGGAGCCACCTGCGCTCGAATAATATTTGCGGCAACGTTGAAATCCTTTGCCAGTCGGTAGGTTACGGGCATATGAACAGACCGCTTTGGGAAGGTCAGCGTCACTCGTTTTTTCACAGTCAGAGCCTTTTGTTAAGTTCGGTTACACTAAAAACAGCGCAGGCTAGATGCCTAAATTGTAAAAGCTGTAGAAAAAAGCAGTATGAGGTGGTAAGTAGTAGGCGGGGAGAAAGCCCTTTTCCTGGCTCCCCCACCTCCCACCTAACTAAACCCCAAAACGCCTATGACTGGAAATCCACCTGATTCTTCCAACAAAGCCGCATGGCAGTCCACTTCTGCCTTTGCAATCCGCGTCCGAAATTTGCTAATCGTCATAGTGGCGGTGGTGCTGAGTTCAGCGATTTTTTTAGGACTGCGAACTGAAACGCCTACGGATTCGCTAGAGGCTCTGGCAGAGCGATCTACTCCCCTAGAAGTGGCTCTAACTAGCGGCAAACCCACGCTGATGGAGTTCTACGCTAACTGGTGTACAAGCTGTCGGGCAATGGCTCCTGATATTGCTGAAATTGAGCAGCAGTATGGTGATCGCGTCAATTTTGTGATGCTCAACGTCGATAACAGCAAGTGGCTTCCTGAGATGCTGCACTACCGGGTAGACGGCATTCCCCATTTTGTTTTTCTAGATGAGGCTGGAGAGGCGATCGCCAGCGCCATTGGCGAACAGCCGCACACCGTCATGACAGACAACCTGGATGCTCTGATTGCAGGACTGCCGTTGCCCTATGCCAAAGCCACCGGACGCACTTCTGAGGTCAACACCGTTGCCGTTCCTAAAACCAACGTTGATGACCCGCGCAGTCACGGTAGCCAAGTGGTTTTGCAATGAGGGGGCGATCGCCAAACTGCCAACTCAGATGCTGTATTAAACAAGTTCTACTCCATCAATTCAAAACTCACAGGTATTTTTCTCATGGCACTAGACGATCGCAAAAAACGGGTTATGGAGCATCTTGCTCGCAGCACGGGCGATTTCATCAAACCCACGATTCGCCTGACGGACCAGCGCAAACAGCAGATTATGGATCACATTCGTAGAACTAAGGGTTAAGGCGTACAGGCTTTGATGAAGGTAATGGGTAATGAGCCACAACCCAACTCTGGCTTACTCATTTCCAACCAATCAGCAACAGCATAAAACAGTTTGCAATGATAATTTATGTTTTCTAGCAACGATAGTTCACAGTTTTTGCTAGAGATCTTCGCTAGTCTGAAGGAGAAGCCAGAACTTTAAGGAAGGTCTATGACTGCTGTTTCTATCCCCCAATTTAAACGCCCCAAATGGCAAGCGATCGCCGTTTTTACCCTGGCTTTTTGGTTGAGTAGCAGCCTCATTCTAGATTTGGTCATTATGCCAGGAATGTATGCGGCTGGCATGATGAATCAGTCTGGGTTTGCGTCGGCTGGCTACTCAATTTTTTGGGTCTTTAACCGAATTGAGCTATTGTGCGCGGCTCTGGTGTTAACGGGTGTCCTGGTGCTGCACAACATTCAGACCCAGTCTAGTCGCGATCGCCGTCTGACAGTTATTTTGTCCGCCGTGCTGCTGGCGATTGCCTTCGCCTACACCTACGCACTGGCACCCACGATGAGTACATTGGGGCTTCAACTCGATTTGTTTGAGCCTGTCGCTACAATTCCTGCGGCAATGAATCAGATGCATTGGGGCTATTGGACTCTTGAACTCACCAAGCTGGCTGCGGCCGGAACCCTGCTTACGTCTCTATATCGCAGTCAGGCATGAAGGTCATCTCAATTCTTTGTAAAGCTGCGCTAAACAAGGGGCTTAAGCCCCTTGTTCAACCAGGGTTCATTCTTTGCAAGCTAAGATTTTGCACCAGCTTGGTCTGTTACCTAACGTCCCGCTTCATTTTGCCTTGTTTTCAGGCTTAAACCTCTTCAGATTCGGGTGAATCGGACTCAAGCCAGAGTAAACGAATTGCCATAACCGCAAATCCGATCGCGGCGATCGCCTTGACCCAGCGAGTCGGCAAGATTTGTGAAACCCCTTCACCCAGCATCACGCCTAAGAAGCTAGCTAGCAAGAGTGCAGCGGCGGCCCCTAAAAAGACAGCCCGCAGGGATTTGGAATTGCCGCTGAGGGCGATCGCAGCCAGTTGACTCTTATCTCCAAGCTCTGACAGAAAAACGGTGACGAAGCTAAGTCCAAGTAAATTCCAGTCCATAAATACTCCAGATATTCCTATCAGGCGCTAACCACATCCCACAGCAACAAAATCGAGACAATCAGCAGAATCGTGCCTGTTGCCGTTTCTAGCGCCCTGGGTGAAACCCGTAATGCTAGCCATCGACCCAGCAGTACACCCAGCAAACTTGTCACAATCAGGGCTGCCCCCGCACCCACAAAGACCACCCAGGGAGCCTGAGATTCTGCACTGATCAGCAGCGTTGTCACCTGAGTTTTGTCTCCCAACTCTGCAACAAAAATTGTAAAAAAAGTTGATAAGAAAATTTCGATTTCCTGCCGATGGGACAGTGGCTTAGACGGGGTAGAAGGTTGAGAGCATTCCTCGTTCAGACCATTCTCAGCGATTTCTTCAGAGATGTTGGAAGAGGGGGAAAGGGGGAGCCGCTCGGGTGGCTGTAGTTCAGAAATCAGCAAACCAGGAGCAGGAGAGGAAAGTTTCACGGGCGATCGCTTTAGGAATTTTCATATTCCTTTCATTTTATTCCTGACTCTGCCTGAAAAATCAACCCCTAACCGCAAAAACTCACGAAATTCTTACCTTCAAATCAGGTAGGAGCAAGTAGACCAGGCAGGGCGAACAGCCGTTCACCCCTCCTTTGGGTTCTTTAAATGCCTACTTCCTGGTCAAACCGCAGCATCTCCAGGCTGCGATCGCCATATACTCCTTCAATCTGCTCACGACAGCAATCGATGGCAAAATCGCTTAGCTCTTCTCCCTCAATGCCGTACATCTCGTGAAAAATTTCTGGCTCAACCCGACAAAAACGGGGGCGATCGGCGTAAATCTTGCATTTGCGAGTGGCATGGTCAAAGTTAATACACCAGCCTCCCTCCCCAACCATGCTGAGATATAGCTCCAGTTCATGGGGTGAAAGATAAAGCTCTAAGCCAGGGCGATCGCTCGGATCAAGATGACAGCAAGCACCGCACTGCTGCACACAACGCCAGGTAGCCATAATTTCAACTAAACCTAAAATCATTCACCTCCTGAGCTTAACGATTTTTGTTACCTGACGAACGGTTCCAACCTGAACCGCTTCAAGCTTTTTGGAATTTTGTAAATTTCCTTAAAATATCGGGCTGTAGAACAGGTAGAATAGCGATTGTGTCAGATTAGAAAATAAACTTATTAGGTCTACTTGGGAGGATCAATGGAGGCTCTGACTAGCGTTTTCAACGGCGTTAACTGGGAAGCGATCGTACAGCTAACTCTGGTAGCAATGATTATGATTTCTGGCCCTATTGTGATTTTTGTCCTGGCCTTTCGCGGTGGCGACCTTTAGAGCAACTCTAGGAGCAGTTTAGAACTCAAACTAGGTTTAAGCTCTTTTATCCTTTTAGGGAATTTTGATTGGGCGATCGCGTTTTAAAAATTCGCAACCTTGAAAGCACTACATCCAACCTGGTGTAGTGCTTTTTTAGGCAAGTTTTCCACTCACAGCGCTTCGCGCTTAAGTGTATTTTGATCTTTTGTTGTGTGCCGCGCTGAGCATCGCGTTACATAGACCCATTCGGTTAATGATGAAACTGCTTAACCGAATGCAGGAAATCGTATCTATTACGTCAGAGTTTTTAAGCTTTTTTGTTGATCCCCAGGGTTATTATTTGTACTGACAATAAATTTCTTAGTAGCAACGATTTCTCAGATATCTGTTGCAGATTTGGAATCAAGTTTAGAAGCAGGTTCAGGCACTTGATCAGGTGGATTTCTACTAAAAATTGATATCCATAAATTTGATCGGTTGCCCTCAGGAATGCATCTGCCATCTGTTTGTACACCCATTGCGATCGCCCTTTTAGAGTTGAAAACTGACCCGTAAACTTGCACGCTTGCTGAAGCGAAAAGGAATAGGCCATAGAAGTTGCATCTTGCTAAAGTGCGGTTTCTGCAAGCTAATCCAGCAATTGCAACACAACCTGTTTTTGACTCGAAATGATAAGATTGCGGTGATTAGACTTGAGGATTTGTTGTGATCCGTTCTGCAACTCTAACCCTTCAGCCTCCTCTACCTCCGATTGCGGACAATAGCCGTCTGAGGCTCTTTTCGGGTTCCGCCAATGTGCCCTTAGCGCAGGAGGTTGCTCGTTACCTGGGTATGGATTTAGGCCCGATGGTTCGCAAGCGATTTGCGGATGGAGAACTCTACGTCCAAATTCAAGAATCCATTCGAGGCTGTGACGTTTACCTGATGCAGCCAACCTGCTGTCCAGTAAATGACCATCTCATGGAACTGCTGATTATGGTAGATGCCTGTCGGCGGGCATCAGCACGACAAATCACAGCCGTCATTCCTTACTACGGCTATGCCAGAGCCGATCGCAAAACCGCTGGACGAGAATCGATTACGGCAAAACTGGTTGCTAACTTGATTACGCAAGCAGGCGCGGGTCGCATCCTGGCAATGGATCTGCACTCTGCCCAAATTCAAGGTTATTTTGACATTCCCTTTGACCATGTTTACGGTTCGCCCGTGCTGTTAGACTATCTCGCAAGCAAGCAGCTTCCCGATTTGGTCGTGGTTTCGCCAGACGTGGGTGGGGTTGCTCGCGCCAGAGCATTTGCTAAAAAGCTAGACGATGCCCCGCTTGCAATTATTGACAAGCGCCGTCAGGCTCACAACGTCGCCGAAGTGATGAACCTGATTGGCGATGTCGCTGGGAAAACCGCTGTTCTAGTCGATGACATGATCGACACGGGCGGAACAATTAGCGAAGGCGCTAAGCTGTTGCGTGAAGAAGGTGCCCGTCAGGTCTACGCCTGTGCGACTCACGCCGTATTTTCACCCCCTGCGGTCGAGCGGCTATCAAGCGGGCTATTTGAAGAAGTGATTGTCACTAACACAGTCCCCGTTCCAGAGGAAAATCGCTTTGACCAGCTTACGGTTCTTTCGGTGGCAAACCTGCTAGGTGAAACCATCTGGCGGATTCACGAAGATAGTTCCGTCAGCAGTATGTTCCGATAGCGCCAGAATTCTCACACCCTATGCTCTCGTCCGAGTGTGTTCGGATTTTTGTGTAAATCCGGGCATTCTGTCCGCATTTACACAAAAATCAAATCAGTCTCTCCTCCCCAGGTTTTACAGCGCTACGCGCATACCTTACTTAGGGATGCCTGATAACGAGGGAGATGAGAGGAGTTCATCCCCGACTTGAATAGTTTTGCCCGCTTCTGATGCTGTAACGTAGGTGTTTACGGTCAGCTTAAAGAAATGGTTGAATCGCTGGGGCACAGCCCACTTAGGCAAAGTTTCTTGACGCTTAGTGATGAAGGTTTTTTGGAAATTGGGGTAGCGATCGCCCCTCACTGAATCTCGCGTCGGCACTACACACCGCTGACAGGGATTACTGCCGTTTAACACCACCTCACCAATTTGAAACGGCACAAGCTGTCCCGCCTCAGCAAACAGTTGGTCTTCCCAAAATGCGGGAACGCCATCAATTTCCAGGTTAGTGCGAAATCGGCGGCGCACCTCCTCTACACTCAGTCCGGGAAACCAGGAGGCGATCGCTTCCAAAGTCGCAGTACTTACTACCGTCGGGCCACTTGCATCAGCATCATCTGGAAAACCCATGTGAAGATCTTGTTGTAGCGCAACGGTGTAACCAAAAAAATCACTGAACCAGGCTGCAAGCAGTTCTCTCTCTTCATCCAGGTGAAACTGTTGGGATTGAGCGGTGCCCTGATTAGTGATTGTCACCGTTCTCGCAGCCAGATCAAACGCCGATCGCAATCGGTGAACTTTGTCGGTGCGCTTACCATTCACAAACTTCCCCTGCTGATCGACGATCGCAAACTCACGGTCATGGGCGATCGCCCCTCCCTTCAAGAAAGTTGCCTGCGTCACCTCTAGACCATCTAGAGATTTAATCGGGAAAATGGTGATGTGCTTTAGGTATGGCATGGCTGTAGGAGTCAGCGAAGAGACTGCTGCAAGAACAGACTGGCGACAAAGCTAATTAGAATCGCATTATATACCGCATGGTCGGCGGTGCTAGCCATCACGCCTGCTTCCCGCGCCTGGAGTGGGTCGGCGGTTTTGCGTAACTGGCGATCGTGGACATATTTGTAGCGACAGGCAAACAAAAATCCTGGCACGATTAGCACAAACCCGCCCAAGATCGGAATTCCTGCTAGCAAATGAACCAAGCCAAACTGAGTGGAGCGGATTAGAATTTGCCTCCAGGTGTTGGCACCCTGACGAAAAATTCGTTCTTCTAGCTTTGCCCAAAAGGGAATTCCTAAAAGCAACAGCAGCCAAAAGCCAATAATAAACAGGGAGTTATAGGGGAAGCTAGCAGTCTGACTTTCAGTAATTTGGGTCGCAATTTGGGTCGCTATTGGAGCCTGTAGGGTTAAAACTGACGCAAATTGTAGGGCGATCGCCCCCACTAAATGACTCATCGATATAGCCAAATTGCCAACTTCAGTTACAGCAGAACTGAATAAGTTAAATGGCTGAAAGATAATATTTCCCGGTTGCCCAAACACCAAATTTGCCCAGCCCCAGCGCATGAATGGTGGGGCAAAATAATCGGCGATCGCATACGTTCCAATCGTAATGACAATAATTGCTGCTGCCCGAAAATAAGTTAAAATTCCGCTCTGAAAATAGGTTTTCCAAACCAGTTCTAACTTAGTCTTGTTTTTCCATAGGTCAGCAAACAGCAAAGCGATGATGATTCCAGAAAACAGCGTTGGAATCACTCGCCGAGCCGCATCTGCCCAGGCTCCCTGGCTTTGAGATAAAAGAAGGATTAGACCAACAAAAAAGAGCAGCCGATATCGGAGGAAGTGAATGACTGTGCCGAAATCATGCAGCAGTTTTCCCCGACTGTTCGGGCGGGTGGCGTAGGCAAAAAACTGTCCTGACAAAACCAAACTAATCAATTTGTAGAGCGCCGCCGGATAGGAACGGGGCTGAAGTTCTAACGCTTTTTCAAAATGGGCGATCGCCCGTTCAAATTGCCCCAGCTTCAACAACGCATAGCCATAGCTAATCCAGGCGCTAGCGTGCCACACCTCACGGCGAACCGCAGACTCACTCAACGCTTGCTCAAAGCTGGCGATCGCCTCCGTTTCTTTGCCCAACCGCAACAGCACCACGCCGCGATTAAACCAGACCCGATTAAAGGCGGGCTGAAGCTCTAGCGCTTTGTCAAAATCGGCTAACGCCTGCTGATCTCGATGCATCATGAGCAGCACCGCTCCCCGGCTGCTCCAGGCTTCTTCATGGTTGGGGTCTAGCTCTAGTGCCAGGTTACAGCTTGCAAGTGCCTGCTTGGTGCGTCCCATCATCATCAGCGCTAGCCCCTTGCCGCACAGCGCTTTGACGTGATCAGGCTCAAGGGTTAGCGCTTTTTCGTAGCTTTCTAGCGCTTTGGCGTAGCGAGACAGATTTCGCAGCACATTACCGCGATCGCTCCAAAGTTGGGCACTGGGGTTCACACTATAGCCGATCGCCTGATCGTAAGCAGCAAGGGACTGTTGATAGCGCCCCAGATTTTCCAGCGCCACCGCCTGATAGTGATGAAGGTCGGCATCATCGGGGCGCAACTGCAATGCTTGACTGTAGCTGGCGATCGCCTGTTCATAGTGCCCCGCCTGCATCAGCAGCAACCCTTCTCGACAGAGCAATCTCAGCCGTTCCTGCTCAGAGCTAGCCCCCTGTAGGCGTTGGCGGCACTGCTCCAGCGAAAACGGCAACCCATCATCGGCGGCAAAATTTGAGCTTAGGTTCATGAATGTAAATCAATTGAGGAGAGTGCCTGTTTTAGTCGTGATATTGCCCACCAAATTATAGTGTGCAAGTCTTTGCGCTTATTTGGCATCCATAAAGCCTTACAATCTCGTCATGACAGATTTAACAGCGGGATAACCAATTGCTGGCTCGAAAGGAATATGCCGCTTTCCTTGAAGCTTCAGCCACGTTTGCTGAAGCACCAAAATTTTGGGGTCTTTCATCAAACGTTTGACAAGCTGAACGGCGACATAACGCATCCGACCACGAGCAGCAGAAAAAGTCAAAACTTCAGTCAAAACTTCATCAGTGGTGACAATTTGAACTTGATCCAAAGTTGCTGTAATTGCTTTTGCTTTGTTGTGCCAGTCATCTCCAGGATTGATCGAGGCAAGCCAGTAAAAAGTATCCGCAAATAGCTGCTTCACAGTTGTCTTTTGGGGGTTCCGTAAATGTAATAGTCATGTTGCTCTGCCCCATCCTTGGGTAATTGAGCAATCTCGTCTTCCGTCATGTCTGCTGTGAGTTCTGAAAACAGGTCTAACAAGGATTGCCCAGTGGAGCTATCCTCAGCTACAGAAGTCTTCGTTGAGTCAAATAATTTGATTACAGATTGAAGGCTTCGTCGTTTTTCTTGGAGGGCCTCCATTTGGTTTGCTAGAGCCGCAGCTTGTATGGCTAAATCTGAATCAGCTTCAAGCAGTTTAACCAGCGTTAGATCGTGAGTTTGTTTGCGTTTCTGAAAATTGTCCACAGGTAGAGTTCTTTACTATGCGTTGGCCTAGTTTCATTTTGCGGCAGAATTCACATTGCAGCGCTTGCCAAGCCCCCTTCACCTTGATTGCCAGCCACGACGAATTTAATCGTGACCGATTAACTCCTAGTGCTAGGAATTGGGACAACTTTACGTCATGCTAGAAACCGTCTGTCTTTTTGCAGAAGCTTTTCACAGGAGGTGTCATGACGACAGGAAGCGATCCCGTTAAGGTGATGAAACAGCAGGTGGGCAAAGCTGCCGCCGATCGCGTGCAGTCGGGTTCCATTGTGGGGCTGGGCACGGGATCAACTACTGCCTTTGCGATTCAGCATTTGGGCGATCGCCTCAAATCTGGCGACCTCAAAGATGTCAAAGGCATTCCCACCTCGTTTCAGGCATCCGTTCTCGCCAAACAGTATGGCATTCCTTTAACGACCCTGGACGAAATTGACCAAATCGATATCGCCATTGATGGCGCAGATGAAGTTGACCCGCAAAAGAATTTGATCAAGGGTGGCGGTGCAGCCCACACCCGCGAAAAAGTGGTAGATTCTCTAGCCAAACTATTCATCGTCGTTGTAGACAGCTCTAAACTGGTCGATCGCCTCGGTTCCACCTTTGCCCTGCCTGTAGAAGTATTGCCAATGGCCATTACGCCCGTCACCAAAGCAATTGAAGCGCTGGGCGGCAAACCCGAACTGCGGATGGGTGTGAAGAAGGACGGGCCGGTGATTACCGACCAGGGCAACATGGTTTTGGATGTCACCTTTAACGCAATTGACAACCCTGCGGAACTAGAAAAAACGCTAAACAACATTCCCGGTGTGTTAGAAAACGGGCTGTTTGTCGGCGTAACAGACGTAGTTCTAATTGGCGAAATCAAAGACGGAGAGGCGATTGTGCGGGAGATGGAGTAACTTTTGCCCTACCAGTTTTTGGATTAGTCTGAGATGCTCATACCAGTTCGTTTGAGTCAGATATTTGCTTCTCAACGTCTCGTCTGCAAGAAGTGGCCAACCGCCGAGCCAGTGTAGCCTGTCGTTATCCAGAGCAGGGAGCGGGCAGCATCTCGGATTGCCTTTTCGAGAGGTTCGGGCGATCGCCCCGACTCTACCGCTACTGGTTTAATGCTAATTCCCCGGCTGCCAAAGACGATCGCACCAATAATTCGAGCGCGGCGCATATGGTCATCTGAGGTAATCAGGTAGATGCTGTTAATTCCCTGATTCTGAAAATCTTCAACCAGGGTCGTGAAATTGGTCACGGTGTCTTTAGCACGATAGTCTAAATGCACCCGTTGACGCGCAATCCCTGCCTCTGCAAAAACCCATTCTGAGTATTCTCGGTTACTGCCTGACGAAACCCAGATGGGTAAATCTGGATGCTGATTAGCAAATTCTGCGGCAAATTCTTCTCGCTCGACCGCCCCGCCTAGTACCAATACGGCCTGAGGAGTCAGCAGATAAGATTGCACTTGCCTGTAGGCGATCGCCAGTAGAAGCACAATCAGCATGATGCGACAAAATTTAGCGCGACGAGAACGGGATCTAGACCATACATTGCTTCTGGGGTTGGGTTGTCGTCTGGAAATCGAGGCGGGTGGTCGCGATTGCATAAACTCGAACAAACCGGAGATTCAGGAGAAACATCATAACTGTCGTCTAAAACATTACCGTCTCAGGGGCAGTTATTTGAAGAGCTAGAAGCTTGAGTTTATCTAGAATTTTGCAATTGATCAGTAAAGTATCTATCTTTCCACCAGCATCCGCCTCGTTTGATTGGCGTTCCGGAGAATTTATAGTGATATGGCGCTACGGGCGTTGCTTATTTTGTGTGGAGGCCCCCGCTGGGTGGGGGCTTCCACACAAAAACGTGTCCTAAGTTATGCGCGTAGCACTATACAAACGTAGCTGAAGCACTGGCAATCAAGGTATTGGCATTGACCCCACTAAGGACTGCCAAAGTTTCATTCTCGAAGCCAATCAGGGTTCTGCCTCGATTTTGAGTAACAGAAAGATCGCCAAAGGATAGCCCTTCTGTCAGACCAATAAAGTCTTCTCCAACTTTGAAGTCACGAATAAAGTCAGTTCCTTCACCAGCCGCCAGCACGAAGGTATCGCGCCCCTTGCCGCCAATTAAGACATCGTTGCCTGCACCACCATACAGGAGGTCATCCCCATCATCACCCCAGAGGCGATCGTCACCTTCGCCGCCAAAGAGCTGATCGTCGCCAGCTTTTCCGCCAATGCGGTCATTGCCTGCACCACCATAAATGATGTCATCGCCGCCCGGTCCGCCCGATGAAGTTGTGTTGCGATCGCCCCTCAGCACATCATCGCCATCGCCCCCAAAGATAATGTCATCGCCAGCACCGCCTGCAACCACATCGTCGCCAGCCAGAGCGTCAATCACATCATCGTCAGCCGTACCCACAATCACATCATCGTCAGCCGTACCCAAAACCAGATTTTCGGGTAGAGACAAGCGCACCAATAGCGGGTCGTGGTCGCTTGCCTGATCCGCAAATTCAGAGTTAACGTGAACTGCATCATACTCTGCCCGATTTGCCAAAGCATCGCTCACCAAAATATGGTCAAGCGACTGAGAATTGCCCTCAAAGATGAAGGAGTAGCGCTCATTTTCGGGCAGTGTGTTGGTCAGGTTGGTGAGGCTTTGCTCCAGGATTTCTAACGGTGAGATGAACTCAAACTCGTTCAGGTCGCCAACTACTACAACATTAGCGTTGGGGTTTTCGGCTAGCAGACCGTCCACAAAACCTTTGACCGCCTCAGCCTGAGCGCGTCGTGCGTCCAAACTACCGTTAACCGTTGGGTCTTCCTGGCGCTCTACTGAAGGCTGGTTCTGACCAAACAGCGGACTGCTGCCGCCTTTCGAGGAAAAGTGATTGCTGACGACGGTTACTTCCTGACCATTAAAGGTAAATGTGGCAACGAGGGGCAAACGGCTATCAAAGAATGGACTTTCGGGGTTGGTTTGTTGCTCAACCGGGTCAGTAATCGTGCGAACCGAGCCTTCAACCAAATCAACTCGGTCAGGGTTGTACAGAAAAGCCGTGCGAATATTGCCACCGGGCTGTCCGCCGTTAGTTTCATTTCCAATAAACGGGTTGTCGATGAACTCGTAGCGAACACCGCTAATCTGCTCGATTTCGTCGGCTAGGGTTCGCAGGGTTTCGTCAGCAGCGGTAATGTCGGTGATTTCTGCCCCGTTGTTGTCTTGGATTTCCTGTAGACCAACGATGTCGGGTAGGTTGAGGTTGTTGACGATGTGGTTGGCGATCGCTGTAAACTGCCCATCACCCACATCATCCGAAATGTCACCTGGATCGTTGTCCTCAACCAGGTTAATATCCTCAACTTTGGGATCAAGGTTGAGGACGTTGTAGGAGGCGATCGTTAGCTCGGTTTCACTGCCTCTGAGATTGGAAACTTCTGGCTCTACTCCACCATCGGCAGCAGTGAATGGCTCTGTTACATTCACCTCAAAGTTGCCAAAGCCGTAGCCGACTACGCCCGTCACGTCGCCCAGTGAGTCGCCCACATTCACCTGGGGAATGGTGAAACCGCTGAGAATGTCGCGGTCAACCTGAACCTGAATGCGCTCTGGGTTAAAGTCGTCAGGGCTAATGTTAATGGTGCCGCGATCGCTCAGCCCAGTAGCCCCGTCGCCATTGTCTGCCAGCGTATAAATTTCGCCAAACCGAGTCGTCGGGCCAACGGCAACCGCATCCTGGACGGTAACGCGCATTCCTTCAAGGCTTTCAAAGAAATCGATGCCGTCTTCCTCAGGGTCAAACTCAGCAAAATTATCGTTATCAATCACCTGAGTTGGCGGAATTCGTCCACCCTCACCCAAGATCACCGCATCAGGTAGCTCATTTCCGGTAGAGAGCGTCGTGATCGTGCGGCTGGTAATCTGCGTAGTAGACAGGTTATTTGTTGAAGCTCCACCGGGAATGAACTCGCTGACGCTGCCATTCACCTTTAGCTCATCCCCAACGCTCACCGTTGGGCGGGTGCGGGTAAACACAAAAATTGCGTCAGAGGTCGCATCATTGCCATCCCCCACGGGATCTTGCAGGTAGAAGCCGTTAGAATCGACTGCGGTGACAATTCCAGTAGTTGTCACCGATTCTCCAACTGCTGGCGAAATGTGACCTTCTCCCTGAATCGTCGGAATTGACAGCGTGATTTCGTAAACCGTTGTGCTGCCGCTCACCTCATTAGCGACGACGAGTAGAGGCGTTCCGTTAGGGCTGTCCTCCCCAGGGATAAAGATCAGTCCTTCGGGTCCCAGGTCGCCTGCGGTGCCCGCTTCTGCATCGCCGCTAAAATCGCGGTTATTGATGTACTGAACAAAGGTAGGGCTGGTAGGAGTGGTGACATCGTAAACCATCACTCCGCCGACTCGCTCTAACCCAACAAAAGCATAGGTACGTCCCGCAATTACACCTGTGGTTACGCCTTCTGGCTCTGGACCTTTGTCATCACTGCGGCTGTCGAAGGAGTCGTTTTCATCATTGTTGGAGTTGAATTCAGTGGGAATCAACTCGGCGGTGATGCGCTCAAAATCGTCACCACTGTCGTAAACCAGGTTGCCCTGAGCATCCCGGATAGAAAAGGAACGCGCTCCGTAGCTGTAGAGTTGCTCAAATGCGCCGTCACCATCGATGTCGCCATTGGCAGTAGTGACATTTAGCCGCCCTAAAACTGCATCGTCCTGTAGCTCAGCCGCATTGGGAAACGCAACGGGATCAAGGGTCAAATCGGCAATTCGAGCTTCTTCTGAAAAAGCGTCGTAGTCGCGGGCATCTCCTTCATTGGCGGTGATAATGTAGGTTTCGCCGTTGACCGTATAGGTGGCGATCGCATCCGGCTGATACATTCCCAAAATCGGGTAAGTTTGGATGTTGATCGCGTCGTCCTGGTTGCTGGCATCCAGCCCATTTCCTTCCAGGCTGTGATCTTTAAAGCCCAGCGGCAGAATGTCCGTAATTTCTCCGGCTTCCACGTCCAACACTGCCAGCGCGTTGTTTTCTTGCAACGCTACATAAGCCGTTGTAGAGTCTTCAGAAACCGCTATGTATTCTGGCTCTACGTCCTGTGCCACCGTTGCGTTAGGTCCAAAAATTCGCACGCCCGCTGCCCGCAGCTGGTCAATCTGGGAGTTGAAAGCGGTAAAGTCCGCAGTAGTAACGGTTGCATTTTCAACGCCATTAGAAAGGTCGATGATGCTCACCGAGCCTTCAGGGTCAACCGTGTAGTCGCTGCTGGGTTCGCCCTCGTTGGCAACCAGTACCTTCTGTCCATCGGGGGTAAAGGTGAGCATATCGGGCAATGCCCCGACGGTGACAGACTTGAGCAGATTGCCGTCTGTGTCTAGAAAGACGACCGAACCGGGGTCTTGGGAGACTTCGGCTTCGATGGCGATCGCCACGATCCCCTCTTTTACCGCAACACTATTCGCAGAGCCACCAAACGCTGCACCCTCAATTTCAAATAGCTTTGTTGGATTCGTCGGATCGCTAAGGTCTAGCACATCAACCGACGCACTATTAGCGTTAACTACAAATAGACGCTGCGATGCCGGATCGTAAGCAGGAATCTCAGCCGCACTTTCGTCAAAGATGCCAGTCTCGTATGTGCCCACAGGCGTGAGCTGAATTGAACTATTCATAAACACCTCAGTAAAGGAAGAAAAACAAGCAGCTGAGTTGAGCTAGCTTTTAGCCATTAAGCAGGTCAATCACTCCTGCTATCAGCGTCGAACTCCGCAACAGTACGCAGATGGGTATGAAATTTCTTCCTACCGTAAATCTACGGGAACCTTTAGTAACGTATCGGTTGGAGGTTAAGCGTAGACAAAGCCAGGTTAAGTAAACATCAAGAATACTCAACTTCATCTAAGCTTTACTGGGTGTCTTGTTTTCAGTTTTGGGTCAAAGTCAGCACTCGCAGAGAATCGACTGAATCTGCGGGGTTACTTTTGTCAAGGATATTTTCATCAAAACTTTGTGACTCCTGAAGGGAGCGATTTCACCAGCAGCTTTCGTTCCCTTTATTACATTAGCGGCATTAGCTCTCCAGCAATCAGTACTAATACCCATTCAATTTCAGCTTGCACAGAATAAACCCTGGTGGAACAAGGGGCTTAAGCCCCTTGTTCCGTGCAACTTCATGAGAAATTGGTATAAGTTGTCCAACCCGAGTTATCAAGATTCCCTATACATACACTGTTTTTGGGAGGTAAGAATTGCTATATTTCTGAGGAACTTTCGAGCTAAAGCAATAATCGTTGCTCTAAGCAGAACAACATTAAATCTAGTTCAAGAGCAGTTTACTAAACAATGAAATCAGAGACAAAGAATTTCTGTTTCGGTACGTTGGCGTTGGGGCAGAAATATCGTTCTCTTGCATTAGATTTAGCGTCTGATATACAGCAATATTCCCCCAATACTGTTTTTCTTGTGTTGACAGACCAGCCCAGTGACTTTGAGCATTACGCTCATGTTTTAGCGATCAAACATCGGCAGCAGGGAGTGTATCCTTACCATGACAAAAGGTTTGTAATTTCTGAAGCGATCGCCCGATTTGAAACCTGTATCTTCATTGATGCAGATATGCGAATACTGGGACAAGTGCCAGACAATATAGACTGGAATACGGGAATCACAGCTAGAACAGGCTCCAGCATTATTAAACACAAGAGCAAGAAGAAGCGAGATTTTGAGCTTATTTCAAAAGCAGCAGATAAGCTAGAGCTAAACCTGAAAGGTGTTAAATTCGTTCACGAGTTTTTATTTACGGTGAGACGCTCTGCTGGGCGCGAAGTTGAATTTCTCGAATGTTGGGATGCGATCGCCGCTTTTTTTGAATTAAACGGCTTTTACACAGGCGAAGGAAACGCTATAGGCCTTGCTGCTGCTAAAGCGGGATTACCCGTTCAGTTTGACTCAGAAGATCGTTTTCCCTTCTTTAAAGATCGAATTGAGAAGGTCAGAATTTCTAAAGGGCAAGCTGATCCTGCGGAGAAATTAGCTTATTTCACCAGACAACAAGCTCTCGAACATCCCAAACTTTTAGAAATAGAAAAGCAGTTTTTACTTTGGAGTAAACGAGTAGAAAAAGTTTATCGTGTGCTGCGTCTCAGATTGACCACGCTACGAAATTCTAAATTCTACTATTGGTAAATTAGATCCAATGAAGCTTTGTTATTACAAATTGCCTGACGGGGCACAGAACTTTGGTGACAACTTAAACCCCTGGCTCTGGGAAAGGATACTTCCGGGAGTACTCGATGATGACCCAACGACCGCATTTGTGGGAATCGGTACTTTGTTTAACAGCAACCTCCCTAACCGCACCCGTGAGGCTCGTAAAAGAGCCGTATTTGCAACTGGGGTGGGCTACGGCAAGGGCGTTCCTGTAGTTGATGATTCCTACAAAATTTACTGTTTGCGTGGACCGCTCTCAACCCAGGCTTTAGGTCTGCCAGATGACCTGGCGGTGACAGACGGGGCAGTGCTGCTCAGGCGATTGGTTAGTTTGAGCGATCGCAAACTATACAAGTTCGCCTTTATGCCTCACTATGAGCTAGCGGGTGAGGGCTGGAAATCGGTTTGTGAGTCCATCGGGTTTGGCTATATCGATCCGCGCTGGTCAACCGAAGCGGTGATTACAGCAATCGGACAAACTGAAGTCGTGCTGGCAGAGGCAATGCATGGGGCGATCGTAGCGGATGCTTTGCGCGTTCCCTGGGTGCCCGTTGTAACTAGTCGAACGATTTTGTCCTTTAAGTGGCAAGACTGGTGCGCCTCAGTTGGGGTTAGCTATGAGCCGATGCAAACTCAGCGCGTTTTTGATCCTCGAAATCAGACAGACCTGCTTACGCCTCTACGCACGGTTCGACACTGGCTAAGGATCAGGTCTGCCGCATCGCGGCTGAAGCAACTAGCGTTGCGATCGCGCCCCATCCTCAGCTCAGATGGTCGAATCGAGCGCCGTACTGTTCAATTGGAAGAACGGCTGCAACAGTTCAAGGATGATGTTGCTGCAGGCTATTTTGCTACTCATATACCTGATCTTTAGACCTGACCCTACGAAAAATACCGCAGATCTCCCTAATGTGATCGACTTGGATCAGCGGGACTGAGAAAATCTACGGTAAGGAGTTAGAGATGTTCGCCTGATGAAATAATGAGAAACGATTCCGTAGGAATACATAAAATATCACATACTCCTTTAGGGGGATGCCAACTTTTCTCCGTGAGTTTATTGGACTTTTATAATTCCTTAGGATTATGGATTAAATAAAACCCGATATTTCTTGGAAGTGCCGCACGGCACTTCCAAAAAAACATCGCAGGTTAATGAATTCGCGATCCTTAAAGCGGTCGATAAACTCGATAGTTGATCTGGGGGAAGATATTGTCAATTTTTTCAACTTTTTCTAGCCAGCCAGAGTCAATTTTTTCTTGAAGAATTTCGTCGCGCAGCTTGTTGAAGCGCATCAGGTGCGATCGCGTTCGACGTACCGCATAGGGCACCATCGTTCCGGTACGCATGATAAACGCCCAATCAGAGGATTGTGCTAACAGCACCTCCCTGGCAGCTTGGTTGAGCGCCCGCCACTCTAGCTCATCAACAGGTTCACGCCGAGACAGGTCAATCATCCGTTCTGCCGCTTTGTGCAAATGAGGATAGATCCAGGCGTTAGTTTCATTCAGCCAATACTCGTGGAAGCCGCGAAACCCCCAGCTTGACTGCGAAGGACGGCAAACCTGCTGGGTTGGGTGCATTCGCAGGTAGTCTGCCAGGTGCGTCATCTCGAATGTGCCCTGGTCATACCACGCTTTGCGGAACAGGTAGTCGATGAACCAGGGACCCTCATACCACCAGTGCCCAAACAGTTCCGCATCATAGGGTGAAACGATAATGGGCGGGCGCTGCATAATCCCGTAGAGGTGTTCGACCTGACGTTCGCGGTTAAAGACAAAGTTTCCGGCGTGTTCTGCGGCTTTTTCTCGCGCCCAGTAGGGGTCATACCAGGTCTTATCGCCCAACCCCAAGCCTTTGCCTGTAATTTTGTGATATTTGATGCCCGTGTTCTTGCGTTGACCATTGGGCATAATGTAAGGCTTAATGTACTCATATTCGGCATCCCAGCCCAAATCTCGGTAAAATTCTCGATATTCGGGTGCGCCAGGATAGCCGACCTCTGAAGACCACACTTGCTGAGAAGACTCGTGGTCACGTCCAAAGGCGGCAACGCCAGTCTCAGTAAAGATGGGTGCATAGGTGCCAAATCGAGGGCGAGGACGGGCATAGAGAATTCCGTGTCCGTCCGTCAGGAAGTAGCGTAAGTTCGCATCGGCTAACATTCGCTCTAGCCCTTCGTAGTAAGCGCATTCGGGTAGCCAGATGCCTTTTGGCGGGCGACCAAAGTTCTGTTCGTAGTGTTCGCAGGCAACCTCAATCTGGGCCCAAACGGCCTGCGGATACATTTTCATCAGGGGCAAATAGCCATGAGTTGCCCCACAGGTGATAATCTCCAGGTTATTGCTGTCTAAATACTGTTTGAAGGCAGTAACGAGGTCATGGTCGTAGCGCTCCCAAACCTCTCGCACCTTGTTAAACTCACTGGCATAATGTTCTGCTAGATAGCGAAGATGCCCATTGTGGACATTGCGCTCAACCTCCATCTCTGCCAGTTCTTCTAGTTGGGTAAGATGCGCGTCATAACGTTCTTGCAGCAAAGGGTCGCGGAGCATGGAAACCAGTGGCGGAGTCATGCTCATGGTCATTTTGAAATCGACTCCGTCTCGTTTGAGTCCTTCAAATGCCAGCAGTAAGGGAACGTAGGTTTCGGTAATGGCTTCAAATAGCCATTCTTCCTCTAAAACATAATCACTTTCGGGATGGCGGACAAAAGGCAGATGGGCGTGGAGAACAAGGGCAAGATATCCAATACTCATAGGGCTGAAGGATACGAGATGACAAGCTGGAGACGGAATTAGGCAAGCTGGCTGGGTTGAGCCGTTGCCAAGATTGTAGAGCAAAAGATAAGCAAAACGATTGATAGATTGGATCAGTTATGACACAGCCGAATCTTCTAGAACTGGCAAAGCAGGGCGATCCCCAGGCGATCGCCACCTTAATGAATCGCTCTCTCCAGCCGAAAGGAATGACTGCCTCGGTGGATGTGCGGGGCGATCGCTTGCAGGTTTTGCTGGAGTCTGCTCAAATTCCAAATCGACAGGCCATGGCCGCGTTCGTTCGCAATGGGATTACGACACTCGGACTCCAATCTATCCAATCGATTGAAATCATCAGTCGGCAAGCGGGCCACAGTTCCCCTGCCTGGACTGAGGAAATTTTTCTCAAGCCCCTGACTTCTCCGGTTTCACCTCCGGCTACACCTGATTTAGAGGTTGCTGTCCCTCCGGCTTCGGTTCAACTCCCGCCGCGACGACCTGCGCC
>Ga0224723_1000147_pt1 | contig 47288 bp, 49 predicted proteins | sample Balambano_FR2_Me_FD_161647 | JGI IMG/M metagenome (GOLD analysis project Ga0224723, IMG submission 161647) | Freshwater sediment microbial communities from Lake Towuti, South Sulawesi, Indonesia - Balambano_FR2_MetaG | ecosystem: Environmental > Aquatic > Freshwater > Lake > Sediment | place... | reverse complement strand
CGGGATGCGTTCGCTTGCACCCGCCGAAGCCCGCGCGACGACGCTGGCGGCGCTCATCCAGTTGCGCGGACGCACGACCAGCCCGTGCGCGCCTGCCGCGTAAAACGCGCGCACCGCCTGCCCAAAGTTGAACGGGTCTTCGACGCCATCGAGCATGACGATGAACGGCGCTTCGTTTGTGCTGATCAGCCCATCCAGCGGCACGAACTGCCGTTCGCCCGCCAGCGCCAGAATGCCGCCGTGCGTGTCGCCGCCCGCACGCTCGGCGATCTGCTCGGCGCTGATGCGCTCGATGGGGACGCCCGCCGCCGCCGCCAGCCGCGCGATCTTGAGCGCGTCTGCGTCACGCTTGTCGTCGCGCAGGTAAACGGCGTGAATGGGGCGGCTGCCTGCGCTCAACGCCGCGCTGACGGCGATATAGCCTTCCAGAGTGGTGGGATCCATTACGGAAACAGCAGCCTGACCGCGATCACCAGTCCCGGCAGCACCTCGCTCAAATCCAGCGAGTCGGCAACATCCAGTGTCACAACTGCCTGACCGCTGCGATAGACATCGACCGCCTGCCGTTCAGGATACGCATAAATCACCAGTCGCACGCCCGCCGCCAGATAACGTTCACGCTTGGCATCAATCCGTTCGCGCGCGTGCTGCAAATCGGACACAGACACGACTTCAACCACAAGATCGGGCGGCAGCGGAATGTAGGCGTTATCGGGCAGCGTCGCCAGTCGCGCCTTAAGAATGATGCCGACATCGAGCGCATACGTGTTGTCATCGTCAATGTCGTAGCCACCCTGCGCGTCTGTCATGTGAGCGATGTCGTGTTCCAGCAGGTACATGCCGATCAGCGTGGCGAAGCGGGCGCTGACGCTCGATGAGTAGCCAAAGGTCGGCATAAGTTCGACCATCTCCCCGTCGATAAGTTCAAAGTCATGCTCGGTGTCTGCTGTCACCCGTGTGCGAAATTGGGCTGCGCTGATGCGCTCTTTACTCGTCCACATCGGTCTGTCCATGTTTTACAGAGTCGGTTGTATCGGACGCCTCATGAGGCGTCCCTACCGCCTACTGTAACACAAGTCGTGCCTCCGCTATAATCTGGGTCATGCGTGGATAAGTGATGATTTCGATGATGAATTGACGTTCGTTGTGCGCACTCCAGGTCTATTCACGGATGTCGAAATGAGCGACGATTTCGATGATGAACTGCCTGACTCGTTTTGGTTGGGTAAAGCATAATACCCATATCTATAATCCCCGCGCCTTCGCCTCGTTCCACCACGTATCCATCTGCGCCAGATCGAACGCGCTCAAAGGCTTGCCCTGCGCAGCGGCGGCGCGCTCGACATGCTGAAAGCGCCGTGCGAACTTGGCATTCGCGGCACGCAGCGCACTCTCCGGGTCGATATTCAGCTTGCGCGCCCAGTTTGCGATCACAAACAGCAGGTCGCCCATCTCTTCCGCACGATGCGCGTCGTCGGTTGCCGTCAGCACCTCGTCCAGTTCCTCGCGCACCTTCGCCAGCACATCATCAGCGCTCGCCCAGTCAAAGCCGGGCTTTGCCGCCTTCTCCGTCAGCCGTAAGGCGCGGAACAGCGCGGGCAGTTCCAGCGGCACGCCATCCAGCAGCGACTCGGCCCGTTTGTTGCCCTTCTCCGCCTGTTTGATCGCTTCCCAGTTGCGCACGACCGCGCCCGCGCTATCCACGACCGTCTCGCCCCACACATGCGGATGCCGCCGGATCATCTTGCGTCCGACGGTGCTGAGGATGTCCGTCATGCGGAATTCGCCGTCTTCGGTGGCGATTTGCGCGTGCAGCACGATTTGCAGCAGTAGGTCGCCCAGCTCTTCCGCCAGCGCGGGCGCATCTTCGGCGTCCAGCGCTTCCAGCACTTCATAGGTCTCTTCAAGCAGGTAGCGTCGCAGCGAGTGATGCGTCTGTTCACGATCCCAGGGACAGCCTTCTGGCGCACGCAGGTGTGCGATGATCTCCTGAAACGCCTCGAAGCTGCTGTAGCCGCCGACGGGCGGGATGTAGAGCGCGGTCAGGTAGCGAATGTGTTCGCTGGGGTCAATCGCATACAGCGGCACGCGCTCCACCTTGACATCATCCGTCCCCGCGCCATGCACGAGCGTGACCTCGTACTCATCGGCGTACTGGTTCATCAGCGTCAGTTTGAGCTCGCTGGCGAGCGCGCGGCTGTAGACCTGTGCCAACAGCGCAGGCTGATCGGGATTGAGCGGCGGGTGGTGCATGGCGGCGATGCTGATGGCGTCGAACACCTGCAAGCCATCAATCGCATCGATCTTGAGCGCAGCAAGCACCGGCTCGATGAAGCTGACGCCGTTGATGATCTCGACCGGGATGCCCTGCGCCGGTGCGCGTGCCAGCAGCCGCTTGACCGTCGCTTCCACCACCATCGGGTCGCCCGGCACCGCGTAGACCACATCCCCCACCGACGCAGCTTCCAGCACCCGCGCACTGATAGTGTCATAGATCTGCTCGAAATCGGCTGTCGAGTCATAGACATCATCGAAGCTGGTGTAGGCGGCGACGGGCAGGTGCGGTACGCAGGGATGTTCGCGCGTGCGCAGGAAAACGACGGACGCTGTTTCCAGCGCCCGCCATGCCCGCCGCGTCATGTCGTCTGGATGACCGGGACCGAGTCCAACGATGGTTAGAGACAAGATGACTCCTGAAACAACGAGAAGTGCTTATTCAAGAGACTGGAGAGGAAGAGTTTAGAGAGTTTGGGTTTGATCCTGGCGTACTTTGCGTCTTGGCGGTTCAAAATCATGCATTTAAACCGCTAAGACGCAAAGTACGCCAAGAGAAGAATCCAGAGATTAAGCGCTCTCTATCCTCTTTTCCTCCAACCTCTTGAATAAGCACTTTATGATGCGCTGGTGCTGGAACTGCTGCTTTCGCTGGCGGGCGCTGCGCCTTCCTGCCCCAACAGACGACGGCGGCGTTCTTCCAACTGGCGCTCGATCTCGCCACTCTTGACCACATCGTCAATCTGCTCGGAGATGTTGCGCGTCGCCATGTCCAGCCGCGCGTCTTCGGTATCCAGCCGCCCGCGAATCGAGTCGGCGAGGTTGCTGATCTCCTTGTCGCTGACGGTCGCCAGGCTGTCCAGGCTCTTGATGGTCTTGGTCGTGACCTTCTTCGCTTCGGTCAGTTCGATCAGCGAGCGCAGGTGTTCGCGCTCCTGGCGGATCGAGGTCAGGCGTCCTTCGAGCTTCAGGCGCATGTCGAGCATCGCCTGGTACTGGCGTTCCTGCTCCTGCCACTGCTCGTAATATTCCTGCGCCAGCTGCTGCTTGGTGTTCAGTTCCGCCTGCGCCGCGCCCGCCAAGTCGTTTTTGCCCTTGATGACGAGCGTGTCGATGTCGCGGTCAAGCTTTTCCGCCGCCGACGCGAACTCTTCATACTTGCGCTTGAGCGTCTTGACAGTGCCGCCGACGGTGGCTGCCGAGTCTTCGAGCGCTTCCAGGTTCTTCTCTGCCTGACGAATGTATTCGTCCATGACGGCGACGGAGTTTTGCTCCAGCGCGCGGTCCACGATACTGTGCATATTGGCGCTGATCAGCGTTTGGACCTTCTCGATTAGCGATGCCATCGGCTTGCGTCTCCTCTTGCGCTTGTGTGATAGGTATGCCTGACAATACGCACACCAGTGTAACACAGTTGCGGGGTGCGGGGTGGCAGTCTGCTGCACCGTTAAACATGGATAATCATTCTGTCGCGAGTGATTTCTACGAATCGATGCTCTGCGAAAGCTTCAACGATTGCCGGAAGTTGGGGTATCAAGATAGCTTCAAGATTGCTATTCGAGATATTGCCTGTTGAGATCAGCAGAAGCTTGTGCGGCTTTCCTTGAATGAGAAATGAATGTACGAAGTCAGCATCTTTGGTGACAACTACTCGTTCTTCCTGATCGGCTAAAGCAGTGATAGCAGAGTCGGTGGTTGAGTTGCCCTGTGGAAGATCAAGCGTGTGAATGACATCATGTGATTGTGTGCGCATGGACAGCGCCAACCGCTTCGGTAACTGGGCATCGACGAGGAACCTCATGCTGTAATGGCGTAAATGCGCTTGATCTGGGTAAGTTGGGCAGCGAATTGTAACGCCGCAAGCAGATCATCTTGCTCAAGATCGCTGTAGTCAGCAAGGATTTCTTCGTAGGACATGCCAGAACTGAGCAGTTCCAGAATCATTTCGACAGGATAGCGCAACCCGCGTATTACAGGTTTCCCGTGACAGATATTTGGATCAATCGTGATGCGTTCCAGCAAGGATGTCATAGGGTTGTGTCTCATCTGTTTTGCTGCATTATCAACCTGAAATGCTGGTATGGCAACCTGTTACTTTACTCGAACTGTGCAAGATATTCGACGGGCATCAAGCGATCTGGAAGCTCAATATCAACAGGCAATTCACCGCGCCAGCTCATCAACAGCAGGGTGCGCAAAACTGTCGCATACTGATCACAGGTATCCTCTGCCTTCGTCTCGCGCCACTCCCCCGCCAGTACGCCAAGCTTATGTAACAGAGAGTCATAAGTTGGATCATCTGAATAGCCATAGCGCTCGATCAAGACCTGGAGGAGAAGCTTCATGCGTTAAACTTTTACATCCCCGCACAGATGCACCTTCACGCCCATCGTGCTGAGCATCGCTGCCTTCGCCGCCAGCGCCTTGTCCGCGCTCGTCGCGTCTGCGCCATACGCCACCTGGATATGATTCGCTTTGTGCCGTGCCATCATCTGGTCGCGCGTGATGCCGTGCAGCACCGCGTGCATGATGGGCCACTGCGGGGTACTCAGCTGCCAGCGCCGTTCCGTCTCCGCCTGCGGCAGCGTGACGACCGTCGCCCGCCCCATATCGACATGCAGTTCGTCGTTCATGACATACACGCGGCTCCAGACGATCTCGCCCGGCTTGCTGATGCCCTTGAGCGTGCCGCCGCCGAGCTTGAAGTACATCGCGGGCTGCCGCTCGCTCGACGCACCCGCGTAACCGTTGATGAAGTGTGACGCCGGAGCCGCGCCGCTGATCAGGAACACCCACACGTAATCGTCCACGCCGTCACCCCGGTAATGCTCGCCCCAGCGCAGGTCGTGGAGCGTGTTGGCGGGGTCGAGACCCAGCGCCGTCCAGACGCGGTTCGTCACCAACCCGTCCAGCCCGGCGCACTCGTCCACCTCGTTGAAGTGCGTGACCGCGCGTCCGGCATACAGCTCTTCGCCCGTTTCGGCATGATACACAGGCGGGCGCTCGACATTGTTGAGCAAGCCTTCGACCAGATCGGAGGCGGGCGTCATATCTTTCAAGCCCTGCTGATACTGAATGCCGATAGCGTCGCAGCCGAACTCGTGGGCGATACGCACAGCGGCGATGTACATCTTGCACTGTTCGAGGATTTGATTGTCCGTTAGTTCCGTCGCTTCGTCCTTCCCGGTCACGAACGTCATACCACGATCATCCAGCCACTTGCGCACCTTCTGCGCCTCGGCTTTCCTGACCGTCTGCATCGCCGCCACCAGCGCCGATTGGCTCAGGCGTTCCTTGTACACGCCCATCGGGTTGAGCAGCTCATCATCAATGATGGCGTTGTACATGCCCATGCAGCCCTCATCGAACACGCCGAGGATTGCCTTCTCCGCTCGAAGCTGCTTCGCCAGCGCCTTGCCGAGCTTCGCTTCTGCTTTCGGCAGATCGCCTGGCTTGACGTGCTGAATCTGTGCCGTCTCGTGGTCGATCTTGCCCGTCTTGATCCACTGGCGGATGCCGTTGGTGAAGAAGTCATCGTCAAAGTTCTCGCTCCACAACGTACTGTACTTGACGCCCGCCTTCGTCAGCGAGCCGTTCAAATTCAACATGCCGACCAGACCGGGCCACACCCCGCTCCAGTTGGCGAGCGTCAGGATCGGTCCCTTGTGGCTGCGCAACCCGGCGAGGACATGATGGCTGTACTGCCAGACGGCTTCGGCGACGATCAGCGGCGCTTTCGGGTCAATCGTCCTGAACACGTCCATCCCCATACGCTGATTCCAGATGAAGCCGTGCTTGAGCTTTTCGTCATACGGGTTGCCGCGTTTGACTGTGACGCCTTCCGCGGCGAAGGCGGCGATGATCTTCGCCTCCATCTCGCTCTGCGCCTGCCAGCAGACTTCGTTCGCCGTCTGGCGCAAATCGCCGCTGGCGATCAGGATCGCCTCGTTCTTGCCAATGGGTGTAGGTTCTGCAATCTTCGGGAGCGAGTAAGTCATGATGAGTGTCCTTTTAGAGGATAGCAGTGAAGCATACGCCTATGCAGGTATCGCCGTTGGTTCCGGGATGGCGATGCCTGCCTCTAGTGCCACATCAATCCAACCTTCCATTGCTTCGCGGATCATGGGATCAATTTGATCCGCTGTAAACGCTTGCGACATGCAGCCGGGCAATTCTTTCACTTGAATAAAATAGTACGCCCCTTCGCCGTCATCATCATCGATCAGGCGATATTCAATCGTGTATGGGAGACTCATATAGTAGTGGAGGTCTTTATTCATCACTTTCATCTTCCTCATCCACTGTTTCCGTGAGTTGGGCATCGATAGCTGCGATTGCTATTTTGACATATGTGGGTAACACCTTATTGTTATGAACAGGCATTACGAGCGTTGTTCCGATTTGATCTTGAAAAATATGGTGCTTCCAGTCACCCGACTTAGAGAAAATCCATATCTTTTCAGCAAAGTGGATATGTCATGGATTGTAACTCCTTTCGGGTTGTTTCGCAGACGGTCTAGCAACTTTTTGTGTTTTGACATATTCGTATGGTTTTATCTCAAGTTGAATGCCGTGCGCCCGCGCATCATCAGCGTATAGACCAGCACCAGCAGCGCGCCGATGCCCGCCACCAAGCCCGCCGTCAACGCGACCGCCTGCACTTCGGGATAGCGGGCAATGATACCCACAAACGCCCAGACGATCACGGCGATGTAGGCAATATCGCGATTGATGAATGCGACAGCGGACGTGATGAGTCCGGCGACCACCAGCATGATCGCGCCCCAGGTTGGCTGGTCAATGCCGAGCCAGGTCGAGTCGGGGGTTAAGTCTGCACCTGTGTAGATTGTGTAGGTCGTGTTGGCGATTGTGGCGACGGCAGACCAGGCGAAGTAAATGCTGAACGGCGCGAAGATGCACCAGTAGTCAGCGGTCGTCATCCGCGCATCTACCTGACGCAGCCGGACATAAGCGACGCCGAGCGTGACGAGCAGCCAGATGATAGGCAGCATACTGAGCGCAAACTGCTCGTACTGGAATGCCAGCAACCAACCGATATTGCCCAGGCTGCCGAGCGCGAACCAGACGCCGACCGCGCGCACGAACGGGTTGCTGCGCTGCGCGGGGAGTGCCTGATAGACGGCGTAGACGATCCAGCTGATGAAGATCACGCCCCAGATCGAAAACGTGAAATTCGCCGGGAAAAAGTAGATCGGCAGGCGGTTGGCGAGTTCGGCGTTGGTGGCGACGCCAATCGGGATGATTTGCGACAGGCTGTTATAGACGACCGTGCAGACCGCCGCGACGATATTCAGGATGATGAGCCAGGTAGGGTTCTGTTGCCCGCTATGTTTCGCAGTCATGACAATACTCCTTATTCCAATACCCAACGGCCAATACCCAAAACCTAAAAGCTAATCCGCTAATGTGCTAATTTGCTCGTTGATCCACGCGATCACGTCCGCGTTAAAGCGCGCGGGCGCTTCCTCAGCGGGCAAATGCCCCACGTCATCGTAAATCGTCAGCGTCGCGTTGGGAAGCGCTGCCAGCAGTGCCTCGCCGCGTGCTAGCGGCACCCACGTATCCTCGCGCCCCCAGATCAGCAGCGCGGGCATCGTCAGTTCCGGCAGCCGCGCTTCAGGGAAAGCATTGCGCGACGAATCGCGCAGCAGCGTCGCAAAGCCGATGTCCCAATCGCGCACCTGCAAGACGCGCGCATAGCCTGCGCGCACCGCTTCCGTCGCCTGCGCGGGATCGTGGAATGCCGTCGCCAGCGTGTCGCCGTACCATTCCGGCGTCACCAGCGCGCGAGCGCCAATCCGCAGCCAGCGATTGAACGACGGGAGGCCGAGCGCGCCGCCCAACGCTTCCGGCGTGCCGCTTCTGCCCGCGCCGACCGCGCCCGCCACGAAGATCAGCCCGTCTACACGGTCGGGATATTGCAGCGCGAAATGCGCGATCACGCCGCCGCCCGCGCTGTGACCGACCATGATCGCGCTGTCAATGCCGAGCCGATTCATTAGGCTTGCCGCGATGTCCGCCTGTGCAGGCGCGGAGATGTCTAGCGTATCGCTCTTTTCCGTCAAGCCGAACGGCGGGCGGTCGAACGCCACGAGGCGGAAGCCGGCGTCTGCCAGCGGCGTCAGGTTATCGCGCCAGCTAAAGGTCGAGCCGCCGAGTCCGTGCAGCAACATGATCGGCTGCCCATCTGCCGGACCGCGCGCGATGTAATAGATGTCCAGTCCATTGACTTCGACAAAGCGCCCGTCTTCATCCGCCAGTGTGCGCGCGTCCGCGCCGACGGTGGGCAGCGGGATGAGCAGCGGCACGACGAAAATGATGATGAACAACAGCAGCAGGATTCGCAACAGCCAGATACGCAGTTTCATCACGAAATCCTTCCTGAGAATTTTTTAACGCAAAGGCGCAGAGACACAGAGAACGCAGAGGGATTATACCCCTGCGGCTCTTTATCTCTGCGTCTCTGCGTTAAATCTCTGCTCGTTTTTTCACTTTTGGGTGTCTTTGGCGCGCTTGAACGCATCCAGCGTCCGCTCCCGTGCAAATTTATGATCGACCATCGGCGCAGGGTAGGCGGCAGGCGGGGCTGCCATCTCCCAGGGCGTGTGGATGTGTTTGGTCGGCACGTCGCGCAGTTCCGGCACAAACGCACGAATATAGGCACCATCGGGGTCGAACTGTTGTGACTGGCTGACCGGGTTGAAGATGCGGAAGTAGGGTTGTGCGTCTGTGCCGGTGCCAGCCGCCCACTGCCAGCCGCCGTTGTTTGCCGCCGGGTCGCCATCCAGCAGGTGCTGCATAAACGTGAGATCGCCTTCGCGCCAGTAGAGCAGCAGGTCTTTGGTCAGAAAACTGGCGACGATCATCCGCGCGCGGTTATGCATCCAGCCCTTCTCTTGCATCTGCCGCATCGCCGCATCGACAATCGGATAACCTGTCTGCCCCGCCTGCCAGCGCTGCAATTCGTCCGGCGCGTGCCGAAACTCTACCGCATCAAACTCTGACTTGAAGCTGCGCTCCAGCACATGCGGGAAATGATAAAGGATGTGGACATAGAACTCGCGCCAACACAACTCGCTAATCCAGGTGTCAATCGAGTCGCTTGTACGGACGCCATTTATGGCGTCCATACCAACCTCACCCCGGTCTCGCTTTGCTCGACTCCCTCTCTCCGCTTGCGCAGAGGGGGGCGGGGAGTGAGATTTCGCCGCGTGATACGCCTGACGCGGCGACAGCATCCCCAGCCGCAAATAGGGTGACAGCGCCGATGTGCTTTGGTGTTCGTCTGACCAGGGATGCACGAACAGCATATTGCGCCGTTCGCGATATTCAAAGATCGCCGTGTCCAGAAAGCGCGTCAGTGTGCGCAGCGCCACCATCTCACCCGCGTCCGGCACGGCAATGCTGCTGCTCATGCCCAGTTCCGCCAGCGTCGGAATCGCCGGCGTGTCGATGCCGTCCAACGGCGCGAACTGTCCGTCTGCCGTGTACACGGGCGCTTTCGGCATTTCCCACCATACGCGCTTGAACGGCGTAAACACCGTATAGGGCGTGCCATCGACTTTCATAATCGTCGTCGGCGGGTGGAGGAGGAGATCGTGGTAGGTATAAACAGCAAACACAGTACTCGGGAGTGCAGAGTGCAGGGTGCAAGGTGCATCGTTATCTGCACTTTGCACTTTGTACTCTGCACTCTCATCAACGATTCTTGCTGACGTATGCAGTCGTTCGTAAATCGCCTTATCCCGCTTGCGGGCGTAGGGCGCGTAATCGCGATTGAAGAACAGCGCCGTCGCGCCCGTCTCTGCCATCACGCGCGGCAGCACCTCCAGCGGGTCGCCATGCCGGACGAGTAACCGCGAACCGCGCGACCGCAGTTCGGCATCAATGGCGTGCAGCCCGTTGAGCAGGAACTGCATCCGGTTGGGACTGCTGCGCTCGCTCTTGTAGACCTTCGGGTCAAAGATGAACAGTGCCACAACCGGCTGTCCGCTTTCCAGCGCCGCGTTCAGCGCCGTGTTATCGCCCAGCCGCAGATCGCGCCGAAACCAGTGGATTACGGTCATCACGATGCCTCCATTTCGGACGCTGGCTCATCCTTAGTTGACACAGTGGACGCCATGAATGGCGTCCGTACAGCGACATCCGATGTGTACGGACGCGCTTCTGCGCGTCCATCTAAGGGCGATGGCGTCTTTACATCCCTCTCCATGAGGGAGAGGGGTCGGGGGTGAGGGTTCCCCACCCGCGCCAACACATCCGCCGCCACGCGCAGCGCGCCCAGCGACACGCCCGCCGTCGATTGCCCCGGAAAGATTGAATCGCCCACCAGCCGCACGTTCGCCACACCCGTCAGCTGCGAACGCGCCTTAAAGAGCGACTCCTGCGGGAAGCCGCCGACCATGCCGAGATGACGGTCAGTGTAGAAGCGGTAGGTGACGGGCGTGCCAGGCAGGTGCAGCGCGATATGCTGCCTGAAGCCGGGCAGCACGCGCTCGACCAACGTCAACATTTTGTCGCTGTAGTCCGCCTTGCGCGCGTGGTAGGCATTCTCGTCACGCTGGAGCAAGTCCCACCACTGCGTGACTTCGGTGTGCGTGGTGATGGTCATGGCGCGGTGTCCGGTGGGCGCGCGGCTGCTGTCCCATTCCGGCGAGATCGACATGAAGATGCTGCGCCCTTCGCCTAATGGCTGATCGACGCTCGCCAGCACCTGATGATGATCGGGAAAGTCATGCGGGAAGGCGTCGGCACGTACGCCGAGATGCAGCACGAACGCCCCCCAGCCTTTGCGCAGTGATTGCGTCTCGCGCTTCAGCCCGCGCGGGCTATCTTCACCGAGCAGTTCGTCTAATGACCAGGGCGTCAGGTTGCCGACGACGAAATCGGCGTCATAGCGTTCCGTCTGGCGGCGCTGCTCCGCCTCGACCGCAACCGCGCGCCCGTTTTCCATGACGATTCGTTTAACGCGGCGGCGGTACAGCACACGCCCGCCATAGCCTTCAACCGCTTTGACCAGCGTTTCCGCCAGCCCGCCGATGCCGCCTTCGACGTGATAGACGCCCTGCCGCGCCAGATCGAGCGCGGTGGCGCTGTAGATGGCGTTGGCGTGGCGCGAAGTCGTCTGCGCGGCGATCAGCAGTTGGGCGTCGATGAAGCGCACAAACGACGGGTCATCCGCCACGCCGCGCCAGCGCAGCCAGTCGTGCGCGGTCATGAGCGCGAACGGGGCAATCCGTACATCCTGCGGGAAGTTGCGCAGCGCCGTGCCAGCCAGCCAGCCGAGTTCGCGCAGGTCAGTCGGCGGGAAGGGCAAGCCCTGTCCGCTCATGCGCCAGCAAATGTCTGCCAGCCCCGATTGCTCGTCCCAGAAGCGAGCCGTGTGGGGAAATGTGTTGATCACATCCGCATTATCGCGCGTCAGCTTGACGCTGCAATCCGGCAAATGGACGACCCACGCCGGGTCATGCAGGCGAACGGGGAAGGTGATACCCAGCTTGTCAGCGACGATGGCGTGCGGTCCGCCGGGCTGGAAGCCGCCCGCGACCGTCGCGCCCGCTTCAAAGCGATAGCCTTTGTGGAAGAACGTGCCTGCGCAGCCGCCGGGGTAGGTCTGCGCTTCCAGCACCGTCACATCATGCCCTGCCTGTGCCAGCAGTGCCGCTGTCGTTAACCCGCCGACGCCCGCGCCGATGACGATGATACGAGCCTGTTTGTTCGCCATGTGTTCACGATGTTCAGAAACGATTGAACGATGACTCTATTGTAAGGGGATGGGGCATGAGTCGGGGCGAAGTCTCATCGGATATTAAGAGGTGACATGATGAGCAAACGCCTATGCGCAATTTCACTGGCGTTAAGCAAATGGGCATAGAGTATTGATCGGGTTCCAACATGCGAGGCGAAGTTTCATGACTGCTCCCATCTATGCCTGCTTTCTGCCATCACCAGCGCTCTCGCCATACGTTGAATGCTATTGGACGTTAAACGGAAAGAACGCTGTTCTGGCTGAACAGGCAATGCCAGCCGATCATCGGCATGAAATCATGTTCAGCTTCACAGGCTCGATTCGGCGCACCCTGCCGGACGGCAGCGAAGACTGTGTTGTGACCAGCAACAGTTATGTGCTAGGTGCGCGTGCACGCGGCTATCGCTTTACCCTGTTGGCGGAGCCACATACGATCGCCATTCGTTTCAAGCCAGGCGGATTGTTTGCTTTTACAGCCGTGCCGTTGTCAGAACTGCTCGATATTCATACCGATCTCGATTGCATCTGGACCCAAGGAGATGTCCGCGATCTGGTAGAACAGATGGCAGGTGAGCAGTCTCCGTTACGTCAGGTCTATCTTCTCGAAGCTGCGCTGCTGAAAAAGCTTCACCCACCAGAACACCACAACCGCATTATTTATGCAGCGGATTTGATACGTAGTAACCTTGAAGACCACAAATTAGCGTCAGTCGCAGCCCAAATCAACATGAGTCAGAAACATATGGAACGCCTGTTTCAGCGTTACATTGGGATGCGCCCAAATCTGTTCTTGCGCATTGCCCGCTTTCAACGAGTCATGTCTGCCGGGCTCAAACACGCGGACAGCCAATCGCTCAGTGTGCTTGCCGCCGATGCAGGTTATTTCGATCAGGCGCATTTTAGCCGGGAATTCAAAGCATTTTCTGGCAGTACTCCGGCACAATTTCTGGCAGCACACCATCAGTTCGTAGCGACAACCATCTCCGCCTGAGTGGTCGAAAATATACAATACCCGCCCTTTCGACTCCTGTAGGATGTCCTCATCGCTTAGAGACATAACCAGGAGTAAGCACATGTATCTGAAAGATAAGGACATTGTTGTTTTCGCGGCGACGGGCGCGATTGGCAGCAAGACGGCGCACGCCGTTGCGCGGGAAGGCGCGCGTGTATGGATATCCGCACGCGATCAGGCGAAGTTGCAAGTGGTGGCGGACGAGCTTCAGGCAGCAGGCGCAGAGGTACATTCGGCAGTCGTTGACGCGACTGACGAAGACGCTGTGAACGCCTATGTGGAGCAGGTAGCGCAAAGCGCTGGCAAGATCGACGGCACATTCAACGCTATTGGTGGACGCCCGCAGGCACTGGGCTACCCCGCCCCCGCAGCCACCACCCCGCTCGCTGACTTTATGCGCCCGATGGATGTCATCGTACGCTCGACATTTCTGACCTCGCGCGTTGTGGGGCGCGTCATGACACAACAGCAGTACGGATCGATTGTGACCTTGACGGCTACATTAAGCAGCATGACTGCCCCGTTCATGACGGGAATCACGGCTGCGAGCGCCGCCATTGAAGGTGTCACACGCTCGCTGGCAGGTGAATTTGGAGCCGCCGGTGTACGAGTCAATTGTGTGCGTGGGAATGGAATGCCGGAGACTTCCACTATTCAGGAGACTGTTGCCGGATATATGGCGCTGGGCTATGCCATTCCCATGAATCTGCCGCCGCTGGGACGCCCCATCACCGTAGGCGAGACCGCCGCCGCCGTCGTGTTCCTGCTGTCAGATTACGCCAGCGGCATGACGGGGCAGGTTGTGACCGTTTCTGCGGGTGCGTTTGTCGATTAACAACCTGTCTGTACACCCACGCCGGTCCCTCTCTGTGCGCAGAGAGGGACCGAGGTGAGATTACGGATAAATACTAAGCTACCCCGCCGCCGTCGGTTCGGCGTCCGCCGCTGCCGTGCCTGCGGTTGCCACGAACTGCAATTCGAGTTCGATCTCGTCTTCCACATTCGCCACGCTCGGCACTTCCGGGATCGTCAGTTGGTACTGCTCCAGCGTCACCAGGGTCGTCGCCAAGCCTTCGATGCGCGTCTCGGACACGGGTGTGACTGTCGTCTCGAACGTGACCGGCTGCGTAATCGTGCGGATGGTCAGGTCGCCGACGATCTGGAAGCTGAATGGCGTGCCAATCGTCACGCTGGCGGGCAGCCCTGTGACCGCCGTCGGCACAAACTCGATGAATTCGTAGTCGCCTGTTTGCAGGATCGCCGTGCGGATGGCGCGGTTGCGGAACTCCTGGTCAGTTGCCAGATCGCGTGCGTTGATGCGGATCGTGCCGACGGTTGACGCGGCGGGGTTGGCGAAATCGACGGCGATTTGCCCGGCGACCTGATCCGTCACGCCGACGACGGTGATGCGTTCGCCGCGCAGGTCTTCGTCCAGCAAAAAGCGCGCTTCGCTTTCCGCCTGCACGATGCTAAACGTGGTCGCTCCGGCGACGGCGGTGATTTCCACCGCGGTGATCGGTCCGCTTGCCTCGCCGCCTCCAAACCACAACCAGGCGACAACCGCGCCACCCACCACCAGCGCGAGAACGAACAGGGCGAGCAAAATACGAACAGTCCGGCTCATAACAGGTCTCCACTTCAGCAGGATATTCCGCTTGCAATGTCTACCTCTAATTCGATACCGCAAACTTATGCAGATTTAATGGAGATTGCGTGAGAGCTTATAGAGAACTTTCAAGTTTCGATGACATAGAACTGAATGTTCAGCACCATCTGTCCCAATCGCAGTTCATCGCCGTCTTGCAGCACGCGCACTTCGCCCGGCAGCAGCTTGACACCGTTCAGATATGTGCCGTTGACCGTTGACATATCGGTAACGCTCAGTGTCGAAAGGCGTGCATCGTAATGCAGGCTGGCGTGCATCCGCGAAACGCCGTAATTTGCCGCATCCACTTCATCCAGATCAACGTCCGGCTGCACGGATTGATCGCCGCGTCCGATGATGATGTCATGCTTCTGTTTCTGCGGGCGCACTTTAAAGCGCATGCCCTTATCGCGCACCGTCAGCACCAGTACCGAGGCTTTGCCGAAGAACTGACTGTCATCTCCTGACTCGTGTTCGAGTTCGCGGGTGCTGGCGGACGACTCACTTTCTTGCAGCATCTTCCCGCACGCCGTACACCAGATTTCGCCTGCACGGTTCGGTCGCCCGCAGTGGGGACAATGGACGGGGGCGGCAGGTGTTGGAACTGCCAGCGTGGGCTGCGTCAGCGTCTTGTTCTCGTCACGCAGCTTCTGAGCCTGTGCCAGTTGTTCGCGGTCAAGTTTTGGAAGGGTAGGGTTGAGCGACTTGATCGGCTTTGATTGTACGTCCAGTTTTGATTTTGAGCCTGGCTTCGGCTGAGTGCCTGTCTTCTGGATTTCATCATCCTGCGCTTCCAGGTGCCGCACCTGGCGCACCAGCTCGACCTGATCCACCTGCGACATCATATCAATCTGCGGGCGCAAGACCTGAAGCGCTCGTTTGGCATCCATGCCCTGGGCGCGCATCCCCATGTAGATTTGCACAAGTTCCTGAATACGATTCACAATGTGATGCTCCTGAGTCACATCTCTATTGTCAAAACAAACGAACCTTCCGTCAAGCGGGCAGTGCGTCAATAATTCGTGAATATTGCGTTGGCTTACGGTTTGTGTGGCAGGGTTGTGCTATGCTTGAGCAAGCATTGTGTGATTGAAAGTGGACGTTATGCTGGTTTCCGAAGGGTTTTATCGCATTTATCCGCTGGTGTTTATGCCGGACGATGCCGAGATTGAAGATTTTGTCGTGCTGGGCAAGCCGCCGCGCAATACCGCCGCCGGCGAACTGCCGCTGATTCTGGGCGCAGGCTGCGTCATTCGCTCGCACACCGTCATTTACGCGGGCAACAAGATCGGCGAGCATCTCCAGACAGGGCATCATGTCGTCATCCGCGAGGGGAACACGATTGGCGATCACGTCAGCATCGGCACGCACAGCATCGTTGAGCATCATGTGACGATTGGCAGCCATGTCCGGCTGCATAGCCGCGTCTTCGTGCCAGAGTACAGCACGCTTGAAGACGGGTGCTGGCTGGGACCGGGCGTAATGGTGACGAACGCGCGTTATCCCATCAGTCGCGGCGCGAAAGATCGGCTGGAAGGCGCATATATCGAACAAGGCGCGATGATCGGCGCGAACGCGACGCTGCTGCCGGGCGTGCGCATCGGCGCGAAGGCGCTGGTGGGCGCGGGCGCGGTGGTGACGAAGGATGTGCCAGCGGGCGCGGTCGTGGTCGGCAACCCGGCGCGCGTCATCAACACGGTCGAAAACATCGAGTACTATCAACCGGAATAATTCCAGCATCTTGAAACGCCAAGACGCCAAAAGCGCCAAGAGAAACGAGGGATACCGCGATGCTGAACGTTCAAGAGCGCAAGCTGACACTGGACGAGTTCCACGCTTTCTGCGAGCTGCCAGAAAACCGCGACCGCCTGTTTGAACTCATCGATGGGGAGATTGTCGAGAAGATGGCAAGCTTTGAACCTTCCACTATCGCCGCCGAAGTCATCTTCCAGTTCAAACTCTGGCTCAAGTCGCATCCTATTGGACGTGTCACTGCGCCTGATGGCAGCTACATTCTGGCGAACAAGCAAGAACTGATTCCGGACGTCGGCTACATCTCCAAAGAACGGATGCCGGTCATCCCAGTACGGGAGGCACTGGTTGCACCTGACATGGCAGTCGAAGTGAAATCGCCGACGGATAGCAAGCGCGAGATGCGCCGTAAAGCGGAACTCTATCTGGCGCACGGTACAAAGATCGTTTGGCTGGTGTTCCCGGACACGCAGATCGTCGAAGTCTACATGGCGGATCGCGATGTGATCGAAGTCGGGATCGATGGCGTGCTGGATGGCGGCGATGTGCTGCCAGGCTTTACGCTGGCGGTGCGGGCGCTGTTCGAGGAGGCGTGAACGGCAATGTCACTGATAACTCGGCGTAATGAATATTGCGGTGTGAACGCGCATCTCCACAGTTACTTTCAGACTCATGGTGGCTGGGAAGGGTTTCACGGTGTTCATATCAGCGATCTGGCAAAGGCGATCACGCGCGCATTGCCTGGTGGCTACATCGTCGATACAGAACAATCTCTGCAATTGCGCGAAATCCATCCCGATACTGGCGAACGCACGCGCCGTCCGATGCCTGATGTCACCGTCTTTCGTACCGGATCTCCTACGTCTAGCCCATCACCAGCGACTACAGGCGTGGCTACAGCAACACTCATTCAGCCAGTCATCAAAACAATGCAAGTATTGCAGGAGAAATTGTATTATCGCGCGTTACTGATTTACGAGGCGGCTAACCCTGGCGCGTTAGGCGTGCCTGTCACGCGGATTGAACTGCTTTCGTCAAGCAACAAATTCGGCGATGGCTTGTTGCAGTACACCGAAAAGCGCATCGCCGCACTCAAGACAGGCTTGCGACTGGTCGAGATCGATTATCTGCATGAGACCGACCCGGTGATGAGCGGGCTGCCCAGCTATATCCGGCGGGAAGCGGGCGCGCACGCCTATAACATTACCATCAGCGATCCGTATCCGTCGGTCGAAACAGGGCTGTCTACAACGCACTGGATCGATGTTGACCAATCATTGCCTACGTTATCGATTCCACTCGGCAATAACGTAAGCTTTTCGCTTGATTTCGATGCGGTCTACCACGAAACCTATAACAGCATCAACGCCTACAGCTATCGTGTCGATTACGCACGGCTCCCAGAACGCGCGGAAACGTACAGCAGCGATGACCTTGCGCGTATTGAGGCGCGCATGGCAGGAGTTGCGACAGCTATGTCCTCCGAGTGATGCGCGGTGAACGGTGTCTCATGCCCGTGCCAACCTGCTTTTCAGCACCAGGAACGGGCTTTCAAAGAAGCGGTAGGACAACGCCGCCAGCACAAACGTTCCCCCAAGCGTCAGGACGTATAGCAGCAAATTGGTGCTATCTCCCTCTGGCAACCCCAACGCCCGCATGACATAAAGCACCAGATAGAGCAGCGGGTAGTGAAACATGTAGATCCCGTAACTGAGATTACCGAGAGTGTCCCAAACTGGACCTTGCAGGCGAATTCGCAGTTGCGGATGCGTTGCGAGGTTGAGAACCAGTAGCGCAAACAGCAGCCCGATCAATGCATTGCCCAGAGCCGTTACCGGGACATCAACCAGCACCAAATACACCACTCCCGCCGTGACGACCAGCACGACGGGCAGACTATAGAGCCGGCGCAGGAGCGGGTGACGACGATGATAGAGCCATGCCGCCAACCCACCAAGCGCCATGCATTCAAAGCGTGCGCCCAAAAACATAATGAGCATGGCGTCGTTATTGATGGCGTACAGGATGGGAGCTAATGCCAGTTTGATGAAAATGACGCCAAAGATGACTTTCAATAGTATGCCGCGTCGTCGCACTGCCCAGGGCCACGCCAGATAGAATTGCTCTTCAAGACCAATCGTCCACAGATGACCGAGGGGTCCCAGCGGACCCACCAGATTCGGCAGCATGACCACGACCAGAATGATGCTGCCAGCGGGCATGTTATACAGCGCGTACTCTGAACCCAGCATCAGCGGCAGCAGCACGAAGCCAATCAAAACAATCAGATAGTAAAGCGGCCAGATACGCAGAATGCGGCGCAGGTAAAACTGCCTGACTGAAATTGTCCCGTGTCGTTCGCGTTCCGCCAGTAGTAGATACGTAATCAGAAATCCACTGAGAACGAAAAACAGGCTGACTGCTGTTTGAGCGTCAAGAATCAAGATATCGAGCCAGGAGTAGAACGCTGACTGCGTGCGCATATCGCCGAAGGTATATGCGACATGGGCGATGACCACACATACTGCCGCATAAATTCGTAAAGCGTTGAGATTTGGAAAGTAGATATGTTTGCGGTCACAGGCTGACTCGGCTACGGGGGTAGCCACGTTGGGTAGATTGAGCGAAGAAGTAGTCACGAATGGGTCACTCATAATCGATTGATTGGTCTTGCCAGCATATAACTGGTTACGAAGGCTGAATCATAAGAATAGACAAAACTATTCCATCCACCCCCGCTCCCGGCACGCCGCCAGCAGCACCTCGCCTGTCACCGCCACATATGCATCGATCTCCGCCTGCGACAGGTAATGATATGGACGCATCAGGTTGAAGGCGGGCGAACGATAGTAGGCAACGATCTTCTCAATATTTGCCGTCAGCAATCCGGGCGACAGGTAATCAAGGTAATCCGGCACGCGCTCGATGTAACGAAAGCGCGTCCAGTAAACACATTCGGCATGATCGCGCAGATAAATAAAGTCCAGCCCGTACCAGTCCATCTTGATCTCGCGCGCCGTCGGGCTGTCCGGTTGTGTCGCCGCCTGATACAACGGTGTGCGCTTCTTCGGCTGCCACACGCGCTCATCCCACTCATGATCTGCCAGCAAGTGCAGGTAGTAACCGATGTGGAAAGCTTTCTCTGGCAGCACAATGTTTGAGCGCTTCAGGTAGCGTTGCTGATAGGTATCGACATCATGACGACGACGGGCGGTGTGCCAGTGCGTGATCTTCTTCGGCGGGTCATAACCGCTGCCGTCCGGCTTTGGCACACCCGCATCCGGCGACACGCTGCCCGCCAGAAACGAATCGACATCGACCGACAGCCCGCACGCTATCAGGTACTCCGCCAAGCGCAAATGGGTGATCCAGGTCGCCATCGCCGCCTCTTCCTGTGCATCGGCGCATTGTAGCATGGGGACAAAAGCTTAACCCAACGCCTGCTCCGCGCTCAGAAAGCCTATCAAAAAGCTATCAAAGCACGATTCTCGCTTTTAATGGGCTAGTCATAATCCGTAACAAATCCTAAAATCGTAAAGTGTCGCTATTCCCTTTAGATGCCAACAGGTTATGGGAGACGCTTTAATGCTCAGTAATCAGATTCAGACTCCGCCCAACGAAGTCCCGCTGCTGCCCGGCGTCCCGCTGCTCGGCTCCATCCCCGATGTGCTGCGCAACTCCGAACAGTTCTTCCGCAAGGCGCTCAACACCGGTCATCCGATGGTGCGCATTCATCTGGGTCCGGTCACGGGCTACATTGTCAACGACCCGCAGTATTTCAGGATGGCATTACAGGACAAATGGCGCAACTACATCAAAGGCGGCGGTGTGTGGGACACGCTGCGCCAGATGTTGGGCAATGGCGTCACCGTCAGCGAGGGTGAATACTGGCTGCGTCAGCGGCGGCTGCTGCAACCCGCTTTTCATCGCAAGCACTATGCCAGCATCGCAGACCTGGCGCTGTATGACATCGAACTGACAGCGCAGCGCTGGCAGGCAGCCGCCGCCAGTGGCGAGACGATGGAACTGCTGCAAGAAATGCACGAGATGATGCTGCGCGTGACCGTGCGCACCATGTTCAGCCAGGGCATGTCGTCAGAAGAGGCGGTCGAATTTGGACATCGCTTTGTCGGCGCGGTCAAGTATCTGGAACCGCGTTCGTATCTGTTCTTTGTGCCAAAGAGCTTCCCGTTCCCCGGCAAGGCGGACTTTGAAGGCACAATGGCGCTCATGGATCGCATTATCTATCGCATTATCGGCGAACGCCGCGCTCATGGCTCTGATGCCCAGGACTTGCTGGCGCTGCTGCTGGACGCGACCGATGAAGACACCGGCGAGAAGATGACGGACGTGCAGCTGCGCGACGAAGTGATCGGCATCTTCCTGGCGGGGCATGAGTCGTCTTCGACAGTGCTGATGTGGCTGTTCACGCTGCTCAACGATCACCCTGAGGTCGAAGCGCGCATGATCGAAGAGTTAAACCGTGTGCTGGGCGGGCGGGCACCGACGATGGCGGACTTCGCCAATCTGCCCTACACACGCATGGTGGTAGACGAAGCGCTGCGCATGTACCCGATTGTGTGGATGGTGACGCGCACGGCGGTCGAGGCGGATACGCTGGGCGAATACGCCATTCCCAAAGGCGCGCTGCTGTTCTTCAGCTACTATCACACCATGCGCCATCCGAAGTACTGGAACAATCCCGAAAAATTCGACCCGGAACGCTTCGCCAACGGTTCGCCCGGCGCGCACTATCTGCCGTTCGGGACTGGACCGCACCTGTGCATGGGGCAGCACCTGGCGGTGATGGAAATCCTGCTGGTGGCAGCGACACTGGTGCCGCGTTTCCGCGTGCGTGTGCAGCCGCTCGAAGGCGCGCTGGTGCCGCGCCCGCGTGTGTCGCTGCGCCCGAACCAGTCTGTGCCATTCAAGGTCGAGTTGCGCTGATCAGCAAAAGAATTTTGCAGCCTATCCCTAAACCTCACCCCGCAGAACTTCCGCTCAACAATGATTCCCACCCCTCTCCGCGCGCGGAGAGGGGACGGGGGTGAGGTCCATGGATACGCTCTAAGACCACTTTTGCACTCTGCACTTTGCACACTGCACTCATCACTTCTGGCGACTTCGCCCAATCCCCCGCATAATTATGCCTGTCTATAAGTTCTATTCGTGAATGAAAAGGATTTTCTCATGGCGGCGAACATCCACCCGGATGCCATCAAGACATTGGTGAGTGGCGATCATGGCGCACCGTATGACATCCTGGGACCGCAGCAGGTGGGCGCGAAAGAAGTGAGTGTGCGCACGCTGCGCCCCTGGGCATACAGCGTCACGCTGGTGGAGGAGAACGGCGCGCAGCACAACATGCAGCGCATCCACGAGGCAGGCTTGTTTGAGGTGACGATCCCCGGCAGAAAAGAGAACCTGAAATATCATTTTGAGGCGCGCTCGAATGGCAGCACCGTCGAAGTCTATCATGACCCGTATGCCATCCCGCCGCAGCTGGGCGAGCTTGATCTACATCTGCTGGCAGAGGGCAAAGACCTGCTCAGCTACCGCAAGCTCGGCGCGCACCTGCACGAAGTCGAAGGCATCAAAGGTGTGCAGTTCGCCGTCTGGGCACCCAACGCTTATCATGTCGGTGTCGTGGGCAGTTTCAACCAATGGGATGGGCGCGTGCATCCGATGACGATGCGCGGGCAGGGGTTCTGGGAACTCTTCATCCCCGGCGTCGAAGAAGGCGCGGTTTACCGCTACGAAATTCGCTCGCGCAATCTCGGCTGGCGCGGCGAAAAGAGCGATCCCTATGCCTTTTTCAGCGAAGTCCGCCCGGCAAATGCTTCCGTCGTCTTTGACATCGAGCGCTACCAGTGGGACGACGGCACATGGATGACGAAGCGCGCCGAGGATAAAGCGCTGGCGCAGCCGATGAGCGTCTACGAAGTCCATCTCGGTTCGTGGCGGCGCGGCGCAGACGGGCAGTGGTTGGGCTATCGCGATGCCGCCCACGAACTCGCTGCGTATTGCAAGGATATGGGCTACACGCACATCGAACTCATGCCCGTCGCCGAGCATCCGTTTGACGGCTCGTGGGGCTATCAGGTCACAGGTTACTTCGCGCCGACCAGCCGCTACGGAAACCCGCTCGACTTCAAGTATTTTGTCGATCATCTGCATCAGCACGGCATCGGCATCATTGTCGATTGGGTTCCCGCCCACTTCCCGAAAGATGGTCACGCGCTGGCATACTTTGACGGCACGCATCTGTACGAACACGCCGACCCGCGCCAGGGCGAACATCCCGACTGGGGGACGCTGATCTTCAACTTCGGGCGTAACGAGGTGCGCAACTTCCTGCTCTCGAACGCGCTCTTCTGGCTCAATGAATACCACATTGACGGGCTGCGCGTGGATGCCGTATCGTCCATGCTCTATCTCGATTTCTCGCGCAAGCAGGGCGAATGGATTCCCAACGAGTACGGCAGCAACGAAAACCTGGCGGCGATCAGCTTCCTGCGCGAGTTTAACGAAGTCGTCCACCGCGAAGCGCCAGGCGCGATCACCGTCGCGGAAGAATCGACCGCCTGGGCGATGGTCTCGCGCCCGACGTATGTCGGCGGCTTGGGCTTCACGTTCAAGTGGAATATGGGCTGGATGCACGACACGCTCGAATACTTCCACAAAGACCCGATCTACCGCCGCTACCATCACGGCACGATCACGTTTTCGATGATCTACGCCTTCAACGAAAACTTCGTGCTGGCGCTTTCACATGATGAAGTCGTACATGGCAAAGGCGCGCTGCTGGACAAGATGACGGGCGATCTATGGCAGCGCTTCGCCAATTTACGCACGCTCTTCGGCTACCAGTACGCGCATCCGGGCAAGAAGCTCAACTTCATGGGCGCGGAGTTCGGGCAGTGGCAGGAATGGCGCTTTGCGCAGAGCCTCGACTGGCATCTGCTCGAATACCCGATGCACCAGGGGGTGCAGAAGTGGGTGCGCGACCTGAACCGCGTCTACACGGAGCAGCCCGCGCTCTACGAGCATGACTTTGACGCCGCAGGTTTCCGCTGGGTGAGCGTGAACGATGCTGATGGCAGCACGCTGGCGTTCCTGCGCTATGCTGATGACCCGTCGGATTTCGTGCTGACGGTGTGCAACTTCACGCCTGTGCCGCGTCAGGAGTACCGCGTCGGCGTGCCAGAAGCAGGCTTCTACGCCGAGCTGCTCAACAGCGACGCCAGTGTGTACGGCGGCAGCAACATGGGCAACGCGGGCGGCGTAGAGAGCGAGGCGATCGAGGCGCACAACTTCCCGAACAGCATCAACGTGGTGCTGCCGCCGCTGGCAATCGTGGTACTGAAGCTGAAGCGGGAATAAGAGATTTTAACGCAGAGGGATAAGAATTTTAACGCAGGGACGCAGAGGGGCAGAGACGCAGGGAAATAAACACACTGCGATCTCTGCATCTCTGCGTTAAAGATGTATTTTTACGCAGGGGGATAGTGGGATGAACATCGATCAGGTCACAGGTCACATTGTTGCAGCAGCAGTCGAAGTTCATCGCACACTTGGCGGTCCGGGTTTGCTGGAGTCAGTCTACGAAGAAGCGCTCAAATGGGAATTGGAAGAGCGTAGCTTGATCGTTGAACAGCAAAAAGAAGTCCCGATTGACTATAAGGGCAATCTGCTGACAACACCAATGCGATTGGATCTACTCGTGCAAGGGATCGTGATTGTGGAATGCAAAGCAGTCACAACCTACAACACCATCTTCGAGGCGCAAGCGCTGACATACCTTCGACTGACAGGCTTACACGTCGCGCTGGTGATCAACTTTGGTGAGCGCATGGTCAAGACTGGCATTCACCGCGTCGTGAATAACTACATCCCGCCACGCAGCTAAAGACCGGAAGATGTTCCCGCAGGGATGCAGAGGGATAAGAATTTTAACGCAGAGGCGCAGAGATGGAGAGACGCAGAGGGATAAAACCGAGTGGACTTTAGTGCATAGACAGGTTAAGGAAAATCAAGCGAGCGCAGAGAAATAATCCTCTGCGTCTCTGCCTCTCCGCGTCCCTGCGTTAAAAATTCTTATCCTCCGCGTCTCTCCACCCCTGCGTTAAATTTGTATGTGCCCTTCTCTTCTCAACCAATCGAGTCCCAGATACAAGCCCGATACGGTCGTTGCGGCGTGGATGCGCCCATCGCGCATCATCGCCTCCAGTTCGGCAGTCGTGAAGGCGTGGACGCGAATCTCTTCGTTGTCGTCCAGGTCTTGCTCTGCCACGGGCGTCGCGTTCGCTGCCACGACCAGATACATGCGATGCGACAGCCGCGCCGGGCTGATCGACAGCGCGCCGAGCAGGTGGAAGATCGGCGCGTCGTAACCCGTCTCTTCGCGCAGTTCGCGTCGCGCTTCGGCGAGCGGGTCAGCGTTGGGGCTATCGAACAAGCCGCCGGGGATTTCGAGCGTGACTTCGCCAATGCCGTGCTTGTACTGCTCCACGAGCAGGATGCGCTGGTCAGTCGTGAGCGCGACGACGCAGGCGACGTGATTTTCGACGACGACATTGTACTCATCGACCATGCGTCCGTCCGGCAGCCGACAGCGATCCTGGCGCACGGTGATCCAGCGGTTTTGCAGCGCAATCTTCGACTCAGTGATCTGCCATGCTTGCATACAGGCGGTCTCCATAGTGGCGCTTCGATTACACAGCCATCAGTGTACGATATAATTCTGATGGTAGTAAATGAAAGGAAAGCCGATGACTGTCACTGAAATTCTTGAACAGGTCAAGGCGCTCCCACCTGCGGAACGGCAAGTACTGGTCGCACAATTGCAGGCAATGGAAGATACGCCACAACCGCAGCGCAAGCTCAAAACTGGCGCAGAGATTGTCGCTATGCTGGAAGCGATGGACGCGCCCATTGAACTGGTAGACTCTCACATTGAGGATGCTGTCGAGTGGGTAAAGGCGCAGCGGCAAAAACGGAAGGACAAGCTTCAACAGTATTGGGATGAGGAATCCTGATGGATGCGCTATTGGATACAACGGTGGTTATTCATCTCATACGTCGCTACCAACCAGCACTGGCATGGTTCAGGACAACGAATACTTATGGTTGGAAAACTTGCCGTGCAACCTTATCGCTAGAAACTGTAACACTACCCCCGCTGTTTCCGTCTCTATACATGTCGCGACAAAACCTGCCGTCTCCACTCATTCCCACATAGCACCCCTCCCCAATATGTGACACAATCGCGCGTATCTATATGTTTCTTTGCGGAGATGATGGATGACCGAAAATCTTTCTTTTCCCGCCGACTTCCTGTGGGGGACGGCGACGGCTGCCTACCAGATCGAAGGCGCGGTCGATGACGACGGACGTGGCGCAAGCATCTGGGATACATTCGCGCATACGCCGCACAAGATCAAGGACGACGTAACGGGTGATGTCGCCTGTGACCACTATCGTCGCTGGCGGGACGACATCGCGCTGATGAAAGCGCTCAACATGCGCGCCTACCGTCTGTCGATTGCCTGGTCGCGCATCTTCCCCGAAGGGCGGGGGCAGATCAACCAGCGCGGCATCGATTTCTACAGTCAGTTGATCGACGGGCTGCTGGCGGCGGGCATTACACCGTTTGTCACGCTTTACCACTGGGATTTGCCACAGCTATTGCAAGACAAAGGCGGCTGGCTGCGACGCAGCATCAGCGACGATTTCGCCATTTACACCGATGCGGTTGCCCGCGCGCTCGGCGACCGGGTGAAGCACTGGATCACGCTCAATGAACCCTGGGTGTTTAGCTGGTTCGGTTACGGGCGCGGCATCCACGCGCCGGGCTTGACCGACACCACGCCCGCGCAACCGCTGCTGGCGTCGCATCATACGCTGCTGGCGCACGGCGCGGCGGTCAGCACGCTGCGTGCCGCTGTGCCAGACGCGCAGGTGGGCATCAGCAACGTCTATATCCATGTCACGCCGGGGACAGGCAAGGCGACGGATATGGTGGCAGCCTCGCGCTTCGATGGCTATGTCAACCGCTGGTATTTCGACCCGATCTTTCGCGGGCATTACCCCCAGGACAAAGTAGAAGAATGGGCAGATTACATGCCCGATATTGACGCAGGCGACATGCAGCAGATCGCCGCGCCGCTCGACTTCCTCGGCATAAATTATTACACGCGCATGGTCATCGCCGACGATCCGGAGCACCCCGGTGTCGCCACCGTCATCGTCCCGCAGCCGGGCGAACCGACAGCGATGGGCTGGGAGGTCTATCCGCAAGGGCTGTACGAAGGGCTGAAGTGGCTGCACCGCGAATATGCCCCGCGCGCGCTCTATATTACCGAAAATGGTGCCGCCTACGACGACGTACTCACCCCCGATGGCAGCATCCACGATGCGCAGCGTACTGCCTATCTGGAGGCGCACTTCGCGGCTGCGTCTCATGCGTTGCGCGATGGTGTGCCGCTCAAGGGTTATTTCGTCTGGTCACTGATGGATAACTTCGAGTGGGCGGAAGGCTACAGCAAGCGCTTCGGCTTGTATTATGTCGATTACACCACGCAGCGCCGCATCCTGAAAGACAGCGGCGCATGGTTTGCGAAGGTAGCCAGCGCAAAAGGATAATACAGAAGATACCTCACCCCCGTCCCCTCTCCCTCCGCTTTGCACTCGGTCGCCGTTTACGAAGAGGGGCGCGCAGATCGACTCTGGTGGGATTGATGTGGGATGAGGTGAATGAAGAAGGATATTCGCTATGCTCGAACGCATTCTCGGACCGCTGCCCCCCTGGTCTAAACTTACCCACCCGCTGCTCAAGTATGAGCTGCGCGCCAAAGGCACGAAGCGCCGCCGCTGGCGTATCGTCGTGGCATACGCGCTGCTGGTGATCGTGCTGTTGGCGGTCGGCGTCATCGTCGCCACGCAGTTGACGCAGCAGCCGCTTTCGCCCAACATCAGCGAAAGCCTGAGCCGCATCCTTTACGCGCCCGTGATGATCCTGCAACTCGTCCTCATCATCAGCGCGCTTTCGCTGACGACAGGCGCAATTGGCGAAGCAATTCGCAAGCAGCAGTGGGACAGCGTGCGCGTGACCGAAGGCGGCGCGGGCATCGCGCTGCGCACGCGCTGGGCGTCGATCTTTTACCGCCTGCGCCCACTGCTGCTGCTGGTGCTGCTGGCGCGGCTGGCGCTGATCATTGTGCTGCTGTGGGATTTGACGGCGTTTCAGGGCGAGTATCTCGACTTGCTGACGGCGGGCATCACGCCCAACCTGTCGCTGATGGTCGGTGACATCGATCTGGGGCTGCCGATCAGCGTGCTGCTGCTGTCAATGATGCTGACGGCGGGCATCCTGCTGCCGCTGACGACGCTGGCGCTGGATGCGGCGTTCGGCTTGCTGCTCTCGACGTTCGTGCGCCAGCGCACCTACACCGCGCTCGTGCAATTCGTGCTGGTGCTGCTGCGGCTGGCGCTGATGGCGGCGCTCGGTTACACGGCGTGGCAGTTCATCAGCGGAGACCTGACGCTCGGCGAAGGTGTGTCGTTCATGTTGATGTTCGGCTTCGGCGCGCTGGTCGATTGGGGGCTGTACTTCCTGCATCTCGGCAGTTATGGCGAGCTATGGGCGCTCGTGCCGTATGGGGTGCTGCTGAGTCTGGCGCTGGTGGCGTTTGCGCTGTTGCAGGCGTTCATCGCCAATCGGCTGCTGCTGTGGGCGATTCAGCGCGCACAGAACAGGGGATAAGATTTTCACGCAGAGACGCAGAGGTGGAGAGGCGCAAGGTATTTCCTCTCTGCGTCTCTCCATCTCCGCGTCCCTGTGTGAAATAATTTGTTCTACGGTGCGGTCGGCTGTTCGCTCACGAGTGCCAGAATGCCCGCTTCAAAGATCGTCACGCAGGTGAAGCCGGGGAATTCGTCAACAGTGTACGTCTCAACCCAAAAGTACTGGTTCGTCACGCTGCCGTCCGGCTTCCACAGCATGTAGCCTTCGCCGCGCAAGCACACGACGATGCCCGCGTCAAACTTCTGCATCCCCGACGGGCTGTAGACATTGACCGCCTGCATCACGCCCAGGTCTGCCACGCCCTGATTGCCGAGGTTCGCCACGCTGGTCAACTGCCCGTTGTTCCATGTGACATAGCTGCTGTTTTCGACAATGACGCTGAAGTTGATGAACGCACGCAGGTGATCTGGCACGCCAGCACGCACACCGCTATTGCTGCCCTCAAAGTTCGAGGCGGCAAGCAGTTCGTCGGGAGGGGGCGGTGGCAGTTCGGTCACGACTGGCGCAGGCGTCACGACGACAGGCGGCGCGGGCGGCACTGCGGTATTGACGGTGAAGGTATAGCTGGCAGGCGTCGCATCGACGTTGCTGGCGGCGTCAATAGCGCGTACCTGGAACGTGTGGCTGCCATCGGCAAGCCCGGTCACGGTATGCGGCGATGTACAGGCGGCAAAGGCTGCCCCGTCCATGCTGCACTCGAACGTCCCCGCCTCGCTGCTGCTGAACTTGAAGTTGGCGCTGCTGCTGTTGTGTGGGGTAGCAGGCATTTCAGTGATCGTCGTTTCCGGCGCGGTCGTATCCGGCACAACTGTGTTGACAGTGAAGGTGTACGTGGCGGGCGAAGCATCCACGTTGCTGGCGGCGTCAATCGCGCGCACTGCGAAGGTGTGGCTGCCGTCGGCAAGTCCGGTTGCCGTGTGCGGCGTCGTGCAGGCGGCGAAGGCTGCCCCGTCCATGCTGCATTCAAACGTGCCGGGTTCATTGCTAGTGAATTCGAAGCTGGCGTCGCTGCTGTTGTGCGGGTCGCTCGGTGTGACGGTCAGAGTCGTATCCGGCGCTGTTGTATCGACTATGAAGGTAAAGCTGGCGGGTGTCGAATCTGGGTAACCCAGTGTGTCAATTGCACGTACCTGAAACGTGTGGCTTCCGTCAGCAAGCGCACGAACGATGTGCGGCGATGTACAGGCGGCAAAGGCTGCCCCGTCGAGACTGCACTCGAATGTGCCTGGTTCACTACTGACAAACTCAAAGAGAGCGGCGGCGGCGGCATGATAATTGGCCGGTGTCACGGTAAACGCTGTGTCTATCGGCGTCGGATCAACGATGAACGTGAAACTGGCGGGTGTCGGATCTATGTTTCCGGCGCTATCAATCGCGCGCACCAGGAAGGTGTGGCTTCCGTCGGCAAGTGCGCGAACGATGTGAGGCGATGTACAGGCGGCAAACGCTGCTCCGTCAAGGCTGCACTCGAACGTTCCCGCTTCATTGCTGGTGAACTCAAAAACGGCGGCAGCGGCGTGGTGTGGATTGCTGGGTGTAACGGTCAGTGTTGTCTCCGGCGGGGTGATATCGGGCGCGGCAGCGGCGGGCGCAGCGATAAACACCACTGCGATGATTAGAATGAGAACGAGTCTCGAAACAAGAACCAGATGTTTCATTAGATTCACTCCATATAACGGAAAATAACCGATGACCATTACGCAAGTTGGGCCTTCTTTACTGTACAATCGTTGAGGTCAGGAAAGAATCAAGACATTCTAAAGCCTTTGTTAATGTTTTGTCTATGTATTAAACTGGAGATCACAATGATCCGCCTGACCATTCTCTACAACCTGCCGCCTGATGCTGATGAAGCCGAATTCCTGCGCTGGCGGCTCGGCGAGCATCAGCAGGAGAACGCCAGCGTACCGGGCGTAGTGCGCACCGATTTCAGCCGCATTGACGAGCAGTGGACGCTGGCGGGCGTACAGCCGCGCGCGCCGTACCGCTTCATGACGGTGGTCGATTTTCCGGATCGTGCCAGCTTTGAGGCAGGGCTCTTATCTGAGGAAGCACAGGCAAAGCTGCGCCAGGACATCAAGAGCATCGACGCGCCGCTGTTTCTGATCAGCGAGGTGCTGGTGTTGACAGATTAAAAATAACCACAGAGGCGCAAAGTACACAGAGAAATTGCAAATTGCCCTCTGTGTTCTCTGTGTCTCTGCGGTTCAGAATGGTTCTTAAGGCACTAATCGAAACAGCCCCACTGTTACACGCGTCTGCGCCGGGTCTGTTAGCAGGCGCAACGGCGCGAGATCGGGGAACGAGTACCAGCCAGTGACGACTGTGTACTCGCCCGGCGGCACATCTTCCGGGAGCATGAGCGTGACGGCTTCGGCGCGCGTCTCGCCCGCCGCGACTGCGCCCAATGGCACATCGTCCTGCGCGATGAGCTGCCCTTCAGCATCCAGCACATGGACGAAACGCACAGCATCGGGCGTGACGCCAGCGCCAAACTGCCACCACAGCCAGACGGACAGGCTGCGCTCGTCGTCCGCGCGCGGGGCAAGCTGCGCGCCGTTGAGCGTCACACCGCGCTCGAACGCCATTTCACTACGAAACTCACTGACTACCATTGTCTCGATCTGAAGTCCGTCCAGCATCACCGATTGGCAAACCGTTGCCGGCAGCGGGCGCAGCGGACACGGCGGCTCGATATGCAGCGCTGCCGTGTGGTAGCCGCTTTCGTCCAGCGGCAGCGGTACACGGATTGCCGTCCCATCAGCACTGCCGCGCCAGACGACGCGCCCGTCGAGCGTGAGCATCAGCGCTTCGCCATTCTCGCGCGGCGTCGTTGCAATCATCGCCCAGCCGGGCGCAGGCGTGTAAAGATACATCTCATGCTGGCGTTCGAGCGCAATCAGCGCGCTGTCCGTCAGCGAAGTTGTGAACTGCGGCGCATCTGCCTGTGGTGTCTCAAAGATCGCCACGCGCTCATCGACATAGATCGGCGCGCCCAAGCGCGCGCGGATGGCGTCCACTTGCGCCGCGTCTTGCAGATAGCCCGTCTGCACGATCACGATGTCCGCCCCCGCCGCCCGCAGCAGCGCCGGATCCAGTGTGTCTTGCAGCAGCGTCAGCAGCGCCGGATCGACGGGCGTCCGCCGCGTGACATGCCCGGCGATCAACGGTTGCTGGTGCAGCGTTTGCAGATACAACGCCTCTTTCGCTGCCACCAGATCATCCCATGGGATCATGAACACCGCGCGCACATCGTCGCGCGCGCGTAACGCGCGCACACCCGGCGCTTCGTAAGCGGGCGTAGTCGGCAAGCCGCTGAACGTCTGGTAGTCAAACAGCAGCAGAGCGGCGCAGGCAATCGCCCCGCCCCAACGCAGGGCAGGACGCCGCACGCGCGCCAGCAGCCACGCCGCGCCATACGCCGCCATCACCGCCAGCGCCAGCCCCGCCGTCATGTTGAAGCGTCCAGGCGTGCGCGCCAGCTCGAAAATCGGCAGCCCCTGGACAAACGCCCAGGGCAGCGCGACGAAACTGCTGTAGCCATCGACCGTGAGCGCGACGGGTTGATCGAACAGTTTGAGCAGCGGACCGAGCGCCAGCAGGTACAGCACTGCCGCCAGCCCCAACCAGCCGCGCGCCGCCCGTGTCGTCCATACGCCGAGCAGCGCCAGCGCGCCGCCGATGATGCCGATGTAGCCCGCGCCCTCTTCCAGATTGACGCCCAGCACACGATGCGTGTAATCGAAATTGCCGTAGACCGGATGCAGAAACGAGGGCGTGACGGGTGCGAGCAGGTCGGCGCTGTAGCGCACATCGCCGCCGTCATCGCTGTAGCTTCCCGCCGCGCCGAACACCGGCAGCAGATAGATGCCCAAGACCAGCGCCGCCAGCGCCCACGCCGCTGCCAATCGTGCCAGCGCCCCCCATGCCCGCCGCCACAACAGACCAATGACGAAGAAGACCGTGATCGGCACGACGGCGTAGATGATCTGAATGGTGTGCGTGAACGCGACAAGCAGGCAGGCAAGGCTTATGAAAATAACGGTGCGTATTGTAGGGGCAGGATGTATCCTGGTGTTGCCCTCACCCCCGTCCCCTCTCCCAAACGGTGAGTACACCTGGGAGAGGGGAGCAAGAAGACTCCAGTAAAGTCCCTCTCCCAGCCGTACTCGGCGTTCGGGAGAGGGATTTAGGGTGAGGGTTGATACCCCCCACGCATACAACACGACCGTCCACTGGTGCAGCAGCCCGGTGTGCGCCGCGCCGAGATGCGCGACGATGGCGGGATACGCCAGAAAGACCACCCCGGCGATTACCGCCGCATCATCACGCCCCACCAACGCGCGGGCGAAGCAAAACATGACGTAGCCATTGAGCGCCAACGACAGGATCAGTTGCAGGTTGTGCGCGGCGGGCAGCGGCATCACCAGCGCGAACAGCCACGCCGGGAAGAATTGCAGCAGGTGCGCCTGAAGCGTGAAGCCTTCCAGCCCGTTCGGATAGCCAAGCAGCGGTTGAAAAAACAACGGCTCGCCTGTGCGCAGCGCATGACCCCACCACCAGATATTGCGCGCGTTTTCGTAGGCGTCCCCGTAGCTAAAGCCGGCGAAGTCGCTGCTGAAGCGCGTCATCAACGGGAAGGTGATGAGGATCGCCAGCAGCAGGTAAAAGCTGAAGGCGAGCGCATGGCGGGCGAACGGGCGCGTCATGGCGTCAGTAGTTCGATCACATCGAGCGCAAACGGCAGCGATGGACGGATCGGCAGCACCAGCGACGACTGATCAAAGTTGGTCACATAGATACGACCGTTGTAGTACGCCACGTCGCTCGCGCCGCGAAACAGCCCGGCAATGTAATCCAGATCGCCATCCACCAGCCGCGCCACGCCGTTCTGACCGAGCGCCGCAACATAGATCGCCCCATCTGGCGCAACGGTGATGCCATCAAATCCGGGCGGGAACTCGCGGCTGCCATGCCGATACAGGACTTCCGTCGCGCCTGTCACCACGTTGACGCGAAACAGTTCGTTCGCCTCCGCGTCGGCGACCAGGATGCTGTCGGTCGCCGCGTCGTAGGCAATGCCCGTCAGCGCCCGCGCCTCGACATCCGCTGCGGCGGGCGGCACCCACCACAATGCGCCACCACCCCCATCCGCCGCAAAGCGCCAGACTTCGCCGCGCCCGCGCTCGGTGATGTAGACATTGCCCTGCGCGTCAATCGTGATGTCGTCCGGCGCGACGAAACCCTCGCTGTCGCCAATCGTCGCGAAGGCTGTGATCGTGCCATCCGGCGTTACGCGCCACAACGCGCCGCCGCGTGTGCGCGGGTCGGCGTCGCCTTCGTCCAGCACCAGCAGGCTGCCGTCCGCCGCCACTTCAATGCCCGACACAGCGCCGATTTGTGCGCGCGTGTTGGCGATTTCGCTCAGCACCCCATCCGGCGCAATTCGCCAGACCACGCCCGTTGCGTAGCTGCCTGTGTAGACCGTTCCATCGGCGGCGACGGCGACGGCTGCGGGGTAGGCGTTGTCATCGGGCAGCGCAACGAATTCACGCACGCTCACGTCGGGGGTCAGCGCCGTGCCGAGCGAGCGCTGCACAAATAGCGTCTGCGTGACCAGGTAGAGCGTCAGCGCGACCAGCAACACAATCGCGCCGCCGAAGATAGCGATGAAGATGATGCGTCGCTGCCACTGCGGGAGCGACATCATGCCACGAAACATGGTTAGCCTTCAGCTTTCAGGTATCAGCCTTTTTTAGTGCAAAGTGCATGGTGCAAAGTGCAGCCTGGATTCTGTTATGCACTTTGCACTCTGCACTTTGCACTCTGCACTCTGCACTTTGCACTTTGCACTCTGCACTTTGCACTCTGCACTTTGCACTCTGCACTTTGCACTCTGCACTCTGCACTTTGCACTAAAACTTAAAGAAGCCGAGCAGGTAGCCGACGAACAGCAGCAGCGCCCAGCCCGCATAACCCGCTGCCAGCATCGGCACGAGTGACCAGCCCGCTCGGGCAGCGAAATACAGGATAGCGGTAAAGGCTAAGGCGGGGATGAGACCAAAGATCAAGCCGCGCGTGATCGGCACAAAGTCGGTTTGCTGGAAGGTGCTGCCGGACGAAATCACCCACAACGCCAGCGGAATGTTGATCGGCATGGTGGCGAGGATGACCGCCAGCGCCTTTGATTGGTCGCGCACAATGGCGACCGCCAAGATGATCAGGATCGAGACGATGACGGGCAGGACGCGCCCCCAATCGACAGCCATACGCACACTTTCGGCAGCCAGAGATAAAGGCAGTGCTTCGTAAACCTGGGAACAAGGAACTTCAGCCCCTTGAATGGATTTGCTGTGCAAGGGGCTGAAGCCTCTTGTTCGGAGAATGCAGTTTAGCCAGCCATGAGACACAAAGTGTCGATTATAGCGCACGGACGCGGGGAAAAAGAGGCGCAGTGAGGGATTTTCTTTGCGTCCTTCGCGCCTTTGCGGTTCAAATACAATTTAAACCGCCAAGGCGCAAAGGACGCCAGAGGGATTTACGTTTGATGTTTGCGGCTGCTTACGGGCGTCCGCCGGGACCGCCCCCGCCGCCAGCGCTGTCGCTTGCACCGACTTCGGCATCTGCCAGATCAAGCCCGATCTCAAAGGTGGCGGTGTAACCCGTCGTCGCTTCCAGACTTTCCAGCTCGTCTTCGTCCATCGGCAGCAGTTCCAGCGTCAGCACTCCGTCGCTCGCCTGAAAGATGTTGTCGTCATCGTTCGGCGTATCGGGCAGCCCGTTACCAGCGTAAGGTTGCAGCGCATAGATTTCTTCGATCTGTTCAGGGTCGAAGAACAACTGCGATGTGAACTCGTAAGCGCTGGTGCTATCGACATCTGCACGGATTTTGAAGTGAATGTGGACGGCGCGCCCGCTGTACCAGCCCGGCACAATCGTCACGAATTCGGCGATCCCGTCTGCATCTGTGATCTGGTAGCCGCGCAGCCACTGCTCGCCGCTGGTGTCAAAGCTGCGATCCTGCACGCCGGAATACACGCCCTCAGCATCGCAGTGCCACACATCGACCTGCGCGCCTTCCAGCGGTGCGCACACGCCGCCCGTCACGTCGGAGACGCGATACTTCAGGCGCAGCGGGATGCCTTCCTTGATCATGTCAGTTGCCGGGTCCACGCGAATATCCATGCGGTTCAACTGATCATCGACAAAGTACGGTCCTTCAGTCAGTTCGGGACGCACCACACAGGCGGGCAGCGCCGTCGCTGTCGGGACAGCGGTGGGTTGTGCTGCAACCAGGCGCGGCAGGCTCAAGCCCGCCACCAGCGCCACGCCGGAACCGCCCAGCAGCGCCAGAATTTCGCGGCGGCTTAGCACCCGCCCTACAGGTTTATCGTCATCGTGCAGTTCATGGTTCACGTTCGTTATCTCCAGTCGTTAGCTCTGTACGAACATGAGGATAACGCTAAAACGTGAACGCGCCGCATCAATCGTGTAAACAAAGGGTAAAAGCAGCACAGGTCATGTGCTGCTCACCATCGGCATCTTGTTCACCCACGAACTGCCATTCACCGCCTGCTGCACCATGAATGTCGCCAGGTCCGCCCGCGAAATCTGCGTGCCGGACTCCGCGCCCACGTAACCGACCCGATACTTGCCCGTCTTGGCTCCGTCGGTCAGGCGCGGACCCCGCACGACGATCCACTCACGATCACTGCTGCGGACGACATTCACACCGTCTTCAGAGTCCTTGAGTACGTCGCCTGCCGTCATCTTGAGCAGGAAGCCGAAAATATGATCGACCAGCTTGGGCTGATCCTGCGCGTCGCGCACGCCCGCGCCTGTCAGGGTCACATACCGGCGCACGCCTTCCTGCTGCATCGCCTCAATGATATTGCGTTGTGCCGTGACCAACAGGTCTTTCGGCGAGCCTTTGACCGGACCAAGCGCACTGATGACGGCATCCGCACCTTTGACCGCCTCGCGCACCTGCGCAAGATTGGCGCTGTCGCCCTGCACAAACTTCAACCGATCATGTTGGATATTCAGCTTTGCCGGGTCGCGCACGAACGCGGTCACGCTATACCCCGCCGCCAGCGCTTCATCCACCACCAGCCGTCCGGTTCGTCCTGATGCCCCAAAGACGGTTATGTTCATCGTGTCGCCACTGCCTCCGTTGCTACCTGCTCCATCACCCTGGTCAATACTTGTGCAGGCTGCGCACCGCTGAGCGCATACTGCTGGTTAAAGACGAACAGCGGCACACCGCTGACGCCCAGACGCGCGCCATAATCCGCTTCTGCCAACACTTCTGCTTCCGCATCGCCGTTTTCAAGCCGCTCACGCAAAGTTTCTGAATCCAGCCCGTGCGCGCTGGCAATGCGCAGCAGCACCTCAAGATCGCCCACGTCCTGCCCATGCTCAAAGTAGGCATCGTAGAGCGCTTCGATCATGGCAGTGCGCTGTGCGTCTGGCGTCAGCGCGATCAGGCGGTGTGCCAGTAAGGTATTAGGGGCGCGGGCGATGGTATCGAAATTGAACGTCAGCCCGACGCGCTTGCCCGCCTGTCGCGGCGCATCAAACCACATTTCCAGGTCGGGATTGCCGCCGCCTTTGGCACGCATGTAGCTCTGAAAGTCGTAGCCTTCGGCGGGGATGTCCGCATTGAGGAAGAACGAGCGGTAGCGGACTTCGACGGGTTCGCCCTGCCATTCGGCGAGGGCAGCTGCCAGGTTGCGCTTGCCGATCCTGCACCAGGGGCAAGCAATGTCATGGTAGACATCTATCTGCATTAAGGTTGATACTCACTACTCTGCTTACGATACGGTGTTGCCAATTGCATTCTGCACCGACACAACTATTTCTTCAAGTACACAGCTTTTTCTGATATAGTATGAAAATCAGAGTAATGAACTTTGCGTCCTTTGCGCCTTTGCGGTTCAAATACAGATTTTTGAACCGCAAAGACGCAAAGGACGCCATCAGAGGAGGATAAGGCAATGGAAAAGTGTCCGGTGGAGATGACGCTGGAGGTCATCGGCGGCAAGTGGAAGCCGCTGATCCTGTTTTACCTGCTCGATGGCACACAGCGCTTTGGCGTGCTTAAGCGGCGCATCCCCGGCGTGACGCAGCAAATGCTGACGCAGCAGCTGCGCGAACTGGAGGCAGATGGCATTGTGCATCGCGAGGTGTACGCGGAAGTGCCGCCGCGCGTCGAGTACTCGCTGACGGACAAAGGGCGCTCGTTGCAGCCAGTGCTGGAGGCGATGCTGGCGTGGGGGTTGGGGCAGCGGATCGATAGCTGATGACTGTGACACATCAAGGGGCTGAAGCCCCTTGTTCAGCGATCTGGTGAATATTAGGTGATGCGCGCCAGTACTTTACGGAACTTGTAGCCGTAGACGATCATGCCGCGATTGCCTTCGGTCGTCAGCTTGCGCGTGACCATCTCGACACGATCGCCGATTTGCAACGGTTGATCGTCCAGATCGGTGATCTGCGTGGTGATGACCAGACCTTCGTCAAGCTTGACCAGCGCCAGCACATACGACGCTTGCCCCTCGAAGCCTTCCGGCGCTTCCTGGATGACGGTGAAGCTGTAGACTTCGCCCGTCCCAGCAAAGGCGAAGCGCTCACCGGGAATTTGGACATCGTGGCGTACATCCGCCATGAGCAAGACTCCTCAAAAGACCGGAAAAAGCTTATTCAAGAGGTTGGAGGGGAAGAGGGTAGAGAGGTTATTTCTCTCTTGGCGTCCTTTGCGCCTTTGCGGTTCAATTTGTTTTAACCGCGAAGACGCAAAGGACGCCAGAATTCTGCCGTGTACCTAGCCTCTTGAATAAGCGCTTGAATTTCGGATTAGCGCGCGGCGACGGCGGGGACGACCATGTGTTCGCTGGTCTCGGTGGCTTTGACATCCTGCTTGCGCGTCTCTGCGGCTGCGGGTGCAGGGCGGTTTTGCAAGCTGATTTCGCCGTTTTCATAGCGGACACCTTCAAGCCGATAACGGAGGGACTTGACGCGCCAGTGACGTGAAATCTGCATGATGTTCTTCCTTACTACCACTACCAATAACATTGACAACTGCGTTTTCGCTTGTGCATTTCTGCACTTACATTTGAAATTATATGTAATATTTGCTGTCAAAACCTATCATGAGCCTTTATCGTAGCTATCATGACCTCTCACAAGCTATCGGAAAGCACGTTATATGCGCTCATAAATAACGATACGGATTACAATTGCCTGTCGATTATTTTTCTTCGCCCCGCGCCAGCAACACAATCGTTTGTACTATTCGCCTGCCCTCGCCCAACCCGTCATACTCATGGTACGAACAGGCGAATTAAATCGTCATTCATAAACCAGAGTGACCTCATCCCCGTCCCCTCTCCGCGCGCGGAGAGGGGTGCGAGTCGCCGTCAAGTAGAATTTACGTGGGTGAGGTATGTGGGGCGACTCTAAACTTACAAATGCCGCGCGTTCGCCTTGTGTCTTACATTCTTGCATGAAAGTCTAAAGATGATTTCAGTGGGTATCGCGGGGTTTGCGACCTTCTTCCCCCGCCACATCCAGACAGCCGCCGACCTGGTAGCGCTGACGGGCATCCCCGAAGATGTGCTGCGCGACAAGATGGGCATCGTCCAGCGCCATATCGCCGGTGATGACGAAACCGTCACGATGATGGCATCAGCAGCCGCGCGCACAGCCATCGAACGGGCGGGCGTTGCGCCTGACGACATCGGGCTGGTGATCTCCCACGGCAGCGAACACAAGGATCACCTCGTCTGGAACGCCGCTTCCAAGATCATGCACAACGTTGGCGCGCACAACGCCTATGCCTTTGAGATGTACGCCCTGTGCGCGGGCGCGCCTATCGCCATAAACACGGCCCGCGCGCTGATGCAGACGGACGAACGGCTGCGTTACGTGCTGCTGGCGGCGGGCAGCCGCGAAAACGACCTGATCAACTTCGAGAACGAGCGCTCGCGTTTCATGTTCAACTTCGGCGCGGGGGGCAGCGCGCTGCTGCTCGAACGCGGCGTGACCCGCAACGTTATCTTCGCTGCAAGCGCCATCACCGATGGCAGCCTGTCAGAGACGGTGGTGCTGACACAGGCAGCTGTGGGCTATGCTCAGCCTGCCGTCGTCGGCGAAGTGTCAGGTCGGCTCGATGTGACCGACACACGCTACATGGCGCAGCGGCTCGGCGATGTCTCGCTGCCCAACTTCGTCCGCGTCATCCGCGAGGCGGTCGAACATAGCGGCGCGTCGCTGGCGGATGTGCGCTTCCTCGGCATCACACATATGAAGAAGTCGTTCTATCTGGAAATCCTGGCGGCGCTTGGTCTATCGCCGGAGCAATCGGTTTATCTCGATCATTACGGGCATGTGCAGAGCGTGGATCAGGTGTTAGCGCTGGAACTGGGGCTGGCGCAGGGCAAAATCCACGACGGCGATTTGATCGTGCTGGCGGGCGCAGGTACGGGCTACACCTGGAGCGCTGTGGCCATGAGGTGGGGGTAATATGTTTTTACCAAATTATAGATTGGTTGAGAGTTGGAAAGAAAGTGACCTATCAGCGCTGCCTAAAGCTGAGAGCGATCAAATCGAGTTCAAGTCATCTCAAATTATGAACACTCGCAGAGGGACTGACGATTTGCGACACGAAATTTCCAAAGCAGCGTCAGCATTTTGGAATACTGGAGGCGGTTTGTTGATTATAGGTATTGATAAATCGGGGGAGGTTGATGGTGGTATTCCAACACTGATTGGGAGGCAAGTAATTCGAGATTGGTTAGATCAGGTGATATTTGGAGTGCAACCAGTTGGCTCATATGCAATTGGGGTAATTCCTGCTGAAAGCTCGTCATCACAGATCAATCAAAATAACGCCGTACTTGCAATCGCTTTCGATGAAAGCCAAGAAGTACCGCACATGGCAAATGATAATATTTACTATATCAGGGCAGGTGCACATAGCGTTCCCGCCAGTCATTATCTTGTTGAGGCTTTGCGGTCTCGGCGCTCGGTAAGAAAGCCAATTCTCCGATGCTTGCTTCGTAGGCATGAAAAGAAAGACAGAGTAATTGAGCTTGTAGTAATGAGTGCTAACCACACTCCAGCGTTCGATGTTCGTGTTTCATTTGAACCTGCTCCGAAGCTCATTGCTGAGCATCCGGTTCAAACATTTCCATTAGAAATAGGGGTGCTGGACGAAAATCATCCATTTCGGATGGATGTAGGGCATGTCAACTTAATCGATGAGTTCTTTGGGAAAGATCCGATAAAAGTAAACGTCGAGTATGCCGACATAGTGGGCAACAAATATTTTCTCTCGGAGTTGCTCGACCCTCTCAGGAATCTTAGCGTCTACGATATAGGCACAGATCCATCGGACTCAATAGAGCGAGCGCTAAAGAACCTTTTAGCGGAGATCAAGAGTTTGAGACGGGTAATTGAATATCGACTGTCAAATTTTTCTACTGATGAATAGTCGAAGGTTCAGGTTGCAACAATGGTTCTTGCCTCTGACTGGATCGCCTTCCATGCCGACCGCACGCCGGACAAGCTGGCGATGATCGACCAGGCGAGCGCGCGCCGCTTCACCTACGCCGAGATGAACGACCGCGCCGCCCGTCTCGCCGCCTGGTTCCGCGACGAATGGGGCGTGCAGCGCGGCGACCGCCTGGCGATTCTGGCGAAGAATTCGACCGAGTATTTCGAGTTTCAATACGCCTGCATCAAGCTTGGCGCGCTTATGCTGCCGCTGAACTGGCGGCTGGCGGAGCAGGAGCTTCAGTTTATCCTGCGTGACTCCGGCGCGGTCGGGCTGGTCTATGACGCCGAGTTTGCCGAGCGCGTGCCGCCGCTGATGAGCGCGCCGCTAGTGCATGGGTTGCGAATAGAAACCCTCACCCCAACCCCTCTCCCTCATGGAGAGGGGCTTAAGAAGACTCTTCTACCCCCCTTCGCCCTGAGGGAGAAGGGGCTGGGGGTTGAGGGTGAACGCAAAAACGACATACCAACCTCCAACTCGTCCTACGCAGCCGCTATCGACTCCACCAGCGCGCGTGTCGAGATGTCGCCGCGCACGACCCACGATGACCCGCTGATGATCATGTACACGGCGGGGACGACCGGTCGCCCGAAAGGGGTGCTGATCACGCACGGCATGATGCTGTGGAACGCGGTCAACATCACCACACCGACCGGACTCAACCACAACAGCCTGTTTTACTGCGTGCTGCCCACCTTCCACATCGGCGGGCTGAACCTGTATGCCAACCCGCTGCTGCACCTGGGCGGCACGCACATCATCGCCCGCCAGTTCGACGCCGGGCTGACACTGCAAACGCTGTCCGACCCGGCGCTGCCCGTCACGCACATGTTCGGCGTCCCGTCGATTTATTTGTTCCTCAGCCAGCATCCCGACTTCGACACGACCGATCTCTCGTCTGTGCATTCGTGGGGTTGCGGCGGCGCACCCATGCCCGTCGCGGTGTTGCAGCAGTACGCGCGGCGCGGCATCATCATTCAACTCGGCTTCGGCATGACCGAGACCAGCCCGACCGTCTTCCTGATCGATCAGCGCCGCGCACTGGCGAAACCGACTTCGGTCGGCAAGCCGCTGCAACACACGCGCGTGCGTGTCGTCCGCGACGATTTCAGCGATGTCGCAGCGGGCGAAGTTGGTGAAGTCGTCATCAGCGGACCGAACGTCACGCCCGGCTACTGGCAGCGCCCGGACGCGGACGCCGAAAGCTTCACGACCGATCAATTCGGACAGCGCTGGCTGCATTCCGGCGACGCGGGGATGGTGGACGATGACGGCTGCATCTACATCGTCGATCGCTATAAAGACATGTACATCAGCGGCGGCGAAAACGTCTATCCCGCCGAGGTCGAGCAGGTCTTGTATCACATCGACGGCGTGGCGGAGGCGGCGGTGATCGGCGTACCGGATGCGAAATGGGGCGAATGCGGCATGGCGATCCTTGTCCTCAAGCCGGGCTGTGTGTTAGAGGCAGCCGCCGTCATCGCACACTGTCAGGCAAACCTGGCGAAGTTCAAAGTCCCGCGTCAGGTGGCGTTTATCGACATGCTGCCGCGCAACGCCGCGGGCAAGGTGCTGAAGCGCGAGCTGCGAGAGATGTTTGGTCAACCCTCACCCCAAACCCCTCTCCCTCATGGAGAGGGGCTGGGGTGAGGTTCCCCTTCGCCCTCAGGGAGAAGGGGTCAGGGGATGAGGGTCTTATCTATCGAAGGAGTCTTTATGTCCATTCCGACTATTCCCGGCATCACCGCCAAAACGATCACCAGCGCGCGGCTGACGACGCGCGTGCTGTTCAGCGGCGCGGACGATGGCATTCCGGTGCTGTTCATTCACGGCAACGCCTCATCTGCCACCTATTGGGAAGAGACGATGGTGGCGCTGCCTGCGGGCTATAGCGGCATCGCGCCCGATCAGCGCGGCTATGGTGACGCCGACCGCAGCGCCAAAATCGACGCCACACGCGGCATGGGCGACCTTGCCGATGATGCGTTCGCGCTGCTGGACGCGCTTGGGATCGACAGCGCCCATGTCGTCGGGCATTCGATGGGCGGCTCTGTCATCTGGCAGATGATGATCGATAACGCCGCGCGCCTGCGCACGGTCACACTCGCCGCGCCCGGCTCGCCCTACGGCTTCGGCGGCAGCAAAGGCACGGACGGACAGCTGTGCAATCCCGACGGCGCGGGCAGCGGCGGCGGCATCGTCAACAAGACGTTTACCGAGTTGATGGCGGCGGGCGACCGCAGCAGCGATAACCCCCAGGCATCGCCGCGCGTGGTCATGAACAGCTTCTACTGGAAGCCGCCTTTCAAGCCCGCCCGCGAAGAAGAACTGCTGTCGTCGCTGCTGTCCGAGCATGTCGGTGAGCAGGAATATCCCGGCGACTCCGTGCCGTCTGCGAACTGGCCCTTCGTCGCGCCGGGCAAGTTTGGTCCTGCCAACGCGCTCTCGCCGTTGTACGCGGGCGATGTCTCGCGGCTGAACCACATCGCGCCCAAGCCGTCTGTGCTGTGGGTGCGCGGCGCAGATGACCAGATCGTCAGCGATACTTCGCTGTTCGATATGGGGACGCTTGGCGCGTATGGCGTTATCCCCGGCTGGCCCGGCGCGGACGTGTATCCGTCGCAGCCGATGGTCAGCCAGACGCGCGCGGTGCTGGAGGCGTACCAGGCGCACGGCGGCAGCTATCATGAGCTTGTGCTGCCGGAGACCGGACACACGCCGTACATCGAACGCCCTGCGGAATTCAACGCGGCGTTCCACGCACACATCAGTTCAAAGTAATGAGTACAGAGTGCAAAGTGCAAAGTGCAAAGTGCAAAGTGCAAAGTGCAAAGTGCAAAGTGCAAAGTGCAAAGTGCAAAGTGCAAAGTGCAAAGTGCAAAGTGCAAAGTGCAAAGTGCAAAGTGCAAAGTGCAAAGTGCAGAGTGCAAGGTGCAGCGGAAGGCTGTAGGGGCAGGATGCATCCTGCCCAAAGTGAGATGTAGTTTGCACTCTGCACTTTGCACTTTGCACTTTGCACTCTGCACTTTGCACTTTGCACTCTGCACTTTGCACTCTGCACTTTGCACTCTGCACTTTGTACTTTGTACTCGAAAAAAGCTAGCTGTCGTTTGAAACACGTTTTGGCGGGCTATGGGTAAGTCGATATTCGATGGCGCGTTTGACCAGCTTGACCGCGCCATTCTGGAGGAACTACAGGTGAACGGGCGCATCAGCGTCGCGGACCTGGCGCGCAAGGTGTTCCTGTCGCCGCCCGCCGTCTACCAGCGCATCAAGCGGCTGGAACGCGCGGGCATGATCCGCCAGTACGTGGCGCTGATTGACCGCGAAATGGCGGGGCTGGATGTGCTGTGCTTCATCCGCCTGAGCTTGCAGCAGCACAGCCGCGAACAGTTGGATCGCATACGCGGCGTCGTTGAAGCGCTGCCGCCGGTGCTGGAGTGCTATCACACGGCGGGCGCGCATGACCTGCTGCTCAAGGTTGCCTGTGCGGATCACCGCGCATTGGAGCGCTTCATCAGCGACCACCTGATGACGCTGACGGGGATTGAGAAGATTGAGACCAGCGTTGTCCTGAGCGAAATCAAGGCAACGACGACGCTGGTGTTGAAGTAAAGGGTGCGGCATGTACATTGGGGATTATCTGGGGCGGCGCGCATTATACACACCCGATCAACTGGCGGTCGTGGATGCAGGCAAAGTGCCGCACCGTTCGTTCACCTATCGCGAACTCAACCAGCGCGCCAACCGCCTCGCCAACTGGCTGCGCGATGGCGCGGGCATCCAGCGCGGCGACCGTGTGGCGATGCTGGCGCACAACGGCGTCGAGTTTCTGGATGCGTTCTTCGCCTGTGGCAAGCTCGGCGCGGTTATGGTCGGGCTGAACTGGCGGCTGCACTGGCGCGAACTGACCGAACTGCTCGACAAGACGACGCCAAAGGTGCTGATCTATTCTGACGAGTTCAAAGCGACTGTTGAACAGATCGCGGGCAGCACGCAGGTTATCGACCAGTGGCTGCATATCGAAGGCAGCGGCATCGCCAACAGCCGTTCATTCGAGAAGGTGCTGATGGACTCGGTGCTGCGTCCGGTGACGACCGAAGACCTGACCGAAGAAGACATCGCCTGCCTGATCTTCACAGGCGGCATGACCGGGCTGCCCAAAGCCGCGCAGATCAGCCACCGCATGATCGCATGGAACACGCTGAACACCATCATCCACGACTTGCAGCACGGCGACATCACCGTCAGCACCTTCCCACTGTTCCACACGGGCGGCTTGCTGGTCTACACGACGCCGCTGCTGATCCTGGGCGGCACGGTCGTGTTGACGCGCAAGTTTGACGCCGAGCAGGTATTGATGCTGCTGGAAGAGTACGCCGCTTCTGTCTACGCGGGCGTGCCGACGACCTACCAGATGATGACAAAAGCGCCCAACTGGGCGGACGCCGACCTGAGCAACCTGCGCTTTTGCACCAGCGGCGGCGCACCTCTGCCCGTCGCGCTGATCGAGCAGTTCCGGCGTGAGAAGGGTGTGGTCTTCAAGCAGGGCTTTGGCATGTCTGAGTTCGGTCCGGGCGTGTTCGCGCTCGCGCCGGAAGATGCCGTCACCAAAGCGGGCAGCATCGGGCGACCAAACTTCTTCGTTGATGCGCGCATTGTCGATGAACACAACCAGCCGCTGCCACCGGGGCAGGTTGGCGAACTGGTGCTGCGCGGTCCGTCGCGCTCGTCCGGTTATTTCAATGATCCGGTCGCGAGCACCGACGCGCTCGATGATGAAGGCTACTTCCACACGGGCGATCTGGCGCAGATGGACGAAGGACACTACTTCTTCATCGTTGATCGCAAGAAGGACATGTACATCAGCGGCGGCGAAAACATCTACCCGACCGAGATCGAACAGGTCATCTACCGCCATCCCGCCGTCGAAATGTGCGCCGTCGTCGGCGTGCCAGACGCAACCTGGGGCGAAGTCGGCAAGGCATTCGTGGTCGTGCGCACGGGTGAAAAGCTCAGCGAAGACGCGCTGCGCCAGCACATCCAGTTCCATCTGGCGGGCTACAAAGTCCCGCGTCACATCGAATTTCGTGATCATCTGCCCGTGTCGGCGGCGGGCAAAATCCTCAAGCGGGCGTTGGCGGGCGAAACGCCGGAAGCAGCGGAGCAGCAGGCATGACTATGCAGATCGGCATGAGCGCGAGCCGTACCAAGATCATCACCGATGCCGATATTCGCGCGTTTGCGCAGGCGTCCGGCGATATGAATTCCGTGCATCTCGATGAAGCGGCGGCGGCGCGCAGCCGCTTTGGGCGGCGCATCGCACACGGGATGCTGACCGCCAGCGTGATTTCGGCAGTGCTGGGCAATGAGCTGCCCGGTCCCGGCACGATCTATCTGGGGCAGGATTTAAAGTTCAAAGCGCCTGTCTTCATCGATGACACCATCACCGCGACGGTCGAACTGACCGCGTATCGTGAAGACAGGCGTATCGCAACCTTCCGCACGACCGTCACCAATCAAGACGGCGTCCTGGTGTTAGAGGGTGAGGCGGTCGTCATCGCTCCGGCGACGACATAGCATCTACTCGCAAGTACCGAACAAGAGGGTTCACCCCCTTGCTGTGACAGCAGACCTGTTGCGGCAAGGGACTGAAGTCCCTTGTTCGGAGTTTTGCAGGCAGGTCTGGACCGCTTAACTTGAGTGCAGTGTTGGTTTTATTTTGGAGGAATGGACAATGCTACGGAAACTGGTTTTGCTGCTCGTACTTGCCTCGCTGGTGATCGGCATCGTCGCCGTCAACGCGCAGGAGGGCGAACCCCTCGTCATCGGTCTGCTGGTCGATCAATCGGGTCCGCTGACGATTTACGGTTACGAACTGGAATACGGCTTCAAGCTCGGCTTGCTCTACGCGGCGGGCGTCAACCCCGCCGATCACGACAACGATATGGACGCGGCGCTGGCAGCGGTCGAAATCGGCGGGCGTCCCATCGAAGTCATCGTGCGCGATAACGCCAGCAATGCCGATACTGCGGCGAGCCAGGCGCGCGAATTGATCGAACAGGAAGGCGCGGAAATCCTGGTCGGCGCGCCCAGCAGCGGCGTCATGACGGGCGTGCAGCAGGTCGCGCTCGACTCAGACGTGATCCTGTTTGCGGCTCCGGCGGCGTCGCCCGCCATCACGGGCGCGAACTTCAACGTCAATACGTTCCGCGTCTGCCGCAACACCTTCCAGGACTTCCTGGCGTTCGCACCTTATGCAACGGCGGAACTGGGGACGAACTTCGTCATTCTTGCGGTCGATAACGATTTCGGGCGCGCGTCGGCGGGCGCGGCAGGCGTACTTGCCAGCGCGGGCATCACCTTCGTCAGCGAACCGATCTTCGCGCCGCTGTCGAGGACCTGTTGCAGGTAGGGCGTGAAGTCGGTCGTTTCCAGCGGCGCGAAGATCGGTTCGCTGACGAAGGTGATGCC
>Ga0224723_1000146_pt1 | contig 47308 bp, 36 predicted proteins | sample Balambano_FR2_Me_FD_161647 | JGI IMG/M metagenome (GOLD analysis project Ga0224723, IMG submission 161647) | Freshwater sediment microbial communities from Lake Towuti, South Sulawesi, Indonesia - Balambano_FR2_MetaG | ecosystem: Environmental > Aquatic > Freshwater > Lake > Sediment | place... | reverse complement strand
GCAGCTAAAAACATCAAACAAAGGGCGGTGGGGCATCCCGTCCAAGCTCTCGGAGGCAACCGGGTTGCCGGGCCATTGAACAGAGAAGCCCGCGCTGTCTCGTAGAGCAGCGTCGGGAGTATGTCACGCCATATACGCCCTAGAAGAGAGTTCAGGATCGGTACAAGTGTCCACTTGTAAAATCGCGAATTTTCGAGTGCAGTGATATTTCGGCAGCTATTGAACAAACAGATGCTGCGGATCTTCCCGATCCATGTTCCAGCTTCGACTGCAAACCTGACTTACTATCTGCTGAAGAGTTTGAAAATCTTGCCAAGGAAGTTCTATCCTTAATCCAGATCTAACTGTCTCTTTGCAGCAATTACCAGCATAACCCTCTAGCAGGGGGTAGCCTTTGCGCCTGCAAAGCTTATTTGTGCCAACGGTTCAGTTGAGGGAGATTGAGAAAATTTGCCATTTAAAACAACAGAGTTGTCCTGAGGACAGTCCTGTAAACTTTCCTTAAGGCAGTCCTCTGGATTGTCCTCAGGACGTGTTACAGTAAAAGAGCAAGAAAAAGGTTGGAGGGCCCAGGGAAAACTGCCTCCACTGGTAGGTTAAGTTCCCGCTGGCGAACATAGGGCCAGAGCGGTTAACAACCCATCATCTAAAGTCATCTAAGACTAAGGTGATGCCAGTGCTTCCACCAACATCACCCAAGAAAACACAACCAACGCTAGAAAAAAACACGAAACCAGAACGAGCCAGGGACTAGCTGGCTCTTTTTATTTTACAGGCTTAGACACTTTCCAGGCTACCTCTCCGTTGGCTCGATATCCGGCTCTAGTAAAGACAAAACCCGCCTCAAAAAAGCGATCGCCATACTTTAAGATTTCTGAAGCAGGTATGTTCAATAAGCTAGAAAGTTCAGATGTACTGGGCAACCATCCGGCCTGAACTGCTTTTTCAAGTTTCTCAAAGTAGGCTAAAGGATCAGAAGGAGCACTATTTGATTGAGAACGAGCAGCAAATTCAGCGGCAAAAGCCGACATGAATTGCATCAGATCAGATTGTGTGATGGACAGTCCAGAGGACGGTTTAGTAGGCGGTTCATCCAACGATTCGTCAGTCTTTTGAATTCCCTTAAACTCTAAGAATTCGGCGGTCGTCCCACCTCGATTAATGAATTGATGAAGCTCATCCATCAATCGAAGTTGATCAGCATTCAAAAAAGCTTTATTGCCAATTTTTTCTTGCTTAATGCCAAGGGCATTAATTCGAGTGTAAACGGCACTTCGAGCAAGATTGTAACGCTGCTCAAGTTGATTGACCTGAATTCGATCGATTTCTCCATTATTCATCTGCATCCTCTGGACTGTCCTTAGGATACTATCTACTATCGCTGATCTTACTGTCCTCTGGACTATCCTTAGGAAACTTTTCAAGTATTGAAATATTTTTGTCCTAAGGACTGTCCACTGGACAGTCCTTAGGACAAAACCTAATGATTGTTCAATCAATTATCCTCTGGACTGTCCTGAGGAAGAACAAGCGACATTAAGGGATGTACGCCAGAATAATACCAATTTAAATTGCGATCACTACAGATTACCCCCACCGCCTACGGCTCCTCCCCTTGCCAAGGGGAGGTTGGGAGGGGTGATTATCTGTCGGGTTTACCAATCAAATTGGGATAACATTCCTTGCTGCATTTGCCGTGGGTTTCGACTTCGCTCAACCCACTAAGGAACGTGAATTAAATAATACCAATTCTCAAAACCACGGCTACAGATGGGCGCAGACCACGCGCAGCGTGGTCTGCGCCCATCTGTAGTGGGTTTTATTTAATCCTTAATCCAAAGGCTCCCAGGGCTGAGCGGAGTCGAAGCCCGATTATCTGGGACTTAATTAAATTGCAATTCCCTAAGCGCTAAAGTACTTTGCTGCTGGATGATAAGCCACGATCGCCGTTGTAGATTGCTCTGGGTACAGTTGCTCACTTTCGTCCATATACAGGCCAATTTTTTTGGCATCTAGTAGATCCAACAGGGTGTATTGATCCTGAATATTAGGACAGGCAGGATAACCAAAACTGTAGCGAGAGCCTTGATAGCGCTGGGCCAAAATGTCGCGCAGGGTATCGGGTTCTTGATCTGCAAAGCCTAACTCTCGGCGAATCCGGGCATGAGTCCACTCTGCCAGGGCTTCTGCCACTTGCACTGCCAGTCCGTGAAAGTAGAGGTAATCTGTATATTGATTCGACTCAAACAGTTGCTTGGCAAACTCGGTGGCGATTTCACCTACGGTGACAGCCTGCATAGGAAAGACATCATAGAAGTCAGGTTGGTTTCCCAGCGGTGCAAAGAAATCGGCAATACAGAGACGACGCAGGGATTTTTGCCGGGGAAAATGGAAGGTGGCGATCGCCGCTCCTCCCTTGCGCCCCTGATTCATGTCATCAGGACTGTAGAGATGCAGAGAATTCCCTTCAGCTAAACAGGGAAAATAGCCATAGACGACGTGGGGTTGCAACAACTTCTCGTCGATAATTCGCTGTTTCCAATGCTCCAAAATGGGATAGACTTTGGCTTGCAGAAATGCATCGTAGTCTTCACGAGATTGCTCTTTAGGTTTGCGAAACTGCCACTGTCCGGCAATCAGGGCTTGCAAATCCAGGTAGGCAAACACATCCTCTAAAGGAATTTCTACTGGTGGCAATCCCTTGATACCCCAGGAGGGAGGGGTAGGGCGATCGATGTCCACGGCCACCACTTCAGAGCGGGTTGTATCAACAACCGTCGCAGCACCATTAGTCGCTGCTGAAACTTCTGTCTTCTGACGTGTCTCTATCTTTTCTGCCGCGTCTTGAACAGGCAATTCCTGATTAAGAAACCCTTGCAGATCATCCCACTGTCCCACAGCTTTGGCAGGCATCAACTGATCCATAAAATGCAGATCAGAGAAGGCATCCTTACCGTAAACAACGCGACCTTTGTAAGTGTTCTGGCAGTCCTCATAGACAAATTTAGGAGTCAGAGCCGCGCCGCCTAAAATCACTGGAACTGTAATGCCGCGCTCATTGAATACCTCTAAGTTCTCTTTCATAAATGCGGTTGATTTGACGAGCAGTCCACTCATAGCAATGCAATCAGCATTGTGTTCGTAGTAGGCATCAATGATATTATCAACGGGTTGTTTAATGCCTAGATTAATGACTTTATAACCATTATTCGTGAGAATAATATCGACTAAGTTTTTGCCAATATCGTGAACATCGCCTTTTACCGTCGCAATGATGAATGTGCCTTTGGCGTTATTGCCAGATTCCTCCTTCTCCATCATCGGTTCCAGATAAGCCACGGCAGCTTTCATCGTCTCTGCCGATTGCAAAACGAATGGCAATTGCATCTGTCCTGAACCAAAAAGCTCACCTACGACTTTCATGCCGTCTAGCAAAAAGGTATTGATGATATCTAAAGGTGGATAAGTCTTCAGGGCGATCGCCAAAGCCTCTTCCAACCCAATTCGTTCTCCGTCAATGATATGACGCTGCAATCGTTCCTCAATCGGCAAATCGGACAGGGATTCACCCGATCGCGTATCCTTCGCAGACACCCCTTCAAATAAACGAGTCAGTTCCGTCAACGGATCATAGACACAGACATCCCCCTCAAACTGCCGCTCATCATAAATCAACCGACGGCAGACTTCCTGATGGTTGGGGTCAATCTTGGCCAGGGGTAGAATTTTGGCAGCACTGACGATCGCTGCATCCATCCCTGCCGCCGTCGCTTCGTGCAAGAACATTGAGTTGAGCACAATTCGCGCCGCTGGACTTAAACCAAACGAAATATTAGAGACTCCCAGCAAGATATGAACACTGGGCAGATTTTGCCGAATTAATCGGATGGCTTCGATTGTCGCTTTACCATTAGTGCGGTCTTCTTCGATACCCGTGGAAATAGGTAAAGCTAAAGGATCATAAAAGATCTCGTAGGGCGGCAAGCCATACTCTAAAGCATCCCGATAGGCGCGTTGGGCGATCGCAAACTTATCTTCAGCAGTGCGGGCCATGCCCAATTCATCGATTGTACCTACAACAACACCCGCACCATACTCCTTCGCTAACTCCAGAACTTTCAAAAAGCGTTCATCGCCGTCTTCATAGTTGGTTGAGTTGAGCAAACACTTGCCCCCTGCGACTTTTAATCCGGCTTCCATTTTCTGCCACTCTGTTGAGTCTAGCATCAATGGTAGATTGACATTCGTGACCAAACGAGACACCAATGCTTTCATGTCTCGTACACCATCTCGTCCCACGTAATCTACGTTAACATCCAGAACGTGAGCACCTTCTTTGACCTGCGATCGCGCCAACGATACCAATCCATCCCAATCTTCGGCCATCAGCATCTCACGGCACTTCTTGGAACCGCTGGCATTGAGACGCTCACCGATAATTAGAAAGGAATTGTCCTGGTCGTAGGGTTGTGCAGCATAGATAGAGGCAGCAGATGGAGTGTAGTTGAGAGCAGGGCGGTGGGCAACAGATGAGGTGACAGCTTGGAGGGGGAGGCGGATGGGGCGGTGTTTAGGTTTGAGGGTAGGGGCAATTTCAGCGAGTTGTTGGATGTGGTCGAAGCGGGTGCCGCAACAACCACCAATCACCTGAACGCCCAAGTCTTCAACAAAATGCATGAGGGCCATGCGTAATTCTAGGGGAGTAAGTTTGTAGTGAGCATGACCTCCAACGTTTTCGGGGATACCAGCATTGGGAATACAAGAGATCACAAAGGGAGAGTTAGCCGAAAGATAGCGAATGTGATCAGCCATGCGATCGGGCCCAGTCGCACAATTCAGTCCTAAGATATCGATTGGATACGGTTCTAGAATAGTCAGCATGGCGGCGGCATCAGAACCAACCAGCATTGTTCCTGTGGTTTCCATCGTCACGGATACCATTAGGGGTAAGCGCTGTCCCGTTTCAGCAAAGACAGATGCGATCGCACTCAACGCCGTTTTAATTTGCAACACATCCTGACAGGTTTCAACAATAAACAGATCAACTCCACCCTCCAGCAACCCTCTGGCTTGCTCTGTATAAGCCGCTTTCATAGTATCAAAGTCAATATGCCCCAAGGTCGGTAGCTTGGTAGTAGGGCCCATTGAACCCGCGACAAAGCGAGGTTTTTCTGGAGTGGAAAACTCAGCAGCACAGCGTTTTGCCAGTTCGGCAGCTAATTTGTTTAACTCATAGGCTTGATCGGCCAAGTCATACTCGGCTAGCACGATCGAAGCCGCCCCAAACGTATCGGTTTCAATCACATCTGCCCCAGCTTCCAGAAACCCTCGATGCACAGTCGCTACTGCTTCGGGTTTGGTTTTCACCAGATACTCGTTACAGCCCTCGTACTGAGATCCACCAAAGTCTGCTGCTGTTAGATTTTGCACTTGCAGATTGGTGCCCATACCGCCATCGAAGACAAGTACAGGGCGATCGGGATGGTGGAGTCGAGATAAGAAACTATTCATAAGCAGATGGCAACAGTTATCTGGGTGAGATTAAGATTAAGGCAATGTACCTCTAGATTACCAACCTCTTCTCAATTCTGCGAGTTACAGCAAGATGCAGTAATTAATCTGCCCTCAATGATGTGACAAACCCCGTCTTGAGCTTTGAGCGATCGCATTTTCATATCCAGGTAACTTTCCCTGGTCGCCAAGCGGGAGCTTGGAGAGAGGCGTTCCCAAGCCGGAGCTTGGGAACGAGAGAACCTCCTGCAACTCGTTCCCAAGCTCTAGCTTGGGAATGCGATCGGGGAAGCTCCAGCTTCCCTAGTCGCCAAGCGGGAGCTTGGGGAGAGGCGTTCCCAATCCGGAGCTTGGGAACGAGAGGTAACCCGTCATCGCAACTCGAAAGCCAACATTGGATTGCTGCCAACTTTCCAGGTAGGGGAGCCGCGATGCAGAACGGCAATCCCAGGGTTTCTTGTCGAAAGCACCACCCCGAATCACTCGTGTGTAATTCAGGGCCGGATCTTCCCAGTCTCGACCATCGGTGGGGACACGACCATAATCTCTCCGCCAGTGATCCTGACAGAGTTCCCAGACGTTGCCATGCATATCGGATAGCCCAAAGGCGCTTGGACTGGTAAATTGCGTGACAGGAGTGGTTTCACCGCGATAGCGACCCTTGGGAGCGGCTTGATAGGCGAAATCACCATCAAAATTGACCAATTCAGTAGTGATGGTTTCACCAAAATGAAATGGAGTGCTGGTTCCGGCTCGGCAAGCATACTCCCATTCGGCTTCGCTGGGGAGGCGATAGCGCCATCCTGTTTTTTGAGACAATCGCTGACAGAACTCGATCGCCTCCCACCAGGAAATTTGCTCAACGGGACGATCGCTCCCTACAAAGGCGGAAGGAGCAGAATCTAAAGGGCGATTGATTTTGGGTAGTTGTGCGACTGCCCGCCACTGAGCTTGAGTCACAGGGTAGCGACCAATGGCAAACGTAGGGATGCTCACCCGTTGCAGTGGGCTTTCAGACGGCGATCGCCTGATTTCGGTAGCAGGCGACCCTCTCTGATAGGAACCTGCCGGAAGATTGACCATTTCCAAACTGGTCGTATCGTCCAACGCTTGAATGAAACCAGTTGCTTCTCTAGAGAGGCGATCGACCACCTGTCCCGACCGATCGACTGTAATCACATCAAATCGAAACCAAAGCTCACGGGCGGTTGGCGAGGAAGTAACAGCTGGAGTAGGAGAGGGACGGAGTGCTGTAGGGGACGGAGAGGCAACGGTAGAGGGAGAGGTGGTTGGCAGTTCAGACCTTGGGGGAGGTTTTCGAGCGGGAGGATCTGTGGGATTTGAGCTAATTTTTGCTAATAGATCAACCGATAAAATAGTACTCCCTACCCCTGTGCCTAAACCGATGGCTGTCCATCCTGCAAATTTCAAGACGCTGCGCCGAGGTATATGAACAGTTGTTGGGCGTTTACCGACTGGCATGACCTCTGCATCGGCTTTCAGAGAGCCATTGCTGTTTGAAATGGCTTGTTGCGACAGCAAAATCAAACGAGATTTGCTAATAGGTTCAATAACCGTGTAGGGTGTCTGCCTGGGTCGTTTATACAGAGCATTGAGTTCTTTAACACGTTCGCGCAGATATCGGTCTAATTTTTCAACTGTGACACCATTACCGCTACCTTGTTGTAGACCTTCCAGTAGTACATAGGTAAATGCTCCATGTTGAAGTTGGATGATTTCGTAGGAAAACTCATTTGGTTTACAAGAAAAGAAAGTAATCACTCCCCGTTGTTTCTCTTCTCCAATTCCTGATCCATCTCGTTGACCTTCATTGCGACAGGCATCTAAGAACAAAATGATGTTTTCGGCTCCCGATCGCCTTAATCGTTCGGTGACGTAACTGAGTCGAATAGCAGTGCCCTCTACATCACCAGGATCACCGTCCACAGGCATGAGATAGTCATAGCCTTGATAGCGCAACCCATGCCCAGCAAAAAAGAACCACAATGAGTCATCAACCTCTAAGAAAGCGTCTTCAAATTGCACTTTCAAAAATCGCCTGAGTGAGGTGTATGCAGGTTCAGATGCGAAAGACACACCGTCCAAACGGATGGGAGGCGCGTCTTTAATAAAGTGACAAACCTGATCAAACCTCAATTCATGCTTAAAAAAATCTCGCATCGACTCGGCATCCCGCTCAGCGTACCGTAAGGGTGTCGCATTGCGATAGTGATTGATGCCAATGGTGACTCCCCAGTTCTTTCCCATAGTCCAGAGACGATAAAGCGTTCAGGTTGTCTCTGTCATAGCATTTGTAGTATCCCTTTGTCATGATGTAGCAACTGGCGATCGCACTACTTGCCCTAACTCAAGGGAGGAGCCGCAAGGGTTGGAGTGATGCGATGAATTGCCACAAAAGTGTAATAGGACGATCGCACAACTGTCACACAGAGAAAGTAAACTAAAGCAGTTTAGCTTGTTCCTAACTGAGTTATGAGTTCGTTGGCTTTAGTGGTTCTTGTTTCTGTGGGATCAATGGTTCTGGGATGGTTAACCATTGGTTATTTGTTTCCAACAGGTAAATCTTCTGGCAGCTTTGGCAGAAAATAACCTGCCTTCAACATTCGGAGGGCAGGTTTTAAGTGGTGTGTTGTTGAGTAGTGTAGTGATGGCAGCAGGTTATGCAATGATTTCAATGTGAGTGTGATTGAGAGCCGCTTGATTGCTGAGGGTAGCAATTCGCACTTTGGCAATGTCACCTAGGCCATCTGCATCATAGAACAACGCGCCCGTGTTGGGTTTGTAGATGAATCGATCGCCTTCATCCCCCGCTTGATTCCCAAAAGCAAACTGTTCTGGGCTTAAGTCACCCAATTGTGATTGCAGGGCGAATCCAGATTGAGAAATTTGAATCACGTCTTCCGTCGGCTTGAAGCCTCGAATGATGTCGCGATCGCTGCGTTGTGTACTGTTGAGCACAAAGAAATCGGCTCCCTGTCCGCCCACTAGTGTGTCTGTTCCGGCTCCACCTGTGAGGCGATCGCTGCCTTCTCCGCCAATCAGCACGTCGGGACGACGGCTCCCCCGAATGTCATTAATTTGCACTTCTGCCGTCTTGTTGAACAAAGAATTGGCAACGGGTTCTGTGCTTCCGGCAATCAGTCCTCCAATGGGTATGAGAGCATTAACCGTAATTGTAACAGTGGCGGGTTGAGAGATACCGCCAGCATTATCTGAAACAGTGTAGGTGAAGGTATCTGTTCCAGAAAAACTGAGGTTGGGAATGTAAGTGATGGTGCCATCTACAGGATTGATGGTGAACTGACCGTTGTTGGGTGGGGTCACAACTACTATGGAGTCCGGTGCTAATGAACCATCCACATCAGTATCATTAGCTAACACAGGAATAATGACTGGTATCCCCGCCGTAGTCACCGCCGTATCAGGATTGGCAACGGGGACATCATTCACTGGAGTCACGGTAATTGTGACCGTTCCGGGCAGCGATGTAATGCCGTTATTATCCTTCACCGTGTAAGTAAAGCTATCTGTACCAAAAAAGTTGGCTTCGGGAGTGTAGGTTACTGTACCATCTGGATTGATAGTGAGCGCGCCGTTTTGTGTTGGAGACGCGATCGCGACGCTGGCAGGATTAATCTCACTATCTTGATCGGTGTCATTCGCTAAGATGTTGATGGTGACAGTGCTATCTTCGGCCACAGTTGCGGTATCAGCAGCGGCAATTGGGCGATCGGACACTTTCACTGTCACCGTAGCCGGAGCAGAGATTGCCCCCTGTTTATCCTTGACAGTGTACTGGAAGCTATCGCTGCCTAAAAATCCAGCGTTCGGGGTATAGAGCGCTTTACCATTAACAATGGTGACACTGCCATTCACCGGATTGGCAGAAACGGTCAGTGTTGCCGGATCGATTGTACTCACATCCGCGACATCATCTTTATCGAAGTCATTGGCTAGAACATCAATTGTGATGGGTGTTCCTACTGCGGTGGTAACTGCATCAGCCTTTGTGGTTGGCGGATCATTGACGTTTTCCACAGTCACCGTGACCGTTGCGGGCGTTGAAACGGCTTCGCCATCGCTGGCAGTGTAGGTGAAAGTATCTGTGCCGAAGAAATCAGGCTTGGGAGTATAGATGATTTTACCATCTGCTGCGACTTGTACTGTGCCATTCGTGGGAGTTGCGGCGATCGCGATGGTAAAAGGTGGAGGACTATCCACATCCGTCACATTGGCGGGAGCATCAATGGTAATTGCAGTGTCTTCCAGTCCAGTAATGTTAATCGCTTTAGCCTCTGGAGCATCGTTGACTGGAGTTACCGTCAACAGAAAAGAAGTAGAAGCACTGCCCCCACTGGTATCCGTTGCCGTTAGAGTAATGGTGGATTGTCCAACTTGGGGGTCATCAGGATTGAAGGTAAAAGTGCGGGTTGCCGGATTGAGAGAAATCCAACTATTGGGCGTATTGGGGACAGCCACCCCATTCACACTGATGGCAAAGGTCAACGGATCACGATTGGCATCGGTAAATAGGGTATTGGAAAAAGTAAAGGTGCTTATATTGTCTTCAGCGATCGTTTGATTAGGAATAGTCCCTTGCACTTGCGGGGGGACGTTAACAAAGGCCGCAAACTGTTTGCCAAAGACTCCAAATCCGGAACCATCCCCATTAGGTTCTATAGGAGTTTCACTCGTCCAAATCGTCACGAATTCTCCATTCGGCTTCATCGCTACGCTAGAGAAACGTTGGATACCTGCCTGGTCAGTGGTTGTAGCGGCATTCACACGAAAAGCTGTACCCCGTCTCAATCCTGCGGCATTAAATTGTTGCCCATAAATTTCCCAATTGTTGGACTGGAAGCTGCCCCAGGTGACAACAAAATTACCGCCAGCATCGGTTGACACAGTTGAATAGCGTTGCTCATTCTGCGTGTTAGAATTTATCTTAAATTCAGGCGTTTTCGCAACACCATCGGTTCCGTAAATTCGCCCATAAATCTCGCCGCCAGAACCCTGTTGCCCAATACTCGTCCAGGTGACGATGAATTTACCTGTGTTATCAACCGCAATACTGGGTTCAAACTGATTATTGGTTGTATATTCGTTGATTCTAAACTCACTGCCCTGAGGTTGTAGCTGTCCCGTTGTGGCATTAACAGCATAGCGCTGAGCAAACACACCACTACCACTGCCATCATTACTCACCCAGGCAACAATGAAACTACCGTTGGTATCCATTGCTACCACAGAATTTTCCTGGTTGCCTAAAGTTGAGGTGTTGACCCGGAACTCGCTTCCTGTGGGGCTACCTGTTGCACTATAGGTTTGAGCATAGACACCAGAGCCACTGCCATCTTGCTGAAAACTCGTCCACGTCACGACAAAGTCACCATTGGCGTTCATTGCTACCGATGGATTGACTTGCTCATTCGTGGTTGTGCTGTTAACACGAAACTCTCCACCCAGCTTTGTCCCATCGGCATTGTAAAGCTGAGAATAGATGCCGCTACTGCCGTCATCCTGTCCCTGGCTCATCCAGGTGACAACAAACTTACCAGTCGTTTTGGACATGGCTACAGTCGCGTAGTGCTGGTCATTCAGGGTTGTCGTGTTAATCCGAGTTTCAACACCGATTGGATTGCCAGCAGCATCAAAACGCTGGAGGAAGACATCCCTGAGATTGTCATTCCCTGCTTCGCTCGTCCAAACTACGACAAAGTTCCCGTTCTGATCCGTAGCGATCGCCCGTGTTAACCCCGGTCTAAATATATTGAGTGAACCCAGATCTTCGGCTTGAGTCGTGAATTGATCACCTGTGGTCGATGTGTTGATCCTGAACTGCGTTGTCATGGGAATTCCTCTGCGGATGCTCCTTGAATAGACTACCCATTTGATTGAAAAGAAGTAACAGGGTCAGTAATTTTACGCTTGTAGGAGAAGCAGACAATGGCAAACCCCTATGACTTCGACTTCCCTGTCTGAACTTAATTCCCAAACTGGGGAGCAAAATAAATTACTGGAATTTAATCAAGCTAAAAGAAACATGCTCCGAGCGTCGTTGCCCAGTGCTCAAAATTTGTGGTGATCAGTAGATTCAATGTTCCAGATTTAATGTTTCCTTAGGGCAGGCATCCTGCCTGTGCAGGCTTGAAGCCTGCACTACGATTTTCACCACAATTCGAGTAAAACTCTGCTCTGAACGCTCAACTAGACACCATCTCAAAACTGAAAAAATTTAATTCTGTATCTTTGAGAACCAAAACTTTGTATAAAGATCATCAAGATTCTACAACGAGAGGATAGAGGCGATCGCCCAGTGCCCAATCATCCTCATCAAGAATTTACGTAAATGCAGGTAATTTTTTCACAAACTTTAAACTATGCGTGTGACTGAGTGCATTCCACTTTTGCAATTCTATAAACCCAATTTTGCGAGTGGTGCGGGCGCAGCCCGCACCACTCGCAAAATTGGCTGCACCCCGTGTGGCCCCATCTTAGAGATTTTTTGACAGATAGTCAGAGTTCCTTGTTAAGCGCGAGTTCGACGAGCGGTTTTTCGTTGGGGCGGGCGCAGCCCGCCCCAACGAAAAACCTTGTTTGAGGGCTGTGGCGCGACACGCCACAGCCCTCAAACGGCGATGATCGAACTCACGTTGCTAAAGCTGCACTTGCCTGGATCAACGTTGAAGTTACCAAAACTTAGTTCTGAAGCAAAGATCGGCGAGTTTCTAACATCAATCATCAGTTGGCACATTACTGTCGTAAGGTAGAGTTTTGTAATTTCTGTTTGTCGCTAAACTATTCCTAAAGGTGGGTTCTTAAGCCGTGCAAATAGCTTCAACCCATAGTAATAGAGGTGCAGCAAAATTCAATATGAACGGCAGTTGTCATAACAATTAGTCGTGACGGCTTCCCTTTCACTCTGCTGGTTCTAGTTCAATTCATGCTTAATTGGTGCGACTACAACCAGACTTCTCGCTTTGTAAGCGTGTCAATCCCATTGGGAATTTAATGTGAATCTAATGTGAATCTAAATTGGTGCTTCATGTTTATAGCCACACACCAAGATGAAATTCAAGTTTTAGGGCAACAGTTGCAAACGAAACTGGAGGCGATCGCAGAGACCCCCCTTCAGGTTCGCTGTCTGCTCAAGCAAAATAGGCTGATGATTTTCGTAGAACATGCATTACAACCTTACCTCAACCTACAAATTATGGTTGAGGCAGCTTCAGATATCATTCAGACCCCACTAGAGCCAATGCAAACCCTGGTACAGGAGTTTCAAACCCTACCAATTCGGTTTTTTTTGCGAATGCAGGGGCAACTCAAGCCTTATGCTGCCCATACCTGGCTGTTGCAAGCCGGGACCTTTTCAACTGTTGTATTAGCAGCAGATAGGTTGGCAGTAGCAGGTGAGCCAACTGTGGCGATCGCCGAGTCCACTGACTTGAGCCTTGAATCTATTCCTGAGTCTACTGAAGCAGCAGTTACCCGATCAGTAGAAGCGGTTGCTCATGCAGCAATGCCCAATTCAGAGGCAGGCAATCAACTTGTTTGTGTTTCTCCAGAAATCCTCAACCCAGATGCATCCAACTCATTGAAGCACCCCGCTCATGTTCTTCAGGAGGATGCATGTGTTCTTCAGGAGGATGCATGTGAGGATGTATGTGAAGATGCCAGTGATCAGACCTGGCAGATCTTTGGCAACCGATTGCCAATCGTTCAACTTGTGGGGCTAGTCTCTATCTTTTCCGCTTTGGCAGGCTGTGTGTTTGTCTTAACTCGTCCTTGTATGGTCGGCGGTTGTGCTCCTTTAGAAGCGGCGCAACACCTGACTCAGCAGTCTATGCAAACTTTGGATGAAACCACATCCTTTCAGCAAGTATCCCTGGCTTATCACCAGTTAATCGAAGCAAACTATCACCTCGGCTCAATTTCGCGCTGGTCGAGCTACTATCCTGCGGCTCAAACCTTGTTGCACGCCATTGAAACCGATGTAGCAGTGTTGGAACAGGTTGTTGAGGGTTTGGAAAAAGCTTACCAAGCAGCGCTTAAAAGCCAGGATTCTCCTCACCCGATCGCTCGTTGGCGAGAAGTGCAAGCTCTCTGGCGAGAGGCGATCGCGGCATTGGAAAACGTGCCATCTGACAGTGCTATTTACCCTTTAACCCAGCGAAAACTAGCTGAATACAAAAACAATTTGACAGAGATTAATCAACGATTAACCGGAGAGCAGCAAGCCACCGTTAAGGTCGCCGCTGCTCGATCGGCAGCCCAGTTAGCAGAGACGCGAGAGAATTTGGCCCAGTCTGCCGCCGATTGGCAAAAAGTACAGGCTTCCTGGCAAGGGGTAGTGGATGCGATGACACAGGTGCAGCGCTCAACCATGGCCTATGCAGAGGCACAGCAATTGCTGGCTATCTATCAGCCCAAATTGGATGCAGCCCGCGATCGCCACACACAAGAAAAAATTTCAATCAATGCCTATAGCCAGGCGGTGAAGTTGGCAGAGCAAGCCCAGTCCGCCGAGCAAGCAGAGCAGTGGTCACAGGCCGTAAACGACTGGCAAAGGGCTTTGTCTCTGGCTCAACAAGTTCCCGAAAACACTCTCTATCATCGCCAGATGCAACCTTTGCTCACTGCTTACCAGGCCTCTTTAAGCACTGCCCAAGAAAATCTGCGAGTTGCAATGGCCATTCAGCAGGCTGAACCCGAATTAATCCAGACTTGCAGTGGTACTCCCCAAATTTGCACCTATCTGCTCAACAGCAATACGATTCAGGTGCAAATTGCCGCTGAATCTGCTGCATCCGTTGAACAAGCCATGCTCTACCAAACTGACTATGCAACTGATGTAGAATCGGCAGTGCGAATCAATTCTCTGTTGAGAGCGATCGCCTTTATTGGTGACCGTTCCCAAGTACCGATCGAACTGTTAGATGGCAATGGTGTGCGATTTGGCGTGTATGATCCTGAGGCTTCTGGATATATTCGACGGTAGAGATTTGGGGTGTAGATTTCCAGGATTCAGCAAGACATCATCAGAATGTCCTTAACGAACAGCTTCTAAAATGCGAGAAAAATAAAAGCGAGTTTTAATCATCTCTTGCCGCTGAATTTGCCATCCTTGTTGGTTCAGGGCCGCAACGACATCCTGTTCCCGATGGAGATACGCACGAGTTGCCTTACTGGGGCCAGGGAAAAAGTCGCCGATTTTCTTTAGTAAACTATAGGCTAAAGTTTTAGGCGCAAAGCTGAGGATGATCCGTTGCTCTGCCAGCGACCCCAAATGGGCAATCATTTCCGCTGCTTTATTCTGGGGATAGTGAATTAGCACATCCAAACAAATGACAGAATGATACCGTCCACTGAGTGTTTCTAGATCCTGAACTGCAAAGATTGGATTCTCAGTTTGTCCCAAAGCGATGGCTCTCTCTCTCGCCTCAGCTACCATTTTCTCTGAAATATCACTGGCATAAACCTGCGCTCCTGCTTGGGCCAGGGGTAGGCTAAGGCTACCAACACCGCAACCTGCATCACAGATGGAAAGTTCAGCCAGGTTACTGTCGGCTTGCAGCCAGTCCAAAACGGTATCAACCGTCTTCTGATGTCCAACTCGAATATCTAGCTGAACTTTGTTGACTTCACCGTCGCCATAGATACGCCGCCAGCGATCGAAACCAGTGGCGTTAAAGTACTCCTTAACAATGGTTTTATCGTCAACAAGGGTTTTATTGTCCGCAGCAGTCATGAGATAAATAAGATGATGGCTATAGGGCAGTTTTGCCTTACTACTCTACCAAAAGCTGCGCTTCCTATAAAAAGTTTAAGGACGACGGGGACGACAGCCGTAGCAGAGGCGATCGCCATCAATCAACCTTCAGGAAGGTGATGGGGGTCGATTCCCTGCGATCGCAGATAAGCTTCTAGTCGTTCTCTGGCTTGGCGTTCTTGCTCGGCTCGTTGATGCTCCTGGTCTGCGCGTTGGCGTTCTTGCTCGGCTCGTTGATGCTCCTGGTCTGCGCGTTGGCGTTCTTGCTCGGCTCGTTGCCGCTCCAAAGCCTGCCCTTCTGCACCTGTAGGAATCACCTGACCATCGCGATCGCACCAGCGCAGCCATAACCTGGGAATGTCTTCTTCAAACGGGCCTGCCCATAGAGTGAGTCCTAATCCAACCGCCTCCAACCAGACACAATCTCCCACACTGACCACACCTGAGGGCGTTAATTCGGTATACCCCGTAGCAGAAATAGACCACACGCGCAGTAATGCCCCATTCATTTCAGCTTGACCTTGAATCTGCCGTAGGGGATCAAACACAACGTAATAAGGCACACCGATTTGAGCGTAGACCTCCTTTTTACTGGCGATTTTCCCCTTCTGCTGTGATTTTTGGCTCAGAATTAACTCATCGCCTTCCTGGTTAGACACAATTTCAACACAAACATCAGGGACTTTGCCAAATTCCCAGACAAAGTAGGAACCATAACGACGTTCAGAGAAATCTTCAGCCCGCTGCACCCCTAAGCTCAATAGCATATCGGGAACAACAGGATCGCCCTTCAGTTTGTAAAATAATCCAACATTCGCCGCTGCCAAAAAAGGAGAAGGAAGTGCCCTGGAACTACAAATTGGCTCTACTAGCAACCGCTGCTGCAATTCTGATTGAAAATTATCCACTGGGGTGTCGTCCTCAATGACGAGATGACTGATGTCAAGCTCAGTGACGATTTCCTCGATATCGAACTCGGAAGGATTTTCAGCAAGTCGAACCATAGCGAGATACTCTGATGATCTTAATTTCCAGTGTACCCTGCGTTGATTGCTGATTTGCCCAATGACCATGCTGGCATGACCAGAGAGGGGGAAGTTCAGCAGGCAACTCTAAGGTTGAGATTGTACGGTTGATAGGCGATGCCCAAACTCCTAGCGTAATGATTCTACTGTAGTGGGTATATTCGTTTCGGCTTGTGCTCTCTGCAAGGCATCTAACAACTGCTTAAGTCTGACACGTTTATCGCTCTCCCATCAACAACCAACCTGAACAACATCAATCTCCAACTCTCCACAGTCCACCCATCCGTTACATCCGCTTCCCATCCGTTGCCAAAATGCGATCGCCCCGCGAAAGAGCGATTGTTACTGAACCAGACGCTTGTAGAATAGAGGCGCTAGGGTCTCATCATTAGACAATTACAAAGTTGCTTGCAGCGATGATGCTCTGTGTGTTGTCGAGAGAGGCAACGCAGTTTAGCTTGTTTACCTTTAGCAAACACAGGTGAAACAGGAGTAATCTGCGCTAAAATGATGACGATTATAACTTTGACACATTATGAATGTTGAGCAGGCTGTATTGGAGAATTTACGACTGTTGCCTACTGCAAAGCAACGAGATGTTTTGTTGTTCGTACAATCCCTGCTACCCTCAGAGCAAGCGACCTTTCAAGCTTTGCGTTTGCGCTTGATTGAAGAGGTTTTACCTCTTCTGGGAAAAATCCAGCGGTTTCACGACGGGCTTCCTTCGGCAGTTTATGCCAATCGGCTACTGAGAACAATGCATCAGATATTAGAATTGTTTCCAGATGAACCCCTAACTCAATTTATTCAATTTCTCTTCAAAATTTTATCTACTGACAACCATTGGAGCCAATACCCCACTTCTTATTATCGGCAAGTTTACATACTACTTAATGATTTAGTGACACGTTTTCAACTTGAGGATGAAGCTATTCAACTCTCAATTCAAGCTCTTGATGCACTAAGTACGGATATGCTTCAATCTGCAAATACGATTGCTGTTGAATTGGATGAAGTAGATGATTGGTGATGGCATAGCTGGACATTTTCTAGATTCCTCTATTGTACGCCCAATGTTATTGGGAACCCAATATTATCGGGAATACCTTAAGACCCAGTTGAGCTATGGGCTTTTCTACATCTCTCCTATCATTCAGATGGAAATGAACCGTAGCTATCTTCGCAATGTCATTGAGTTCTATTTCACGTTATGCCTACCCACTATTGAAACCTTTAGTGACGCTTTAACATTCTGGAGTAATCGATATCAGAGCAGCAAACATAAAGCTGTGCAACAATTGGTTTCACAGGTGTTCAGGCAGCAATTCACTGACTTGTCAATTCAAAATAAAGATGAGGCTTTAATTATTCTGGAGTTAATGATTTTGGAATTTGATGATGTGTTAAAAACTCAGTTTGTCAACTTGAAAGAAGATTCGACAGAATGTGCGCGTGGAAAAATCTCGCTGTCTGAAGATGCCAGTGACTTCATGGAAATGCTTGAGCGGTTCGTTGGCGATTTTGATGATGTAGATACTTGTCGCAGTCAGTGCCGAGTTGATCAATTTTTGCTGAAGGATTATCGTTCTGTTATCGAATTGTATCTATTCAATGCAAATCAACTACCTAAAAATTCTTACACTCGTGGATTTTTGAAAATTGCTGAATCGTTAGGTGATATCCTTAGCAGCGGTTCCGATGCTTGCTCATGTAAAAGTTGTGAGCGCATTGGTGATGTGCTCATTGCGTTAGATGCTCCACGAAATCTCAGGTTGGAGCATACAGATTACGCATTTGACTACCTCTGTCCTCCCATCCAACAACCTAATTATCGGCATCCTTCAGAAATGCAAATACTTGGCGGAGGATAAACGCGATCGCCGCTCCACAAAACAAAAAGTTGAAGATATGTTTGTTATTTCAAAGGAGAAGTAGGATGAGCACCAGTACGATTTTAGAAATGCCAGTTAGACCTAAACCAGGTGAAATCATGCTTTACCTGGAACTGCATCGAATTGAAAATATGACTCCGCTTGCAGCTTTGAAGCTGGCAGAAAGTCCTGGATTCAAACCAGAACTGCGTTACAGAACTTGGGAAAAAGATGGAGTGCAACAAACTGGAATTTATGCTCTTCTACGCTACGAGACACGAGAATTTAACTCAGCTTTGGATGCCGATTACCTGGAATCTGAGCTTGAAGCTCTCGCAACCCAGACTACACCCGATATTTCAATTCACTTTGCTTATTGCTTAAAAGGTGGAAGAAAAGTTGCCTGATGCGATCGCCTTCCCATCATCAACCAACCCGAACAAACATTCATCTTTAACTCCCACAGTCCACTCATCCGCTACATCCGCTCCCCAGCCGTTACCAGAGGAATGCGATCGCCCCAAAAGAATAGAGCGAGCTTAGTCTTTTAGAATTACAATGGCATCTGTAGCTCTCTCTCAGGAAACTTGGAATGACACATTCTGCTGTAAAAGACTATGTTATTGCAATTAAAGCTGCTTTAGAGCAGGGAGATACTAGTGTCGCTCACCACTTAGCATTTGAAGCGATTGAAAATTATCCTGAAGATGAAACGATTCAAACCTATGCTCAACTTCTGGCTCCACCTCAAGTTACATCTGTACAGCGATCGCCCCATCCTGATTTGATCCTCAATCAGACCTGGATTAATCAACATCGGTTGGAATACAAAGGACAATGGGTGGCATTGCGGACGGGTCAATTGTTAGCTCATGCTGACTCATCAACTGAGTTTAATCAACAATTGAATCAGATCGACGATTTAGAGAATGTGCTTTTGACGGTGATTCACTAATGGTTTTATATCTTTCCAATGGTGAAATCTTTGCAACAGGAGCAACCCCCTTTACCTATCGTCCAGCTACCAAACGAGAAACAACGAATCGAATTTTTCTCACAGTCCGGGTAGAAACCATTCGCATTGAGGCAGTAGTGGATACGGGTGCACCCTTTGTCATCCTGGCTCCTGCTGTTGCCCAGTTTATATCCTTCCACCCATCGCAAGCACTCAGTCAAGAAAAACTCTTGATTCGAGGAATGGTATTAGAGGGAAATCTTACCCGAATGAATTTTAATTTACCTGCGTTAGTTGGTGCAGATTTAGATGTCAACGCTACCGTATTTGTGCCCAACTCTGAGGAACAATGGGGTGATTTACCTTCTTTCATCGGTTTGTCTGGTTTCCTGGAGCGAATTCGATTTGCGATTGATCCCAACACGGATACATTCTATTTTGGTGCTTTATAAACTTCCTCTCTGTTTAAGGCGCGATCGCCCTCCCATCATCAACCAACCCAAACAAACATTCATCTTTAACTCCCACAGTCCACCCATCCGCTCCATCTGCCCCCCATCCGTTGCCAAAATGCGATCGCCCCAGGAGAAGCGATCGCGGCTGAACCAAACATTTTTTACAATACTGCTTCAAATCACTGATCATCGTAGTGATAGCGACCTTGCAAAAATTCAATTTTTTCATCTGTAATGAAATAAACAATTCGATCTTTATCTGTTAATCGACGTGACCAAACAGGGTTCTTTCTTCGACAAGCCCAAACTCTTGGCGTAATGATTCTACTGTGGTGGGTGTATTCGTTTCGGCTTGCGCTCTCTGCAAGGCATCTAACAACCGAGTTGCATTCCTATGGGATTGGAACAGGTAAACCGTTTCTAATAAGCTCGATAACTCAGCCGTTGAAATCAGTGACACACTTTCAGACCCTTCTCGAATAATTTCAATCGGTTCTCCAGTAGCGATCGCCTCATCACAAATCTGACTGAGATTTTGGCAGACCTCAACATACAAGACTTGTTTTGATTGAGCAGGTGGGACGGAATGAGTCATGGATAAACCCTCGTTCAGGTTTTGTTCTAAGTTTATGCTACGCCAAATCAGCAAAAAAGGAAAAGCGATCGCACCACTATTTTCCTCCCTTATCTTTAGAACGCGATCGCCTTCCCATCATCTATCAATTTGAAAACCATCAATCTCTCATTCCCCACACTCCACCCATCCCCTACATCCGTTCCCCATCCGTCGCCAACAACGCTACGTCCAATTTTCGATCGCTAAACCTGCAATTTGTTCAAAGTCACTACTATTTCGAGTCAACAAAATTGCTTGATGAATTAATGCGATCGCTGCAATTTTCAAATCCATTGAACCCACCCGTGGATATAGCTTCCTCAATCGTTGATACTCGTGCGCTGCTCGTTCATCAAAATCAAATATTGGAATGGTACAGTAGTTGGTCAATTGTTGTTTCAGTTGTTGATATGCTTCAATTTGTTGTTCAACCGTTTGAGCCTTTGCAATGTAACTCAACCATCCTCGCGTTTGTTCCTCATAACTAATGATGCTGACAACAACAAGAATGGGTTCGATACTGGCTAACCTCTGAATGAGACGTACTGCCGCTGCGCCTCCACGATCTAAAACACTGAGATGATCTGTATCCAGAATATACATCTGTTCACTCAGTTACGCTTCATCATGGGAATGTAAAGATGCCCGGTATTCATACCCCAGACGCATTGCTTCATCATAAGCTGGATTGTTTGCAAAGGTTCCAGCAAGTTTTTTCCACCAGGGATCAGAGAGCGACTGATGCTCTATTTTATGTTTAAGACGCTCAACTTCAGCCTCTAAAATGGCAACTCGTTCTTCTAGCTGATATGACATAGGTGAACATCCTCCCCTAAATTAACCTGATCTCATCATAGAAGACTAACTGGGATTTAGCCCATTCTTGGTAACACATACTTTACTTTTGAGAATGCGATCGCCGCTTCATAAAACAAAAAAATGATCGTCCTTCCTGAAAAGAGCGATCGCTTATCGCAAAGTTGAAGAACTACTAAGGCACAGTTGCTCCTGATCGCGTTCTGCCCGTAGTTGTGCTATCAATTCATTAAAATCGATATGACTGAGTGGACTCGTTTCAATCACTAAGATGCCATTCTTATCCTGTAGTTGCGGGTGCTGACCCGGACTGGTTTGAGTTGAGTAAACAGCTTGCTGTTGTAGCGTGTCGATTTTTTCAATTAGAGTTTGAATGATAAACTGCTCTGCTGAGATCCCTTCAAGTGCAGCTACTGTTTCGATCGCTTGCTGGAGATCCGGAGAAAAGTTCATAGGAATAAACGGAAACAACAACTTCTAGTTTAGCGCTTGCACCTCCAACTTGAAAGGAATGAGCAATCAGATCATGATTGCCCTTACCCTCATCAAAGAAAAGCGATCGCTCTTTTGAGGAAGAGCGATCGCTGCTGAACCAGACACTTGTTTTACATATGAACTTTAGACAGGCTAACGTAAGGGGGAAAAACACATCCTACAGATGCAAGCGATATCGCTCATTCACATTCGTGGCTAGAGTTCACTCAAAATAACCGTACAAGGTTCCATCACTTGTTTCACCAAGATAAGTGAAATAACGTGACACCACACCTCTGCCCGAACAATTACGCGCACGGCTACCTCGCAGGGTAAATTGCTGAGCGTTTTGTATTTCTTGGGCGCAAAAACTTTCATAATTGAAGCCTGGATCGTGGGCAAATATATCACCGTCATCTAAGAAGAAGAAACCATGCATATATATTCCACCACCACCGCCATTGTAAGAAATAGATGCAGTAGTACAATCCTGCGGATCTATGTTCCAGTATCCTGTAGTGAAATCATTGTTAACTCGGTCGGCAGCTTCAGAGTACGCCAAAACTACAGAAACAGGGTCATATGAGTTGTTGCATAGTTCCACTGAGACTCTACCACCTGCAACACTAGGAGAAGCAGAAAAGGAAATAATTGAAATCCCAGTTAACAAAGCAAAGACAGGCGAAAAATGCTTGATGTTCATAATAATCTAGCTCTAGAATCAACGAATGATGAATGAGGAAGTAGGAGGTGCGTCAGCTTACTCCAGCAGAGCAGGGGTAGATGAAAGTAAGTGACACATAGAGACGATGCATAAGACCAAGTCACACCGAGGCTATTCAAGCCTTATTGGTAAGATTTTACCGGAGGTAAGCAACCTATGATTGCTTGGGGTATGCAACTCTGAATAGAAGTACAAATTATCTGATGAAAGAGGCTTAAGAATTGTAGATGAGTTGGTCTACAAGAGACCAGGCAAAATGGGAAAGTTGCTTCTCCAGAATTCAAAAGCCTCGTTGAAACTTGCATAGTTCTACTGTAGGGGTTGGGTTTGAGTTTGAATAGTCAGAAAGGTCAGGAAAAGGTCAGATTTTGCATCAGGATTGGGTGAAGCTAGATCTAGGAAAGATGAAGGGCGATCGCACCCATTACTTCAAAATCATGCAACGTGGAGGTTTGGGGGAATGCGCTGCCAAGATCCTGCTTGGCAGCGAGAGAAGTAGAGTAACGTGGAAACCATACAAAGCAACGGCATAACCCCCGATGACAAGATAGCGAACTTGATGCTTGATTATCGTGTAATGATTGTATAAAATCTCTGAAATCTGGGTTCAGCACTATATTTCCAATAATGAAATTCTTGACGGATTTCCTCTAAAGCTGCAAGACCAGCGTGATAGGGTAGAGTGCGCCAGTCAGCTCTATCTTACTTGAAGTAATGGCTAAATAGGGCTTACGCACTTCGTGTAAAAAACCGGGATAGTTAGGGGATTTGTGGGGCGCTTCGCGCCCCACAAATCCCCTAACTGCGTAAGTTCTATAAAAGTCAGATGAAGAAACGGTGAGGTCAGACAAAGGTTGGATTAGGGTGTGACAAAATAAAGTCAAATGTGTGATGCCAAATATTGATGTTTGAGGTAAGCAATTTTTTGTTGCCTTAGAGTGATGGGCGACAATGAGGATTGATCAGGGAGCGAGGGGTTGATGGAAGATGGTTTCTGTTTTTTTTAGGAGACGATCGCTCATTCATTTACAAAAGTTTTAAGGATCATTGTAATTTTCCTCAGGGAACCATCAATCTGTGGAGATGTTTCATTGTGAGCTAATCAAATTAATACGATTTTTCCCCGGATGAAGGTGCAGTTGAACTGTAGAATCTAGTCTAACTCCATTTTATCTGTATGCAATATAGAGTTTGGTGCATATACACAAAGTGACATCCCATATCTAGAATGCCATATCGGTAAAGCCCCTTTACCATTAATTGTATTGTTACTTGCTTGGTTTCCAAACATATAGAACTCAGTGACCAGCATCGGAGTAAATTAGCAATGAATGCAGAAGAAGCTTTAGAGTTCGTGCGACGAATCCTACCTCAGCAAGATTTGACGAGGGTGCAGGAGCTAGTGTTCCGGCAAGCCTGGGAGAATCAATCCTACGAGAAAATCGCCCATGATTCTGGTTACAATCCAGGATATGTGAAAGATGCGGGTTCTAAACTCTGGCAGATTCTTTCAACAGCGTTGGGGAAGCGGGTCACGAAACAGAATTTTCGCCATCTGGTGCAACAGGTCGCCCAACCTCCTCAACCCTCCAAACCTCCATCTCGTCAAGTTGCCCTTGCCCCCGGACATCCTCGCTGTTCTTGGGGAGAAGCGATCGATGTCACTCATTTCTGTGGACGTAAGACAGAATTGGAGAGGTTGCAGCGTTGGGTGAGCGATGAACAGTGCCGTGCGATCGCCATCATCGGCATGGGTGGTATGGGTAAAACGGTATTGTCGGTGAAGTTAGCAGAACAGGTGCAACCACAATTTGACCATGTGATTTGGCGCAGTTTGCGGCAGGCTCCGCCGTTGTCTGCTCTATTAGAGGAGATACTCCAAATACTGTTTCATCCGAATGTGGTTGATTTGCCAGAGACATCTACGGCTCAAATCACCTTGTTATTGACAGCGTTGCGGCAGTCTCGCTGTCTGCTGGTGCTGGATAACTGGGAGGCTGTGTTTCAAAGTGGGAAGGCGATCGGCACCTATCGAGCAGGCTATGGGGATTATGGGGAACTGATTCAACGGCTGGGTGAGGAACGGCATCAAAGTTGCTTGATCATCACGAGTCGAGAAAAGCCTGGAGAGATTTCAGTACGCGAAGGAGAGCAATTACCCGTGCGATCGCTCTCATTACTGGGATTATCTCTGGCTGATAGTCAAGCCTTTTTAGCAACGCAAGCGCTTGAGTCCTCAGCAGTAGAAACCATTGATTTAGTTCGCTTGTATGGTGGCAATCCGCTGGCGTTAAAAATTGTCAGTTCAATGATTCAATCCCTATTTGGTGGCAGTCTGAACGCTTTTTTGGGTCAGGAAACGATCGCCTTTGGGGATATCTGGGACGTGTTGGAAGAACAGTTCAATCGCTTGTCTCCTTTAGAGCAACGGGTGATGTATAGTTTGGCGATTGCCCGCGAGTGGCTTACGTTTAAGCAACTTCAAGTAGATCTCATTCCGCTGGTAACGCAACAGGAATTATTGCAGAGCCTCAATTCACTTCAAGGGCGATCGCTGATTGAAACAAGTGCATTGGGATTTACCCAACAACCTGTAGTCATGGAATACATGACAGAACGTTTGGTAAAACAGGTCTATACCCATTTAATTCGGCAAGACTTTAGCCTGCTGCATACCCACGCCCTGCTCAACGCCCAAGCCAAAGACGGGATTAGGGAAGCGCAAATTCGCCTGATTATCCAACCGATTTGCGATCGTCTGTTGCAGTCTTTCGGTAGCTGCGTTGCCGCAGCGGACTATTTAGAAGAGGGCTGGAGTTGGTTGCAGATGACACAGGAATATCGTGAAGGATACGCTGCTGGTAATTTGATTAACCTGGCTGTTCCCTTATTGGGGGATTTAAGCGAACGAGATTTCTCGCGGTTAGGCATTCGGCACGCCTATTTACCTCACATTCTCCTGCACTGCACCAACTTTACCCAATCCCAAATCCAACAATCTGTTTTTGCCGAAACCTTTGGTGGGGTGACCTGTGCGGTCTTCAGTCCTAATGGAACCTGTTTAGCAACAGGGGATACAGGCGGTCATATTCTGCTATGGCAGGTGAAAACGGGGCAGTTGGTACAACGATGGAAAGGACATGGGCATTGGGTCTGGGCGATCGCCTTCTCTCCGAATGGCAAACACTTAGCTAGTGTTGCGGATGATTCACGGGTTAAGTTATGGGATATACAAACGGGTGAATGTTTAGCAGATTTGACCAAACACGTCCATAGCATCAATACATTGGCGTTTAGTCCAGATGGTTACCAATTAGCCACCAGCGGTCAAGATGGCACAATTTGTCTCTGGGATTTAAGCCATTTTCCCTACACATTGCAGCGGCATTGGCAAGCTCACGAAGAGCGGGTTTGGTCGATCGCCATCAGTCCCGATGGGCAGATGTTAGCCAGTGCAAGTGAGGATCGATCGATTCGCTGTTGGGAAAGAGCAACTGGACAAATCCTGACGACCCTGTATGAACATACCCATTGGGTGAGAGCGATCGCTTTTAGTCCAGAGGGTCAATTTTTGGCCAGTGGTAGTTACGATCAAACTATCAAGCTGTGGGATCTTAGATCACAACAGTGTGTACAGACCTTCACAGGACATACCAACGCAGTCACAGCAGTTCATTTCAATGAAACACAACAGCTAGCTAGCAGTAGTTTTGATCAGACGGTGAGACTGTGGGATAGCCAGACGGGAACATGTCTACGAACATTTCAGGGACATAGCAATCGCTTGTGGACGGTGGCATTTCACCCTGATGGTAACCAGTTGGTCAGTGGCGGTGATGATCACGCCACGAAACTGTGGGACAGTGAAACCGGGCAGTGCCTGAAAACGATTAAAGGTCATGCCAATGCAGCGCTATCGGTTGCGGTTCATCCGCAACAGGAAATCTTAGCCAGCGGGCATCAAGATCAAACGGTGCGGTTGTGGAACACAGCAACCGGGCAATGTCTCTCCACTTTACGAGGACACACCAATCGAGTCTGGTCAGTCGCGTTTGCTCCTCAAGCCATCACCTTTCAACCAATGCACAGTTCAACCCCGTTGAGAGCCGAACCCATTCTGGCCAGTGGCAGCGCCGATCGCACCATTAAACTTTGGAGCACACACAATTCCCAATGTTTAGCCACCCTCAGCGGCCATACAAGTTGGGTCTGGTCGGTGGTCTTTAGTCCCGATGCTCACCTGCTGGCCAGTGCCAGTTATGATCACACTGTCAAACTCTGGCAGATGAGTCACGGTGAATGCATTCGCACTTTGTATGGACATACTCACCCTGTTGTCACTGTTGCCTTCAGTCCCGATGGGCAGTTTTTAGCCAGTGGTGGGTTTGACCAGACGATTCGGATCTGGCACGTTGCCACAGGGGAAGCGATCGCCATCTGGCACGGACATACGAGTAGCATCTGGTCGCTGGCATTCAGCCCTGATGGGGAGTTCCTGGCCAGTTCCAGTTTTGACCAAACCATCAGAATTTGGGATTGGACGATTGGTAAGTGCTTACGCACGTTAGAAGGTCACACTTCAGCCGTTTCTGGACTGCGTTATATGACAGACGACAGATTAGTGAGTAGCAGCTTCGATCGCACCCTGCGAATCTGGCAAACGCAAACAGGCGAATCTCTCCAATGCCTTACCGGACATACTGATATAGTGTGTACGTTGGCAACGCATTCTCAACCCATGCCCAAAATTTGGAGTGCCAGCTTTGATGAAACCCTGAGAGCGTGGGATTTGACGACGGGAGAAGTGTATACCCTCAGACCCTTGCGCCCCTGTGAAGGCACAATTTTAACAAGAGTCACAGGACTAACCGAAGCGCAACGGGCGACATTGCTGGCTTTGGGGGCGATCGAGGAGAGCTAATGTGAGCTTGAGCTTCAGGAGATTGTTAGTCATCCGTTTGAGGATTTTCGCCATGTCCAACGGTGGTGAGCAACGGTGCGAAACCAGTACTCATGAACCAGCCACATGGAGTCGATTGCAACCGTGTTGGGTGGATTTCTCGCCCGCAACGGAGACCGTGAACCCAGACTGCGAAGAGAGGCGATCGCCTCTCTCCCCAGGAAAACAAGGATTTGAAAATTAGTTAGTTAAGGTGCCCACCCCAATAGGACAAGCCACATTCGTACCACCCAATCCACAATAGCCATTGGGATTTTTGGCCAGATATTGCTGATGATAGGCTTCTGCGTAGTAAAACTCAGGCGCTTCCAGAATTTCAGTCGTAATTTTACCGTAGCCAGAACTGCTTAAAGCGGTTTGGTAGGCATCACGAGACTGTTCAGCCAGTTTTCGCTGCTCATCTGAATAAACGTAAATTCCAGAACGATACTGTGTACCCGCATCATTGCCCTGCCGCATGCCTTGAGTGGGGTTGTGGTTTTCCCAGAAGGTTTTGAGCAATTTTTCGTAAGAGATAACTTTGGGGTCAAAAACAACAAGGACTACTTCATTGTGTCCGGTCATGCCCGTACACACTTCCTCGTAGGTAGGGTTGGGTGTCAGCCCCGCTGCATATCCAACCGCAGTCGTGTAAACCCCGTCTAGTTGCCAAAACTTGCGCTCGGCTCCCCAAAAACAGCCCATCCCAAATAAGGCCATTGCCATCCCAGCGGGAAACGGTGGTCTGAGGGCATGTCCATTGACAAAGTGCTGAGCGGGAACAGATATGGGTTCAGTCCGTCCCGGTAGAGCCTCTTGAGGACTGGGCATTGCCGTTTTCTTACCAAATCCAAAGATTGCCATACTCTCTTGCCTTCCTTAATACATTACTTCACTTTTCTTCATGCTATCGCAGCATCAGGTGTCCAAATGAATCTGAAGTAAGGAATTTAGGACTTACAGGGAAAAAGGCTTACCAGCCCCAAGTGCCGAGGTTGCCTTTAAAGGGACCGACGATATTTTTAGTGATCCAGCCGCCATAGAAGTCTCCGGCTTGGGCTTGCACCTGTTCATCATCCACATAACAGGCATCCATGCGACTGGGGTAAAAGGCAACGTAATCCTTAATGTCAGTAAAGGCAGCGGTGGGATTGGGATAGAACCAGGCGGCATGGTCTGCCAGGCGATCGCCCACCTGCACCGTGTAATATCCTGCCTGCCCTTTCCACTCACAGTAGGTCGATCGCGGTGTCTTAATCAAATAGTCTTGCTGGATATCATCCGGGGGGATGTAATAAACCGGGGGATGGCTCGTTTCCAGGACGCGCTTAGCTCGTTGAGTGTCGGCAATTGTGACTCCATTAAAAATCACCTGAATGCGTTGCGTTGAGTCTTCTAAGCGGGGAGGCCGAGGATAGTCCCAGACAGATTCTTGTCCGGGTTGGGGAGGAATGCGTTGGGGTCTCATAACTAGCTACTGTTTAACACTGAAGGTATGTCTCTTCTTTATGCAAACCCGCCTGCATGTGGGTCTATGTGCTTTTAAGTGTACCTTAAACGCGGGTTCAATAATCGCCGTTCACGGGCTGTGACCCGCCACACCGCAATCCGCACAGGCATAAGTGCTACATCCATTTAGGAGAGACCGTTTTGAGTGATGTAGCAAGGTCTGTGTGCTACTATATGCTTTTGCAAGATTTTCATCCAGGACAGAGTGATAGAGAAACCAATTCGCGTCGCTCCAGGTTAGAGCGCAGTATTTCAGATTTTGACTGCGAATCCTTTGTTTCTTGCAATTCTGAAGAAGAGTTGGTATTTAGAACAACACTTTTTGGGGTTGGTGAATTGACTCTGATCACCATCCAACGTCCCGTTACTGGATCACGATAGGCAATGAAAGGATTAGCTTTTAAGGGCTTGCTACAGGGCTGAGGCATGATGGCAGTCTCCGTTGGAGATGGGTGTCGAGGGTGAAATAAGAAAATATTTTTAGATCAATAGGGAAATGCTTGAAAGGCAACAAATTTTAACCGCAGTGGCAGGCAACCCTTACACTTTTTGAATGCTATGATAGATATCAGACATCCTTAGAGATTTAGAATATTAGTTTTTCGGACAAATATCCTCGCTCGTATCGCTGAATCAGTTAGCAGATCTGGCCTAGCCCGTTTGGTCTAGTCTTGTGGAGGTAATTTCGGCTTGACCCTGTAGACATTGCTGAATTACACCATGATGGTCGATGCAAGAATGGTATGATTCCAAAAGTAACCTGTAAGATTTGACATTAACTGGTTACAGGAGAGTTTGAGGAAAGAGTGGACACAACTGGGACTGTGCGTTTACAGCAAAGCGTCAGGCGCTCAATCCCTGAATTTAGCAACTTTTTGGATGTGACACTACCTAACTGCAACAAAACGTTTTTCCTCACCAAGATTTAATCGTGTACTCATCCTTCTTTGACTCGTTCAGATGTCAACTGTAACTGCTTTGAAATAGAGTATGCGCTCAAATTTGAGGAAGTCGTATAAGGTGTTACGATATTTTTCAATCAATCTGGTTCTTACATCGCCTTGATGCGATCGCCTCATGACATGGGTTTCCACACGCCTCACACTCTCTCAGAACACCCAGGGCTGGTTTTTGGATATACCTATGTCGATCCTTTACTAGACCGTGCTTCAGCGCAGACAGATGTTGACCCTGCTGCTCGTCTCTTAGGCGGCCATGTACTAGACCACCTCTATCAGGATGTAGGCGATCGCCAGCAACTCCTACAACTTCTGCAAGACTGCACGACACAGCTACCCGTCCAACTGATTATCCGGCGATGGCTAGAGTTGGGAGATTCGGTGTTAGAAATTAGCGATCGTCTGGCAACGTTGGAACACCTTCAAGTTCGTTTAATCGTTCTAGAAAGTGCCCAGAAAGACACGGATAGCCAACCTGCAATACAGACTCCTGAACTGCTAAGCTTTTTCCAATCATTACAAGAGAGCCAGCAGAGTCGCCGAATTCGTAGAGGTCATGCGCTTAACCGCATTAAGACCTTACCACCACCCGGAAAAGCACCTTACGGTTATCGCCGAGGTAAGGATCGATATCTGGTCGATCGCACAACTGCCCCTGTGGTAAAAGACTTTGTAGACCATTTTCTGCTCTATGGCACGCTACGCGGCAGCGTGCGCTATTTACAAAAAAAGTACAACAAGCGAATTTCTGTCTCCACAGGAAAACGCTGGCTCAGTAGTCCCGTTTATCGGGGTGATTTGATGTATCACACCGGGGAAGTGATTGCCGACACCCACGTTGCCATTATTTCCCGTCAAGAAGCCGCTCAAGTCGATCGCCTGTTACGTCGCAATCGTCAATTGCCGCCTCGTACCGCCACGGCTCCCCGTTCCCTGGCAGGGTTGGTCAGATGTAGTATTTGCCACTCTCCTATGACCGTTAGCCGGGTGACTGCTGCCCGTAAAACCCGTGATTATCTCTATTTACGTCCTCAGACCTGTCCTAACCAGCCTAAATGTCGGGCGATCGCCTATGACCAGATACTAGAGCAAGTGATTCAGCGCATCTGCGAAGATCTGCCCCAAGCTGTTGCAGCCTTACACTCCCCAGATGTAGAACAAATCAAGCAGGGAATCAGGGCACAGATCACAGCCAAGCAGTCCATTCTAGATCAACTCCCTGGGTTGGTCAGCACAGGCATCTTAGACCAAGCAACCGCCGATCTGCGAACTTACACTCTGCGGGCTGAACAAGCCGCACTACAAGGCCGCTTAGAACAACTGCCTCCGGTTAATCTAAAAGCGATCGCTCAGACGGTTTCGATTCCACAATTTTGGTTAGATTTGTCAGAATCTGAACGGCGGTTCTACTTCCGAGAATTTATTCGTCACATAGAGATTATGCGTCAGGAGCGCACCTGGCAGGTGCGCTTAGTGTTTATGTTTGACTGAAGTCAGAGGTTGTCGCTATCGCTGCCTAACAACTTCGCAAGAACTTCTTGCATGACCGCTGGCAATTGACGCATGATCTTACCTTTATCGCGATCGACTGCAACCAACGTCACCTGAGCAGTAGCATACAGTTCTTGCCCATCAGCAGACTGAATCTGGTAATCCCAATTCAACCGAATCCCCTCTAGGTCAGTCATCTTGGCTTTGATGATGGCAGCCATCCCTAGTCGAAGCGAACGATGATAGCGCATGTTGAGTTCAACAACGGGCAACTCACAGCCTAAAGCAACGAGATCAGCGTACTCAATCCCTAGCGATCGCAAACATTCAATACGGGCTTCCTCTAACCAGGAGACGTAAGCGCCATGCCAGACGTTGCCAGAATAGTCTGTATGGTGCGGATAAACGCGGATGGGATACTCAAACCAGCTTTCTCTAGAAGGTTGAGTTAGGGCTTGAATTGCATGGGTTGATTCCACTTGAGGTTCCATGAAGCTCCACTCCTCATACTGCTCTCCTCTAGAATAACTCGTATAACGTGAGTTCAGTATTGTCACGCTTTCGCAGCCTGACACTCTAGAAGAAAGGTCAGTCGCAATATGGCCTTGAAGTTAGCTGAGTGCTTACTGTTAGTTGCGTCTAGCTCCAATTTCTGCTCTAGTTAACCCCGGTATTGTAGAATATCTGCCATGCGATTATTGTTAGTGACCGCTGTGAGTGAAACCCTACCTGCTGAATTTTGGCAAGGCGTTGAACAGTTTAATAACCAGCAGTATTATGCCTGCCATGATACCTTAGAAGCGCTTTGGATGGAGGCGATCGAACCAGACAAAACCTTCTACCAGGGTATCTTGCAAATCGCGGTAGCGCTCTATCACTTCAGTAATGCCAACCTCCGAGGAGCGACGATTCTTTTAGGTGAAGGCATTCATCGACTGAGCCGCTACCAACCCGCCTATGCTGACATTGATGTTAAAGGATTTCTGACTCAGAGCGTGCTGACCCTCAAAACACTGCAACAAGCTAGCTTAGATCCTACCGCTGCAACCTCGCTGCAATTAGATTTAACCCAATTCAAAATTCTTAGACTCGAGCATGAGGGGCTGTGATTGACCGCGATCGCCTGTTCAAAGAACTACTGTCCACCTTCTTTTTAACGTGAGTTCGACGAGCGGTTTTTCATTGGGGCGGGCTGCGCTCTAGCTAACGTGAGTTTGATGTCAGCATCTAAACCGAAGTAGGCAGTGCCATATCTCAATTATTTGGGGATTTCTCAGGAAGTTAGAGGTGAAAGGTTGACGAACTATATAACTGTTTGCTTCGGTAGGAGGAGAGCAACCAGTGACCTAACACCCTTTAATTCAGGTTATTTATGTCTTATTCTGCCAAACACCTATCTCATTTCTTGAAACAAATTATTTATACCCTTTTAAGCGCTTTTACGTTAGTGTTAATCGTTCTTTCTGGAGTGGGATTTCTGGGACAGTTCAACATGGTTTTTGACCTTGCGGTCAATTTCCGGTTGCAATACCTATATCTCAGTATCCTACCCCTGTTATATTTTGCTCTGATCCGCTCTCGAATCTGGTTAATCATTAGTTTGATTTGTGTGCTGCTGAACTTAAGTGAAATTTTGCCCTGGTACTTTCCTGCTGGTCAGACAGCAACAGCCGCAACCGGGCAAACCATCCGGTTATTTTCATTTAATGTGAAATACGCCAACAAACGTTATGCAACGGCGATCGCCTATGTTAGACAAGAACAGCCAACGGTAGCAGCATTTATGGAGATTCTGCCACCCTGGAATCAGGAATTGCAAACACTCCAGGATATTCTGCCCTATCATGTCAGCGCTGAAGACTTCAACATTGAGGTTTACAGTGCCTTCCCATTAGACAACGTCATGCTGCAAGCCTATGGTCATAAACGGGGATTGGTATCGGCAGATATGCAGATTGGTAATCAATTAGTCAAACTGATTGCCAATCATGCTGAATCGCAAACCTTTTCAGGTGAAACGGGCTTCAAGTTTCGCAACCAACATTTGATTGAAGGCATTGGAGATTACGTTCAATCGCTTAACACTCCGGTCATCGTGATGGGTGATTTGAATATTACGATGTGGTCTGTATATTATAAAGAAATGATTCGGCGATCGCGTTTGCACAACGCCCAAATTGGGTTTGGTATCACTCCGACTGCGGCTCGTCCACCTAAACCTCTGTTAAAGTTTTATCGACCCTGGACTCGACGTAAACACTGGCTTGGGGTTCCAGTTGACCATTGTTTAGTGAGTCCAGAGATCAAAATAACGCAGTTCAGGACAGGACGAGATATTGCTTCTGATCACTTACCTATCATTGTTGATGCGATCGTACCACAATAGGTTCGCAAATAGCTCGTTAAGGATTAAGGATTAATAAAACCCAAAACTTTTTTGTGGGAAGCGCGGCGCAGCCGCGCTTCCCACAAAAAAGTTCGGTTTTATTTAATTCACGTTCTTAAGGAGTGCGAATGATGCCGTTTTCTGGGTTCACTAAGCGGAGCAATTTTTGTTTGATTTGAGCATCAAATACTTCCCATTTCATCCGCGTGTATTCTGGGTTCTCATTGAATCCAGACAGAAAACCAATCGGAATCTCAAACCCACCTGCCATCGATCGCCCACCCCCAAAAAACCGCCCCTGAGCATCTTGCCCGAAAGCTTCTTTGATGAACTCATCGGGATCGAGCGTTAATTTCCGGGTACGGAGGGAACCAACGACGACTTCCAGATCTTCGTCTTCGTCATGAACAATACCATAAACCACAGCCGTATGAACGTTCTCTTCAGTTACCAGAAAGTCGGCTGCTTGCGGAATCGCATCGCGATCGTCATACCTGAGAAAACCAACTCCGGCAATGGAAAAACTATTTTGCATAAAACGATTTCGCAACGCTCGTTCGATAACATCCATGACGCGCTTAGAGCGCGAGGATTGTAAGATGGCATTGAGTAACTGAGCATCATAAAAACGGCTCAAATATCCAGCAGCGAGAAATTCCTCTTCTTGGGCTTGTAACAGGCGATCGGTGTCCGATCGCAATCCATGCATCAAAGCAGTGGCACACTTAATATGTTCACTGTCACTGCTATCTAAACGCACCAATCCTGCTTGCAAATACTGCACCAGAATCGTGGCAGTGGCCCTGGTTTGAGGACGAATATCACAAAATTCAGGCTGCAATTCGCCCTGAGTGGTGTGGTGGTCAATCACAACCGTAACAGGGATATTGGCTTGTTGCAGTAACGGTAGAAGTTGCGTGGTTGTCCCCTGACTATCAATCAAAACGCAGCCTTGATAATTAGATAATCCTCCCTTCTCTTTCACCCATTGGGGAGTCCAGCGTTGCACGGGCAAACCGGTCAGCTTCACCAGCGCAATATTTTCTTGATGGCTGAGTGCTCCCGCATACACAATCTCGCTGCGGATATCAAACTGTTCGGCAATCAGCTTATAAGCCCAAGCACAGGACAGGGCATCAGGATCAGGAAAATCTTGCAACACAATCAGTTGGCGATCGCCCCGATGCCGTTCCAGAACTTGCTTTAATACTTCTACTTTCTGTTCAGTCAAGCGCCGTCCCTGTGGAGTCATTGCTCCCCAATCACATTTAGTTGTACCAATCTCTGTTTGTGCAGGATTCGCTGTCTCAAAGGTTCGTTTAGAACTGGTTGAGGACGAATCTGCTATGAAAGTCAAACCGTTTGACATAAATTGAGCATCCAATTCCATAACAATGCTGTAGCTACCCTGAAAATTGTTCTTTGTGTGGCATCTGAAGGCGAATTTTAGAACTGGAAATGGCAAGACTAAAAATTATTGCCAGACTAAATCAGTTGTGGAGGCAAAAGCTTTATCCCGCGTTCAAAACTGGATAGGATGGCTTTAAGGTGATTCCCTTTGCTTCTAGGACGGGTTCTTTATCTCAAAATGTTATTCTCACGACTGGGCTTGCTGAGGTCAGCCCTGTTCCTATTCTGCCTTGAATTTTATAAAACTTTACATTGTGCTGCCGACTCACTATATTTGCCTAAAACGTCTATTTCTAGTTTAGCTTTATCAGTTTCATCAGAGGAGATGAAAAGGGAGGAAATCGCGATCGCCCTTTTGGAGGAACTCCATCCCATGCTCACCACCCAGGATTCCGCCAAACGCCCTCTACTTTTGTAGCAATAGCACATCCCTGAACATCACAGCGAATATCACAACCCAATCACGTACTTTTGCCACTCCCGATGGGCACCACTCTTAATATGACGAGTCACTTCAAAATACAAGCCGCTGTAAGGTTTGTGGGGTGCTTGCAGTAACATCATGTTGGCTTCCTTAGGCGTGCGGTTGCCTTTTTTCACATTGCAGCGCACACAGGCAGTCACCATATTTTCCCAAGTATCTTCACCCCCCCGCGATCGCGGCACCACATGGTCGAGCGTCAAGTCATCGCCTGAAAACCCACAATACTGACAGGAGTGGCTATCACGATGAAGAATGTTGCGCCGGGTCAAAGGGATCTCTTTGTAGGGGACACGCACATAGTGACGCAGACGAATCACCGAAGGCAAGGGCAGTTCATCGTAAACAAATTTGCCATTGTGTTCAACCTGCTCCGCTTTTCCCTTGATTAACAGAACAACGGCACGTCGCCAACTCGTAATGTTGAGCGGTTCGTATGAGGCATTCAATACTAGAACCTTACCCATTGCATTGTCGGTGAGAAGGATTTTTTTCAAATATTAACATAGTTAGTACATTCTCTGAAGGATCGCGAAAAAAAGCAACAAAGAGCGATGGGGATGGGGGATGGGGGAACAGAGGAATGGGTAGGACTCTATGTCTTGGGTTCTCTACAGGTAATTCTTCCCACCTCCCCACCTCCTCTTCCCTTCCTCTCCATTACCCATTACCCTTTATCCAATGGTGTGAGTAAATCATGAGGTTGGAGTTGTTATGTTGAGTTGGGAACATACGCCCATGTCAGCTATGCAGCGCGATCGCGCCTGGATTGAAATTGATCTGGTGGCACTGGGACAAAATGTCCGGCAGATCAAACGATTTCTTGCTGCGACAACGGCACTGATGGCAGTAGTGAAAGCAGATGCCTATGGCCATGGAGCCGTCACAGTGGCGCGGGTGGCGTTGCAGCAGGGAGCCGATTGGTTGGGGGTCGCTACGATTCCAGAAGGGATTGAATTGCGGGAAGCGGGCATCAAAGCGCCGATTTTGCTGTTGGGAGCCACCAACACCCCGGAACAGGTGAGGGCGATCGCCCACTGGCAGCTACAACCGACGATTTGTAACCCTAAACAAGCGCTGATTTTTTCTGAAACCCTGGCGAATCGAGTTCGCTCCCCCCTGCCTGTTCACCTGAAATTGGATACGGGGATGTCGCGTCTGGGGATGCCGTGGCAGCAAGCGGTTGAATTTACTCAATGGGTGCAGCGCTTACCCAGGGTGCAGATTGCCAGTGTTTATTCCCATTTAGCCACAGCCGATGATCCTGATCCGACTGTCATGCTGCAACAACAGCAGCGGTTTGACGAGGCGATCGCCCAACTTCGCGGCGTGGGCATCCAACCTCAGCTTTTACATCTGGCTAACTCAGCGGCCACCCTGGCTGATCCTGGTTTACATTACGATCTCGTCCGGGTGGGTTTAGCGGTCTATGGATTGCATCCTGCTGAGCATTTGCGATCGAAGATTCGTCTCAGCCCTGTGATGCAGGTCAGAGCCAGAGTTACCCAGGTCAAGACCATTGCAGCGGGAACAGGAGTCAGTTATGGGCATCACTTTGTGGCAGATCGAGAAATGCCGATCGCTGTGGTCGGAATTGGTTACGCCGATGGCATTCCCCGCAACCTGTCTAACCGCATTGAGGTGCTGATTCGAGGGCGACGGGTTCCCCAAATTGGGGCCATCACGATGGATCAACTGATGTTGGATGTTAGCCAAATTCCTGATCTCCAGGTTGGGGAAGTGGTCACCCTATTAGGACGAGATGGCAAAGAGCAAATTTCTGTCGAAGATTGGGCGGCTCAGCTAGGTACGATCGTCTGGGAAATCCTCTGTAGCTTCAAGCACCGCCTCCCCCGCATCGCTGTGAATGAGACTGCATTAGCAACCATCCCTGAATAATTTTTCTCCTGGTTCCCAAACTCCCGCTTGGGATGGACAGCATTCCTGGTTCCCAAGCTCCTGCTTGGGAACCGCATTGGGGAAGCTCCAGCTTCCTAGAGCCACGCAAGCTGGAGCTTCCTGGACAGCATTACCAAGCAGGAGCTTGGTAACGAGGGGAATAATGGACAGCATTACCAAGCAGGAGCTTGGTAACGAGGGGACGAGAGCGGCGCACAGGGTTACTTGCCCTTTGCATGTCACAGTCAAACCGGATAGATTGGGGAAGTTCGCGCCAGGTTTAGAGGACAGGACACATGAGCGAATGGAACTCCCAGGCAATTTTTCTGCGCGACCCCGATTTGCGCTTGACAGAAGCCCAACGGACAGACATTTTGAGCCGGATGCCCCCTCCTGCGGCTCAAGACGGTCAGATTTACATTGATGCCGTGTTTGAAGGGGGTGGGGTGCGCGGACTGGCCTTTTTGGGAGCACTCCGTTGCTGCGCTGATCTAGGCTTGCAATGGCGCAAGGTGGCAGGCACCTCTGCTGGTGCGATCACTGCTGCCCTTGTTGCTGCCAATTTCCCCATCGACGATCTGGAAACAATTGTGGGCAGGATGGACTACATGTCGTTTCTGTCTAAGAAAACCAGTCCCCTGATCTTTAATGGCGATCCATCCGATGATCTCCAATCCCCTGTCCGCATGTTTCTGCTGCTACTGATTGCTCGGCGCATGGGTCAGTATTCCTCTGAACCCTTCCGGGATTGGATTGCCGGACATTTACATCAGCGGGGATTAAAGACCTTCGCCGATGTGCGAAGTAATCGACAGGACTTTGATTTGAAGGTTGTCGCCTCAGATATCAGTCGGGGTGAAATGTTAGTCCTGCCCGATGATCTGGATCTACCCGATCCGGCTGATCCCCAGCAGCGATCGCTCCGACAACAATTACAACTGACCAGTCGGGAAGAGTTCAGCGTTGCTGAGGCGGTTCGCCTGTCAATGAGCATTCCCTTGTTTTTTGAGCCAGGAAAGTTGGGCGATCGCAAAATTGTCGATGGTGGCATTCTGAGTAATTTTCCCTTGTGGATTTTCGATTTTCGTCCGGGTTACACCCCCTACCGGAAATGTCCCCGTTGGCCGACCTTTGGTTTTCGCTTAATTGAAACCAACAACGAAATGGCTCAAGCGGTCACGGGACCATTTGATTTGCTCGGCGGCATGTTCAAAACCATGATGGTGGCTCGCGATCGCCATCACCTGAATCAAACTCAGCGCGATCGCGTGGTCAACATTGATGTCACACCCGCAGGCATCACCCCAACTGCCTTCAACTTAAGCCACGAGAAAAAGGAAGTGTTGTATCGTCAGGGATATCGCTGTGCTAAGGAATTTTTCCTACATCGCTGGAATTGGGACCGACATCTAGAGCAACGTGGCTTTGATCCTCAAGAATGCCGTCTTGAAGCCCTCAAGATGACTTGAGTGTCTCTCTGTTTATAGAGGGATTTGGATGAAACACCACAGAGACATGGAGAACACAGAGGGAAATACAGTAATTGCCAGACCCAGAGTTAAGAGTTACCACGGTTTAAAATTTTAACTAGTACCCTCCGTGTCTCTGTGGTTCCTAATTCTTCAAATGAGGTCACCAAATTTATTACAAGACGAGTTGCCATTTCCCCTGTGTCATCTGCTAATATGAGGAATCGGCATCTGGAGAGGTGGCTGAGTGGTCGAAAGCGGCAGATTGCTAATCTGTTGTACGGTTCGAAAGTCCGTACCGAGGGTTCGAATCCCTCCCTCTCCGTTGAATTAGTTTGTCATACTGCCTGGATATTGGTTTTGGCAGCTATTGGCGATCGCTGCGGGTCGAAACATCGCTTCTGGTTTGAGCCGAAATATGACTGCCTAACCAAAGTTCAGAGAGGATACGCTGCTGTTGTTGCATTAAATAAGAGCGATAGACGACCACGGCTCCTCCCGTAATCATGGCAGCGATCGCAGGAGCCGCCAAAGGAACCCAACCATACTGTAGGAGCAATCCGTATCCTGTGCCGCCTAACACAAGAATCATCAAAACCCCGCCCAGCCCCAGTTTCACAGGATGTTGAAGCACCCAGGCGATCGTACCACCGGCCATTGTCCAACCTGCGATCCAGACCATCTCCACCCATTCTGGCCAAAACCAAAATAAGGCCCGGTCATCCTGCACGATACTGAGAATCTGGCTGACCATTTGGGTATGCACGACCACCCCTGCCATCTGATAGTCTTTCCGTCGTCCCGTTGTAAAAGGTGTGTAAAATAGGTCTTTGGAACTGGGTGCAGTCGTACCAATCAGAACAATCTTGTCTTGCACCCAATCAGGATCAATGTTGCCTGCTAAAACCTGGGTAAACTGGACGGATCTGGCTACATTCTCGGCAGAGCGAAAATCCAGGAGGAGTTGATAGCCAGCCGTGTCTGCGTTTTGATAGCCACCCGAATGAGGACGGAGGTAGGGCAAAATCACTTCACCGATTTGCAGATAAGGAGTTCTGCTCGAACTGGTAGTTGGGGTAATGCCCTCGGCAGCTAAGTACTTTAAGGCAACTCGCATACCAAAAGATTGAAAATGCTCTGAACCCGTTGAAGCCAGGATCAGATTTCGTCGAATGGTGTTGTCTGGGTCAATTGGTAGGTCGTTAAAGCCCAAGCGCTCAGAAGGCACCTCTTCTGGACCTGGGATTTTGATGCTGCCGTCTTCTCCTAATAGCTTAATTGCAATTAAATTAGGAGCAATTAATTGCTGTTGCAACTCAGCTTGTCCGGGTTCTTGCGGTAACTCTCTGTATAAATCTAGACCAATGACTCGGGGTTGGTGTTGCTGTAAGTTAGCGATTACTTGGGCAACATCGCGATCAGACGGTGTTGGGCGCTGTAATGTTTGCAAATCGGCTTCTGTGATTTCTACAATCAACAACCGGGGATCGGGGGGCAAGACCGGACGCAGTTGTACCATGCGATCGTAAGCTACGAGTTCTAGTGGCTCCAGCCAGCCTAATTGCCGCACCCCCAAAACCAGAGCTGTGACTGCCGCAGCGGCAATACCAATCACCTTCATGCCAGCTTTCAGGCGATCGCGCCAACTTAAGCTCGACCAATCGGGCTGGGTTTGTGCTTCTAAGAGAGCTTCAGGCACTAACAAATTAGGTGGAATATTGGTAATATCTGTCGGCAACTCAGACAGTCGTTGTAGCGCTTGTAACACCTCAGTAGCAGACTGGTAGCGCTGCGTAAAATGCTGACGAGTCATGCGATCGAGGATAATGGTCAAGCCCATACTGATATTGGCGTAGCCATGCCAAAGGTAATCCGATGTATTTGGATCTTCTGGTAACTGGGAGGGTTGCAGACCAGTAACTGCCTGAATCACTGTCATTCCCAAAGCATAGATATCGCTGCAAAACCGGGGTTTTCCCGCCAATTGCTCTGGAGGGGTGTAACCCTGAGTACCAATGCCTACGGTAAAACTGGTCTGACCACTGCGACTCACCAGTTGGGTTTGAATTTCTTTCACCGCCCCAAAATCGATCAGGACAATCTTGCCATCCTGATAGCGCCGAATTAAATTCCCCGGTTTAATATCTCGATGAATCACTCGATTGCTATGGACAAACTCCAGGATTCCCAATACATCTTTCAGGAGATCGACCATTTCTTCTTGATTCAGACGACGATGGGCAAACTCTTCGTTGAGAGATACGCCATCAATAAATTCTTGCACCAGATAAAATTCCTGTCCCTCCTCAAAAAAGCCAAGGAAGCTAGGGATTTGAGGGTGCTGTCCCAGGCGCTTCAAAGTATCCGCTTCTGTCTTGAAGAGGCGACGAGCAATTTCTAGCGTTTTTGCATCTTGAGTGGAAGGCTTAAACTGTTTCACCACGCAGCGAAACCGATTGGGATACTGGAGGTCTTCTGCCAGGTAAGTCTGGCCAAAGCCCCCCACGCCCAACACCGCAACTGTTTTATAGCGCCCACCCACTACTGTTCCCAGCATGGTTCCTTTATGTGCATCGTCTATTGATTTTGGCACACAATCCCAGGGGACAATTCAGCAGATTGTAAGGAAAGCTCAATTTTTTATCTGACTCAGGATCGCTTTCCAGGCAAATTTGGGTAGGGCTAACATGCGATACCAGCGCCAAGGCTCTTGATACAGTCGGTACACCCATTCCAAATGATTGTTGCGTAGCCAGCCCGGTGCCCTTGATTTCTCCCCAGACCAGATATCAAAACTGCCTCCTACCCCGATCCAGATGGACTGAGGACAGAGATGACGATGTTCTGCGATCCAAAATTCTTGCCGGGGTACGCCTAATCCCACAAAAACGGCGCTGGGTTGCAGGGATTGTAGCGTTTGTTGCAGTTCCACCTGTTGTTCTGGGGTCAGGTAGCCGTGTTGCGTGCCAGCGATCGCCACTCCTGGCAACTCCTGCTGCCACCGTGCTGCTGCTGCCTGACTGATTCCTGGTTTTCCACCGAAGAAGAAGAAGGTCGGCCGCTTAGACGGATCTGAATCGGTAATGGAGCGACGGAGTAGAGTTTCAGCCAGTTCAATTCCTGGACAGCGATCGGTCGATTGTCTTTTGAGGCGCAAAAATAGAACTACACCTGCACCATCGGGGATCACTAGCTCAGCACGTCGGATGATCTCAGCTAAGGCCGGATTCTGTTCTGCCTGCATCACCATTTCTGCGTTCAAGGTCACCACATGAGTGCCCAATCCCAGGCGCAGTTGCATGATTACCCAATCAGCATAATTCTCTGCTAGATGAACGGGCACACCCATAATGTCAATGGGGCGGAGCGATCGCTCCCCGTCCACTGCTCCGCCACTGGCTTCAATGGATTGTTGACCTGAGATAGGGCCTAACTGTTCCTGGTTCATGCGGTAAACTTGACTCCCAACACCTTAGCTTCTCACTTATGCAATTTGGTCAGGACTTACGCAGTTGAGGGTTCTTTGAGACGCGACCCGCCCCAAAAATCCCCCGACTATCCCGGTTTTTCGCCCGGAGGGCGTGAGTCCTTAAGTCCCAATGACCAGAGATTATAATGCAAAACGATCATAGAAGGCTGAGACGGATTGTAAGCAGATATATTACTCACTGTCGAAGACTTGGAGAACCTGCAATTTCACTATCCAGACTACCAACTAGTGCTCTGTTCAAGGGAGTTTTGAGCGGTCGCTGACCCCTCAAAACTCCATTGAATTTAATTTTGATTTGCGGGGTATCCCGCAAATCAAAATTGACAGACCACTAGTCGGGAATTACGCGATCGCACGATGCAACGAGAGGCAAGGCGATCGCAAACAATTGCAATACTTGCCGTTGCAGCTATTGGGATAGCATCATTTGACTCCCAGGCTCACTCACAAGGCTCAGTTGATAATCGGTATCGCGTTCATGACCCGTCACTTTGACATTGCGATCGTTTGTGGCCTAGCTGTTAACTTAATCTGTTGAGCCGTATCCGGTGAATTTCCATTCTTCGCTTGCGTTCGAGACTGTCCTCCATGCAACAAGCGATCGATCTGCTCATCCCGATTACCGACCGATACAGAACCCAATTTGTATTTTTGATGCTTGTCATTGGATAAAGCGATTGACTGACTCAAATTTAAAGAATAATTGATTAAATCATCACTAGAACGACTTTGAAATAACGGTAGATTAAGTTTTTTACTTTCTCGAAACAGTCCAACTAATTCTGCTGTCTTTTCTGGTAATAGCTGATGATACAGAACAAAAGCATTTCATTGAAGAGATGAGAATGAAACTGAAACGAAGTAAGACAAGTAGTCGAATGGGTAGATTCTAACATGGGATGTCTCTGGATTGATAAAGTAATGATCAGTCTTGTCTAGAAATGGATGCCTGTTGAGAAGACGAAATTGTCCTGCACCCCTGATGATTGTCGTAAAGCGATAACGCCACTGATTGTGAAAATACGACAACAAAAGATTTGGCAATCGCCTTTGATATCCCTCAAAATCCTGCTCTACTTGCCTTAACGAAATACCCGGAAAAAACTTGCCATCAAGTTAAAAAAACTTTACCTAATGTCAGAGGAAGCTGAAACAGAGTGAGGGGATAGAATAGTACGGAGTAACACCATTCAGTCTGGGCAGCCATGACAATAACGACGACCCCCTTGATGACCCTGGAGGAGTTTCTCGACTATGACGACGGTAGCGAAACCCGTTATGAGTTAGTTGCAGGCGTTTTAGTCGAGATGCCTTCAGAGAGTGATTTAAACAACCTAATTGCTTTATTTCTATTGACTCAGTTTTTGCGATTGGTTCCGTTTCAACAGATCCGTCACAAAACTGAAATTGTCGTCACAGGTTCACGGGCGACGGTGCGATTGCCAGACTTAATCGTGCTCACCGAAGCGGGCGTTGAGGCGCTGCATGGAGCTAAGCGCAGCTTGATTACTGCTGATATGCCGCCGCCTGCGCTGATTGTAGAAGTGGTTTCTCCTGGAACGAAGAGTCAAGAGCGCGACTATCGGTATAAGCGTTCCGAGTATGCTGCCCGGGGTGTTGCTGAATATTGGATTGTCGATCCCCAGCAGTCACTTGTGACTGTGCTCACCCTCGTTGCTGGATTCTATGAGGAAGCGGTTTTTCAGGGGGGCGATCGCCTCATTTCTACTCTGTTACCTGATCTGGAACTGACTGCTGCTCAGGTCTTACAAGCTGGGATTTAACTCGTTACTAGAGTTTCCAATTTAGTAATCAGGTGAGTTTGAAAGCCCGTTCATCGAATTACGGCTTTAGCAACCAAGCTGGAGTTGAGGAAAGATGCGTTCCCAATCTGGATCTTGGGAACGAGAACCTCCCCAAGCAGCTAAAACTGTAGATGATGAGGGTGAGCGATCGCGTCCGGATTTTACATTTCATTAGCGCAATCTATGTGATAGGCTGACATGGGTAAAAATGATTGTGTTCTCAGAACAGGCGGTTTCATCCTGTCTCCTTCTTTTTATCCACCTCTAGTTGCTGTTTGGCATGGTTCTTCACTATGGCTATTCTGGATTCGCAAGGGCGGCTCTTTGGCAAACTCAGTCTCATTGACATCGCGGCGGCTCTGATTATTTTGTTAGTTGTTTTCAGTATCTTTTTTCTGCCCGGAACGGCAGGTTCCGTGGCTCAATTAGGCGGAACTCAAACAGTTGAAGTAGACGTAGGAGTACGTGGGTTATCCGTGATTGACCCGAAAGCCTTTGTGGATGAACTGAGCAAAGCAGGCAAAACCAAGATTATTATTCGCAACCAACCGCATGGGGAAGTCGATATCAAAGCCGTCCGCGCTTTACCCCGCACTGTTGCTACCCCACAACCCGATGGCAGTGTCAGAGCACTGGAAGATCCGCGTCCCGAACTGGACTACACGGCTGATATGATCCTCACCCTGAGTGGTGCTGCTCAAATCACAGACGATGGCCCGGTCATGAGCAACAACAAAATCAAAGTGGGCACACCGCTGGAAATCGAAGGCAAAACCTATCGATTTAATGCTTCTGTCATTGGCGTTCGGATTTTGGAATAGAGCGATCGCCCCTACCCAGCCGTATGAGTGAAACTCACCCCACCCTGCCAAACCGGCCAGAAGACTGGCAAGCCTTAGGCTGGCAACCCAATGAAAACCAGCAAAGCCAGTTCCAACGGTTCTATGAGTATTTATTGGAGGGTAATCAGCAATTCAATCTCACTCGAATTACTGAACCAGCCGAATTTTGGGAAAAACACCTGTGGGACTCCCTGAGAGGAGTTGCTGTTTTCTTACATCAGCCAAACCAAGCAGCGATCGCAAGTCATCACCCTGCTCCAGACCCAACCCCTATCTCTCCATCTTCGATCATCCCAGCTTTGCCAGCCACCCCAGAGATCCTGGATATTGGCACAGGGGCAGGTTTTCCAGGAATTCCCGTGGCGATCGCCCTGCCTCATTCCCATGTCACCTTGCTGGACTCCACGCAAAAAAAAATTACTTTCCTGGAAACCACACTAAAAGCTGTAGGAATTGAGAACTGTAGAACCATCTGCGATCGGGCTGAGCAAGCAGGACAGCATCCCAGCCATCGTGGACACTATGATTTAGTGTTGGTACGGGCTGTGGCTCCTGCCACCGTTTGTGCTGAGTATGCCCTACCACTGCTCAAAGTCGGTGGGATTGCCGTGTTGTATCGCGGTCACTGGAGCGATTTTGAACAAACTGCCCTGGAAACTGCTTTACAACAACTCCAAGGTCAAGTTCTTACCATCGAAGCGTTTAATACGCCCCTAACCGCAGCCGTGCGACACTGCATTTATGTGCAGAAAACGCAAGCCACTCCGAAGGATTTCCCTCGTCCGGTAGGCACACCAACCCGCCAACCTTTGGGTAGCACCCTATAAGTGGTCTTGCAACCCTACTACTCTGTGTCTCTGTGTTGGGTGCATCTTAATGGTTAGTTCAGATCTTGTACCTTTCTCATTAAGCGGTTTTGGCGGCGCTTCAGGATATGAGATGGGGAAGAGCCAGAACATAAGCCCCCATATCGCGTTCAGGTCTTCTTGCGAGAGCGTTGCACTGACGGTCAACATGAGATTGAATCCTTAAATTATACGGAGGATTATTAACATGAATGTGATATCAGATACATCGGTTGTGCAAAGGGGTGTGACCCCTCGGTGGTGGGCGATCGCTTGTTTGAGGAGTGGGGCGATCGCCCTGTTTACATTTCCTTTAAAGAAATCTTAAAAAACTTTAGATTCTGGCAATGTTTCCCAGGAACGCTCTTAATGTTTCTTCAGGTTGCATTTGTTGAGGCCCAGGTTCCCCTTAGCTCCAAAAACTCATGTTTACCAATCTGTCAGGTTCCAACGAAGTGAACGCGATTCTCGATCGCATCCTCCACAACACACCAGCCAATGGTGATATGGAAATATTACGCCAATGGCTTCAGAGTGCCAAAGGACAACAATTTGCCCAACAGGTCACTCAGCCCACACCTCCACCGCCTGCCGCAAGCAAGTACAACATCAACATTGGGCAGATTACCGGAGGCGATGTGCAGGTGGGCGATCGCACCTACAACGGCACCGACGCTGAAACGCTCAAAAACTTGATCAGTTCTCTGGCTAAAGAAACGCAAGCCTCGACCAGTGTTGCGACACCTGCGATCGCCATCCGTAAGATTTTGGTGTTAGCTGCCAGTCCCAAAGATCAAGTCAGGCTAAATTTGGAAAAAGAAGTCAGAGAAATTGATCTGGCATTGCGCTTAGGCAGTCATCACGATCAATTTATCCTCGACCAGCGGTGGGGAGCTAGCCGGAGAGACTTACAAGATATTCTGCTGAACATCAAACCAGACATCGTTCATTTTTGTGGACATGGTGCAAAAGAACACGGATTGGTTTTACAAAACGACAACCAAACGACTCAAATGGTTTCAACCACTGCTCTTGCAGAGTTGTTTGAACTCGTCACGACCTACTCCAAACCCATTCTCTGCATTGTGCTCAATGCTTGCTACTCTAAGGCTCAAGCAGAAGCAATAGAGCCATATATCGACTACATCGTTGGCATGAAGAAGGAAATAGGCGACAAAGCCGCGATCGAATTCTCTAGAGGCTTTTACCGCTCTTTATCCAATGATCTACCCTATGAAGCTGCCTTCCGGTTCGGCAAGAATGCCATTGCTTTAGAGGAAATTCCCGAAGATCTGACTCCTGTTTTGCAAGGAAAAGCGACGCGAAAGTAATCACTTGAATAATCTCTTCATTGAAGGTGCCCCCATGCTTACTCCCGAAGAATTGAATGCTATTGAAGAACGGATTCGTAACGGCACAGCCAGTGCCGAGGAGCAGGAAGCTTACCAGCGATCGCTCCAGCAATCTGGCGAGACTGTACACCTGAAGCTGCCACAGGAGCCAGTCACCTTCAATATTGCTGAAGTCAAGGGTGAGGATGTTC
>Ga0224723_1000145_pt1 | contig 47389 bp, 45 predicted proteins | sample Balambano_FR2_Me_FD_161647 | JGI IMG/M metagenome (GOLD analysis project Ga0224723, IMG submission 161647) | Freshwater sediment microbial communities from Lake Towuti, South Sulawesi, Indonesia - Balambano_FR2_MetaG | ecosystem: Environmental > Aquatic > Freshwater > Lake > Sediment | place... | reverse complement strand
TGATGTTCCACCACCTCGCGAGAATATTATTGTTTTTGGGCATCGATTTGTTGGTCCTAAAAATGGATTGCTGTTTGCAAAAACGATCGCTCAAATGCATCGGCAGGGAGAACTCAAAAACTGGAAAGTTCACTTTAGAGGATTTGGGCCAGAAGAAGAAGCAATTCGATCGATTTTAGAAAGTCAGATTGCAGATCAAACTGTTGACCTTGGCTGGACAAGCGATCTCGAAGGGGAACTCCAGCGATCGAAGGTTTTTGTCTCTATTATCGCTACGGGGAGCTATCCTTCTCAAAGCGTTTTTCAGGCGATGCGAAACGGAAATCTCCTTGTATTAGGAGACGCAGGCGAAACCGCAAAACACTTTGGTCATCACGATGTTTATCTTACTGCGATCGAACAACAGGCAATACGAAGTACGCTGATTTCTGCAATGAACGATGCATCTAACCCAATAAGCTTTACCGCTAAAAGTCGTGAAATGAAGCAGTTTTTTAGAACATTTTCTGAAGAGTCTACTCAGGCCAAAGAGCTGCTGAATTTACACTTCAGTCGTGAGGCTCAAGAATCGATTACAGCTTGAGGGGGGTATTGCTATTTGCACTGCGACCTGAAGCTTCCTTGAATTACGCATGTGTTTTCTTTTGTGTTTCCTTCAGTAAACGGCTAGGGTTAGATAAAATGACGAGTCAACCATTGGTTAGCATTATTATTCCCTGCTATAACACAGAAAAGTTTGTGAGTGAGGCAATCGAGAGTGCTCTGAATCAAACCTACCCTAATGTAGAAGTTATTGTTGTTGATGATGGCTCGACCGATCGCAGTGTTGAGGTCATTCAATCCTTTGGCGATCGAATTCGTTTCGAGCAAATTAATCGGCAGGGAGCTTGTGTAGCTCGAAATCGGGGATTGAAGTTGAGCCAAGGAGAGTTCATTCAATTTTTGGATGCAGATGATATACTGCTGCCTCACAAACTCGAACTGCAAGTTCCAATCCTGCAGGCGGATCAAGCTGATTTAGTATTCTGCAACGGTTACTTGTTTGGAGACGATCGCCCAGAACGCCCTATCAAGAAGCTATTCAACTTGCCTGTACCACAGGGAGCCGATTCGTTTTTTTATTGCTTAGGTCATGGTTTTGGCACTGAGGGGCCGCTCCACCGTCGCAATTTTCTGGAAAAAGTCAAGGGTTTCAGAGAGGGGCTGGCTGGAGCACAGGAATACGATCTGCATGTCCGCCTTGGTGCAGTTGGGGTACGACTCCACAAATTAGACGATTTTCTTTTCAGGCATCGTAATCATAATGATCCAAATCGAATCACACGCACAGCAAAACCACCGGGTTTTATGGTTCAAATGTATATGGGACTGTGTCAACAACTAGAAGACAATCTTCCTGAAACACTAATACCAGAGCGACGCAGAGCATTGGCAGGAGCAATTTTTCAGCAGTCAATCTATGCCTACCGAAACGGTGCTGAAGCGATCGCAAGCGTGGGCTTCAAGCGTGCCAGAGAAATTTCTCCGTCATTTTCCTACCAAGAACGCCAGCTTTATAAAGTTCTTGCCCAGTATCTTGAGCCAATATTCCTGGAAAACCTTCTTAAGCAAGCCCGTTTAGTGCGAGGAGTCTTCAATAAAGCCTTCAAGTATCAATACAAGAGTTAGTTGTTTTCAGGTTGCAAGTTCATATGACGAAAACTGAGAGAATTGAGAGAAGCTTTGCGATCGACTTACTAAGAGTCATTGTCATATTTTATGTTGTTGGCTTTTGGCATTTATTCGACTACACAAGCGCTTTTCCGCTGTATGAGAACGAGCTGACGACTCGCTTAACCTATTTATTTCTCGGGGTTTTTACTCTGATCTCTAGCTATCTTATCGGTCTAAATCGGGCTTCTCAGAAAAAATCTGCTTTTCACTTTTACAAGAAGAAACCTACACGAATCTACCCTTTGTATTTTCTTGCTCTTGGCTCTTTTTACCTTTTTGGAATTGACAATACCTCAACTTTGGGAAAGTCTGTTTTTTACTTTTCATGCCAGATAAACTCGCTCCGCGCACGCTTTGGTTTATCAATATGCTCATGTTTTCTATTGAATAGCACCAGTATTAATTAACGCAATAAAAGAATTTTTATTTATTCATTTCTGTAGGAATGTTCTTCTGCCTATCTATTTACGCTTATCTTAGAGGGTGTTTTAAAAGTCGCCGATGCGACCTGAACCACCCCCTCAATCCCCCAACCATTAGTTGCCGCACTAAAAGTGCGAGGGGGGACGTTGAACCAGCAATACCGGATCGGAAATCACCCACTTGTAACTTGCCGCTCCAGTCGGAGCGAGTTGGGGGAGTGGTGGGAAATGCAGCACTTTTGAGACGTTTCAAACCTCCTCTTACACCGAATCTGGACTATAGGATGTTAATATATTTTCCCGCTTTTGTCCTTGGCATTTTTATTCCTCAAAAGCAGACGTTTCTTTCAAACTTCAACAATTCGAGCTTCAATCGTTTATTTTCCTGTGAATAGTTTGAATCAGGTGCTCTATTTACTGCTTGTTTGTCTGCCTCTTACTCTTACTGTTGTTGTTTCTTGGTTTATTTAAAGAAGCTACGATAACCTGATCTCTAAACTAGCAAGGAAGCCAAATTAATTGTTGCAGCCTTTTCCAGGCTAATGCAGTCCAAAAATTGGGGTGCAGGGGCACAACCTTGGACGGGGAGAAGGCCCCCACACCCCCAAGCACCTTACCAGAGTGAAAAAAGCTGTAATTGTTGTTTCCGTCTTCCTAATAAATAGGAAGTTTGAATAAGTTAAAGTCTATGAGAATCGCCTTCATAACTCCTGAGTTTGTGACCGAGCCTTCTTATTCAGGAGGATTAGCAAATTATTTAGGACGAGTCACAGTTGCACTTGCAGAACAAGGGCACGAAGTCCATGTTTTCACCCGTTCTACCGAGAATGAACAGATTGAATTTCGTGGTGTGACCATTCATCGTGTTGTTCCCTTGTGGGATCGGCGCATGATTCTAGATCATCTTGATCCCCTTGTTCCCAAAATATTCTATGACCCTTATCAAGATTTCAAAGCAGCCTGGTGTCTTTGGCAGCGATGGCAGAGCATTCATCAAGCGATTCAATTTGATATTATCCAGGTTGCCAATGTAATGGCGGTTGGGCTATTTTTTCGATGGGAAACCAAAACCTCTGTCGTTACCCGAATGTCATGCTATCGACCTTTTTGGGATGCCGCCGCAGGGATTCAACCAACTGCAGGAGTCAAGCTCCGCTGGTTCATTGAGCGATTAGCAGTAACTGGAACTCGCTATCTCTATGCACCAACCTACTTTGTCGCGGGGCAGGTTCAAAAAGGATACGGTATTCCCCACGTTGGGGTGATTGAAACGCCGTTCTTCCTAGAGCAGCCTACTTCTGATACGAGCATATTTGAGCAGTATGAAGGCAAGCCTTATCTTCTGTTTTTTGGCAGAATGACTCAGATGAAAGGCGTGCATATTTTAGCGCAAGCCCTCCCGGAAGTTCTGAGGCAGTTTGATGACATGCAGGTTATCTTCATTGGAGGTGATGCTCCTGCACCAGATTCCAGATTAATGTCTGAATATATTCGTGACAAGCTCAAGGACTTTAGCGATCGCGTCACCCTCCTAGATTCGATGCGGCATGACAAGCTGTATCCCTTCATTCAAAACGCTAAAGTCGTCGTTCTCCCCTCTCTCATTGATAATTTGCCGAATACCTGCCTGGAAGCAATGGGATTGGGAAAAGTGATTGTTGCGACAACAGGGTCATGTTTTGAACAGGTGATTGAGAATGGAATTTCCGGCATTCTGGTGAATCCTGGAGATGCGGCTGCTCTCGCTCAGGGGATTTGTCGCGCTTGGATGCTAGACGAGCAGGCATTTACGGAAATGCAGAATCAGGCACAGCAAAGTATTGCCAAGCTGCATCCTAATCAATCGATTCCTCGTCTCGTTGAGTATTATCAGTCAATCATCGCTGGTGTAAATAGGAAGTAAAGAACAAATGTCTAAAGTTCTTGTAACTGGTGCAGCGGGTTTCATTGGCTTTCATCTCTGCCAACGGCTTTTAGCTCAGGGAGATACCGTGGCAGGGTTAGATAATCTCAGCGACTACTACGAGGTTTCTTTGAAGCAGGATCGCCTGGCTCAGCTCGAAGCTAAGCCAGGATTTCGTTTTCACCTGCTCGATTTAGCCGATCGCCCCGCAATTTCTCAATTATTTGATGAACAGCAATTTGATATCGTTGTTAATTTGGCAGCACAGCCTGGAGTTCGCTATTCTTTGGTTAATCCCCATGCGTATATCGATAGCAATCTCGTTGGGTTCACAAACGTATTAGAAGGCTGTCGACATTCAGGTGTCAAGCATCTGGTTTTTGCCTCTTCTAGCTCTGTCTACGGAGCAAACACTCGCCTGCCCTATTCAGTTCATGACAATGTGGATCATCCAATCAGCCTCTATGCCGCAACCAAAAAAGCAAATGAGCTGATGGCACACACCTACAGCCATTTGTACAAACTACCAGTCACAGGGCTGCGGTTTTTCACCGTGTATGGTCCGTGGGGGCGGCCAGATATGGCGCTATTTAGCTTCACGCGAGCAATTCTCTCAGGAAAGGCGATCGAAGTTTTCAACTATGGCAAGATGCGCCGAGACTTTACCTACATCGATGATATTGTTGAAGGGATTGTCCGCCTCATGCAAAACGTTCCCCAACCAAACCCCAGTTGGTCAGGCGAGTTTCCCGATCCAGGAACCAGTCAGGCTCCCTACCGTATCTATAACATTGGCAACAATCAGCCTGTTGAGTTAATGCATCTAATTACAGTTTTGGAGTCCTGTCTGGGCAGAAGTGCTGAGAAAAAGCTGCTGCCGCCTCAGCCAGGTGATTTAATTGAAACCTTTGCAGACGTGGATGATTTAGCGAGAGATGTAGGATTTATGCCAAATATATCGATCGAAACCGGCGTGGAACGCTTTATGAACTGGTATCGAGATTACTACAAAATCTAAACCAGACTTCAAAGGCACACCCTTAATTTTTCAAGAATAAAGCTTGCAAAGCAGTTTATTCCTGCCGGCAATTAACCTTAGTTCAAACAGAATCGAAATCGCTCATGAGTATCCTTCTCAATCCAATCTCTGCACAGCAATTTGGGCAGACATGGATTTACAAATTCAACCTGGCTGATTCAGGTTTATCAAGTATTCAATCAATTACGATCGAAGATGACAATCAAGTTTCTGGAGGGCTTGGCGCTGACTCTGGGACGGACATCGATTGGATTTTAATCTCGCCGACAAACATCAGTGTTCCGTCACAGGCAGCGTCCCTGACTGGTATTAATGCTTTTACCTTTTCAGATGAAGCAGTTCCTTTTCAACCCGGTTTTCTGGTTCCTTCTAACAATGAAACTCAGCTCACAGGAACCATTAATGGCAAAGTTAATTTTCCGTTTGCAACGTTCGATAAATTAGACGGAAAACCTGGATCAAGCCCTGGCAGACTCGCTCTTGGTGAAGCAGGCAAAATTGGTTTTAACTTGAATAGCTCTATTTCACCAAATGGCTTATTTCTCTATATTTCTGAGGTCGGTGACGTTGACAGCTTCCGAGTTAAAGTTTCTGATTCTCGTGTCGTTTTCGATCCGAATGAGGGAGTCAATCTGGTTGGCACTGACGGAGACGATGTGATTGATTTGAGTAAGGGAACGAATCTGACCGCTGGACAGAGGAATGATGTGCTAATTGGTGGTGAAGGAAACGACATCTTAAACGGCGGCGACGGCGATGACATTCTGGTGGGTGGGCCAGGACAGGACACGCTGACAGGAGGTGCGGGCGCTGATCGCTTTGTCTTTTCAGGACCCACTAAGCGAGCTGCCCTCAGAACATCCAGACTAGGTTCCCTCGATCGAATTACCGATTTCCAGTTTGCTCAGGGCGATCGATTCCAGCTTGACTTTGACAACAATTTGAACAGCCGGGAATTGCCCAAACGATTATTTAATGCGGGTAAACGAAGAGGAAATCTACGCAGAGCACTTCGATCTGTTTACGAAGACAGAAATCTGAGAAGAGCGGGTAAGCAAGCCCTTCAAGCGGATCAGGCGGCGGTTTTCTCAATCAAACGCAAAACTTATTTAACGGTCAATGACGGCAGACGCGGTTTCTCTCCCCAGAATGATTTAGTTGCTGATATTACAGGAATCCAGTTTAGATCGGGAGATTTGAGCAGGCTCACCCTCTCTGTTCCCAATTATTTCGTTTAGCAAAAGGCTTGATGCTTCACTACGGCAGCGAACTGCTGCTCGTCTATTGTTTGTGAGCGGGGTGATAGGAGCTGTGCCTCAAATAGGTTTACCACCTATCCCCCAATTATTTTCGTTCAACTGTTTTTGTTTTAGTCGCGTCCTCTCTTTATCGTGATAGCTATGTCGATCGGCTCTTTGGTTCTCAAGGTTCAACAAAAATACGAACACGGCTGGCAGACAGCCCATTTTCGCGATACGGTTCGCTCTCGTATTCTTAACACAAAGCCAATTACTCAAACGACCGATCGCACCTGTGAAATTCACGTCCTGACTTGTGCCAAAGACTGGCTCAATTTAATGTGGACGCTGAAAACTTTTTACCGATATTCCGAGCGACACTATGCACTTTGTATCCATGATGACGGCACTTTAACTGAAAGCGATCGCGCAACGTTCAAACATCACTTTCCGAATGCTCGAATTATCCCTCGTCCTGATGCAGATGCCCGTGTGTTTGCCGAATTAGTGAACTATCCTCGCTGTCTAGAATTCCGCAAGAACAATCACTTATCGCCTAAAGTATTTGATTTTGCTTGTTATTTGGAAAGCGATCGAATGCTGCTGCTCGACAGCGATATCCTCTTTTTTCAGGAGCCGATCGTATTGCTCCAACGAATTGAAAATTCAGACTATTTTCTGAATACGGTTAACGGGGACACGCAAAGTGCCTACACCGTTGATCCAATGACTGTTAAAGAGAAGTGTCATGTTGACCTGATCGATCGATTTAACTCTGGGTTAGGGTTAATTCACAAAGCTTCTCTCAACTTTGATTGGATTGAAGAATTTCTTGCTTTACCCGATATTATGGGGCACTTCTGGAGAATAGAACAAACCCTTTATGCGCTTTGCAGCTCGCGTTTTGGGGTTGAGCTATTGCCCGATGAATATACAGTACAGCTAGGAGAAAACATTCAAGATTTGCCCAGTCGCCACTATGTCGGAGCGATCCGGCATCTCATGTACAAAGAAGGAATTCGTCAACTCGTTCAACAAGGATTTCTGAAGGATTTGAAGGCATAATGGCTCAATCTGTTGATGCGGCAGTTCAAGTTTTGATGATGCCTGACTATCGGGTTGAAAATCCCTATCAAGCGCTGCTGGCAGAAGCGTTACAGCAAGGGAAAGTAGAAGTTCATTTCCCGTTTGGGTATCGTCGAGTTTTCCCCATCTTTCGAGCAATTAAAGACTGCACTGCTCCAATTCAGGTTTTGCATTTACATTGGATCAGTCCTTATGTTAAGGGAACGAGTTGGTTAAAGCGATATATTTATTCTTTGAAGTTTCTAACTGATATTTTTATTACTCGTCTTGCAGGGGTCAAAGTTGTTTGGACTGTCCACAATCGCCTCTCCCATGAAGCTCAGTTCTCTAATTTAGAATTGTGGACAATTCGGCAGCTTGTGAAATTAGTCGATCGCATTATTGTTCACCATCATGCAGCCCTTTCAGAATTAGCTGATCTCTATCAGTTCGATCGGAGGAAAGCAACTGTAATCCCTCATGGTCACTATCGCACTGTTTATGGGGAAGCAATTGACCCTGCAACCGCCAGAAACATTTTAGGATTACCGCCAACTGGGAAACTGTACCTTAATCTAGGAATGCTTCGTCCCTATAAGGGAATTGAGCGCTTGCTGCAAACGTGGCACAAGAAGTCAGAAGTAACGGCAAATCACATTTTGCTCATTGCCGGAAAAGCGATCGAAGAAACCTTTGGAAACCAGTTAGCTCAACAAGCGTCAGAGATTAAAGGAGCAATTCTCCATCAGGGCTTTGTAGAAAAGCATCTCATTCCAATCTATTTCAGTGCAGCAGATGTCGTTGTTTTACCGTTTGAGAACGTTTTAACCTCTGGTAGCTTGATTCTCGCCATGTCCTACGGCAAACCAATTATTGCACCCCGATCGCCAGGAATTATTGAAACCTTAGGCTCTGCAACTAACTTACTTTATGACCCGCAGGATGAGCAGGGGCTACTGCTCGCAATTCAACAGAGCGCTGAAGCGGATCTAACGAGTCTCCAACAACAAGTGAGTCAGGAATGCGATCGCCTCGGCTGGATGACAATTGGCAAAAAGACTGGGCAGGTTTATCGATCGCTTCTGTAAAACTAGAGCGATTGAATTTTAGATCAAGCAATTTGTAATTTCACTTCCTGGGTTTAAAGTATGAAGATTGTCCTTGACCAAAGCGGCTACGGTCTTATGAATCTTGGAGACTTAGCTATGCTCCAGGTTGCAATAGCAAGATTAAAAAGCTTTTGGCCAGACGCTGATATTCATGTCTTTACGACAAATGCCAAGCGACTATCGACGCATTGCCCAGGAACAGAAGCAATACTGCCAAATGGACGAAAACTATGGCTTTCTCCACTATTTGACTATCATTCTAAAATTAGTAATCGAAATGTTGCAGAAGTATGTCTTCAGCTTGATTCAAAACTTCGCGATTACGCCCCCAGCGTATTCAAACTACTCTTTAGAAAGAAACTAAAGCGTTACTCCTCAGAATATGCTGACAGCTTTAAGGTGTTCATAGACGCAATTCATAATGCGGATTTAGTGGTTGCATCTGGTGGTGGCTATTTTAATGACAGCTTCATCGATCATGCAGCTTCCGTGTTAGACACAGTTGGTTTTGCCAGTAAACTTGGAAAGCCTACAGCACTACTTGGACAGGGATTTGGTCCACTTCACGATCCTCAACTTATTGAGAAGCACAAACAGGTATTACCCAACATTGACTTAATCGGAGTACGCGAGAAAAGGTCAAGCGTTCCACTACTTAAAGGTGTAGGAGTGAACCAGAGTCAGATACATGTTACAGGTGATGATGCGATCGAGCTTGCATACACTGCCCGGTTAAAAGAGCTGGGAAATAGTATTGGTGTGAACCTGAGAGTTGCAAACTACTCTTGTGTTAACGAATCAGCTATTCAAGTTTTGCGACACACGCTATACGAAGCAGCAGATTTATTAGGAGCTAGTTTTCTTCCAGCTCCAATATGTCTGAGTTCCCATAGCGCAGAAATTTCTGACAATGTAGCTATCAAAAACTTACTGAAAGATTACAGCGGAGATTTAGGATCAGGGGAAGCGATCGATACTCCCTTGAAAACCATTCAACAAATAGGACAATGTCGTCTTGTAATTACTGGCAGCTATCACGCAGGAGTATTTGCACTGTCCCAGGGGATTCCCGTGATTGGGCTTGCAATGTCAGAGTACTACAAAGAAAAGTTTTTTGGATTGGCAGACCAGTTTGGAATTGGATGTGAGGTCGTTTGTTTGGACGATCACCAGTTTGAGGACAAATTGCTCAACAGTATTAAAAGTTTGTGGGCGGAAGCAGAATTGCTAAGACCAAAACTGTTAGAGTCTGCACAATTGCAAATACAGAGCGGGCAGGTCGCTTACAAGAAACTGTACGATTTAGTTTCCTCATATCGCAGCCGCAAGTAGCCTGTGAAGACAAGGAGCTGCACTCTTCAGGAACGCTTGCATCTTAAAATGTAGAGTTTTATTTTTTAGGTTCAACCCTTCTGGAGCAATATGACTACATCTGTTGGCTTTATCCTACTTACCCACCAGAAGTCTCATCAGATTTTCAAACTGATTGATACTCTCAATCAGATGTTTGATCGTCCCCCAATCGTCTGTCATCACGATTTCTCAAAAAGCATTCTTCCTACAGAAGGATTAACTGAAAACGTCTCACTTGTACAGCCACACATAGAGACAGGATGGGGCAGATTTTCTATCATAGAAGCTGAATTGGCGGCTTTTTCTCTTATGTGTCAAAGAGCGATTCCACCAGATTGGTTTATAGTTCTGAGTGGAGCAGATTATCCAATCAAGCCTGCAAAGCAAATATTGAATGATTTAGCTTCAAGTTCATACGATGTCCATATGCAGTATGAATATATTGATTCCAACCCTGATGCCGATCGAAGTGCTTGGCAGGACTTGTGCTACTTACGTTATTACGGCGTAAGATTTCGGATCCCATCTTTTGACGAAAAGCTGCGTTTGAGCAGTCGAGAAATTACTCTAATAAAATCACCATTAAGATTACCTTTTCTTCCATACTCTAAAAGATTTCGCTGCTTTGCTGGCGAACACTGGTTCTGTGCTAATCGCAAAGCAATAGAATATCTCCTTAAATTTCATAAATCAAAGCCTCCTTTAGCTTCTCATATGCGTAGGATGGATGCGCATGTGTCTACTATTGTTCCGGACGAATCCTATTACCATACTATATTTTGTAATGCTGCTCATCTTAAAGTCTCTAACAATAACTGGCGCTACATAGACTGGTCAGCGAAAGGTGCTCATCCTAAAGTGCTAAGGGTTGAAGATTTGCCCAAAATTCTTGAGTCATCAGCGCATTTTGCGAGAAAGTTTGATATGGATGTAGATATGAAAATCTTCAGTGAAGTTGATGCTATTTTGTGATCAAGAAAGAACCAGGTGACGCACACTTTTCTAAACCCATCCTAACTACTACAGCAGCAGATAAAAACACGCGATGCTGCTTGATCGGCGATCAACTACTTCAGAAAATTTACACTTCTGGTACGAACCATAATGAAAGGCAGCTATACAAATGGCTAGATTTGCAGCATTAACTTTTGTTGGTCCGGGTGAGATTGAGGCAAAACGGCTAAAACGACTCCTCGAAAGTTTGCTGATTCATGAGCATACTGTACAGGCAATTGTAATTATCGATGACAAATCGGGGCATTGTTTTGATAATATTATTCCACCAGAATTTCTCGATCGCACGATAATTCTACCGAATCCACGGAGGGGGCGAGGTGACTGGTGGCAGGGCGGCTTATGTGTCGGGCTTGCAGAGGGATTCCAATGGATAGGCAAAAACTTAGATGTAGAGTTTGTTGTCCGTCTTGACACAGATGCATTGGTGATTAACTCATTTGCCGATCGAATCATTGGTGCATTTGATGCAGACTCAAGAATTGGATTACTTGGTACATGGGATAAGTATTCATTCAATGGTAAGCAGCGTTTACCCAAGAAAGAGGTGAGTGAAGTTCTTTCCTACACCATCAAAAAAGCCTCAAAGCATCTTGCTGTTTGGCGACATTCCAATTGGCCCACACGGATTCAATGCTCTCTATTCAAAAACGATCGAATAGTGCGCAAGATAATTTGTTCTGCAATTCAAAATGGCTATCAGCCGGGAGACTTTCTACAAGGTGGTGCTTATGCGATTCGTGGTCAGTTAATACGAGAATTGTATGTTCATCGTCTTACCACAACTCCACTCGCTTTTCTACACCAATTCTTTGGTGAAGATGTACTCGCAACGCTTCTTTGCTACTCAATGGCTTATTACCCTAGAGGATTTAATCAAAAGGGTGAAGTTTTCGGCGTTCAGAATCAGGGACTCCCAGCCACCATACCTCAGCTAGTTAACGCTAGATTTGCAATTGTCCATAGTGTTAAAGAACTGTAACTCATTATCTACGATATAGCCCGTAGGAGCACAGCATTCATAAATCAGTCGTCAATGAGATTTGGAAGCCGTGTTCCCTTACTTCCTATTCCTCTCAGGCTTAAAGCGAATTGGTACAAGGCGCTGGCTTAAATATAAATAGTTAAAACATTGAAACTACATTAATGAATCAGAGCACGACTGTCAGTATTCTCATTCCCTGCTACAACGCCGATCGCTGGATAGCTCAGGCAATTCAAAGTGCCCTTAACCAAACCTATCCCTACAAAGAAGTGATTGTGGTTGATGATGGGTCAAGCGATCGCAGTTTAGAAGTGATTAGAAGCTTTGGCGATCGAATTCGCTGGGAAACTGGAGAAAATCGAGGTGGCAATGCAGCTCGCAATCGACTGCTGGAGCTTAGTACAGGCGAATGGCTGCAATATCTGGATGCGGATGATTACCTGTTGCCTGACAAGATCGAACAGCAGGTTAAACATTTCACTCAAGCTCCAGATGCCGATATTATTTACAGTCCTTCAATCTACGAATATTGGCACAACGAGAATTCCAGACGCGAAATTCAGTCCATTCCTGAGCCACACGATCCCTGGATTTTGCTCGCTCGCTGGTTTTTACCTCAAACGGGTAGTCCGCTCTGGCGAAAGCAGGCGCTTCTGGATGTTGGTGGGTGGAAACCCCATCAGCCCTGCTGTCAGGAGCATGAACTCTATCTACGGCTGTTGATTGCAGGAAAGCGATTTGAATACTGTCCCCATGCTGGCTCAGTATATCGGCAGTGGAGTGAATCAACACTCTGCAAAAAAGACAAATCTAAAACGCAAGAACAGCGGCTGTTAATTAAGGATCGTTTAGAAGAACACCTGAAAACGCAGGGGTTACTGACTCCAGAACGGCAACATGCGATCAATCAGGCTCGGTTTGAATGCGCCAGAATGATTTGGTTGAGCGATCGCGCCTGGGCAAATACACTTGCCCAAAAAATCCATTCTGCTGAGCGCAGTTTTATGCCTTCTGGTGCAGCCGCTCCCAAGTTCTATCAGTTCGCCTACCGCTTGTTTGGTTTTTCAACAGCGGAACAAATTGCTCAACTAAAGCGATCGTTAAGTCATTAAAGCCTCGTGGCTCCCCCTATCAAATAGCCTCATGAACCCGCTTCTCGTTTATTCAAATCACGGTTTCGGTTCCTATTCCAGCTATCCCATTATCTCCAAACATATTGCAAATAGCACAACCCTATCAACGCTGAGAAAAGAACCCGATCGCTTTAGTAAAAGAGTTCTCAATCGGATAGTCCGCACTTTTGCCGCCTCGCAGTGGTATAAGCTGACTTCGCTGGAGCTGGAATGGCGTTTAGTTCAGCAGGTTTACAACTGCCGCCCAGACTTAATTCATTTGCTGTGGGCAGAACGGGATTTGGGATATCTCGATTTAATCAATCGTGCTGCTGCACTGCCGCTCTGCTGCACCTTCCACTGCTGCCCAGAGGATTTGCCCAGTATCTTAACCCAGCCTAAACGCCTGAGGTCGCTCTCTGCGCTGATTATTATGAGTGAAACCCAGCGGCATTTCTTTGAATCCTGCGGAATTTCTTCAGAGAAGATTCACTGCATTCCTCATGGCATTGATACTGATTTCTTTGTGCCGTCCAGCGATTTAAATACCGAAGATCATTTTGTTGTGCTTTCGGTTGGAAGCTATAAAAGAAATTTCCCGCTCCTGAGAGAAGTCGCGATTAAACTCAAGCAGCATTCTAACATTTGTCTTAAAATCGTTAGTTCCCAGGATTATTATTCATATTTCTCAGATCTGGAAAATGTAAAATTCATTAGCAAATTAACAGACTTTGAGCTGATTAAAACCTATCATTCTGCTTCCTGCCTTCTGCTCACCGTTGAAAACGCAACTGCAAACAATGCGCTTCTAGAGGGACTTGCTTGCGGTTTACCTGTTGTGGCAGAGCGCCTGGGAGGAATTCCAGAATATGTCAATTCTGACTGCGCTCTTCTCGCGGATGAGAAAAACGCTGATCTGTTAGTTGAGGCGATCGTAGACTTATCTAATTCTCCCTTAAAAAGAGACAGAATGAGTAAAGCAGCCAGAGAACGGGCATTAGAACTTTCCTGGGAAAAAATTGCCAGGAAAACAGAAGAACTTTATCAATCTCTAGTCTAAATTTTCTCCAATGAAGATTGCTATTTTATCGAATCGGCAGAGAAGTTTTGTTCGCCCCCTGTCCGAAGGTCTTCAGCGAATGCTGACTCTACTTGGGGTAGAATCCAAGATTTTTTCTGACGGCTTAGCTGATATCAAGGCAGAATCTCATCAGAAAAATTCCCTAAAAAATCAGCTAGTTGAACCCTATAAAAACTTCAGGTTCCATAACCTCGTATCACAGCTCAAGCAGTTCGATGCAGTCATTGTTGTGGGTCATATGCCGTCTGCTTTTATGCGGCATTTTATGCGAGACAGTTTGCTACGACAGCAGTTACCTGATATTCCGATCGTTTTATATGATTTAGTTTACCTGCCGACTCGTGGCTCGTGGATGAAGTATTTAAGAGAAGGAAGTCCACAGCACGGAATTCCCGATGGCGGTCATTTTGGACTGGAGAGATATGATTACTATCTTTGTGTTTCAGTTGTCAGCGAATATCCCCTGCCGCCAGAGCCTAATCCGTATGCTTTAATTGGGGTTAATCTTGATGATGGAAGTCTTTATTCTGATCAGAACGAAGACTTTGTGGCACTGCTAGATTTTGAGCGATCGAATCACTTAGAAGAAAGAAGAATTCAAATCGAGGTGCTCAAGGAAACAAACACAAAATATGTTCAGCTATCGGGCAGTTATCCGATCGAAAAGATCAGAGCAATCTACAGAAAGTCCAGCATATATTTTCTTGCCCATCGTGAAAGCTTTGGTCTCCCCATTTGTGAGCTACAGGCTTGCGGCAGCTACATTTTCACGCCCTATTCGGAGTGGTGCCCATCCCACTGGATTAAGGACGACTTGAGCCAGCCCGGAGCAGGTCAGTTATCTCCTAACTTTGTTGTTTATCACAACGACAAACAAAAATTAATTCAGGAAATTACCAGGATTAAGGCGAGTTTTGTTCCGGGTGAGGCACGGAAGACGTTTGAGACCTATCATCCACAGCTTCTTCGGGGAAACATCGCAGAACTTAAAAAGTTTATCGATCTGCTCCAGGCTGGAAAAATTCACGGCAAATCTCATCAGAATTATCCTGCCTTGTCAAATTTTCCTTGAAGATTGTAGCGTGTTGTGCGGGTCACAAGATTTCATTGTCTTTCATTGTCTAGCTGTCACTCGTTCAATCTCTCGTCCAACATGAGTACCTGTAACGTCACTCTAGTTATTCCGACATATCAGCGATCGCATCAACTCCTGAAATCATTAGAGCAGGTGTATTCGTGCGATCCTCGTCCAGATGAAATTATTGTTCATATTGACGGGGGTGATCACGTTACTGAGGCTGTGCTGCATCAGCATGAATTCAAAGATATTGTTATTCTCAAAAACACTGCTCAAGTTGGACCGGGAGGAGGTCGAAATCTGGCAATTGCCCGTGCTAAAAATGCGATCGTTGCCAGCTTAGATGATGATTCCTATCCGCTCGATCCCGATTATTTCGATCGTCTGCTTCAGCTATTTGAGCTGTTTCCCAAAGCAGCCGTAATTGGTTCTGCCATCTTTCACCAGAATGAGACGGTGACTCCTGACGAGTACACTGCAACCTGGGCAGCGGATTTTATCGGCTGTGGCTGTGCTTATCGTAGAGATGTTTTCCTGCAAACCAAAGGCTATGTGCCGCTTCCCCTGGCTTACGGAATGGAGGAAACCGACCTTTCACTACGACTGCATCATCTGGGGTGGGGCATTCTACAAAGCCAGTGGCTGCGAGTCTTTCACGACACAAAACTAGAACATCACAGCAGCCCCAAAATTACCGCTGCCAGTATTGCAAATCAGGCTTTGTTAGCCTACCTCAGGTATCCGGCAAGCCTGTGGTGGCTGGGCGGAATGCAGTGTCTTAGTCGGGTTTCCTGGCTGATGCGCCATCAGCGCTGGAGCGGGATCTTGACCGGACTAGCTACCATTCCAGGACTGATTCGGCAACAGCACTCCCATCGTCAAACCGTTTCTGCACAATCGCTCTGGTCGTACCTGCGGCTGCGGCGCGGCGGGTCTTCTGATATTCCCACGCTGGAAGTGCTATGAATTCATCCCCCTGGGTTTGCTGCCAGATTGGTGCAAGAGAACATTACGCCATTCCCCGATCGCTGCATCAAACGGGTCAACTCACTTCCCTAATTACGGATGCCTGGGTTTCTCCCAATTCGATGTTTAATGCGTTGCCGGATGCTCTGCTTCGGAGTCTGCGCGATCGATTTCATCCTGACTTAGAAACAGCTCCAGTCCAGGCGTTCACGGCTTCTCTGCTCCAATTTGAGCTGCACCAGAAACTTCAGAAAACGGACGGCTGGGATCGCACGATCGCTCGAAATAGTTGGTTTCAGAAACGGGCTGTAAAGCAACTTCAGACGATCGCTCCCCGATTCGCTATGAGGGGTATTCGTCCAACGCTGTTTACCTACAGCTATGCGGCTCTGGAAATCCTGCGATATGCCAAATCTCAGGGATGGCACACGGTGTTAGGGCAGATCGATCCGGGTCCGATCGAAGAAGCGATTGTGATTCGGGAACATGAAAAGCACCCTGCGCTGGCTCCGTTCTGGCAGCCTGTGCCGCCGTTTTACTGGGAGAACTGGAAACTCGAATGTGAAACGGTCGATCGCATTGTGGTGAATTCCGACTGGTCGCGCCAGGCATTGCAGCAGGCAGGAATTACCGCTGAGAAAATTGATATCGTGCCGCTGGTTTACAGTCCCCCAGAGGCAGCCCGATCGTTTCAGCGCACTTATCCTGACAAGTTTTCGGTTGAGCGACCGCTGCGGGTGCTATTTCTCGGTCAGGTCATTTTGCGGAAAGGGATTGCCGCTCTGTTAGAAACAGCCCAGATCTTGCAAAACGAACCGATCGAATTTTGGATTGTGGGTGGAATTGGGATCGATCGATCGCAGATGAATTTGCCGAATATTCGCTGGGTTGGAGCAGTACCGCGCAGCGAAGCCGCCCAATATTACCAGCAAGCCGATGTATTTCTTTTCCCAACGTTGTCGGATGGATTTGGCTTGACCCAGCTCGAAGCGCAAGCCTGGAAATTGCCGCTGATTGTGTCCAGATTTTGCGGAGCCGTGGTGAAAGATGGAGTAGACGGGGTCGTGCTTTCTGATATAACCGGGTGGGAAATTGCTGAAACGCTGAAGAATTTTTTGATCCAACCTGAACAGCTTCAAAAGTTTTACCAGCATTTAGAGAAATGCAAAAGCTGGGGTCTTGTTGACCTATCGAGGCAACTTCAAACCTTGAAATAGCAATACTCAATAGCAATACTCAAATGATCCCTAACAGCAAAGTTTTGATGCTATTGCCTCATGTGGGCGCTGGAGGAGATTGGACTTTTGTTCGATCGCTGAGCAGGGCGCTCCTAAAAATGGGCTACGAGCTACAGCTCGGCGCAAACAATATTCAAGTGGATCAGAAAGCGATTTATTTAAAGACTTATAGCCTGAATATTAATCAAGGAGCTAAAGGTTTTTTTCAATCTGTTACTCAAATATTTAAATTCGATAGAGATATCGAAGTAATTCACGCTAACAGTGCAAACACGCTGCTTTTTGCAATTCTTCTGCGCCTGCTATGGTGTAGTCGTGCTGTGATCGTTTTTACGTTTCACTTATATCTTGAAGATGATTCTCTTCGTTTAGCTTTTAAGCGATTTCTTTTCTCCTGGGCAGATTATTTGCACTGTTCTTCGGAAGCGTTGAAAAGCCAGATTGAAAAGTATTATCCGAGCCTTCAAGAGAAAATCGTTCTCATTCATCTTGGCGCAGATGAAAAGCTGTTTCACAGAGTTTCTGATAGCGAAAGAGAAGGCTTCAGACAACAATTTAATCTGTCCAAAGATGATTTTGTTTTGCTTTACGCAGGTCGGCTAAATCCAGAGAAGAACGTTCATTTGATTCTGGAAACGCTGGCGAAAGAAAGCGATGCTCATCCTAACCTCAAGCTTTTGATCGCTGGAACGGGTCCCTGTCGATCGTCCCTCGCAGAATTCGTAAAGCAAAGTAATCTTGAACATTGCGTGCGCTTTATCGGTCATTGGAAAGAAATGCGATCGCTCTATGGAGCCTGCGATCTGCTCATTCTGCCCTCATACGCACGAGAAACCTTTGGGCTGGTCATTGTCGAAGCGGCACTTTGCGGTCTTCCCAGTTTGCGTTCCAATATTTCTGGAGCGATCGATCAAATTACCGATGGCGTGAATGGCTTGCTGTTTGAGAACAACAACGCAGAACAGTTTCACGCTCAGTTAGTCAGGGCAATCGCAAATCCTGAAAAAACAAAGGCGATGGGAGAAGCTGCTTACACAACCGCGATCGAAAAATTTACAGCAGCAAGAATGGCTTGGCAATTCAATAGTCTCTACAAAACAATGCTTCTTCAACCTGGAACAGGGATAAAAGATGATGTCACAGCAAACTTCTAAAGCTATATCTAAACCCATTAAAGTCATTGTTTATTCAATTGTTCCGACTCCCTATCAGCGCGATTTATTCTATGCCTTATCTCGCTGTCAGGAAGTTGATCTACAGGTTTACTATTTAGAAGAAGGATGCGCTGATTCTCCCTGGTCGCGCAAGGCTCTACAGCCCTATGAAAAGGTTCTGCCGGGTTTTTTCCTGTCCTGGGGATTATCTCGGTTTCATATCAACTGGCATTTCCCTGGTTTCCGTCAGGCAGATGTCATTATTTTTAATGGCTATCAAAATTCTGTAGCGCAGCTTTTACTGTGGGGATATGCTCGTCGAGTGCCCTGCGTCTTCTGGGGCGAGAAAATTGTCGCAGGTTCCAGCGGCATTAAAGGAAGGCTGCAAAGCTTTTTGGCTCAAGCCCTGAATCGGTGTGCTGCGATCGTGGCGATCGGTTCTCGTGCCCAGCAAGACTATCAGCAGCGGTTCCCCAAACACCCTGTTTTCAACATTTCCTACTACTGCAATCTTTCAGAGTTCAAGCCCTCGGTTCAGCGTCCGCGTCATCCCGCCACTGTTTTATTTTGCGGGCAAATGATCGAGCGGAAGGGGGTGGATCTGCTGCTGCAAGCGTTCGATCGCCTCATTCACACCGGAGTTGAAGCGCGGCTGTTGCTGGTGGGTCGGGAGGCAGAACTGCCTGAAATGATGCGATCGATCTCGGCTGAGGCAAAGCAATCCATCACTTATGCGGGATTTCACGACCCGGAGTACCTGCCCCAGTTCTTCGAGCAAGCCGATATTTTTGTGTTGCCAAGCCGATATGACGGGTGGGGCGTTGTGGTGAATCAGGCGTTAGGCGCAGGCTTGCCGATTATCTGTTCCGATGCGGTCGGTGCGGGTCCCGATCTAGTGGAATTGGGCGTGAATGGGGCGATCGTGCCTGCGGGGGATGCAGACGCTTTGTATTCTGCTCTGGCTTTCTATCTTTCCGATCCAGAAAAGATTGCAGCCGCCAGCCAAGCCTCAGTTGCTAAAGCAGCAGAATGGCAACCTGAATTCGGCGCGAAACGCTGGGTCGAGGTTTTACAAAAACTTACGGATTTAGCTGCTGCAGGCAGAAAAGAAATGTAGAGCCGTCTATCCGGTGATTTCTCTTCCCATGACTTCTCGCCGCCTTCGGATTCTCTTTCTTGCCTCTTATTTTCCCAAGCCCGACAATCCCCTGATGGGAACCTGGGCGTTGACGCAGGCGCAAGCGATCGCCTGCCAGGATGTCGATTTGCAGGTAATTTCCTTTACGTCCTGGGTTCCCTCGGTTTTCGCAAAAACGCCGGGGGCGAAGGCATATGCGAACTGTCCCGATCGCCACACTTGGGAAGGCGGGATTGAGGCGCACTATCCGCGCTGGCTGTACTATCCCATTCCTCCGGTGAAACAGTGGGCATACAAAAATCCGCTGCCCTATCAGCGGGCTGCGGCGCGATCGGCTTTGCCCCGGCTATGTCAGGCGATCGACTCATTTCAGCCGGATGTGATTTTCTGTCATCACTCGCTGCCGAATGGTTGGTTATTGGCGCAGTTGCCGCCTCAATTTCGCAAGCCGTTCATTGTGCAGGAGCATGATTTTGACGAGATTGCGGACTGTCATCGCTATCCTCAGCGCAAAGCGGCAATGGCGCAGGTGGTCGATCGCGCCTGGGCAATGCTGACCGTTTCTCGGCGCATGGAGCAAGATCTGTTCACGCTCTTTCCGCAGGGAAATGTGCAAACCTGTCATAACGGCGTTCATTTGCCTGATCCACAACTCTGGTCAACGCCGCGTCCAGATTCTCTGAAAGACAAAGTCATTATCCTCGCCTGCGCCCTGTTTGCTGAGCGAAAAGGCATTCCTGTTTTAATCGAAGCGTTCGATCGCGCTGCGGCAAATCATCCCAATGCGGTTTTGCGGATTATTGGGTCAGGTCCTGCAGAAGAGGCTGTAAAGACTGCAATCTCCCAATCCACTCATCAAAATGCGATTCAGCTTGTTGGCAAAAAGCCTCATGCAGCAGTCCTGCAGGAAATGGTGTGGGCAGACTGCTTTGCGTTAGTCGGGTGGGATGAGCCTTTTGCAACGGTTTACCTCGAAGCGATGGCGGCAGGAACGCCGATTATTTGCTGTAATGACGGCGGCATCAACGATGTGGTTCAGGATGGTGTACATGGCTACACCGTTCCGCCCAAGTCTGTAGCGGCAACCGCAGAGGCGATCGAGCGAATGCTGGGTAACGCCGCAACGCGCAACCAAATGGGACAGAATGCTCAACGTTTGATTCAGCAGCATCTGACGTGGGATGCAAAAGCGAAAACGCTGATTCAGCTTATGGAAGCTGCCGTCAGCCGTTCTGAAGTGCCGAGTTTGTCGATCGCAAGAAGATAATTTTGCAAAATAACAATCAATGACAAGCAGATGATTTGACGAAAAGCTAGTTAACAGAAAATACGCCCAGCAAAGATACCTAACCGAAAAAGGGGGTGCGATCGATGGTCTGGTCAGACGACTATAGCGATTACAGCAACGATTACAGCAATTCCAACAGTGACTACAGCAGCGATTACAACGAAACCGAAATCGTTGACGATTTGCCGCTGTATACTCCACCCTTTCCAGCACTAGCAGGGACGGCTTGCCTGCTGTTTGGCATCCTGATGTCTTATAGTCTCTATCCGGCTGAAGACACTCCCTCTGCAATGGCACGGGTTGCGGCGATCGGGGTTGGGGCTGGTTTTCTGGTCAGCATCTGGTTTGACAGTCGCAAAGGACTCCGCAACCTGCTGCGGACAGATCTACTGTGTATTCTGGCTTTGTATGGGTTAACGCTGGCTGAGTTTCTCTTTCCACAGGAGGAATTCAATATACTGATTGATCCGACTCAAATTACAAATTCGCTTAATGTGGTGCTGGTGGGTTTGGCAGGACTGGCGATCGGGCGACACCTGATCCCCCCCACTCCTGTGCGCTCTCGATGGCTGACTCCAGACGAAATTTCTAACCAGGCGCTCTTTTGGGGATGCATTGTAGCAGCGTTCTTTGCATTCCTGTATATGCTAATTTCGGTCGAGTTTGACCCGATCGCCCTGATTGATGGGATGCTGGGCCCGCGCTTCTCGGAACCCTGGGGACGAAGTCGTCTGGGCGGGTGGAACAGTTTGCTGACGGAATTAAGTTTGCTCTCATACATTATTCCGCCAATGATGGCAGTGGTTTGGAACCGCCGTCATACCTTTCCGGTCTGGCAGTTCACGGTGCTGAACAGCGTTTTTGCGCTGGTTCTCTTTCAAGCTTTCGCAAGCGGCACGCGCAATGTTTTCATCAGCCATACTGCCACGTTCATCGTCAGCTATCTGCTCACGCTTCCCTACAACACGTTTAGAAATACCGTTGTTCCAGTTTTGCTAGCCGTTTCGATCGCGCTGTACGCCTCCTATCACATGCTGGAATTTAGAACGATAGGACTCCGGAATTACATCGTTAACGAAGTTTATGCCAGTGGATCAACGCGAGACACGTTTGCTGTTGACTATAACTTAGTCTCGATCGCACCCCTGATCGAAGCGTTTCCTGAAAGCTATCCTTTTTTGGGGTTTGAAGTCATTACCTGGTCTTTAGTTCGCCCGATTCCCCGTGCCCTGTTTCCAGGGAAACCAGAAGGCTTGAGTGTCAGTATTGAAGAAATTGTAGGGGCTGATGAAGGATACACGCTTGCTGCAACTTATCTGGGTGAGAGCTACATGATGGCGGGCTGGCTGGGAATCGCTGGGGTGTCTCTCTTTTTTGGGGCACTCGCTGCCTGGTGGAATCGCATGGCAATGCAGAGCCAGTCTGACTATGCTTTGGTGGTTTATGCGCTGGGCTTTTTTGCAGCAGGGATCACGATGCGAAGCATGTTTTGGTTAACGACAACTATCTTGCCCGTGATTGTTCTAATCGTTTTTCGCAAATTGACCTCCGATCGCTCCGCGAGTACATGACGAACGGTTTGTCCTTTACGCTTAGTTTTGGTTCTGCCCTGGATACAATCGTTTATGAAAATCCTAATCGTTATCCCTTATTTCACCTCGGTTTATGGAGGTCCTGCCAAGGTGATGCGAGAGCTGTCACAAAGTATGACCAGGTCAGGTGTGACGGTGAATATTGTCACTACTAATGCAAATGGATTAGAGAAGCTTAATGTTCCTTTGCAGCAGTGGATTGAAGAGGATAACTACCAGGTTCAATATTTTGACTGCTGGCATCGGAATGATCTGATCATCAGCAGTCGCCTGGTTCAATGGCTGTTTCAGAATATATCCAATTACGATGTCGTTCACACCAACAATATCTTTGCGCCACTCACACTAATCACTGAATGGATTTGTCAGTTTCATCGTGTTCCGTATGTGATTACTCCCCACGGAATGCTAGAACCTTGGGCACTGTCATACAAAGCAGGTAAAAAGCGTTTCTATTACAATCTTCTTGAAAAGCCTGCTCTCAAGCGGGCAAGTGCGATTCATGTTCTAACTCCGATCGAAGCAGAGAATGTTCACAGGCTTGGCTTAAAGCAAACCGCAATCATTCCCAACGGCATTCACTACGAAGCGTTTGCGAGTGGCTCTAAAGCTGATCTGTTTTATGCGCAGTTTCCGGAAACTCAAAATAAAGCAATTATTCTATTCCTGGGTCGCATTGACCCTAAAAAGGGATTAGATCTCCTTGCTCAGGCGTTTGGCAAGATTTATCCCCAGTTTCCTCAGGCTCAGCTTGTGGTTGCCGGACCTGATAATATTGGTTTTTTGCCGACCGTAAAGAATTATTTTTTAGAAGCGGGTTGCTTAGAAGCAGTTACTTTTACAGGAATGTTGTTAGGGGAAATTAAGCAGGCAGCCCTCGCAGCAGCGCAGATTTATGTTGCGCCCTCCTACTCGGAAGGATTTAGCATGTCGGTTCTTGAGGGCATGGCGGCTGGTTTACCCTGTATCATTACAACCGGATGCAATTTTCCGGAAGCTGCTGAAGTGACCCATACCGTTGAGATTAATGCTGAGGCGATCGCAGTGGCAATGAAACAGTGTTTGGCTGCTCCTGAAACTGCCAAAGCAATGGGAGAACGATCGCGAGATTTTATTCTGCAAAACTACACCTGGGAACTAGCATCTCAGAAGTTGATTGAAGTCTATCGAGCTGTGGCAGCGTAGGAACATTTACCGGAAGATGGGTGCCGGGATTTCTCAGGGCGATCGGGGGAAACAGGCTTGGAACATTCGCCTGGCGCAATGGTTGGGCGGTCGTGATCCAAATTCGATCGAGGGCGCGTTAGTGATGATGTGCGTTGCAAGACGATCGCTCCAGCAGGGAACCAGCTTCGTATCATAGACAATTCGCTAAAACAGTTTGCTCTCAGTGTTTGATCACAGTAGAATGTGCGAGAGGATGGGGGATAATTGATAGAGAATTGCTAAGCCATTGATTTTGAAGCAGGGTTGGTTCAAATTTGTGCGTGGGGTATCTATCAGCTTAGTGGGACTGATGGCGATCGTTCTGCTGATTATTCCAGTTCGTCTGACGATCGCCGCTCATCAGGCTCCGCGTCCGCAGGCAATTTTGACGCTGGGCGGAGATCCCAGGCGAGAGGAAGCGGCTGCCCAGCTTGCCCGCCATTACCCGTCCCTAGACGTTTGGGTTTCAACCGGGGAAACGCGCCAGAAATCAGAAGCCATTTTTCAATCCGCAGGAATTCCGGACGATCGCCTGCACCTTGATTATCGAGCGGTTGATACCGTCACCAACTTTACAACGCTGGTTTCGGATTTCCGTCAGCGCGGCATCCGGCATATTTTTGTGGTCACGTCTGATTTCCACATGCCCAGAGCCAAGGCGATCGCCGCGATCGTGCTGGGCAGTCAGGGCATTACGTTTACTCCCGTTGCCGTTCCGTCTAATCGACCTAAAGAGTCTTCGGCGCGTGTGTTGCGGGATATGGGGCGATCGGTTGTGTGGATCGTGACGGGAAGAACGGGGGCAACATTTGGGGAGAGAATTCGCGATTCCGATTAGTTAAGAACTGGTGAAACGCAAGTGATAAATCAATGCGATCGCCCTCATCTCTTCTGGTGATTAGCGCGATCGTTTTTTATTGCTGATCTCTCAATAATTCATTGATTAATGTTCATAGTGCCTCTGTTCATTTCTGCTGACTTGTCCTGCTATGATGCAACTCGATCGCTATACCGTCGGCTCTTACACCCCCGGCGCACCCTACTGGAAGCAGCTCCTGTGGTATTTCATTGGCTCGCCGCTGGTGCAAAGCTACTGGTTGCCGATGTCAGCCCTTAAGGTTTGGCTCTTGCGTTGCTTTGGGGCTGAGATTGGTCAGGGCGTGCGGATTAAGCCGGGCGTGCGCGTGAAGTTTCCCTGGCGGCTGGCGATCGGGGATTATGTATGGCTGGGCGAAGATGCCTGGATTGATAATCTTGCCCTCGTGACGATCGAAAGTCATGTGTGCATTTCGCAGGGCGTTTATTTGTGTACGGGCAATCACGATTGGAGCCATCCTCACTTTGAGCTGAAGACTGCAGGTATTCATCTTGAGGAATCAAGCTGGATTGCGGCGCGGGCGGTGATCGGTCCGGGGGTGACGGTCGGAAAAGGGGCAGTGCTGGTGTTGGGCGGTGTCACGGGACGATCGCTAGACCCCATGACCATCTACTCGGGCAATCCCGCTCAGCCCCTTAAAGCGCGAAAGATGACAGATGGCGTTTAGCAGGTAACCGTATCGAGCTTCCAGTCGGGAATGTCACTGTTGCTTCTCAGCTTTTCGATTTGCGAGCAGTCACTTCGATCTCGATTTTCATGCGCGGATCCGCAAGCCCAGCAACAAACATGGTCGAGGCAGGACGCACCGCTTCAAAATACCGCCGAAACACCACCCAGCACGGCTCAAAGTCAGCGCGATCGGGCAAAATATATCGCACTCGCACCACGTCTTTTAGCGTACAGTCCGCTTCGCTCAGGGCAGCAATAATGTTTTGAAAACATTGCTCGGCTTGTTCTACCACACCATCAGAGATGGTCATTGTCTGATAATTAAATCCGGTTGTACCAGAGACAAACACCCAGTCTCCATCCACCACAGCTCTGGAGTACGCGACCTCTCGCTCGAACGATGACCCTGACGAGATTAGCTGACGGCTCATTTAAGTTTAATCCTCCTTTTTATCAGACAACCTCTTCGTTTGCTTCAATCACAACACAATCTTCTGCGCTCCAGAACAGTGTTAGATTTCTATCCGATCGATCTCCTCCATCATATAACTCTGTCACCATGAGCATTCCCAGGTTTGTTTTTACCTGAAGCTGGAGCGATTGACCAATATAAGTTACTGATTCGATCGATCCATTCACTTGATTATCAGCAGGAGTATGCCGATTAATCCGAATTCGTTCGGGTCGAATCATCAGCGTCACCGTTTGATTGGGCTGTATTTTTTGATGCGCGATGCCATTAGTTGATAGCACTGCTTTGATTTGCTGGTTATTCACTTCAACGATCGCCCTCTCTTTCCCAATCTGCTGCACTGTACCCTGAAGAAAATTGGCTTTGCCGATAAACTGCGCCACAAAGAGCGAAGCCGGACGGTTGTAGACTTCCTTTGGTGTGCCGATCTGCTCGACTTTGCCTTTGTGCATCACCGCAATGCGATCGGACAATGCCAGCGCCTCCTCCTGATCGTGTGTTACATAGATAAATGTGAGATTGAGCTGACGCTGAAGTTCTCTCAATTCCTGCCGTACCTCTTCGCGAATTTTGGCATCCAGTGCAGAGAGCGGTTCGTCGAGGAGCAGCACCTTGGGACGGCTAATCAACGCCCGCGCTAACGCCACACGCTGCTGTTGCCCCCCCGAAAGCTGAGACGGTTTTCGATCGCCCAAGTCTTGAATCTGAAACATTTTCAGCGATGCTTCGACCTGAGGCGCAATCTCGGCACGAGGCACTTTGGCGATCGTCAGCGGATAGGCGATATTTTCGGCGACGATCATATGCGGAAACAGGGCGTAGTTTTGAAACACGGTATGCACATTTCGTCGATAGGGCGGCAGCGTCGTCACTGCTTCCCCGCCAATATACACCTGCCCGTATTCCGGGATTTCAAACCCGCCAATCATGCGCAGCGTCGTTGTTTTACCGGAACCGCTCGACCCCAGCAGCGAATAAAATTCTCCGGGCTGAACGTCGATCGTCACATCTCGCACGGCGTAGACTTCGCCCTTTGCCGACGGATAAATTTTGCTGACCGATTCCAGGTAAACGACGCTTTTCGCCTTCATGATTTTTCTCCTGACTCCTCCCCATCTTAATCTGTCGAATTTCAGTCTGAATGTTAGTCTGCTGGCGCGGCGCGTTGGCTCAGCAGAACCAGCATTCCGCTTCCCAGCAAAATCAGAGTGGCGATCGCCGCAATTTCGGGCGTAATGTCGGTTCTCAGTCTGCCCCAAATTTCCATTGGCAGCGTATTGTCTCGTCCGGTGAGGAAGATCGTCACAATCACTTCATCAAACGACAGCGTAAACGCCAGCAGCGTCCCCGCCACCACCGCACTGCGAATGTAGGGAAACACAATGTCGATAAACACCTGCCCCGGCAAGGCTCCCAGATCGTAGGCGGCTTCCTCCAAACTGCGCGGAAACTGCCCCAATCGCGTCACGATCGGACCAAAGGCAACAGGTAGCCCAAACACGGCATGACCCAGAATCACCGTCCCCAGCGACAGCTCAAACCCCAGGTCAGACAAATACGCTAGCATCGCGACGCCCGTCACGATCCCCGGCAGCAGAATCGGCAGATTCAGCGCGATCCGAAACGCATTCCTGCCAAAAAACTGATATCGATACACAGCAAACGCCGCCAGCAGTCCCAGAACCGTTGCCAGACTGGTTGCCACGGCTGCTACCTTGAGCGAATTGAGCAGCGCCACCTGCAAAGCAGTATCCTGAAGCGCGGTTTCGTACCAGTTCAGCGTGAATCCTCTGAACGGCAGCGACAGAATACGAGAGCGATTAAAGCTCATCAGCACCAGGACGGCGATCGGCAAATACAAAAAGATAAAGACCATCACTGTCCAGCTTCCCAAAAACCAGGGCTTAGGCTGCGATCGAGGCTGCTGCACCATTTGACTATCGCTCATAAACGCTTGCTCATAAACTCTCCAACGCCCCTTTGCGAATGGCAATCATCAGTCCGCTAAACACAATCACCATCACCACCAGCGCAAACGCCGCTCCCAGGGGCCAGTTGTATGCCACGCCAAACTGGGATGCAATAATATTGCCCAGCATGATTCCATTCGGACTGCCGACCAGACTCGGCGTAATAAAATCACCCATCGTCAGCGAGAACACATTAATTGATCCGGCAAGAATGCCCGGAGTGACTAATGGCAGAATGATTCGGCGAAACGTAGTCCAGGGGTTTGCGTTTAAATCTGCTGAAGCTTCGAGTAATGAATTGGGCAACCGTTCAAACGCAGTGACGATCGGCAAAATCATAAACGGCAGCCACACATGAGCAAATGTGAGCAGCGTTGAAAACTGGTTATAGAGAAACAGCGAGCTTGGCTCTTGCAAAATCCCCAATGACAGCAGTGCCGTATTCAGAATGCCGTTGTAGCCCAAAATAATTTTCCAGGCAAATACCCGAACCAAGTAGCTCGACCACAGTGGCAAAATTACCAGCATCGTCAGCTGCCCCCGATAGCGTCCGCCATGTTTTGCAATGAAATATCCCATCGGCAGCGCAATCACTGCATCAATCAGCGTTACCCCCAGAGCAGTCAACACTGTGCGCAAAATGACGGTGCGATAGGCAGCATTGGTGGCGATCGTCTGAAAGTTTTTGAAGCTGAGCGTTTTGACAATCTCAAATGATTCCAGCCGCCAGACGCTATAAATCAGCAGCAGCACCAGCGGAATGAAATACAGCAGCGACATCCACAGCAGGGGCGGCAGCAGGGTTGCGTATAGCCCACCAGCACTTTTAGCCGTATTTTTAATCGAACGAGGCGATCGAGCAGTAACTGCAGTCACATGAATTCAAACAAAATGTAGAGGGGTTTATTCATGAGAGGGATGACTTTTTGGAAGGGCAGGCGTAACGCCCACCCCACAAGAGTGCAACTGATTTGATGCAACTTCTCACAAATTCGTGCAAGCGGTCTATTCACGTTTTTACGCGCGGATTTCATTCCAGACCTGCACCCACTGATCATAGTTCGGCACGCTCTGCCACATTTTGATCTGCCCGTGTAGCGACAGGTCATCCATAAACAAAGCATGGGCGCGGTCTTTGCCGATCGCCTCAGCCCCCAGTTCCGTTGCGCCAGAATAGCCTGTCACATCCATCACGCCCTTCTGACCCTCACCGCTGAGGATAAAATCAACCCACTGGTAAGCCGCATCTGCATGGCGCGAGTTCTTGGAAATCATCCAGGAGTCTGTCCACCCCGTCAGCTTGCCCTTTGGACTCACCGTTCCCGCCGGAAATCCTTCAGAAGTAAGCTGAGTATAGGTAAGGGGCCAGGCATGAGCCAGCACCACTTCTCCAGACTGAAACAGGTTTGCCAGCTCTCCCGCCGTCGTCCAGAACTTTCGCACCTGCGGACGCAGCTCCAGCAGTTTTGCCTTCACCTCTGCCAGATCCTGATCGCTCAGATGGTAGGGGTCGGGCTTGCCCAGCCACAGCGCCACATCCGCGATCGTCATTGGGTTGTCGGGCAGCGAAATCTTACCTGCATACTGTGGGTCAAACAGCACATCCCAGCTTTTGGGCTCAGCGCTGACTTTCTCTTTGTTGTAAACCAGCACATTCGGTCCCCAGGCAAACGTCACACCATAGGGTTGACCGTCAAACGTATTCCAGTTGCCGCCCCGAAACGACGAAAACACCGAATCGTAGTTTTTAAGCCTGCTGGTGTCGATCGGCTGCACCAACTCCGCCCGATAGAGCCGTTCCGTAATGTCTCCCGATGCCGAAATAATGTCGTAGTTGCGCCCTTTTCCGGTGCGAAACTTGGCAAACATTTCATCGCTCGACCCGGCGTAGGTCGCCTTCACCGCACAGCCCGTCTGTGCTTCAAAAGTCTGCGCAAACGAAGCATCGGTATAGCCCTCCCAGACGATCGCCGAAAGGGTGCAGCGCTCTGCCTGCGCAGAAGGCATCCCCACTATCATTGCCAGAAAAGTAAGAACTCCAGTTAGAAAGAGTGCTTTAAAGCGACATAACATAAAACTTTCTCCTGATCGAAATCAAAAACGGATAGCTTGCAGACCCTTCTGTAAGGGCGAAGCAATTCGCACAAAGATCCTAAAGGTGTGGCAATATTTCTCTAGGCGAATGCTTCGCCCCTACCCCTGGACACTCACAACAGGGGTCGCATCCCACATCAGGCATCAAACACCACGGAATGCCATGCCTTTTTCTGATCGCCCGTAATATCAAACATGACGTGCTTGACGATCGTGTATTCCTCCAGCGCATAGTGCGACATATCTTTGCCGATGCCGCTCTGCTTAAAACCGCCGTGGGGCAACTCACTGGCGATCGGCAGGTGATCGTTCACCCAGACTGTGCCAAAGTCCAATGCTGCCGTAACGCGCATGGCTCGCTGAACGTTGGTTGTCCAGACGCTGGCTGCCAGCCCGTAGGGAATGTCGTTGGATAGGGCGATCGCCTCTGCTTCGTCTGTGAAGCGATTGACCACAATCACCGGACCAAAGATTTCATTCTGCACACAGCTTGCCGACTGAGGCGCGTCCACCAGAATTGTCGGCGGATAGAAGTAGCCTTCTCCTTCCGGCAGCTCACCACCCGTCACCACTTTGATCCCCTGCTGTCGCGCTTCTTCCACAAACCCATGCACTTTGAGCCGCTGCGTTTCGCTGGTGAGCGGACCAATATCAGTATCTTCCGCAAAGGGCTGCCCAAACTTCAGCGTTTGCGTTAGCTCGGTGAGGCGGCTCAAAAACTGGTCAAACACCTCACTCTGCACATAGATTCGGGTTGCTGCGGTGCAGTCCTGACCCGTGTTCATAAACGCTGCCGGGATCGCGCCTCTGGCTGCTGCTTCGATATCTGCATCCGCAAACACGACAAAGGGAGCCTTGCCGCCCAGCTCCAGCGTGACCCGCTTCACCATTGAACTCGCCAGTTCTGCAATCCGCTTTCCGGTGCGGGTGCTGCCTGTAAAGCTAATCATGCGCGTGTCGGGATGGGTACAGATGGCTTCTCCGACTTCGGCTGCACCTGTCACCACGTTAATTAATCCGGCGGGTAGCCCAGCTTCCAGCGCGATCCTGGCTAGCTCGATCGTCGTCGCAGGCGTATTTGGAGCGGGTTTGATCACCACCGCATTGCCTGCTGCCAGTGCCGGAGCCAGCTTCCAGATCGCCATCATAAAGGGATAGTTCCAGGGCGTAATTGCACCCACCACCCCGATCGGCTCTCGGCGGATAAAGCTCGTGAAACCACCCACATACTCGCCACCCGCAACGCCTTCCTGCCGCCGCACCACAGAAGCAAAGTAGCGCAGGTTGTCGATCGCAAAGGGAATATCGCCGCCCAGCGAGAGTTTGAGCGGTTTGCCTGCGTTCTGGCTCTCCAGTCTTGCCAGCGCTTCGGTTTTCGCTTCCAGCGCGTCAGCAAATTTTAACAAAGCAACGCTGCGCTCTCCCCAAGAGCGGGCTGCCCATTCTTTTTGAGCGGCTTTTGCGGCTTTCACCGCCCGATCGACTTCTGCTGTTGTTCCCCAGGCTACCGTTGCAAACGGCTTCCCCGATGCCGGATCGATCAAATCTTCGCTGCCTGTCGTCACCAGTTCACTACCAATTACCATCGGGTAATGCGTTAACTTTTCCATGACATCACCTGAAGTTTAGAAAATTCAAGAACAATACAACGCTCTTTGACTCTAGATCATTAGCGAACTGCTTGACAGAAGACTATAACATTCATCACAGCTTTCACAAATGCTGCGGAATGCCCTACAAGACTATTTCTGCAAATCGATCGCTTTAGAAATTTTTAACGTTGTGATGTAACCTTCGATCGAGAACCCTTAAGGCTATTCAGGTCGCGAGTTCTGCTCAATTCGACTCAGTAAATCAACGATCGCAATTAATCCCTGCGTTGCTAAATAAATAATTCCAATCAGCACCACCATCAACAAAACCAAAACAATAATCAGCGATAGCGGAACGGGTGCGCCCACAACGCGAACACTGGTCAAAAAGAAAACGACGATCGCCACCGTTAACAAACAGCCGACAATTTGAAGCGTTTTGGCGATCGAAACAAAGCGGGTATAGAGGCGAGGAGAAGCAGTTCCCCCTGGGGGATAACCGGATTCCAGATCTTGTAGATTCATCATTAAACAAAAAATAAGGGCAGGCTTAACCCACCCTTTATTCTAAATTGCTCAACTTGTCCTCAATTCACGGGATTACTGCGATTTAAAGGTTTCAACCAGGGCGACGATCGCTTCCCGCAGTGCCGGAACCAAAACGGCAACAATTCCCGCTGTCACAATCACGTTGCGCGAAAAGTTCAGGGTGTCACGGGAGAGCTGGAAGAATCGATCGTCCCATTTTTTCGACTCCGCAGCAAGATCAGTTCTTAGCTTGTCAACATCCTGCGTCAACTGGCTCACCTGTCCAGTAAGAACTTCCAGGTTGCGTTCAATGCGATCGAGTCTATCTGAGGGTTCTGGAGATGGCGTTTGAGTCATACGGCAAGGTTTTCGAGCGGGGCGATCGGGTTCAATCAGGCGATCAGCCCCTAGAGCTAGAGGACAGGAGGAAATTCCTATTCCCTTTCAATGTACCCTACTAAATATGCTGTGCCGTCTCGAAACTTACGCGCCGACTGCTTCTTTCGCAGCATATAAAACCTCAGCCGTGATGGACTCAATGCCACGATCGCGAGCAAACTTCTCGGTGTTTCGCTTCACCTTGCCGCGCACAAAGCCGGGAATTTTATTCAGTTCGGCTAAGCCATCCTTGCTCCAGTTCAAATCAGAATCTGCCGAAACGCCCTTGGTGATCACTTCCTTGGTGTCATGACCGCCAAAGATTTCCAGCAGGTGATCTTCCATGCCTAATGTGAAGGAGTTGTACACCAGATCCACAAGCTGGTTTGCACCCTCATAGCCCACATAAGGACGATAGCCCACCGGGAAGTTTTGAATGTGAATCGGAGCTGCAATCACGCCGCAGGGAATATCCAGACGCTTGCCGACGTGGCGTTCCATTTGCGTACCAAAAATGGCGGCAGGTTCCAATCGGGCGATCGCATTGCCAATTTCGGCGTTATCGTCGCTGACTAAGATTTCATCGCAGTATTCACTCACCTGTTCCCGGAACCATTCCGCGTCGTATTTACAGTAGGTTCCCGCCAGCACCACGCGAATGCCCATTTCTCTTGCCAAAACTTTCGTTAAAGCAGCCGCGTGCGTATTGTCGCCGAAGACGACGGCTTTCTTCCCGGTTAGGTTTTGACAGTCGATCGATCGCGAAAACCAGACCGCCTGCGACACGAAACGAGTCTGCTCATCGATAAACGGCTCATAGTCTGCGCTGTGTCCCTGCGCGTTGAGAATTTGCTGAATGGCGCGAATGCAGCGTGCTGTCTCCACCACTCCCATCGGCGTAATATCGACAAACGGCATCTCAAACTGCGCTTTTAGATATTCAGCCGTCATCAAGCCCAATTCCCGATAGGGCAGCAGGTTAAACCAGGCACGCGGCAGATTTTTCAGCTCATGCACCGACGCTTGATCGGGAATGACCGCATTCACCTCAATGCCCAGATCGCCCATCAGCTTTCGCAGTTCGCGGCAGTCGTGCTGATTGTGGAAACCCAGCGTTGAGATCCCGATGATATTCACCGAAGGTTTCTCAGTTTTTTCGGTGATCAGGTCGCCTTTTTTGCGGGCTTTGTCGATGTAATACTGCACAATTTGCTGAAGCGTGCGATCGGCTGCCTGCAATTCATTGACGCGGTAATGATTCACATCTGCCAGCAGCACATCGCCTTTTGCCTCCATCTGGGCGCGATCGACAAAATTCTGCAAATCTTCCTGGAGAATGCTGGAGGTGCAGGTGGGGGTCAGCACAATCAAATCAGGATGCTCTTCGGCATCTTTGCGCGTGATGTTGTCTACGACCTTTTCCTGCGATCCCCGCGCCAGCACATGGCGATCGACCACGCTTGCTGTAACGGGCGTAAAGTCGCGCTCTCGCTCCAGCATGGAACGCATGACGTTGAAGTAATCGTCCCCCAAGGGCGCGTGCATGATGGCATGAACGTTTTTAAAAGAGCTGGCAATGCGTAGCGTGCCGATGTGCGCAGGTCCGGCATACATCCAGTAAGCCAATTTCATAAACCGAAAATCTCCGTGTGCTGAGGGTTTTCACCCGACAAGGCAATGAGGCTGAGGATCAAGGTTGAAGCTGTTCTCGATTGTCTCAAACATCCAGGAAACTGGGGAAAGCACTGCTGCTGCTGCTTCACATTTTTTGGAGGAGGGACGATCGCTCAAACTGTTTTTCCAAACTGGATGCAGCATTTTGTAGATAGAAAGGGGGAGGGCGATCGGGCAATAATTCTTGATGCTTTGTTACTTCACTCTTTTGAATCGATCCAACTAACCCTTTGTCAGAGGTCGATTGCTTCACTCAACCTTTAACTTGAAAGAGTCGTATGCTGAGCGTCTCTCATGAATCCGATCGTTACAGTGATTTTGCTCGCCCTGATTCTGGTTGCGATCGTCTCTCCGCTAGCTGCGCTCGCGCCCCTGATGCTGATTGCAGCGTTTAGCGTGCTGGCTTGGATGGGCTGGACGATAATTCGCGCCTTTTTCACGGGTGAAACGGAAGATATCTGACGGGACTCATGCAGTTTCCCGGCATCCCTTTTAGGATAGAGAATGACCTGCTAGATCAAGCGTTCTAGTTCCTGGACAGGCTAAAAATTGCCATCTTTCAGCAAAGAGCGTCTATGGTCTTGCTATGGTCTAATGATCATCGTGTCGCCTATCCTCCTTCCATGACGGACTCCGCATCTCCCGACTTCAAAGAACTGACCAAAGATATTCCCGATCGCCTGATTAAATATGCGGTGCGCTACGCGAATCATCGGGCAGTGAATCGGAATGATCTGACGCCCATGATCCGGCACTACGTCGAGATGAAAGATCAGTATCCACACGCGCTGCTGCTGTATCGGGTGGGCGATTTTTTTGAGACGTTTTTTCAGGATGCGATCGTCGTTGCCCGCGAGCTGGAGCTATTGCTGACGGCAAAGGATGCGGGGCAGAAAATCGGCAAAGTTCCCCTGGCAGGGATTCCCCATCACGCGCTCGATCGCTACTGTGCTTTGCTGGTGGAGCGGGGCTATGCGGTGGCAGTGTGCGACCAGACCGAAGATGCCGAAGAGGCACAGGGGCGGCTGGTGCAGCGCGAAGTCACCCGTGTGATCACACCGGGGACTGTGCTGGAAGAAGGAATGCTGAATGCGCGGCGAAATAATTTTCTGGCAGCCGTAGTAATCGCGGGAAGTCACTGGGGATTGGCGATCGCCGACATTTCTACCGGAGAATTTCTCACGACCCAGGCAAGCGAACTGGAGCAGTTGACCCAGGAACTGATGCGGCTTCAGCCCTCGGAGGTGCTGGTTCCCACCAACGCGCCAGATTTGGGCGAACTGCTGCGACCTGGCGAAAAGTCTTCCCATCTGCCGGACTGTTTGCCGCCCCAGTTTTGCTACACGCTGCGATCGCAAACGCCTTTTACGCTCACCGAAGCGCGGCAGCGAATTGTAGAACGGTTCCGGGTGCGATCGCTGGAAGGGATGGGCTGTGAGCATCTGGCGCTGGCGGTTCGGGCGGCAGGCGGTTTGCTGGAATATCTGGAGGATACGTCTGAACGCAAGTATGGCGAGGCTCCGGCACAAAAAGTTCTGCTCCAGCCGCTTTGCACCTACACAATTACGGAATTTCTGACGATCGATCACCAGACGCGCCGCAACTTGGAAATTACCCAAACGGTGCGGGATGGAACTTTTAATGGGTCGCTGCTGTGGGCGATCGACAAAACGGTGACGGCAATGGGCAGTCGGGCACTGCGTCGCTGGTTGCTGCAGCCGCTGTTAGAAATTGGGGCGATCGAGGGGCGGCAGGACACAGTTCAAGAGCTAATTGAAGACGGCTCGCTGCGGCAGTCGCTTCAGCACCTGCTCAAGCAAATTTATGACCTGGAACGACTGACCGGACGGGCGGGATCAGGCACGGCAAACGCGCGAGATCTAATGGCGCTGGCGGATTCGCTCGATCGCCTCCCGGATTTAGCGAACCTTGTGCAATCGGCAAAATCTCCCTATCTGGTTGCGCTGCAAACCGTCCCCGATATTTTGCAGGAGCTGGGCGGTAAGCTGAAGGCACACTTGAAGGAAAATCCGCCGATACATTTGCAGGAAGGTCAGTTGATTCGGGATGGGGTGAACGAAGACCTCGATCGCTTACGGCAACAAATCGACGCCGACCAGAAATGGATTGCGGAACTGGAAACGATCGAGCGAGAGCGCACTGGAATTCCAACGCTGAAGGTGAGCTTTAACAAAACCTTTGGCTACTACATCAGCATCTCGAAGGCGAAAGCAGGCGACAAAATTCCCGAAGGCTACACGCGCAAGCAAACCCTGGTGAACGAAGAACGCTACATCACCCTGGAGCTAAAGGACAAAGAAACCGCACTGCAAATTGCCAAAGACCAGGCAAACAAGCTGGAATACGATCTGTTTGTCAAGCTTCGTTCGACGGTGAGCGATCAGGCGGCTCCAGTTCGTCAGGTGGCGCAGGCAATTGCGGCGATCGATGCCCTTTGTTCCCTGGCGGAAATTGCGGCGTTTCGTGGCTATGCCCGTCCCCAGATTGTGCCCACTCGTGAATTGACGATTACCGACGGTCGGCATCCGGTGGTTGAGCAGTCCCTTCCGGCAGGCTTCTTTGTGCCCAACTCAACCGAAATGGGCAGCGGAAATGGAGATTCGCCAGATCTGATCGTGCTAACAGGCCCCAATGCCAGCGGCAAAAGCTGCTACTTGCGGCAGGTGGGGCTGGTTCAGCTTTTGGCGCAGGTAGGAAGTTTTGTTCCGGTGAGTGGGGCAACGCTGGGGGTGTGCGATCGCATCTTTACTCGCGTGGGTGCAGTGGATGACCTGGCAACCGGACAGTCCACTTTTATGGTGGAAATGAACGAGACGGCAAATATTCTCAATCACGCGACGGCGCATTCCCTGGTGCTGCTCGACGAGATCGGACGAGGAACGGCAACCTTTGATGGGCTGTCGATCGCCTGGGCAGTGGCAGAGCATTTGGCAACTGAGCTTCGCGCCCGCACGATTTTTGCCACCCACTACCACGAACTCAATGAGCTTGCCTCAATCCTGCCAAACGTTGCTAACTATCAGGTCACGGTGAAGGAACTGCCGGATCAGATTATCTTTTTGCATCAGGTGCGCCCCGGTGGAGCCGATCGCTCCTATGGCATCGAAGCTGGACGTTTAGCGGGACTGCCTGCTTCGGTGATCGATCGCGCCCGTCAGGTGATGACCCAGATCGAAAAGCATTCTCGAATTGCGGTTGGTTTACGTCAGGGAACGTTGCCTAAAGCAGAGCAAAAGGCACAGGAGCGCAACGGCAAATACAAGGCTGTCGCGAATCCGAGTGAACAGCTCGATATTTTTGGTTAACCTCCGATAAAAAGCACAGAAACTTTTCCTCATGTCAATGCTGCTCCTCTGTAGAGATGGCAAAATGAGCAATGACTCAGCTTGCAGCAACACTATTAAACGCCGTGAAATACTTTTTTCTATCTGAGGGATGGACGATCGGGCGCGTGTGGGAGTTTGGCGGTCTCTGGAACGAGGCAGCCTGGCGACGCAAGCCAGAAATTCAGCAGACCAATCTTTGTATGATCGAAAACGGCGAAAAGCTGTGGCTCTATCGGGTTGAAGATGAGGTGATCATGGTGGAGGTTAAGCCGATCGACGCCGACAGCAGCAAGCCGGAAGCCCGATCGATCGGTCAGGTGGTGCTGAAGCGATTGATTGACGCGGATCAGGCGATCGAAATGCTGGGCAAGTCTGAGGCTTTTTTCAAGGCAGAGACATAATAAAGGTGGCTTGTCGAACTGGAGATCAGCAGCCTATGACAGTCACCCCTTCTGTCGGGTCGGTGCGGTGGGAAAAACTGCCCGATGACTATGTGCTTGACGATGAACCTGTGGACAACATTAACCAGCCGCCGATCGCTGCAGCCTTGACCGAAAGCCTGGAACTGGCTGGACGGTTACCTGAAACAGCATTGACGATGACCAACTACGGCATTTGCGCCACCGTAAACGATCGCATTGTGGTCAAAGCACCGGACTGGGGATTTGTGCGATCGATCCGAGTCCCGCGATCGGAAGTGTTTCGCAGCTACACCCCCCAGCTTCAGGGCGAATTTCCGCTCGTGCTGATGGAGTTCCTCTCAGAAACAGAGGGCACGGAATATTCCGTCAAACCAACTTACCCACCCGGCAAATGGTTCTTTTACGAACAAATTCTGCGCGTCCCCACTTACGTTATTTTTGACCCAGCAACCGGACTGCTGGAAGTGTATCGTCTGGACGAAACCGGACGCTATCGAATTCAAACTCCTGACAAGAACGATCGCTACTGGCTTCCCGAAATGCAGCTTTTCCTCGGACTTTGGGACGGCAGGAAGGAAAACCGTCAAGGCTACTGGCTGCGCTGGTGGGATGAGTCCGGCAATTTGCTCCTGTGGGGAACTGAACGAGTTGAACAGGAACGTCTGCAAGCGGAACAGGCAAGGCAAGCAGCCGAACAGGAACGACTCCGAGCCGAACAAGAGCGATCGAGAGCTGAACAAGCCAGCCAACAGGCAGAACAAGAGCGACTCCGGGCGGAACGACTCGCAGAACAGCTTCGGGTAATGGGAATTGATCCAGGGGCGATTGGCTAGAGTCCCTGACGGGCAGCGTGGTTCATCGCGTGGAGAATGCTTCGCTGAAGCGGCGGGTAATCGGCTCTAGCAAGAAGGTCAACACCGATCGCTGACGGGTGACAAGCTCTGCGGTAGCTGCCATTCCCGGAGCAAAGGGAACCTCGCGACCCTGCACCTGTACCCCAGTCTGGTTCAGCTTCACGCGCGCGCTGTAGACTAACCCCAACTCCTGATCCATCGTGGCATTCGGGCTAATTTGCAGCACCTCACCATCGATCACGCCAAACTCCTGAAACGGGAAGGTTGCCAGCTTCACCTTTGCCCGCATTCCTTCATGGATAAAGCCAATGTCGCGGTTCAGCACTTTGACTTGCAGCACCAGATCTTCGCCTTCAGGCAGGATAGACAGCAGTTCCTCTCCCGGTTCGACCGTTCGCTCTGACATCGTGGTTTGAATGTTGTAGATCGTGCCGGAAATGGGCGCAGTAATCACCTGTCCCTCGTTGCGAAGCTGTGCCTGCTTGAGCTGACCCTCCACGTTTGAGAGTTCTTCGCGTCGCTGGTTAAGCTGAGTCAGAATTTCACTTTGCCGCTGGGAGCCGAGCTGTTGCCGGGTTTGCTCTGCGCCCTGATATGCCTGCTCTGCCTGCCGAATTGCCTGCTGTTGCCCTGCGATTTCCTGCTCCAGCGTTGCCACGCGATCCTGCGCTTCGGTCAGTCGATCTTTTGCCTCCAGGTAGTCAAACCGGGGGATCGCGCCGTCAATTAGCCCTCGCAAACTGGCTTCCCGCTCCTGGGCATTTCTAAGCTGGGTGCGGGCGTTGGTCAGGTTTTCTTGCAGTTTCACAAGCTGGGTGCGGGCTTCTTCGATCGCAGCAGCCTGTCTCTGAACCTCAGCGGCGGCAGTTGCCTGGCGGCTATCAAACTCGCGCAGTCGGGCTTCCAGGAGCTGATTTTGCAGCGTAGTACCCGCATCGGTTTCACCCGATCGCTCTGCTTCTAGACGGGCAATGTCTTGCTTGATCAGGGTGGCTGCCTCCTGAAGTCGCGTCACTTCTGATTCTGAAAGGGTGAGATCTTGATCAATCAGCACATCGCCCTTTTCAACTTCATCGCCCTCTTTCACCTTGATTTCTCGAATGATCCCCCCTTCCAGTGCCCGCACGGGTCGCACCTGAGCCGCCGGGATCAGTTCGCCCTGGGTCACAGCCACTTCGTCTACTTTGCTGAAGTATGCCCAGCCCAGCGCGCCCAAAACGAGTGCCGTCAGCGTTCCTGCCAGCAGCCGAGTGTAGAGCGGCGGCAGTTCTCGCACCGCTTTGCCCAACTCGTAAGACAAGTAATCTTCCGGGTTGACAAACTGCTGTCGAGTCTGGCGGGCTTGAGCTGGGTTATTTTGGTTGGCATCCATAGGATTTAGGCAAGGAGGTAGAAGAAAAGAGCGCCGAATGGAGGCAGGTTGAACCGTTTGGGCTTAAAACTTGCGATTAAAATATTCCGCCGAGTACACCTGCTGAGTACGCCTGGAAACTGTACCCGGAGAACCCGCCAGAGATCATCGCTGAAGATAGCCGGGTTGGGCTGCGTCCCACCTATTCTATCGCCGCTATCTGGCTTCTTTGCGAATCAGTAGACGATCCTTTATCCGGTAAAGTTCTCCAGCACGTTCTACAAAATCAACTTCTGTAAAATCAATCAGTTCAAACCAGCAAGACGATTGACCCGCAAGCCTCTAAACCGATCGCATCACTTCAAACTGCCTTAACCCTTCCGGCGGCTCGTGGTTCACCATTACTTCCTTTACGATCGCCGCAGGCGGGCCCTGATGACACCAGCGCAGCATTTCTTCAACCTGATCGGGCGACCCTTCAAACACTGCCTCGACCCGTCCATCTCGCAGATTGCGCACCCAGCCCTGGAGCTTAAGCAGTTGTGCCATGTCGCACGTCGAAGCGCGATAGCCCACTCCCTGCACTCTGCCCTCCACAAAAACATGAACGCGAACCCGATCGTCCAAGGATGAATTCATCGAATACCTCCGATTCAAAACATCACAGAATGACAAGGGCGCAGCCTTCACTCCAAAAATTTCACCTCAGAGACTTCAACACTTGGATTCCAATCCTTTACAGAAGCCATCCTTACCAATGCCCTGCCTTGAACTAGACAGCGCACTGCCCAATCCCTCCTCACCCCTCACCTACAACTTCTCCTCCAGCGGCTTACAAAACATCTCAGCTCCCATCTTCACCACATAAATCGCGATCGGCGTTGCCAGGGCAGAGGGCAGCGTTGTTTCGACGGAAAGCGATCGCACCAGTTCGACTACTGACCCCTTGGCAAGCGAAGATTTTGCGTCTGACTGGCAGATAAACACCCGCCATCGCTTTGCCAGCCCATCCAGCCACTGATCCGATCGATTGGGTTCCTGCCCCACCTGCAGCGCGAGAGAAATCGCGGCATCCTCCAGATCTCCTTCGCAGTCTTCGATCATATCCAGGGCGCGGAGGGCGATCGGGTCTTCGGAAAGCTGAGAGCGAAATTGGGCGATTTCAGCCAGGGTGAGGATAAACATGGAAGCGGACGGGTGGGTGAATGGGTGGAGGTGCGCAGGTGGGTGAGTCGGTGGGTGAATGGGTGGGTAGAGGCGTAGCGGTGGAATGTCTCTCCTAGCGACGAGTTCCGAGTAGACCATTGACGATCGCAGTTCCAACGGTGGCAAGAATCAGCAGCCAGATGACGCTGCCCGGAATGAACGTGAGGATGCCTAAGCCGCGCAGCAGCCAAACAAAGATGGTGAGCGTTAAACAGGCGAGAAAAATAGCGGTTTCAGGACGCAGGGATTTTAGCATAGGGCACTCGGTTGGACTTGCGCTTTCTCCAGGGGCTTGGGGTCGGACAAACAAGGGGTCTAGCGATTGCGAATTCCTGCCAGAATTCCGGCACCGATCGACAGCAGCACCACTGCCCAGATTGCAGGTTCCGGCACTCGCACCCCAAAGGATTGCAGCATCAGCACGATCGCCATCATGACCAGCAAAATTCCGGCGATATACAAAAAGATCGTAACGCCCAGATTGGGGGACTGCCTCACACCATGCCTCCTGCAACAGGGAATAGACGGGAAATTGACGCAACCTATTTTGACATGGGGTGTGGAGATTCAGCAGGGCTGACGAACAATTTGCCAGCCAATTTGCCAGATAAGATGCTGGGGTGGCGATCGCTGTTCAATCCAACTGAATGGGTTATTCTCTACTAAAATTGCTGAGCAATTGGATGAAAATTTGCGAAAATTTTACAATTGTTCACCCATTCGATAGTTGTATCTTCAGTTGACAGAGACTACAACGGACTGTGAACTAGCCCAGCCGCAAAGAATGAGTCTTGAAAGCATGAGTCTCGCGAAAAACGGCTCTGGGTGGGTGGGATAGGCGTGAGTGGGATAGCGTAGTGAGGAGGGATTATATGGGGAGTTTGCTCGCATCTGCCTTGATCGAACCGTCTGAATTTGAACCATCTAACTTCACGAAGGCAGAAACGCTGGGAAGAGATTCTCGCCAGAGTCAGGAAAGGCTGCTGAAGGGTGAAGTGCTGCTGCAAACCCGATCGCACTCGCTCTGGGGTGGAGCTGTTACTACGCAGATTTATTTACCCATCAGTCGATCGCAGGCATGGCAGCAAATCACCGACTATCCGCGCTGGGTGCAGTATTTCCCCGATATGGCGCACAGCGAAGTCCTGACCCAGATCAAGAGCGGTTCGCGCGTTAACAAGCGGCTATATCAGGTTGCCCGCAAAGCGTTTTTCCTGTTTTCGGCACAGGTTGAAATTTACCTGGGCGTGCTGGAAACGGTGCAGAACACCTGGCAGCAGATTCAGTTCCAGCTAGAGCGGGGCAGCTTTAACGACTTTAGTGCCACCCTGAAGCTCCACGATTTTCATCAAGGTACGCTGCTCACCTACTCGGTGCAGGCAACGCCCACGATTCCCGTGCCGACTCAGTTTATTCAGGAAGCTATCAAGCTAGACCTGCCGAACAATCTGCGGCAAATGCGGCGAGTGATTTGCGCTAACCTGTAGTTCGGTTATGATGCAGCAGACCCCTTCGCTCCCCCTTCGCTATCCCCCTTCGCTATGACATATTCCTATCCTTTGAGGCGACTGCACCGAATCAAATTCCCTGAATCGAAAGTTCTCGGCTTGGGAACGGTGAGTCTAGGGATGATTCTTGCCTGCTGCCAGCTTTCCGCTCAGGCATCGGAGGCTGAGGCAATGCAGCGGCTCATGCAAATGTTTGCGCCAGAAATTCAGTCTACCCTGAGCGCCTGTCAAGGAAAAGGGCAGGTTGATTTGGAAGCCGGAGCAGGTGCAAGCGGTGAAGTGGTCTGCGGAGACGGCACGGCGCAGCCAGAAATCCCGTTTCAGAGCTATGTCAGCATGATGACCGACGTCATGGCAGCCAGTACGCTTCTAGGAATGCGGGAACAAATGGCAGCAAACTCACAGCTTACCCCGCAAACGCTATCCACGCTGCTCAACACGGCGGAGGGCAGGTCTTTTGTGCAAAATACGCTGCAGTCGGGCTTAGTGCAAACTGGAATCATTGCTGCTAACTCTGATGCTGGAGCCAGGTTCACCAATCAAATCGTCGATAAGCTGCTGCCAACCATTCAAAACACCGATTACATGCAGACGCTGCTGGGAACTGAGGCAGAATATAGCCAGGTTGTCCAAAGCTTTTGCACTGCTCCTGGTATGCCGATCGAACAGGCACAGCAAACTTTTCCCGATCTCAGCACGGTACAGCTCTTTGCGATTTGCATTCAAGAGTCGGGTTTGCCTCAGTAAGTTGACAGTAACCAGCAAGTTGACAGTAACCAGCAAGTTGAAACGCCAGGCATGAAGATTGTTTAGGAACACAGGACGGATGACGCTGGCAGCTCAAGGCAAATCGACATGACGATCGTTTTAACCAATGATGACGGCATCGACGCGCCCGGAATTCAATCGCTGAAGCAAGCAGTCGCGAATGCAGTTGGCAAAACAGCGATCGTCGTTGCGCCCAAACTGCCCCACTCAGGCTGCGGACATCAGGTGACAACCCATCGTGGGATTCACGTTGAGCGGCGATTCTCCCAGGGGGACACTGCGGAGCAACCGGACGGCGAAATTGCGATCGAAGGCACTCCAGCAGACTGCACGCGAATTGCCGTCACGCAGCTTTTTTCTCCGGTAGAATGGGTGATTTCGGGGATCAATGCCGGGGGCAATCTGGGTGCAGATGTCTACATTTCTGGAACCGTTGCGGCAGTGCGCGAGGCGGCGTTCCATCGGATTCCGGGCATTGCAATTTCTCACTACATTCACCGGAGAAGAGCAATTGATTGGGCGTTGGCGGAACGAATGACCGAGCGAGTGCTGGGCAAGCTGATGACCCTGCCGATCGAACCCGGCACTTTCTGGAATGTGAACCTGCCTCACCTGGAAGCGGAAGCACCTGATCCAGAAATTGTCTTTTGTCCGCTCTGCACCCAGCCCTTACCCACTCGCTATCGGCAGGAAGGAGAGTATCTGTATTACGCCGGAGACTACAGCCAGCGCGATCGAGATAAAAATTCAGATGTGGCAGTCTGCTTTGGTGGACAGATCGCTGTGTCGCAAATTCGCATTTGAGGGCAAACTGGTAGAACGAACTATCAGAACGAACTATCAGAACAACTATTAAAACCAACTGATAGAAAAAGCTTGTGTTCCCGGCTGTGTTCCTGTGCTGTTTTCTTGCCGTTTTGAACAGGGTGTTTTTATTCCTGCGCCGAGCTTCCTATGACCAATGCTTTTTCGGGTCGCACTGCTAGTCGAACTGCGCTACTGCTTTCGGGCGTCGGTTTAATGCTGCTAGCAGGATGCGATCGTCGTTTAATTCAGGCATTTTCTCCCACGCCGTCTGTTGGGGTGAGTTCTCCGGCTGCGCCAGCCAGTGCTCAGATAGGCTCTCAGGCAGATGCTCAGGCAACCTCCCAAGCAACGCCAGTCAGCGCAACTTCAGGTCAGGCTTCCAGATCATATACTCAGGCGCTCGATCGGGCAAATAGTGCTGCGGTCATCGCTCAGTCGGCACAGTCGAGAGATGATTGGCAGTTGGTGGTGAATCGCTGGCAGCAGGCGATCGCGCTGATGAAAACCGTGCCCCAAAGCAGCAAAGATTATGCGCAGGCGCAGCAAAAACTCAGCGAATACCCCCGTTTTCTTGCCCAGGCACAGCAAAAGGTCAACCGTGCCTATCCGCCCAAAGATCCGGATGCGGTGATTGTTTTGCCGCCGCCCCCGCCCTCTCCTCGTCCAGTGATCAGGGCTGCGTCTACCCCCGTTCAACCGCCTGCGGCAATCAGCCCGTCTAACCCTCGCGCCTTCTCTGCCCCGATCGTCCGACGAGTTGGCAATACGCCCGTGATTCGCGTGGTGTTCAACGGCAAGCAGCCCTTTGACATGATTTTGGACACCGGAGCAAGCGGCACGCTGATTACGCAGCAGATGGCAGGTGCACTGGCGGTGGTTCCGGTAAGTGAGGCGATCGTCAATACCGCTAGCGAACGCAGAGTTTCTTTTCCGCTCGGCTATGTGCAATCGATCGAGGTGGGCGGCGCAGTGGCTCAAGATGTGCTGGTGGCGATCGCCGGACCCCAATTGGACATCGGACTGCTGGGACACGATTTCTTTGGCAGCTACGATATTACGATTCGTGCCGATCGAGTAGAGTTTCGAGAGCGCAGCGGGCAGGGATAAGCCGCGATCGCAGGCAAGCCGATTCCCTGAAAAGCGGGATAGGATCAGAGCAAGTCTTCCATCCTGAAATGCCCTATGCCTCGTCGTCATTCCAGCCCCATTTCTGCTCGACCCCTGACGCTGCTGGTGGTTGGGCTGTTTGTGCTTGCGTTTGCGATCGCCCTACTCCGGCTTTTGCTGCCTCTTTTCGTGCTGGGGGGAATTGCCTACGGCGGCTGGAAGATCTGGCAGCGGCTCCAGCAGCGGGGTCAGGAAAAGGAAGCGGCAAAACAGGCGCGGGAAAGACAGCTTGATACTGCTTTTTATCGCCTGGTGAAAGCGCATCACGGTGAACTGTCGGTTCTGGATTTTGCCATGGAAGCCGATTTGTCTGCAAAAGTCGCCAAGCAATTTCTCGATCAAAAGGCGATCGAATTTAACGCAGAGTTCAGGACAACGCCAGAAGGACAGGTGCTGTATTGCTTCTACAGCCAAGAAATTCCTTCTCAAAATCCTCAGTTCCGGGCTGAAACGAGGGCTGAAACGAGGGCTGAAACGAGATTGGATGACACGCTGCACTCGTAGGACGACAGCGCAACACAGCATCATCATTCAAGTTCATTCAAATTCATCGCTCTAGCCCAGATGCACTATGACGGGGGCTAACTTGCCTGCAAGAAAGCTGCCAGTTCTTCCACCTTGTTCCAGGCGGCTCCGCTTGCCAGAATGTCTTTTGCGATCGCGATTCCTTTGCGGTAAGCGGCGATCGGGTCATTGGCAACCCCTGGTAGGGCAGACCCCACTTTCAGTGCCAGGGCAGCATTGAGGGCAACCACTTCTTGTTGTGCCATTGTGCCTTTGCCCTGCAGCACCGATTGCAAAATTTCGGCGTTTTCTGCCACTTCGCCGCCGCGCAGGGCATCGGTCGGAGCCGGGGTCAGCCCCAGTTCTTCTGGATGCAAGGTTAGCGATCGCACCTCCCCACCGGACAAAATTGCCATATCCGTTGCGTCTGCCAGCCCCGCCTCATCCAGCTTTTCCCGCCCGTGCAGCACGATCGCCTCTGCCATGCCCAACTGCTGCATTGATTGGGCGATCGTCTCCACCAGGTTCGAGCTAAACACACCCACCACCTGACCCGTCGGGCGCAGCGGATTCACCAGCGGACCCAGGAGATTAAACACTGTCCGCACTTTCAGCGTTTTCCGCAGCGGCACAACCGCCTTCATCGCCGGATGCCAGCCTGGTGCAAACAGGAACGTCACGCCCACTTCAGACAAAGCCGCCTTGATGCGATCGGGCGACGCAGCCAGATTTACACCTAGCGCCTCCAGCACATCCGCCGACCCCACCTTGCCCGAAGCCGATCGATTGCCGTGCTTTGCCACCGGAACCCCCGCTGCCGCCGCCACAAACGCAACAGTGGTTGAAATATTAAACGTCGATGCGCCATCGCCCCCCGTACCGCAGGTGTCAATCCGGGGAGAAGGAAACCCTGAAGTGTCCGTGCCGCCCACCGATCGCGCCTGAAGCACTTGCGCCATCCCGGTCAGCTCCGCCGCCGAAACCCCCTTCGTCTGAATCGCCATCAAAATCGCGCCCGACAGCACAGGGGGAATTACCTCTGCCAGCCAGCCCTCCATCAGCGACACCGACTGATCCACCGTCAGCGATTGCCCATCTAAAAGCTGCTGCAGCAAAAGCGACCAGTCTTGATCCGCGAAAGCATCGGGAACAGAAGGAATTACGGTTGCAGAAGAATTGCTCATAGGACGGTCAGAAAAAGACTCAGAGAAACTGCTGGCAATGCGATCGATCCAAACAACAAACCCAAACCCGCCATCGAAAATCAGGTGCTAAGTAGGTGGACGCAACTAAACATAGGCTGCGTTAGTGTCAACGTAACGCATTAAGGTCTTGAACTGCACGGGTTATGCTCCGCTAACCCATCCTACAAATCATTCGTCCTGCCTACTTTTGAGCAAGCTTCTAATAAGCAGGCTTCTAAAAATCATAGGCTGTCACGACAACTTTAGGAGAACTTTAGGCGATCGAATTCATTCAACCAAATTCATCCAAAACACCCCCCACC
>Ga0224723_1000144_pt1 | contig 47390 bp, 39 predicted proteins | sample Balambano_FR2_Me_FD_161647 | JGI IMG/M metagenome (GOLD analysis project Ga0224723, IMG submission 161647) | Freshwater sediment microbial communities from Lake Towuti, South Sulawesi, Indonesia - Balambano_FR2_MetaG | ecosystem: Environmental > Aquatic > Freshwater > Lake > Sediment | place... | reverse complement strand
AAACATTATGGAATTGGCGTAAAAAAATTATTGAAAGATTGCATACTTTGCGCTTGGTTATCCATGAGTCTCGCTGTTTGCCTCGTCCCGTAACGGATGGTATTAAATTTCTAGGGTTTGTTGTTTATCCTGAAAAACGTTTGTTGAAAAGAGAAAAAGGAATTGCTTATCAGCGAAAATTGAAAACTCTATTAAAAACCGCCTCGTATGAAAAGTTGAAAGCCTCTTTACAAGGTTGGGTAAATCATCTTCGCTATGGTGATACATGGAACTTAAGAAAATCTATTTTTGGAAAACATCAATTACTTGGAGACACTCATGGCTGAAACCCTTGTTATTTTTACTAGAACTTATGATTTTGTCACTTGGCTTTTGCCGATGTCTGAAAAATTCCCTAAAAGTCAGCGTTTTGTAATTACACAACGTTTGCAAAACGCAGTCTTAAATTTTCAAGAATTGTTAATTGAAGCCAACGCATTACATGGCACAAAACGCAGTGAGAAAATGAAACTTGCTGATGCTGAACTAAGAAAAGTACGCTTGTACTTAAGGCTGTGTGAAAAATGGAAATGGCTAACGAGTGGTCAATATAAACACGCTTCTGTCATGGTTGCAGAAATTGGGCGTTTGCTGGGAGGTTGGATGAAATATGTAGTTTCTGAACCAATATAAAAATTGGTTTTTAACGAAGGGCTTGCTCGATGGAGACGCGTTTTGCGTGGTGGCGCGTTCAACAATAATGATAGGAACGTGCGTTGCGCCTATCGCAACAACAACAATCCTAACAACGAGAACAACAACATCGGTTTTCGGATTTGTGTTTCCTACATCATAATGTTTTGCCAGAAATACAAACAGGCTATGGCTTGTTTGTCGAGGCTTTTTTGATGGCGCGAGCAAAGCCCTGGCTTATTCTGTAAAGAGAGCCAAATATAAAAAAGCCCTGTGACCTAGATTTTTTCAAATCTCATCACAGGGCAATTCTCTAATTCTCCAATTACGCATCACGTATTACGCATTACTTCAACCCCAACACCTCATACACCTCAATCGGCTGAGTCTTTCCTTTTACACCCATTTCGGCATGAGGTTTTGCTTCGATGTGTTTCTTGACCAACTCGTATGCATCTTTCGTAATCAAAATTTGATTGTTAGCAGAATTCTCTTGAATGCGTTTGGCAGTGTTGACCGAGTCACTAATGGCGGTATATTCGAGTCGTTTTTCAGTGCCGATTAAACCCAAAACCGCTTCACCGACATGAATCCCAACCCCGAAAGCCAAATGTGCATCTTTGGGTAATTCTTTATACAACTTTTCTACCGAATCACGAATCGCCAAAGCAGTTTTCACGGCGCGTAAAGTATGGTCTTTTTGTGGCACAGGCGCATTGAACCACGCCATAATGGCATCACCCATAAATTTATCAATCGTACCTTCTTGAGCCAGCACTGCTTCTGCCATGGCGGCTAAATACAAATTCAAAATCGTCACCAATTTTTCTGGCGCCAGTTTTTCGCTATAGGTTGTGAATCCGCGAATGTCTGCAAACAAAGTTGTGATTTCCGCACGCTTACCACCCAGTTGCAAACTGTTCGGGTCAAGTTGGTCAATGACGGCGGGGGAGACCATTCTTTCAAACAGGCGACGTTGCGCTTCTAACCTTTTTCGTTCTGTCAGGTCGTCTAAAACAATTGCCACGCCTTGAGTTTTTTGCCCCGCGTCTTTCAGCGGAGATAGATTCAAACGCCAATCTACATTGCCGCGTTTCGGTGATGTATGGCTAATTTCTAAATCTACAATCGCTTTATCCGTTTTGCGAACTTCTTTAAGATGCGGTTCTAACTCATTGGAAACAGAAGCCAATGCTTCGTTAAGTCTATGCCCGATAATTTCTTCTGTAGTGGAGCCGAGTATATTTTCAGCCGCGCGATTCGCAAGTGTAATCGTATCTTGAACGTCAGCGGTAATGACTCCACTGGCGATAGAAGCGAAGACGTTATCCATCAAATTTTTTAAGGCGGTTACTTCTTCCAGTGAATTTTTGAGAGAAGAAAACAAACGGGCATTATCAATGGCTACGGCGGCTTGGTTTGCAAATGCTTCTAGCAAATCTTTTTCTGTGTCTGCAAAAATGCCAGTGCGAATACGGTTATCAGCATAAATTACGCCGATTAAATCATTTTTCACTTTCAGTGGCACACATAAAATGGAACGTAAGTTAAACGCCACAATGCTTTCTTGACCCACAAAGCGTTGGTCTTCTTGCGCATTGGTTGTAACGATAGACTCACCTGAATCAATCACTCTTTGCACAACCGTGCGGCTGACGTTTTTTTCAGAAGCGTTGATTGATTCCATTTCCCAGTTACGCGCCACCCGTGCCACCATCTCACTTTTATCATCACGCAACATCAAAAAGCCGCGTTCGGCTTTTGTCAGGCGCACAATGTTATCCATTACGATGCGTAGTACTTCATCTAACTCTAGCGATGAATTAATCACTTGACCGACTTGCGCCAATGCCATCATATTGCCGTGTTCATTTTGAAACACTTCAATCTTTTCACTTAATTGTTCCAGCGTGGTTTGTAAGTGATGTAAACTGTCTGTCGTTTCTTTGGGGAGTTGAATTTTATTCGCGCTAAAATCTGTGCGAATTTTGCCTGCCATAGCGGCAAGCGTAAGTAATTGGTCGTGCAATGTACTCGGGCGGGTATTATCAGCAGTCATTCGGGAGACCCAATTAGTATACAGGTTAATAGTAGTGCGTCGCACTTTGCAAAGCAGAGTATATCTAACCCATCAGGTGCGACGCATCTTCTTTGCAGTAGCGCTAATTGTATCCCATTATTTCAAATTTAACTCTAGCCCAAATTGCATAGGTCAAAACCCAAAATGCCGCGCGTTTTGCGGCTTGCTCATTCCCGCGCGTTTTGCTAAACATTTCGTTTTGATATTCATGCAATAAAACATCTATCGAACGTTCAGCACTCGGCAATAATTTTTTTAACGCATTGGCGCGTTCCGTTGGTGTGCTGTCAGGCGGTTGCGGTTTATGCAATTGTTTCAGTCCCGTATTAATTGCATGAAAACTTTTTTCAATGCTTGTTAAACTTGCCCAAATTAAAAAGGTATCTAACCAATTTGGAACTTTAATTTTATTTTTTTCCAAAACAACTTTCAAAAGAGCCGACGTGGATTGATGAGGGGCATATTTTCGCTTAATAAAAATTCCTAAACCAATCAGCAAGAGAATGCCACCTAATAAACTCAGCCATCGAATTTGATTTTGAATCATAAGCAGTAGGTCTTGCTCTTGTGCTGTCGCTTCATTATCAGATGGAGATTGTTCTTCTGCATCATTCGGTGTTTGCCCAACGGGGTTGATTGGAATCGGCAACGAAGCCATTTGCTCAGCCCGTTCTGTTGGTCTGCTAATGGGTTCTTGGTTTCCAGTCGGCTCAAACTCGACCCAACCAAATTCAGGGAAGTACGCTTCGGTCCAAGCATGGTAGTTTTTTTCTCTCACGGTATAAACATTGCTTTGCAAATCCGCTTCACCTTGGGCATACCCGACTGCTAAACGGGCTGGGATTCCAATAGACCTTAACATCAAAACCTGAGCCGACGCTGTGTAATTACAGAAACCGCTTTTCAACTCAAACAAAAAATATGCCAACGGGTCTTCAACCTCTTCAGGTATTGAAACAGCAGGAGCGTATGTAATTGTAGTACGCAGGTAATTGGTAATCGCTACTGCTTTGTCGTAAGGGTTGTTGTAAGGCTGACTAATTTCCATTGCCAAAGACTGAATTTCTGGAGAAAAATTTTCAGGTAGGTGAAGGTAGTTTTCTAGCACCCAGCTTGGGTATTGAGTCGAAGCGGTTTGTAATTCCGAAATAATCGGGTTGCCCATCATAGAGGATATTCGCACCAAGTCGCCTTGTTTTAATGCAGGCGAAGCAAGCAATGTCAGTACATCGTATCTGGTTTCGCTGGGTGGAACGTTTTTATACAAAACAACCGTATTTTGACTAATTGAAATAGGCTGACCTGCTGTAAATAAAACAAGTTGGGATGGCGTGTAAACATCAAAAGTAAAACTTAGGCGTGCGCGATTTTGTATATCAGGAATATCCATATCAATGGATTCATTTTGCAAACCTTCCTCGCTGTTGCTAATAAACCATCTTCCGTTTTCATATACATCATACACTTGTCCGCGCCAATATAAACGTGGATAGTCTAACGCTGCTGAAGGAGCATACACGAGAAATACAATTTCTTCGCTTTGCGAAATTTGTGTGCCAAGCCCAAGCGAATTTTGAAAATTTTTGGCTTGCGGGCTTTCTTCTTTATTCAGTGAAGAAAATAAGTTTTCAAACGATTCACCTGAAAACCAGTCATCTGATGTTCTGCGCCACGCCTCGCGGATTTCTACAGGCGTTGGTAAAGCATACGGAATCAGCCACGCTAAAACCATAATGACAAACGTAACCGTAAAAGATGCCGTGATAATATCTACACTGCTTTCGCCTGAAATCTGCACACGGGTTTTTAACCACTGGGGTTTATCGGTGATATATTTTTGCCTGCCCAGCAATAACAAAGCGGCAAATAAAACGATGCCGAACATCCAACCGTAATCTTTGGCAGTGTAATGATAGTAATGTACTATCAACATCAAAATAGCCGATGGCAAAATGCAAGCCAGTGCTTTGGCATAGCGCGTTAATTGATAACCGCTGTAGAAAGCAACAAGCCAATATGGAATAGATAACAAAGCCACTACTAAAATAGAATCATCCACGGCTCTGCCAGCCGCAAATTCAGAAAGAGAAGTGAGCAACCTGCTCAGCAGAATCAGTAATTGTTCGCCTAAGTAATTTTGGTCTCTGCCAAATTCTATAAATCTGAGCCCTTGCCAAGTAAATATAACAAGCATGTAAGCAAAAGAAAAGAAAAATACTTTTTGCCTGCCAAATTTGCTTTGCCCTAGTGCCATACCAACCAGCAAACCGATGGTTGCTACATTGCCAACCAAATAGAGTTGTTCTACCCAATTGGTGGCTTGCAACCGCCAAGCAGATACTTGAATAATAAAAAATAGCAAAATGGCTGATGGCAAATCCCACCAGCGGGCAGATGTCTTTTCCATTCTTTGAGTGTACAATGAAGGTCTGGTAAACGTCAATTGTAGAATATAAAAAACCATACTAGAGGACTACTCTTAATCTTCAATAAATCAGATAGAATGCCCCGCCTCATTTGACAAAGTGTGAACCTGCTTCTGTTTCCTCATTACAGCCAAAGGGGAGGCTTAAGTCGCAGGTTGGTGTATCAGGTGTCCCTTAAGTTGTGAGGCGAAAGCGTGAGATTGCTAAACATTTCAATTTAACTACATCTCCTGCCCGAAAAGCATCCGTCTGATATAATGCGCGCAGTCTAAAGTAAGGCACGAGAAATTATTTAAAGGGCAATTGCTCTTTCAGGTTAATCAATGACGCTGGAAAAAGACACACTTATTCATAATCGCTATCGAATTGTTGAAATTTTAGGGCAGGGTGGCATGGGCTCTGTCTATCGCGCTATTGATGAAAATCTTGGCGTTTCTATGGCGCTCAAAGAAAATCTGTTTACAACAGATGAGTATGCCCGCCAGTTTCGTTTAGAAGCAGTCATCCTTGCCAATTTGCGTCACCCGAATTTGCCGCGCGTTTCAGACCATTTTGTGTTGGGAGACCAAGGGCAATATTTGGTGATGGATTTTATTGAAGGGGAAGATTTACGCTATCGTATGGAACGTTTGGGGATGTTAACAGAAGATGATGCTGTTCACATTGGTGCGGCAATGTGTGATGCACTTGCTTATTTACATACGCGTAAACCTCCCATTTTGCATCGTGATATTAAACCGGGCAATGTCAAAATTACGCCAGATGGTCATATCTTTTTAGTAGATTTTGGTTTGGCAAAAGTGTATCAAAGTGCCAGCCAAGCCACCACGACTGGTGCACGCGCCATGACGCCGGGCTATTCTCCGCCAGAGCAATATGGCACTGCCCGCACCGACCCAAGAACTGATATTTATTCATTAGGTGCAACTTTATATGCGGCATTAAGTGGCGTCATTCCCGAAGATGGACTTGCGCGTGCTATGGATAATGCTCAATTAACTCCACTGCGAAAACGCAATTCAAAAGTCTCACGTAAGTTAGCCGCGGCAATTGAAAAAGCCATGGCGGTTGACCCCATTGACCGTTTTCAATCTGCTGAGGAATTTAAGAAAGCCTTATTAGCCTCAAAGTCGAAAACGCAACAAATCCCCGGTTCTTATACTGTGGCACCGCCTCCGCCGGAAGCAATCGCCATGCGTGATTTACACGATACTATCGTCGAAGCGGAAAACGGTATAAAACCTGCTCGCACCCCCAAAGGTCCAGTTCATCCACAACCTTCTGGTCACGAAGAGCAACCTTTTATCTCTCCACTTAAACGACAAAAAGAACGCGAACGTAAACAACGTGCCAACTTAATTCGCTTTGTCTTTTTGCTCATCATATTAGCAGTTGCCGGTGTTTTGTATTTTGCCCCCGGAATTTTGCCTGCTGATGTTCGGGCTATGATTCCATTCATCACTGCACCGACTCATACCAGCACCCCCACACTAGAACCTACGCCTCTTCCTACTTTTACAAATGCCCCAACCATTACATCTACTTCTGAACCTACAAATACGCCTCGACCTACATTTACAACTACACCCACGAACACTTTAATCCCCGGTGTACTTGAAACCCCATTGTTTACAAGCACACCATCTTCAAACATACCCACTACATTTATTGGTGGTGGAGCAGGTCAAATTGCATTTGCATCTACACGTTCTGGTACTGCACAAATCTATATTGCAGACTTGAATGGTGAAAATGCAACACAAATTACAGATATGCCTAATGGTGCTTGTCAGCCAGCCTGGTCTCCCGATGGGAAAAAGCTTTTATTTATCTCCCCATGTCGCAGTGCAGAAGATGTTTATTCTAATACTAGCTTATTCCTTATCAATGTAGATGGAACCGGTTTAGTACCATTTGATGCTTCCCCCGGTGGAAACTTTGACCCTGTTTGGTCACCAGATGGCACAACCATTGCATTTACATCACTGCGAACAGGTCAGATGGAAATTTTTACCTTAGAAGTAGATGACCCAACATCTATAAAACAAATTACCTCAGGCGCACAAACAATTGAGTCACGTATGCCTTCATGGTCACCGGATGGTTCACAAATTGTTTATGCAGTTAGACGTTTTGGCGTATATCAAATTTGGATGATGAATTCCGATGGTACTGAACAGGTTCAAATTATTCGGAGTGGCGTTGCGTATACAGATTACAATCCAGAATGGTCTCCACGAAATGATGTGATTCTTTTCAACCAACGTTGTGCCACTGCTTTTTGCAATCCGTACCTAATGAGCACTTCACCTACTGATAGAACCAGTGAACAAGGGTTACGTGTACAACTAAACCTTTCATATATCGAAAATATTGCCTACTCACCAGATGGCTTTTACATTGCTTATGAGGGTGTTGGTGAAGCAGGAAACTTTGACATTTTCTATATGACCGTCTCAGGTGGCGACCGTGTTCGCCTTACTACTGATAGGTCACAAGATTTTCACCCCGTATGGCGACCAGCCATAACCCCATAAAATAAAAACTCCCGCTTATGCGGGAGTTTTCTTACACTCCTCTTATTGACTTCACCTATCCCCACTGTTATCATTATTACGATTTTACTAGCACTCTCGTTTCGGGAGTGCTAACTTTTGAATATGAATAACCTCACCGAACGCCAGAAGACCTTGCTTCTTCTACTAATAAAAGATTACATCGAATCTGCTCAGCCTGTAGGCTCGAAGCGGCTGGCAGAGCATTATCACCTTAACCTTTCTTCTGCCACCATTCGCAACGAAATGGCAGAACTTACCGAACTTGGCTACCTTCGCCAGCCACATACCTCAGCAGGGCGCGTGCCGACAGAAGAAGGCTATCGTTATTTCGTTAGCGAAATGATGAACAAAGCAGAATTGCCCGAAAGCGTTCAACATACAATTTCTCATCAATTTCATCAATCACGTCCTGAATTAGACCAATGGATGACTCTGGCGGCTTCGATTCTTGCAACACAGTCTCAAGGCGTTTCAGTTGTTACAGCTCCTCATGTTGAACAAGCAAAGTTCAAACACCTTGAATTAATTTCTACACAAGGCAGACAAGTATTGATGGTGTTAGTGATGATGGGTGGCGATGTGCGACAACAAATCTTAACTTTGACCGAACCTGTGACTCAAGAACGACTCAGCCAAACTGCTTCGCGTCTTAACACGCTTCTGGCTGGTCTTACAGTGGACGCAATTGCCTCCCTTCCAACTCGTTCAGACCCGCTTGACCAAGATATTCTGACATTGATATTGCAAGATTTCAAAAATACAGCCAGCCGCACCAACGAAATTTATACCGATGGCTTAACAAATGTATTACGCGAACCTGAATTTTCAGAATCAGAAGAAGCACGTAAGACTTTGAAAATTTTTGAGGAACGCTCTACATTACAAGATTTATTAGCAAAGACAACCACCAACAGCAACATCGGCGGATTACAAGTCTTAATCGGTGGTGAAGGCGAGTGGGAAGAATTGCGTCAATGTTCGATGGTGATTGCAAGATATGGCGTACCCGGCATGGCGACTGGAACATTAGGTGTGTTAGGTCCCATGCGAATGTCTTATGCACGGACGATTCCAACTGTGAGATATGTGGCTGGTGTATTAAGTGATTTGGTGAACGATACAATTTCAAATGAATAAAAAACATGTCATTGCGAGCCGAAGGCGAAGCAATCTCCAAATTAAATAATGAGATTGCTTCGGGCAAAAAACGCCCTCGCAATGACATAATAAAAAGCGAGAGTGAGAACTATGGCGAAAGAGAAAGAAAAACAAGAAGAAGTAGAAAAAGAACGTGCAACCGAAGAGGGAATGCCTGAGGTGAATGAACAGGTTGACCCTGAGCGCGAAGCGTTAATCAATCAATTGAAAGAAGCCGAAGCGAAAATCATCGAATATAAAGACGGTTGGGCAAGGTCGCAGGCGGAGTTTCAAAATTATAAAAAACGTATAGAACGTGATAATGAGTTGATGTATGCCAACATGAAAGGTGACATCATCAAAAGAGTGTTGCCCGCGTTGGATGATTTGGAACGTGCTTTACAAAACCGCCCAGCCGACGATGCTTGGGCAAATGGCATTGAATTGATTGCGCGCAAATTGCAAACAATTTTGGATAGCGAAGGTGTCAAACGTATTGAAGCCAAAGGCATGGCATTTGACCCGAATTTTCACGAAGCAATTTCACATGAACCCAGTGATGAAGTGGAAAGTGGCTATGTGATTGATGTTGTCCAAAACGGATATGTAATTGGCGAACGTGTAATTCGACCTGCTTTGGTGAGAGTAGCACAATAAAATTTAGTTGCAAGTCACAGGTCAAAGGTCAGAGTGACTTTCGACCTGTGACCTATGACATTCTTTAGGAGAAATAATGGCAAAAATTATTGGAATAGATTTAGGAACAACAAACTCTGTCGCGGCGGTGATGCAAGGCGGTGAGCCAATTGTGATTCCATCTGCGGAGGGCGAAAGACTCGTACCTTCTGTTGTTGCAGTGAATAAAAATGGTGAAAGACTTGTTGGGCGTGTAGCACGCAACCAAGCGATTACGAATCCACAAAATACTATTTTTTCTGTGAAGCGATTCATGGGAAGAAAATCTGGTGACCCCGAAGTAGAACGAACCAGAAAACGTGTGCCGTATGCTGTCACAGAAGCAGATAATGGCGATGTGCGTGTGAAATTATCTGAAAAAGAATATTCACCGCCAGAAGTTTCGGCGATGATTTTGGCAAAAATAAAAGCGGATGCAGAAGCGTATTTAGGTGAAACAATCACCCAAGCAGTAATTACTGTCCCTGCATATTTTAATGATGCCCAACGTAATGCCACAAAAGACGCTGGCAAAATTGCAGGCTTAGAAGTTTTGCGAATTATCAATGAACCAACTGCTTCTTCTTTAGCGTATGGTTTAGATAAAAAGAAAAATGAAGTCATTGTTGTATATGATTTGGGCGGTGGTACGTTTGACGTTTCAATTTTAGATGTAGGCGATGGTGTATTTCAAGTGCGCGCCACAAGTGGTGATACTTTTCTCGGTGGTGATGATTTCGATTTACGCGTCATGGATTATTTGATTGAGGAATTCAAAAAAGATAATGGCATTGATTTGAATAATGACCGTCAGGCATTACAACGTTTGAAAGAGGCTTCTGAAAAAGCAAAGATTGAACTTTCAACGGTCATGCAAACTGAAATCAATTTGCCGTATTTGACCGCTGATGCAAATGGTCCGAAACATTTGGTGATGACTTTATCTCGTGCTAAGTTTGAACAACTCACTGCTGACCTTGTTGACCGCACAATTGCTCCAGTCAAGCAAGCATTATCTGACGCAAACTTAAACGCTGGTGACATTCACGAAATTGTTTTAGTAGGCGGTATGACGCGTATGCCTGCGATTCAAGATAGAGTGCGCGCTTTCTTTGGTAAAGACCCACATAAGGGTGTTAATCCAGATGAAGTAGTTGCTATCGGTGCCGCGATTCAAGCGGGTGTTCTCGGTGGTGAAGTTAAAGATATTCTTTTGTTGGATGTTGCTCCATTGACTCTTGCCATTGAAACTTTAGGTGGAGTTGCAACTGCACAAATTGAAAGAAATACAACCATTCCAACTCGTAGAACACAAGTATTTTCAACTGCGGGTGATAACCAAACTCAAGTTGAGATTCATGTATTGCAAGGTGAACGCCCCATGGCGGCGGATAATAAATCTTTGGGTAAATTTATTTTGGATGGAATTCCGCCAGCCCCAAGAGGTATGCCGCAAATTGAAGTGACTTTTGATGTAGATGCCAATGGTATTTTGAAAGTCAGTGCAAAAGATAAAGCAACGGGACGTTCTCAACATATTACGATTACTGCATCTTCTGGTTTGAGTGATGCCGAAGTTGAGCAAATGCGAAAAGATGCAGAGTCTCATGCAGAAGAAGATAAAAAACGCAAAGAATTAATTGAAGCAAGAAATAATGCAGATAATACAGCTTATGCGGCTGAAAAAGCCTTGCGCGAGTTTGGTGATAAAGTGCCAACCGAAGTTCGCAGTGACATTGAAACCAAAGTTACAGAAGTTAAGTCTGTGGCGCAAACGGAAGATGTAGAAAAAATTAAATCTGCAACGGAGGCATTGGGGCAAGCCATTCAGAAGATTGGTGCCAGTGTGTATGAGCAAAATCAAGCCGCCCCTGAGTCTGAAGCGGGTTCTTCATCTAATAATAATGAAAACCCTGATGTAGTTGAAGGTGAAGTGAAGGAATAAATTAGTTGAAGGTCAAAGGTCGAAAGTCAGTGACTGGTGACCTTTGACTCTATGACCATCTATTATGAGCAACCGAGATTATTACGATGTTTTAGGTGTGAATCGAAACGCGAGCGATGATGAAATTAAAACCGCGTTTCGGAAATTGGCGCGCCAGTATCATCCCGATGTGAATAAAGAGCCAGACGCGGAAGAAAAATTTAAGGAAGTGAATGAAGCGTATGGTGTGCTTTCGGATTCGGAGAAGCGCGCGCGGTATGACCGTTTTGGAAAAGCAGGTTTGGGTGGCAATGGTGGCTTCCATGATTACACGGTGGATTTCAGCGATATTTTTGAAGACTTGTTTAGTGGTTTTGGTTTTCAAACTGGAAGACGGGCTCGCAATGCGCCGCGTCGTGGACGTGATTTGCAAATGACTGTTTCTTTGAAATTTGAAGAAGCAGTCTTTGGTGTTGAAAAAGAAATTGAATTTGAACGTGATGAAACTTGTTCACGTTGTGATGGTAAAGGTTCAGAGCCAGGCACTACACCTGTAAAATGTTCCACTTGTAATGGTCAAGGTGAAGTGCGTCAAGTGCGCCAAACATTTTTGGGTCAAATGGTGCAAACGTATCCATGCAGTACTTGTAACGGACGTGGCGAAATTATTTCATCACCTTGTACAACTTGTCGTGGCAATGGTTTGGAAAGAAAACGAGTTAAGAAAAAAGTGCAAGTACCTGCTGGCGTTGACCATGGCACACAAATCCGTTTGAATGGGGAAGGTAGTCCCGGAACATTTGGCGGACCGAATGGCAGTTTGTTTTTGGTCTTAGATGTAAAACCGCATCAATTTTTTAAGCGTCGAGAGAATGACGTTATCCTCAACCTTGATATTAATGTGGCACAGGCTGTGCTTGGTGCAGAAGTTGATGTGCCAACTTTAGATGGTGATGAGAAATTAAAAATCCCTGCTGGCACGCAACCTGGCAAAGTCTTTACATTAAAAGGAAAAGGCGTTCCTTATTTGCGACAAAAGAATCGTGGTAATCAGTTAGTGATTGTGAATGTGGCAGTGCCAACAAAGTTAACCAAAGAACAACGTGAGTTGTTTGAGAAACTGGCTGAAAGTTTGGGAACAAGTGTGAAACCGCAAGAAAAGGGATTTTTGGATTGGTTGAATGAGGCGTTGGGTGGATAGTGCGGTTGGTGGTTATTGGTAAACAGTAACAAGATTTATCTTGCGTTTTACAGGCGCCATAAACGTTATAAATGTCACTATACTTAAATACTTACTAAGTTAGAAGACACTCCTTCCTCCCTAACTTTCTAATTACAAAACTTCTATCGGGTATAATATCCCCTTTGGAGGCACACTGTAAATGGAAATTACTTGGTACGGACATTCTTGTTTTCGATTAACTGAAAGAAATTATGCAACCGTCGTCACTGACCCATTTGATAATAAAAAAGTTGGGTACGATGCGTTGAAACTCAAAGCAGAAATTGTGACGGTTAGTCACGATGCGCCGGGGCATAGCAATGTGGATGTGGTTAAAGGCACAACCCATACAATCACTGGCGCAGGTGAATTTGAAATTGGCGGTGTGTTCATCACAGCGGTTCAAACAAACAGCAAAAAAGGCAAAGACAAAATTCGCAACACCTTATACGTATTTGATTATGATGGCATCACTGTTGCCCACTTAGGCGATTTGCAAGAAGTCCCAACTCAAAGTGAAGTAGAAGCCTTGGGTACAGTCAACGTGCTTCTCGTCCCGGTAGGAGGAGGAAGTAGTTTGAATGCTGCCAAAGCATCTGAAGTGGTTAGTCTCATTGAACCAAATATCGTTATCCCAATGCATTATTCAACACCAGCCACAAAAGTGAGTTTAGATTCATTAAACAAATTTATTAAAGAAATGGGCTTGGGAAAAACCGAAGCACAACCTTCATTGAAAGTAACGCGCTCCGCTTTGCCCGACGAAACCAAAGTTGTTGTTTTAGATTATCAAAAAGGATAACATGCCAGTTAAAGTCATTATGACTTGGGACATCGCGGCAGAACGCGACCAAGAATATTTTGAATTTATCATCGGTGAATTTGTGCCCGGTGTGCAAAGGCTTGGCTTGCAACCTTCTGAAGCATGGGCAACTTTATATGGCGCATATCCACAAATTCAAGTGGGCTTGTTGGCTTCTAACGCAACACAGGCACGCGAGATTCTTGCATCCAATGATTGGACACTTTTACAAGAACGCTTGTTTGGTTATGTAAAAAATTATTCACACAAAATTGTACAAGTGCGAACAGGATTTCAATTTTAGGAGACTTCGGAAGTCTAATTAAAAATGATGAACTCACAAACGAACAAAAAGACTTCCGAAGTCTTTTCACAATATACGCCGTGGTTTTTCTTTGCCGCGGCTTTTCAGTCTCTTTTTCCAATTGCAAAACTTTTAATCATTCCATCCGAAAGCGGGCTTTCTATTGCGCGGCTTGGTTTGCTTGGTGTTTTATCGCTTTTCTTTTTTGCAGGAATTTATTTTGGATTCACCTCTCGCAAACAGTCATCAGCATTTGATAAATTTGCCAACACCTCAACCATTCTTCTCTTCGCGCTTCTTTCTTTAATTTCAGGCTGGTCTTTGTTCCTGCTACGTTATCTTAACCCTGAACAGTTACTTCCATATTACGAACGTTTGAGTCCATTACTTTGGTATCTTTTGTTTATCAGTTTACAAGCAATTTTATTTTTATTACTCGTCAAAAACGGATTTCATTCGCAAGAACTATCAAAACAAAATTTTATTCCCGCACTTATTGCTTACTGCTTACTGATTACCGTCTTTCTATTTGTTGCTGTCACGAAAATCGGCATCACACCTGATACAGCCTATTGGGGTGAACCTGGAGTTCCAATTCAAGGTTGGCATTTTATCATTGCAATTCTGCTTGGCTTAGTTATCTTTCTTCTTTCTTCTTTCCTCTTTTCTCAAACCAATTACGCATCACGCATCACGAATTACTTATTACCAATCACCATTTACTTAACCGCCTGCATCTTGTGGGTGAGTGTGCCGCTCGAAACGCTTGCCAACAGTTTTTATTCGCCTGCGTCTCCACCGCTGAATATTCCATTGCCATATTCTGATGCAGGATATTATGATTTTGCTTCTCAAAGTTTATTAATTGGGACAGGTTACTTTGGTGGCATTCCGCCTAGACCTTTATATGTAACCTTTCTCGCATTTTTGCATCTACTCTTCGACCAAGACTATGCAATGATAATGAATGCACAATCTTGCATATTGGCATTATTCCCTGTGGCTTTATACTTTCTCGGAAAAAAAATCCACTCCCCAGCCGCGGGCGTGACCATTGCCCTGTTTGCCATTTTCCGTGAATACACCAGCCTATGGGTTGCATCCGATACACGGGTTGCCAACTCCAAAATTTTTATCACCGATTTACCAACCGCATTATCTATTGTTGTGATGTGCCTTGTAGTGATTTGGTGGTTAGAGAACCGAAACCTAAAATCTACATTGATAGCAGGCGGCGCGTTTGGATTAATGCTATTGTTCCGCACACAATCTACAATCACATTGCCAGCCTTATTTTTATTGGTTTTATTTGTACTGCAATTCAAGTGGGCAGAATGGATTAAGACGGGCATTATTTTTGCGGTTGCTATGTTTGTTTCAGTGATTCCATGGTTAACGCATAATTACACAATTTTAGGTCAATTTTCGTTTGACGACCCAAAACAAGTTGCGATTATTTATAGCCAATATTCATTTTCAGGAAATTTAGATATCAACCAATTTAATCCAGAAACGGATAGCGTGAGTGAACGCGTTCTCGAATTTACTTTAGAAAACCCTGCTTTTGTGGCTACCTTCATTACTTCACATTTCTTGAATACGGAAATCGGTGGCTTGTTAGCATTGCCATTAATCAAACCATTCAACGGTTTACAAGAACCTGTAAATTTATATTGGATGGAATGGGATGGCTCCCTAGAATGGTACAACTTAACTCTCATCCTTTTTTATTTGCTTGTCATTGCCATTGGCTTCGGCACAGCCTGGAAAAAATTAGGCTGGCTTGGGTTAATTCCATTCGCATTTAATCTTGGATATGCTTTGTCAAACGGCATTGCGCGCTTTTCTAGTTGGCGTTACAACTTACCAGTCGATTGGGTGATTTATTTTTATTTTGCTATTGGGTTAATTGAATTGTTCACTATTCTTTCTACCCTGTTTGGTAAAAAACTTATTGAGTCAAAAAAAAAGCCATTTGAAATTACGAACATCTCAATTGGTGAATTTCGCCCGCAATATATTTTTATTCTTTTGGCATTTATGCTCATCGGCTCAACGCCTTGGCTGGCAAAAGGAATTGCCGAACCACGTTACACTGCTTCACAAAATGAATTAATTACTCAATTAGAGTCGAATGGATATAACAGAGCAGAGATTGAATCATTTCTGTCACAACCAAATGCTGTCATCATTGAAGGGCGTTTGTTGTATCCACGTTTGTATCGGCGCACCGAAGGGCTTTCGTCCACAAATCCGTGGCCTGCTTATGCAGTTCAAGATTTTGCACGTATTGGTTTTATCTTAATCAATAACCACAATTACCATATAATTTTCCCAACGCGTGAATTGCTTGATTTCAAACAAGGTGCCGATGTGATTGTCTTGGCTTGTAATGTAAATGGCTTATATCATGCCCGCGTGGTTGATTTTGGAAATCAAACTTTTCAAAATGATTCATTACTGACTCCCTGCAACTGATTACCGAATACCGATTACTTTCCTCATGCGCCTCTCTACTCGATCCTTCACAAAAACGCTTCAGGACAAGCTTTTAAGCTGGTACAACATCCACAAACGGATTCTTCCGTGGAGAGACCATCCAGACCCGTATGCCGTTTGGGTTTCTGAAATTATGCTTCAACAAACAAGGGTAGAGACAGTCATTCCATATTTTGAAAAATGGATGAAGCAATTTCCAACCATAAAAAAATTAGCAAAAGCAGATGAGCAAGATGTATTAAATGCTTGGGAAGGGTTGGGATATTACAGTAGAGCCAGAAATTTACACAAAGCCGCAAAAATTGTTGCTGAAAAATTTAATGGCGAATTGCCTCGTGACTTAAAAGATTTACAAAGTTTAGCGGGCATTGGAAAATACACAGTCGGGGCAATTGCTTCTATGGCGTTTGGTATGGATGAAGCGACGCTTGATGGAAATTTAAGGCGGGTATTTTCTCGTTTGTTTGATGTAAAAGAATTTGCTGATTCACCTGCTGGTGAAAAAATATTATGGGAACTGGCTAGAGAACATTTACCCAAAGGCAAAGCAGGTGACTATAACCAAGCATTGATGGATGTAGGTGCCACAATTTGTTTACCGAAAAATCCACGTTGTTTGTTATGCCCATTAATGGAAATATGCGAAGCGCGAAAAAACGGAACACAAGAAATACGTCCCGTATTGAAACCGAAAAAAGAATCGCCACATTATATTCAAGTAGCGGCAGTGATTATAAAAAATGGAAAAGTTTTGCTAAGCCAAAGACCAGCAGATGGTTTGTTGGGGAATATGTGGGAATTTCCGAATGCGAGAATTGGCACGTTCGCCGAGGATGGCGACGAGAGCAAGAATCCTGCCAAAGAGTTAGTCAAAAGCCTAAAAGCACAGACCAAGATTCAGGTCAAGAAAAAAGAGGCGATTGGAATTGTGAGTCATGCTTATACTCATTTCAAAGTCACAGAGTATGTATTTAGGTGCGAGTTAATCAACCGTCCCGCAGGTTTGAAAAAAACAAACAAAGTTAATTCAAAAACCTGCGGGACGTTTCGTTGGGTGAAGATTAATGAGTTAGAAAATTACCCAATGGGCAAAATTGATAGGCAAATTGCAAAGATGATTATTAAGTAACGTCCCGCAGGTTTTGTTTGCTCATTGATAGGTTATGAACAAACCTGCGGGACGTTTTTGGTTTATGACTTACTCAATGTTACAAAAATCATCGGGCGGCGTTTGGTTTGTTGATGCAAATAACTTTTGACGGCGTTGATAATATCTTTTTCATCATCGAAGCCATCATCATGAATTAGGTTGTTGACGAGTTCTTGCACATCAGGGATTAAGTCTTGCGCGTCTTCAGGTGAAACAAAACCGCGCGTGATAACTTCTGGTTCTTGGAGCAAACGACCTGTTAATTTATCGAGGCTGATATCAATTAACATAATGCCGTTGCGTGCTAATTGACTGCGTTCTTTCATTACGCCATGGTCTATATCACCAATCGATTCGCCAGTGACGAAAACATAATCGCCGGGGATTCTTTCACCAAGCAAAACTTTGTTTCCAACCAATTCAACGACCTGACCATTTTCAACCACAATTGTATTTTCAACAGGGATGCCAAGTTCTTGTGCCAATTCAGCATGGCGCATGAGTTGACGAAGTTCACCATGAATGGGCATGAAGTGTTTGGGTCTTACCAAATTGATTAATAATTTTTGTTCTTCTTGCGCGGCGTGACCAGACACATGAATCGGAGCAATGCCATCGTGAATGACTTTCGCGCCTCTTCTTAACAGACGATTGATTGTTTTACTGATAGTTTCTTCGTTGCCTGGAATTGGGTGTGATGACAAAACAATCGTGTCGCCTTGCTTCAAATCAAATTGACGATTTGTGCCAGCCGATAAACGCCCAACAATGGAGGATGGTTCACCTTGCGAGCCTGTACCCATGATGGCAACTTTATGGTCTTGCATTTTTAATGCTTGGTCAATCGGCACAATTAATTCATCAGGAATTTCGAGATAACCCATTTTGCGAGCAATCTTGACATTATCAACCATGCTGGTTCCAGCAAAAGCCAACTTGCGGTTATGTTTTGCGGCGGCATCAGCTACTTGTTGCACGCGTGAAATTAACGATGCAAACGTAGCCACAATGACTCGCCCTTGTGCTTCCGCAAAGACTTTATCAAATGCGGGACCAATCACAGACTCAGACGGAGTCCAACCTGCGCGTTCAGCATTGGTTGAATCGGATAACAACAAATCTACACCACGTGTTGCAAACTCAGCCAATTTTGCAAAATCAGTAGTCCAGCCATCTACTGGAGTATGGTCAAATTTGAAGTCACTCATGTGAACGACAAGACCAGCTGGTGTAGTGATACCAACTCCAACCGCGTCAGGAATCGAATGGCTGACGTGAAAATACTCCACTGTAAATACGCCAATTTTGGATGTTTCGCCTGCTTGTACAGTTTTGAATCGAGCTTTATCAACATTATTTCTTAATAACTTGCCTTCAATTAATCCGCGTGTTAAAGGCGTGGCATAAATTGGCACAGGAAAATCTTGAATGAAATGTTGAATGGCACCGATATGGTCTTCGTGACCATGTGTGATGACCAATGCCCTCACTTGCCCCGCCCTCTTCTTTAAATATTCATAGTCTGGGATGATGTAATCAATACCCAGCATATCATTTTTCGGGAACATAATGCCCGCGTCAACAACAATGATTTCGCCTGCGAACTCATACGCCATCATGTTTTTTCCCACTTCGCCCAAGCCCCCGAGCGGGATAATCTTTAATTTATTTTTCTTACTCATATAGTTTGTATAAACCTCACTACTTAAAAAATTTTTATACCGCTTTTGCGGTTAAGAGTTAATTTAAAACTTTCAAAAAACATAGCCACAGAGGTCACAGAGTTCATTGAGAAAAATCTCAAAAAAATCTCTGAGGTCTCCGTGTTCTCTGTGGCTAAATAGATTTTCTCCCACAAACAAAAATCCTCCGCTGACTTGCTCGCGAAGGAATCGGGATTTTGAAACTCGATAATTCTCAAACAAAACTGCTGATTGTTCAGCAGGGAAAGTCAACTTAACTGTGGCGAGTATAGCAGGGCGCAGGGGATTTGTCAAAGAGTGGATTGTAGATGTGTAAATTGAATTCTCGAAAATGTAAACCGCCTGTAAGTTGCCTAAGCAAAATAAGCAAGTACAATGCGGGGCGCGAAAAAATTGTGACAAGGAATTATTATTGATATGAAATACCTGCTCGAAAAAATTATCCATCCGACCAAAATATTGATTGCTATTGTTGTTGTTTCAATCATTTGGATACTTCCAGTTTTCAAATCAGAAAATAAAACACAACCCAAGCAATCTTTAACAGTGTATGCAGGGGAGCATACAGGTTTATCCTGTTCGTATGGTTGTCAAATTGATGTATGCACCAAATGGGTGCCACCCAGTGCAACCTGCCAACCCGATAATCCATGGGATATTGGCTGTTGTGTAAGATGGGAAAGACAATGCGGACCCGATTGTGAGGAAGACCCGCCCCCCAATCAACCGCCTACGATTTCACATACCTTCACTTGTTCACAAACTGGAAATAATGATTGGTGTAAAGGCACATTAAGTTTAGACCTAACAGCCAGTGACCCACAAAATGCACAAGTGATAATCAGTGGTACGGTCAACGGAGTTGCCTTTGCTTGCCCAACAGGAAATACAATTTGCTCTGTTCCAATTTCTGATGGACAAGGCAATATTGCTTATCGAGTAGATTCATCCACGGGACTTTCAGATTCAGATACGACTACCTACAAACTAGATTCTACAACTCCACAAATTGATGGAAGTATTTCAGGCACAACTGGATTAAACAACTGGTATGTCAGTTCAACAACTTTATCTGCTACTGCAACTGATTCAACTTCTGCTATTGCTAGTTTTGAAATGAATGTGAATAACACAGGTTGGGTTAATTATGCTGATACAACTTTCAATGATGGCATTCACACCATTCAATACCGAGCCACAGACAACGCAGGCAATGTCACAGAAACTGCTGTGCAAGAAATTAAAGTAGATACAGTTACACCTGTCATCAACATTTCCATCACAGGCACAAGCGGATTAAGCACTTGGTATGTTTCAAATGTAACCTTAAGTGCTTCCTCATCAGATGTAACTTCTGGTGTCTCAGTTTTTGAAATGAATGTAGATAATACAGGTTGGGTAAACTATAGTGACACAACTTTTACTGATGGTATTCATACTATCCAATATCGTTCCACAGATAATGCTGGAAATATTTATATAACAGCACAGCAAGAAATTAAAGTGGATACCACCACTCCAAATTTAACTCTTTCTACCACTGGTACAAAAGGTCAAAATAGTTGGTATATATCCAATACATCTGTCACACCGACAGCCAGTGATGCAGGTTCAGGTGTAATGAGTATCGAATATAGTCTGAACAATGGAGCATTTACTTCTTATACCTCTCCATTACAATTTACAGATGGGATTTCCACCTATCAATTGAGAGTCACCGACCATGCTGGCAACATCACCACCACGCCGTCTTTAACTCTAAAAATAGATACAATTGCTCCAACCGTGAATAAAGATACCAATATCAAACTAGGTGATGAATTATCGTACACACTTTTCGATACGACCAGTGGATTATGGATTCAGAGAGTAGTTATTGAAGATGAAGACGAGAAGTATAAAAAGATAGTGTGGCTAGATACTATTTCTGGTAATCAAGTGGAAGACAGTATTTTATGGGATGGTAAGTTTGCCGATAAAACACAAGCCCCAGCAGGTGAATATTACATCGTCTTCAAAATCTCCGACCAAGCAGGCAATGAAACATTTCACACCACTGAAGTTCAAGTAAATGCGTTAAGTTTTTTGCTACCGATTGCTCCATTCACTCCTCCAACTACAAATACTGAGTTACCAAGTAATGAGTTACCGAGTGATGAGCAAGAACAGAATTTTGGAAATGAAAACAATGGCAACATAGGTGCTGAAACAAGTAATTCATCCGCAGGCGGTGAAATAATTTTTGCCAATGCCATCGCCGAAGCAGGAGTGACAACTTCTTCATCTACTATATTTAATTTGGGGAATGAAAATACAACTACACCCATTACAAACTCCAACATCCTCTGGGGAGCAGTGGCTGCGGCGGCAGTCGGCATGACATTAGCAGAATGGCAGAAACGAAGAGAGGAAGAAGAAAAACAACAGCAATCTGAAAATGCCAACAAAGCAGGGCGCAAGAAATATGAAGAAAAGATGCGTATGAAACGCATTATCGGTGAATCGCAGGTATTGTTAGATGAAAAGAAGAAAAATCAAGCCAAGCAAAATGCAGTTGCTGCTGCCAGATGGAATGGCATTGCTCAAATGGAAAAAGCCAAAGAGAAGGCGAAGCAAGATTCAATTCATAATCATTTGATGAATGAGCATAAAGACCAAACAGGGGTGTATGAAGGTAAATCCAATATAGGTGGCTCAAAACCATTGATGAAGCCAGTGAAAGAGGACGAGCCACCAGAGGATAAATCTTGGTGGGAAAAAGTTACTGAATGGTGGAGCAGTCTATGGAACAGCGATTCAAAAACAGAGGTTGTACCTACACAAACACTCACGCCCACTGTTACTGCAACGCAAACGATTACAATTTTGCCTTCAGCAACTTCAACATCAGGACAACCTAAGATTTATCCAATCTACGGGCCAATGACGATAGACCAAATTCCACAAGAATTTCGGTGTACTTTGCCTGAAAAGAAAATTATCAATGAGCAAGAGTTATATAGTGATTACTACTATAGATGCAAATTAGGCGAAAAATTGATGGAAGGAATTTTAACCGATACAAATGGATGGTGGTGGAAAGATGGTCAAACTACCAGATGGGATACTGGTGAAATAACTGAATGGAAAGCTATTCAAAATAATTTAGACGCTTGGAATTTTGCTCTGGCACTTGGATTAGACTCGGAAGGTACAGATCTTAGAAAAAGCGATAGTAGATTTGCTGAACTTATTGAACAGGCTATTTACAATAAATTTTGGCATTTTGATCATGGAGTTTATCCAACCTATGGGAATGGCGTACAAGAGCAAGGTACTGTTATGCCATTAGGAACAAATGGACGACTTGTTGCATTAGGTTCATTGGAATCTTTGCAAGATCGTGTAACTGGAAAAGATGGCTTTGTAACTCTAAATGTAAATGCAAGCGAAGTAATAAGACCTCCTTATGATGGAGATTCCACTAATATGTGGGAAGATGCTTGGAATTATTTTGCGAACAATGGTGAACCGACTTGGATAGAACCGTCCCCAACTGCACCATATGAAATTGGTAATATAGATTCTACTCATCCTTATTACAAAATAGATGAGGGTCAAGGTTTATATGAAGTATTATATCGGTCTCCAAAACCTGAACCAGTGCGTGCTATTGTTTTGACATTTGAACAATTTAGCAATGTCTATTCACAACTTCCAAAGTAAAAGGGATTGATTTATGAAACCTATTAAGAATGTTTTACTTTTGATGTTTATGATTACGGTAGGTTGTGGTTCAATAACTGCTACTCATGTGGCTGATACTATTGAAATAGATAGTAGCCCTACTGCCACACCACCTTATAGTATATCTAATACTTGCTTACAGGAAAAAAACATAAATTTAGAAAATTTAAACTTAAGTGGAAAAATCCTTCTTTCGCAAGATAAAAGATATAGAATATTTGATGCCACAATAGACTCTTTTGTTGATATACCTGAAAATGCTTACCTTGCCCCTGATGGGGAGAAAATGGCACAATATGACAAAGAGAAAAAAGGAATAAAGGTCTCTACTCTAACAGGGGAGTTGATTACCTTTTTCTTGCAGGATGCTGAATGGCTTGAAGCAAATTCGGTTTTATATGGTGATACAAGTTCAGTTCAATTTAGTTGGTGGGATAATAATTTTTTATATATTCGTTCGCTGCCCGTTGGTTCTCAATTAATGTTAAATATAGATACTGGCGAAACTCAAGAAATAATCTTTCCTTACAGCAAAGAAGTGTGGGCGTTTGGCGGTGCAATTGATATTCGAGATAATTATGTTAGTTTTTCCCCTGACCTTGATAAAGTCATCTATGCCTCTACTATGTCGCTTTTAGTTTTACGAAATAATTTGATTTATCCCGATGGCACATGGAGAACGGTTGCATGGGTAGGATTTTCACCTTCTTACACTAATCCAAAATGGTCACCTGATGGATCTAAGTTAATATTTGTGACTGAGGGTGGCAAGACCTTAGAAGATCTATATGGGATAGACACAAATGCACCGCTCGGAGAACGCAAACTAACAGACCTTAATAAATTATTCAACAGCCCACACCAAATCTGGATAAGTCAATTTGATTGGTCGCCTGATGGAGAAAAAATAGCGTTGATTGCGCGGGTAACTCCGAATGAAGGAGACGAAAATTTATCAAGGCTTTTGGTGTTAGATGTAGAAACAGGGAATATTGAAGACTATTGCAATCCCGACCCTGATACTCCGTATTCTTCTGATAGTTTTTCCTTTATATGGTCACCTGATGGAAAATACATTGCAACCGATACTACCATTGTAGACCTTGCATCTCGAATTGCCTATAAATTCCCTGATTTGTATATTGTAGATTGGGTTGGAGAAGGTAAAAATCGTTAATCGTTGAGGAATTGCTATGAAAAACTATACCCAAATAATCCCTATCTTAATTTCAGTATTTACAATTCTTTCTCTTGTTATGTACCCAACCATTGCACCCAGTTTGGCAACAGGTATATTGTTGTTCAGCCTTGCAATAGGCTTACATGCCATTTTCCAAAAGCACAAAAAATCAAATAATCCAAGACTTAAAATTGGAAAAGATACTTTGATTTTAGTATTTACAATCGTATTAATCAGTTTTCTGAGCGGTATTGCGGGTTTACTAACAAACCATTACGTCAGCATTTCATTCGGAGCAGTGATAGGATTAATCTGTACAATCTTAATAGGGTTTGTAATTGGGTATTTGGTTAGGAAAGGTATAACAAAATTAAATTAGATTGTCAGATATTTTGAGTCATAATTTCCTGTTTACAAAATTGACAATCTCTCGCCTCTCCTGTAAACTCCCTACATGGATATTGACCTCGACCTATACCGTCACGAAATTCGCATCTCATCCAATCCCCTCGTCCGCCTTTCTGCAATTGATGTTTCGCCCGAAAGCCCCAAGCGCACCATCGTTTTTATTCACGGTTTTGGTGGCAAGGCTGAACAGTGGGGTTATCAAATGCAAAAGTTTGCAATGGATAATCGAGTGGTTGCATTGGATATTCGTGGGCATGGACTCTCCGACAAACCTTCTACTGGATACGACATGGGGCGCATCCAAACTGACCTTGAAACTGCTCTTGCTCAGTTGAAAGTTTCTACTCCCTTCATCTTAATAGGACATTCTTTCGGCGGGGCAATTGTCACTGAGTATGCACTTAATCATCCAGACCATATTGAAAAATTAATTTTGATTGCGACTGCGGGAGAATTTAAGTTAGCACCATTTTTGAAATTTGCATTGAGACTCCCCTCAACCGTTTTAAGATTGATTGGTACATTTACAAAAAAATGGTTACATGCACCACCTCATGCACTCAAAGAATATTATCGAGATAACATGTCAGGATGGGTAGGTTGGGGAAAATTTGAAAAGCTAGAAGTTCCAACGATGGTGATTCGCGGGCATCGAGATTTTGTTTTCGATAGACCCTTATTTGAAAAAGTAGCCAAATCCATTCCGGGCGCAGAAGATGTTGACGTGCGCACATCAGGTCACATGGTCATGTTAGAGAGGCGCGAAGCAGTTGACCGAGCCATCGAAAATTTCCTCAAAGGTGAATCTAAAAAATCATGGCGCGATAAATCTTTCATCATCCCCAAAACACAACGCGATGATTTGGAAAGGCAACGCGCGTGGCTACATGAATATCAAGATGGTGTGCCATACACAGTAGATGTTCCGCGCATTCCAGTCAATCATTTGTTGCGTTCATCTGTAAGGCGTTTTCCAAACAATGCGGCGGTTTATTTTGAGGGTGCAAAGTTAACATATCGAAACTTGAATTATGAAGTGAATAAATTTGCGAATGCACTAATTGCTCAGGGAGTTGGCAAAGGGGCAAGAGTTGTTTTGTTATTGCCGAATATTCCGCAAATGATTATTGGATTTTATGGAGCAATGAAAGCAGGTGCAGTTGCAGTCTTGACTCCGCCTGTCACTGAACCAGAAGAATTGATTCGCCAAATCAAAGAAACAGATGCCAGTGTATTAGTGACGCTTTCTAATTGGGCAGGTTTAGCAAAACAAATTAAGGATGCCACTCATGTTCCGCATATTGTGTTGACTGACCCTGCGGATTATTTGCATTTGCCGAAGTATTTAATTTCGCGTTGGCGAAACCGTGATTTCAAAGTAACCAATTCTCTAAATTGGAATCGTTGGTTAGGTGGGCAAGATAAAAAATCTCCTTATGTAGAGGTTGCCCCAGAAGATTTGGCTGTAATTATTTATACTGGTGGCACAACAGGGCAATCTAAAGGTGTGATGTTGTCGCATCGAAACTTGGTAGCAAATGCTTTGCAGACTCGTCATTGGTTACCAACTGCCAACGAAGGCAAAGAAAGATTTTTATGCGTGGTGCCTTTCTTCCATAGTTATGGATTGACCACTGCATTAAATGTACCTGTCTCAGTCGGTGCATCAATGATTTTGAAACCGCAGTTTCAAATTTTAGATGTTTTGAAAACTATCAAAAAATATAAGCCGACAATTTTTCCTGGTTCGCCGAGTATGTATGTGGCGATTAACAATTTCAAAGGTGTTAGAAAATATGGGATTAAATCTATCAAGGCTTGTATTAGTGGCTCAGCACCTTTGCCTGTGGAAGTGCAGGAAGCATTTGAAAAATTGACTAAGGGTAAATTAGTTGAAGGATATGGACTAACCGAAGCAAGCCCTGTCACTCATGCAAACCCATTAGATAAGAATCGAAGAATCGGAACAATTGGTATACCGTTGCCATCCACTCAAGCCGCAATTGTAGATTTGAAAACAAGTAGCAAAGAAGTTGAAACTGGTCAAATTGGTGAGTTGGCGATTCGTGGTCCACAGGTGATGATGGGCTATTGGAAAAATGAATCAGCAACCAAAGAAGTATTAACCAGTGATGGTTGGTTATTAACGGGCGATGTGGCTCAAATGGATGAAGAAGGCTTTTGCAGAATCATCGCGCGTAAAGCGGACATGTGGTATCCCGAAAAAGGTGGCAAAGAACCTGCCTTCCCAAGAGATGTGGAAGAAGTGATTTATGAAATTCCGCAAATTAAAGAAGTGGCAGTTGTTGCAGTGGCTGGTAATCCCTTTGCATTTATTATTGGTGGCAGAGAAAAACCGAGTGCTGAGTCAGTGATTGCATATTGCAAACGCAGATTGCCACCACATTTGGTGCCGCGTTTTGTTATCTTTATGGATGAATTTCCACGTTCATTTATTGGTAAAGTGTTGAGAAGAGAATTAGCCAAACGCTATGGCAAAGAAATTGCCAGCGAATAAAATTCCTAATCATTGTAAGAGGATGCCAGCGTAACCCGTCTTTATCAAAACTCTCGTGTTTGGAGGCATATGATTATGAAGTACGACGTTGCAATTATTGGTTCGGGCATTGGTGGTTCTACGTTGGCTTCGGTGTTAGCAAGGCAAGGCATGAAGGTGATTGTGTTTGAAGGTGGGCAACATCCGCGTTTTACCATCGGCGAATCTATGATTTTGGAAACCTCCGAAGCCATGCGTGCCTTGGCAGAATTTTACGATGTACCCGAACTGGCGTATTATTCTTCTGAAAATTACTATCAAAACATTGGTACACAACATGGCGTAAAACGTCATTTTAGTTTTATCCATCACCAAGCAGGTGAGCATGTAAAACTTGAACGAACTTTACAAGCCGTTATTCCAAAACTTCCCTACGGACATGAAATTCATATCACTAGACAAGACTCGGATTATTTTTTAACCTCCGTTGCAGTTTCGTATGGTGCAACCGTTTTGCAAAACACATTGATTAAAGATATCAACCTCAAGCCTGATGTTGTAGAAATTATCACCAACAAAGATGTAATTTACGAATCGGAATATGTCATTGACGCGGGTGGGATGAAATCCATCTTGGCACAAAAAGCCAATTGGCGACACCGTGATTGTCAAGCTCACTCGCGCACCATTTTTACCCACATGATTGACGTGCCATGCTTTAACGATGTCAGCATGAGCAAGGAAGAATATCATCACCCATATCGTTTGTCTGAAGGGACATTACATCATTTATTCAAAGGTGGTTGGCTGTGGATTATTCCCTTTAATAATCACACAGGTTCAACCAACCCATTATGCAGTGTAGGTTTACAACTTGACCCACGCCTGTATCCGCAACGAGATGACTTAACCCCCGAACAAGAATTTCGAGAATTCGTCAGTCAATTTCCAGACTTGCACGCCCAAATCAAAAATGCCAAACCCGTGCGTGACTTTATGCGAATTGACCGCTTGCAGTATTCTGCTCATCATATTGCGGGTGATAGGTTTGCATTGCTAGCGCACGCCGCAGGTTTTATTGACCCGTTATACTCCAAAGGTTTATACGTCACACATGCGAGTATTTTCTTAATGGCTGATTTATTGCTCAAAGCCAAAAAGACAGGCGATTATTCAGCCCAAGCCTTTGCGTCATTAGAAGAAATGACCCTAGGCTACATCAACATGCACGATAATTTAGTGGCAGGCTCATTCAAATCTTGGCACAATTACAAACTATGGCGTTGCTATTCCGTTTTATGGTTGTTAGGTGCTTACCTTGAATATTTACGTTTGATAATGAATCGTTTTCGCGCCAATGGAAGCCGAGAAAAATATTTAGAACTCATGAAATCACATCGTTTGGCGGGCGGTGGGTTCTCAAAATTTTTTGAAATACAAGAAAAAATTGACAGGTTAATAAACCAAGTTGATGCAGAGAATGAAGCGGATGTAGAACAAACCGTTACACAAATCAACGCTTTATTTGATGAATTTCCATGGATGCCAACCACCATCCGCGCTTTGTTGCGTGGCGAAAATCATTTACCAGATAACAAACTGCGTCTCAATTTATTAAATAGAAAAGTAGGTTTCATGGGAAGCGGCATTTACCGTGAGCATATGTTTGGAGATGAAAGCATGTTGCGCTTGTTGATTCTCGCCGCAAAAGACGAGCAAAAATATTCTGTGCGCGGAATCAAAAAACAACGCAAAAGACACGCCAGATTATCTTGGAAGAAATATGTTTGATTCACAAGTTCGCCGATTAAAAGATAAACTGTATCAACCACTCGCAAAACGATTAAGCAAAGCCCCACCTGCATCTATCACAATCCTCGCATTAATCACAGGGCTTATCTGTGCCTACCTCGCGGCAATTGGTAGTGTTATTCCATCTCTCATCATGTGGCTTCTCAGTCGCGTGTTAGATGGCTTCGATGGATTAGTCGCCCGCCTACATGGCAAACAAAGTGACTTCGGCGGTTATTTTGATACCGTACTTGATTTTGTCATCTATGCCGCTGTTCCCATTGGCTTAGTTATCAGCCAACCAACTTCTACAAATTATTTATTTCTCACTATCATGCTGGCATCGTTTTATATCAACACCGCTTCATGGATGTACCTCGCCGCCATTCTTGAAAAACGTGCCATGCGAGCAGAAAACACACAAACCACTATCACAGTTCCATCTGGCTTAATTGGTGGCACAGAGACCATCAGCATCTATTGTGTCTTTCTATTATTTCCAACCGCTATACCGATATTGTTTGGAATTTTTACTGCGCTTGTATTTGTGACGATTCTTCAACGCTTGCTCTGGGCTTGGAAACATATTCGATAGCACAACGCTTCTTTCTACGGGTATGCCTGATTCTGCTATGATTCATTCACCTGCACCTCTATTTACTTTGCCTTCCGCAGACGGGAATCTTATTTCATTATCAGAGGTTGTAAAAAATAAAAATGTTCTGCTAGTTTTCTTACGTCACCTCGGCTGAATACCCTGCCGTGAACATGCCGCACAGTTGTGTGAACGTCAACAAGAGTTTGAAAACCTGAATACTAAAATTTTTATTATTTCATTCAGTACCTTTCCTGCCGTTCAAGCATGGCTGAAAGAAACTTGTTCAGATTTCACAGTGTTATTAGACAGTGAACGTGAAGTATATAAAGCCTACAAATTGGAACGCTCTTACTGGCGTTCGCGCAACTTAAGAACACGCTGGGCATATCTACAAGCATGGTTGGCTGGAAAAAAGAGATATGATTCTCACGGCGAAGATACCAATCAACTCGGTGGTGATTTTATGATTGATACACAAGGCATCATTCGCTTCGCACACCCTAGCCATGACCCAACCGACAGACCCCCCGTAGATGAATTAATCAATCAAATTAAGCAGTTATGAACACCATCCCTTCCCATCTCGTCATCAATGCCGCCATTGAAAAAAAATTTGGCACAAAATTCAAACTTGCTAAATCTGCTTTTTTATGGGGTTCGGTCACACCTGATTTTCCACTTGGAATTATTTCAATTGCCTATTTTGTCTATTATCGCTATTTCACTACTGAAAATATCTCAGGCATCATGGATAATGCTTTTGGAAACATGTATTTCAACGACCCTGTTTGGATTGCAGGTCACAACTTTTTACACTCACCAACCGCTCTCCTCATCTATACTATCTTACTTTGGCGTTTTGTAGATAAAGCAGGCACACGCGCACATGCCTGGCTGTCTTTTGTCTTCGGTTGCATGGTGCATTCTGTGATTGACATTTTGACTCACTACGATGATGGACCTCTTTTATTCTTCCCTTTCAATTGGCAGACCCGCTTCTATAGCCCCATCAGTTATTGGGATAGAAAGCATTACGCCAATGAATTCTTCTGGGTTGAATTGGGAATCAATATTGTATTGCTCTCTTATTTGTTTTTACCTAAATTAATGGCAAGGCTTAAAAATAATACTGAAAACTGATTACTGATGATTATTTTTCATCAAATACTTCAACCCTATACCACTCACCATCGAAGTGACCAGTGCCATCACTACCAATGCCACAAACACCCGCTGGTTAATAATATTATTTTCTAATGCCACCAATGCGAGAATAATTTCCATAACCCCACGCGCCGACATCCCAAACCCAATGGCTAATGATGTACGCCCATCAAACCCACTTATTCTGGCACCTATACCTGCACCAATTATTTTACTGACAATGCCAACCAATGTTACTACTCCAACTAGCAGGAAATCAAAATTTTCAATAAAATTTACCTTTAACCCCACCGAAGCAAAGTATAACGGAGCAAATAAATATACTGCGATTTGGTGAAGTGCTCGTTGTGATTGCTTATCCGCTTCACTTAATGGATGTTGTGTAAAAATAACACCCACTATAAAGGCACCCAAAACGGGATGAATCTCTAACCACTCAGCCAATGCGGCAGATGCAAAAATAAAAATCGAAACTGTGCCAATCCATGCACCTGAAACATTTTTTTTGTTAAACCAATGTAAAACATACTTCCCAACAAAATAGGTCACCAATGAAATTGCAGTTAATGCAAAAATAACAGACCCTACAATTTTGTTCAAATTTGCATTGGCGCCATCGGTTTTGATTAAATTTAAGCAAAGTGCAAACAAAGCCCAACCCACAATGTCACTTAACACCGCCGAAGTTAAGATAACGCTTCCGAGGTCTTTGTCTAACAGTTTGAGGTCAAGTAAGATGCGGGCAATCACAGGCAAAGCGGAAATCGAAAAGGCAATCCCCATAAAGAAGGGAAGTACCCAGTCTTTTGCCTCATTTGAATCATTCCATAAAGTTGGAAATAGCAAAACCAAACTGACCCCCAAAAGAAACGGAATTAAAATCCCTAACCCGCTCACCCATACCACTTGCCTTATGCGCCCTCGAATTTGATTTAAGTTTACTTCCATGCCTGTTATAAATAAAAAAAATAACAAGCCAATTAACAAAAGCGAATCGCGCACAATGTTTACGTTTGAAAATTGTTTGAAAACAAAATAATAAAATTCTGGAAATACATATCCCAACACCGTGCTACCAATGAAAATGCCTGCTACCAACTCACCCAAAATAAGTGGCTGATTTAATTTTCGTGCCATATACGAACATACCATAGCACTTATTAAGATTAAACTCAATTGAAAAAAAAGAATAAAAAATTCTATACTTGTCATAACACCGATTGCAACCTACTTTTCCTAGCCAGCACAACTTCTGAACTAATGGCGCGTGCCACTAAAACATTTCGATACAATACATCCCACTCGCTCAAAAAATTTAATAACGCAACAGGTCTGCACCCACCAACCCACTGTGGATTAATCATAAAGCGCAAGTGCCAAAATGCAGTCCATAATTTTGAGAGTAATCCCTTGCCATGTGTTAAACCTGTTAAGCATAACAACCCGCCTTTTTTTAATATCCGCTGGGCTTCATCAATTACAGTTTTAATTTCATCGTCAGACAAAATATCCAAAACATAATTTGAAACGAATACATCTACACTTTCATCTGGCAATGAAAATGTAAACTCACCTGATGATTTCCAAATATGGACGCGCTCACCAAATTTTTCTAATCGTTTTTTACTTAACCCCACCATGCTCGAACTCACATCACATCCCCAATACGTTGCCGTTTGATGTAGATGTTCACTTAACAATAATTCAGCGAATTTACCTGTTCCACCACCAAACTCAAAAATAGAACTCACTTCATCTAGTTTGGCATGTGCAATTAAATCATTCCATGTCGCATTTTCATAATAACCTGCGCCATCTTGTTTTGCGCCATGCCCATCATAAAATTGCTCAACTTTTGTATGCGATAATCCGCGCTGGTTCATGGGTTCACCGCAAATAAATGTTCAACAGGCAAATGAATATAAATTTGTGTGCCATGTTCAAAAATTGGCGAAGGCATGGGTAAACGTACGCGTGTGCTTTTATTATTAAAACCAATTTGATACTCTAAAGATTCTCCGCGATACAAACAATTTTGAACTACACATTCAATTGAATTCTCTCGTTGCTCTTTATGAATACGAATATGCTCTGGGCGAATGGCATAAATGCACTGACCAGATTTTTCTGAATCTGGAATTTTGATTTTACCTACTTTCGCTTCTAACCAGCCTCGGCTTGCTACGCCTTCGAGAAATAAATCTACCCCGACAAATTTTGCACTGCTGACACAGGGTGGTTGATGAAAGATAATATTTGGTTTGTCATACGCCATCACTTTGCCTTCAAGCAAAATCGCCATACGCTCCGACATTGCCATGGCTTCACTTAAATCATGGGTGACAAAAATAGTTGTAATTCCTAACTCACGTTGAATAGCTCGAATTGCTCCTTGCAAATTTAATCGCACAGAAGTATCTAGGCTAGATAGTGGTTCATCTAACATCAATAATTTAGGGTTGGTGATTAATGCTCGAGCCAATGCCACTCGTTGCCCCTCACCACCTGAAAGTTCGCCTACTTTTCTTTTCTCAATGCCAGGTAAGCCAATTAAGTTTAACAACCGCTTCACTTCTGCTTTAATTGTAGCAGAAGAAATATTTTGTACTTTGAGTCCAAACCCAATGTTTTCTTCTACATTCAAAAATGGAAATAAATAAGATTTTTGAAACATCAATACTGCCCCGCGTTTGTTTGGCTCAATAGTTAATATTGAGGAATCATTAAACAGAACATCCCCATAATTTGGTGACTCTATGCCTGCTATTAATTTTAGCAAGGTGGATTTCCCTGAACCTGATGGACCGAGCAACGTCACCATTTCGGCGGAATTTACTGAAAGCGAAAAATCCTTCAAAATCGGTTGAGGTTGATTGGGATATTGTTTAGAAATGTTTTGAATATCAACTTTGGTCATTTAGTATTGTTCTCGAATTTCATTGCCATGTTGATTAATCTGACGTGCTGTGAAAGCAATAATTAACACAGGTGGCAAAACAAATAGCAAAGATTTAATCGCAATAGTAGAAGGGTTTCCACCTGAAGCGGCGGCAAATAATAAAATGGGCAAGGTGATAATTTTACCCGCACCGATGAGCAGAGTCAGTAAATATTGACTCCATGAAATTAAAAAAGCAAATAAAACTGCCACAATTAAACTAGGTGTCATTAAACGTAAAGTGACGTTGAAAAATATTTGTATAGGGCTAGCCCCTAAAGCAAGTGCCTGATGTTCATAATTTTCATCATAGCGAGCAAAGGCACTGGATAATGTAAAAATAGTATAAGGCAGTGCAGGGATGAGGTGCGCCAGCATGACCCCAAACAACGTGCCTGCTAAACCTAATTTAAGAAACAAAATGTTTAATCCCATGCCTATGGCTAAAGGTGGCACAATGGTTGGTAGAAATAATAAAAGCCAGATAACTTGACGACCTTTGAATTTACGAAGCCCAAGTACACGCGCGGCAGGGAATGCCAATACTAATGAAAAGAAACTGGTTAAGCAGGCAATGATGAGCCCTTGTGAAATTCCACTGATTGTGCGTGAGTCGTTTATTGCGCGTTCAAAGTGAATCAGTGACCATTCCATTGGAAATGCTTGCGGGAAAAACCAACGATTTGAAAAGGCATATACCATAAACAATAACAAGGGTGTAATTAGGATGAAGTACAGCCCGAAACGAAAAAGTGTTTTCATTTTTCACGCTCACTGAATCTTAAACTAATCATTGCAACTGCCAAGACAATTGCTGTAATGATGAGGCTAATGACCATGCCTTCGGAACGAGCACGCAGGTCGGGGTCAAGAAAGAAGCGTAGTGCCAGTACAGGCAAGGCTCTGGGGTAGTTAACTCCTAATACGGCGGGAACTTCATAACTGCTGAAAATAAATCCAAACACGAGTAGAGAACCAGAAAGTAAGGCAGGCAATACTTGTGGCAAGGTGATGTATAACAATTTTTGCCAGCGATTTGCTCCTAAATTTTCAGCGACTACGTCATATCGAATTGGTTGAGACCATAACACGGCAAGAATAATTAAAGTAAGAAATGGAATTTCTTTGCTGACATAATGCAGAATAATGCCTAGCCCGAAAGTATCTTTTACAATGACTGGAAATTCGGCAGGGGTTGAAATTAATTGGAGTGATGCCGCCCAACGGGCAAGCAAGCCACTTTGAGAAAAAATTAATAGCAAGGCTGTTGCCCAAACCAAATGGGGAAAAGCAAGATTCCAATTAAGGGCTAATGTATCTGATTGATTTGCACGAGACGATAACCAAACGGCTATGAATAACGAAAGCACTGCCGCCAGAATTGTTGAAGCAATGCTGACCCATAACGAAAAGCGCAACGAAACCCAAAATTCTGAATCTACTTGTAGAACTTTTTGATAGGCTTGCAGTGACGCTTCATTTTGACCGATTACTTGAATCACACTGAGGCTTTCTGCTATGGCATAGAAAAGACTCGCACCCAACATAATCGTAATGAGAATGATTGCTGGGGCGAGGGAAAGGTAAACTGTTGATTTGTTTTTATCAAACACAGATGAATGTATTTTAAGGCTTACGCAGTACCGCAAGATTTATCTTGCATTTTGAAGTAACACGCAGTACCGCAAGGGTACGTTGTGTAAGTCCTATATTTATTGAATCGTTAATGGCGCGGCAGAAAATGGAACTGCAAATGCCTGACACCAAATGACAACGGATTTGTATTGACTTAAATCTAAATCTGCTGGGATTTCATAATTTTGGTCGCCGACATTTCCTTTGAGTCTGCCGAGGTTATATGAACCTGCAATCTCACTTCCTGAATCCGATGGGACAGGGTCTATTGGAACAAGATATACATATAAATCAGGTCCGTTATCTACTGAAAAGTTTTGAAAACGTAAAATGCGTGAGCCATCTGCTAATTGATAAACAAGTGCCTCGCCTGAACTTAAGTATACGAGATTATAAAATGAACCTTTCGCCAACACTTGTTCTGAGGAACTAGATGAAGTTTCTTGTGTGGGTTGTTCCTGCACGGGTTGTGGTGCAACTTCAGTTGCAGTGTTTTCAACTGGAGCAGAAGTTGGATTTTCAACGACAACCGCTGTGGGTAAGGCTTCATTAACTTGATTATCAATGAAGGTTGGCGAAAAGAACCACCATCCTACTGCGGCGAGAATGCCTAAGAAGATAACTATCCAAATATATTGTCCGTAGGTGTTTTGATTTCTACGCATATTTGACTTCCTTTCTTGATTAGATCTTTTGCAAAAGTCTTTTTTAGCCACAGAGAACACAGAGTTCGCAGAGATTTTTATGAGGTTTTCTCAGAGGTCTCTGCGCGCTCTGTGGCTTGGTTTTTCACTTATGAAAGAGGTCTATTATTTAATTATTGTGCTTGTAGTACAAATTTTAACCAATCTTGTTCTAATAAGTTTTGATATTCAGCGGCAGAATCGCCAACGAGTGATTTTGCTAAATCAGAGGCAGGTGTGGCGGCTTCACCTAATTTGCTAGCAGATTCTTCCAACAAAGCAATTTGAGCAGAGTCGGTCACGCGGTTTACATCAATGGCATAGCCGAGACCAAATCCGTTTTCGGGCAAAATTTGTGCGGCTTGTAATTCAGGCTCAAGCAATAAATTGGCTAAGACCAATGCGGCGGCTTTGTTGGGGGCATTTAATGGAATCGCCACATAGTTAAAATCGCCAATCATATAATTATCAAAGACAAATGCCCGCGCAGTTTCTGGCATACGTCCATCTGCAATCCATCTGCCTGCGCCTGTGATGTCATTCGTCATACTGAAATCTACTTCGTTGTTGGCAAAAAGATTGACCAATTCCGATTCATCTTTTGGATACGTTTCACCTTCACGCCATAAACAAGGTTTTATCTCATTGAAGTAATCCCATAACAACGGAGAGTTTTCATCCCATAAAGCTTGGTCAAAATTCAGCCATTGTTTTGCATCGCCACTGATTTCATATAACGCGCCTTTTGCAAAACGAGTGCCGAGGAAACCGCCAGGACCAGGCGCAATGTAAGTGAAGCGACCTGGATTTGCACATGCCCAATCTTTTAGTTCAGCATACGAGCGAGGTAAATCACTTTCGTTGGTGCGGGCTGAATCATAGATAAATTGAAACTGTGCCGATGACCATGGGCTTTCTTGGTTATCTACAGGATTACCAAAGTCTAAATAAATGGCTGGGTTTTCCCAATTTACAAATTGGGCATTGGGTAGTTGTTGCGCCCAATCTTTGTAAAGCATATCGGCTTGCTTGAGGGTAAAGAAATTTTCGCCGTTAATCCAAATCAAATCTACAGAGCCTGGGTCTGTACCTGCTTGTTTCTCACTCAATACTTGGTTGACTGCATCTACTGTATCTGCCAGTGGAACACGATTTAAAGTGATGTCATATCTTTCTTTCAAAGCCGTACCATAGAAATTATCTACATAAGCATTGATACTATCTGACCCGCCCCACAGATACCAGTTAACGGTTTGTCCGCGTGCAGATTCTAAAACACTGTCCCAATCGTTAATGTCAAATTCATTTGATGATGTTGCAGGTGTGCCGCAAGCGGCAAGCAACAAAGATAAAGCAACAAGCCAATAGATAACCGATTTCATTTCTCTTCTCCTTTGGTTACTTGCACAGCCTTCATTATTTGTAACTGTGTTTATTTTGCAAAACGATATTTTAAAAATGCAATCAATTCTTTGAAAATATTGGGTAATGTTTCTCGTAAATAAAAATCGGCAACTTTTAAGATACCACTCGAAAACGTTGGATATGGGTAAACCAAACGATAAATTTTGTATAAAGAAATTTTTTGAGTAATTGCCAATGTGAAGAACGAAATTATTTCTGAGGCGTAGGGAGATACCACAGTCGCATGAACAATTTGCCCCGTGAGTCGAAGCGCATCTACAATAATGAATCCGTGTTCTAAACCGTCTGTATATCCACGGTCAGTATGGTCTTTCAAATCCACGCGAATTCTTTTTATTAATTGCGGATGATATCTTTCGGCAATTTCTTTTTGAGTCATACCAACCGTCGCCACTTCGGGGTCGCTAAAGGTAGCGTTTGGGTAAATCGGTTCTTTCTTTGCCAAAGGTAAAAATGGAAATGCGATTCGTTGTGTTACACGCCTGCCTTGTGCATTGGCTGAATGCGTAAAGGCTGATGTAGGAGTCACATCCCCAATGGCATACACACCTTTGATATTTGATTCGCCATACGAGTTGACAGCGACTCCTGAACGCGCCTCCCACTTAACGCCAACCTGTTCCAGCCCCAGTGACTCTAGATTTCGTATTCGACCGATTGCTATTAACACTTTGTCAACATTTTCTACTTTAATTTCTTTTTCGCCTTGTTGCAAAGTTAAAGTTTGTGCGGCTTCATCAAAAGATTTTGCAGTTGTTCCGTAATAAGCAGTGATACCTTTCTTTTCAATTTCTTTTTGCATCACCTCAGCCACTTCAGGAATATAGGTTAATAGCGGTGCTTTATCTAATGCAAAAATTGTCACCTTTGCACCTAACTTGCGAAATGCAAACGCCATTTCTAATGCAATAATGCCTGCGCCGACGACTACCAAATGATTCGGCATGTTTCGCAAATCAAATAAAGTTTCATTGGTCAATGTTCGCTGTATTGGCAAGCCTGCAATTTCTAACAGACGGGGTCGCGCACCCGTTGCAATGACAATGTTATCTGCTGTTATTTTTTGTTTGCCACCACTTTTCAAATCTATTTCAATTTCTTTTGGTGCAGAAAATTTCGCCCAGCCTTCAATAAACGTCACATTCTTCATGTGTTTTACTTCTTCAGTTTCTTTGTCACGCAAGGCATCGCGTTTGCGGGTCACTTCTTGTAACATCTCATCTGCATTCATGTTTGGTTTGAAATTTTTTGCCAAATGAATTAATGTTTTGGATGGCACACAACCGATATTGGTGCAATCTCCACCGACATGATTCCCTTCAATAAAGGCAACTTGTTTACCTAAGTTCCCTAAGCCAACAGCAACGGTCATTCCCCCAGAGCCCGCCCCAATGACAATGGTGTGGAAGTGGTTGGTCATTATGAAAGCCCTTCTCGTTTTTTGAACATGCGTGAAAGCGCAATGCTGACGATAAAAATGAAAACAGAAAAAGCAAGGGTAGTGGGGTTTAATTTTGGTAATACCCCATCAAAACTTTCGATAGATGCGCCAAAGCCTATAAATGCTATTGTGCCAGGGATAGAACCTAAAGCAGTTGCTGTAATAAAGGGGATAAATTTAATTTTCAAAAACCCTGCTAAATAACTAACCAAGTCATAAGGTAAAAAGATGAAACGCATGACCATCACGGTTTCAAAACTATTTTCTCTCATGCGCCGTGCATAGCGTTGAATTAATCCATTTGAACCATCATCTTTTAGCAAATCTTCCCCGAAAAATTGACCAACATAATAAGCAATGGATGATGAAATATTGCTAGCGATAATGGTGTATAACACACCGAGAAATGGTCCAAAAACAAAACCGCCCGCTATCGTCAATATGGTTGAGGGAAACAATATCAACGGGCGGACGGCATACAGAACAATATAAATAAGAACTCCCCAAAGCCCATTTTTCATAAATTCAATAAATTGCTGAACAACTTGTAACGGGGAGAGTGAATTGGCAGTGGCGTACCACCGATAAAGAAAAATTAAGCCCAACCAGAAAATCAACGCAGTAATTTTTTGTCCATTTTGCTGTAAAAAAGTTTTTTCTGGAGCGGGTTCAGCCATAAAATTATCCTTTCAATTAAGAAAACCTACCCAGCGCATTTCTTACTTTTGTTGGAAGCGGCTAATTTCAAGATGATAAAGAAAAACACTGCAAGATTTATCTTGCTTTTTGCAGGCGACACTGCGTAGCGTACCACATGGGTACGATGTGTCACAGTACTTAAATACTTCCTAAGTTAGACACTCCTCTTCGATTGTTATATTTTTCGTTATAATGCACAATTATCATTCAATATGTTGGATATAAATTAAATGAACATTAAAGAAAATCACATCATGTATCAAAGCAGGAGGCTAAGCAATCATCAAAAAGTTAATTTCGTAACACAAGGTACAGGTCAGCCTGTGGTTATGGTGCATGGGCTTGCCGCATCCCTGCATGATTGGGATGATTTATTGCCTGAATTAACCAATGCAGGTTACAAAAGCTATGCACTTGATTTATTGGGGCATGGCGAAAGTGAAAAACCCAAAGACATGAACCAATATACATTTCAAAATGTATATGATAGTTTTGCAAACTGGCTTGATTCACTAAACATCACGCAACCATTTCCATTAATCGGGCATTCATTGGGCGGAGCCTTGTGTTTGCAATATGCTTATTATCATCCGCAAAAAGTTTCGTCTATCGTTTTAATCAATCCTTTTTATGACGTTCATCAACTTTCAAAAACAATTCAAATGTTTTTTCGCACCCCATTGTTGAAAACAAATTTTTTAGAATTTACGCCCTACCAATTGTTTCGATTTTTTATTGACATCACCAGTTTCAATTTTTATATCGGGCATCGTGAAACGCATATTTTGCCAGAACATATTCGATATCAAACCGCATTAGATTACACCCGCGCTTCGACTGGCATTTACAACATCCCGCGCACGCTTCAAGACTTAAGGGGAAAGTTGATTCACATCCATCAACCGACTCTACTCTTATACGGTGCTCGCGACCAAACCTTAAGTGCCAAATCATTTTTAGATTTAGGAAAAAGTTTAAAGAACCTAAAAGAGACATATTCATTCCCAATTTGTGGGCATGTGCCACATCAATGCCACCCTGAAAAATTGAATCCGTTGGTGATGGCGTTTTTGAAAAATTTATAATAAAAGATATAAATAAAAAAATCCGCTTTCACCAAAGCGGATTTTCTATTATAAGCTTATTCAATCTTCACAATCTTAAACTTAATTTTTCCACCAGGCGTTTCGGCTTCGACAACATCCCCAACTTTTTTATCCATCAAGGCGCTACCAATTGGTGATTCGTGTGAGATTTTTCCATTACGCGGGTCTGCCTCGGCTGGACCGACTAAATAATATTTTTCAGGGTCGAAACCTTCTTCTTGAATGGTGACTGTTGAACCAATGCTTACAACACCGGTGCTTTTTGCTTTTTCAATTAATACTGAGTTTCGTAAAATGGCTTCAATTTCTTGAATGCGACCTTCAAGAAAGCCTTGGTCTTCCTTGGCTTTGTGATAGTCTGCATTTTCTGAAAGGTCTCCCATTTGAATGGCGGAACGAAGTCTTTGTGCAAGTTCTTCACGTTTTGGACCGGTCAATTCGGCGAGTTCGGCTTTGAGTTTTGTTTCACCTTCGGGAGTTAGATAATTGGGTTGAGACATGGCTTCTCCTTTCTTGCTTGTCATTTTAGAACGTCCCGCAGGTTTGTTTGCATTGATAATTTATTTTAATAAAACCTGCGGGACGGTGATAATAAAGGGGGCAAATTGTCTTTCATCATGCCCCCTATGAAAACCAAAATCAATTACGGTTTTTCGAGGGGATTAAACAACTTTTGATGTTCTTCGACTGCGTAACGGTCTGTCATGCCGGCAATATAATCGCAAATCGTTCTCTCTAAACCACGCTTCTCGACGAAAAATTGAACATGTTCGGGCAACATGGCAGATTCTGCTCGGTAAGCATGGAATATATCTGAAATTGTTTTTTCTGCTTTTACTTGCATTCTCACCACGCGGTTATGACGATATAGTTTTGCATATAAAAAATCTTTCAATTCACGGTTGCGCCTTTGCATCTCTTCACTATAACCAACCACATTCGTTTTTAATTTCTGAATATCGGTCGGTGAATTGACTTTATTTTCTTTCAAGCGTTTATCTGTAGCAGTGACCATATCTGTCACCATGATACCAACCAAATGACGAATCATGCGATGGCGTTCCATGTCGCTTAAGACGGGTCCACGCCAATTATACGTTTCTCGCAAAATATTCCACAAGGCTACACCTTCAAGCATTTGCGGATTAATCATGCCAGAGCGAAGCCCATCGTCAAGGTCGTGTGTGGTGTAGGCTAATTCATCCGCGACATTGGCAATTTGAGTTTCAAGATTGCCGCGTAAATCAGGGTTAAAGTCGCGTGCATCAGAAATATCATATTCTGATTCATGTTTGACCATGCCTTCACGAACTTCCCAAGTAAGATTCAAACCGGGAAATTCTGGATAGCGTTGCTCAAGTTCGGTCACGATTCGAAGCGATTGTTTGTTATGGTCAAAGCCGCCGTAATCTTTCATTAATCGTCCTAAGGCAACTTCGCCAGAATGACCAAACGGCGAATGACCCAAATCATGTGCTAAGCAAATGGCTTCTACTAAATCTTCATTTCCGCCTAAGGCGCGAGATAATGTGCGACCAATTTGAGCAACTTCCAACGTATGTGTGAGGCGGGTGCGGAAGTGGTCACCTTCAAAGTTGATGAAGACTTGTGTTTTATATTCCAATCTACGAAAAGCGGTGGTGTGTAAGATGCGGTCCCGGTCACGTTGAAAGGATGTGCGATATTCAGGTTCGGTATCTAAATAGGCGCGACCTTTGGTGTCCTTGCTTCGCATTCCATAAGGTGCAAGGCTTTTATCTTCAATTTCTTCAAGGTGCTGACGAGTAAACATATTTGCCTTTAGATGAAAACGTCATTGCAACATCCTGAAGCAAGAGTCGCAATGACATTTGTGGGGCGAGAGGGAGTCGAACCCTCACGTTGTTTCCAACGACAGATTTTAAGTCTGTTGCGTCTGCCGATTCCGCCATCGCCCCGGCAAGTGATATTTTACTATAACTTTTTAACTTATCAATAAAAAACAAATCGCCATGCAGACGATTTGTTTTATTCTGGCGGTCCCGACGGGATTCGAACCCGCGATCTCGGCCTTGACAGGGCCGCATGTTAGGCCGCTACACCACGAGACCAATCTAACAGCGCGCGCTAGTTTACCATGAGGGTATGACCATGTCAATATAATTTCGTAGTTGTTAGTGCAAAGTAGAAATGTCACCTGTTTGGCTTGACGAAAGGCAGGGGAGCGAATAAAATACCAACCGATGTCAAGCATCGCCTCCGTGTGGAGGCGAATTTTGTGTAAAGACATCAAAAAATTTCATAGGGTGAAGGTAATAGAGTTTGTGTCGGTGCGCGGACTTACCCACAGGGCTTAGTCCGCATTCCGTGCAATTTCTGTGAGAGGCGCCCGAGGAGCAAAGTACGATGGAAAAAGTAGTATTGAAAGCAGAAAAAAGAAATGTAGTGGGGAAGCAGGTCAAGGCATTACGACGCGAAGGAAAACTTCCAGGCGTAATCTATGGTCGCCATGTAGAACCAATTGCCATTTCGTTAGAAGCGCATAGCACTGGCTTGGCAATGAATAAGTTGACCTCATCTAGCCTTGTGACCATCAATTTAGATGGAACAGAATATCCTGCTCTTGTGCGTGACCGTCAACGTGATTACATCAAAGGTAACTTAACGCATGTGGATTTTCTGGCAGTAGATTTGAATGAAAAAATCCGCACAATGGTCGGTTTACATTATGTGGGTGTTTCAGGTGCTGTCAAAGATTACAACGGCGTGTTGGTGCATAACCTTGAACAACTCGAAGTAGAATGTTTGCCAACCGATTTGCCCGAACGCATTGACATTGATATTTCGGTGTTAGCCAAAATTGGTGATGGTATTCGTGTGCGCGATGTGCACATTTCTGATAAGGTGACAATTCTGACCGATGCAGATGAAATGGTAGCCGTGGTCACTTTGGCGAAAGAAGAAGAAGTTCCAACCGATGCCGCCGCAGTCCCTGGTGCAGAACCTGCCGCTCCAGAACTCAGTGTGGAACGTGGCAAGAAAGACGAAGAAGGCGACGAAAAGAAGTAAGGCTCTCTTTTATGAATCAAAACATCCGTCATGGCAACATGGCGGATGTTTTTTGTTTATTACATCACTTCCTAACGAGTATAATTCTCTTAATGGAAGAAAATCTCTCGTTCAAATCATTTGGTTTATCAGCACTCCTATTAACCATCATTGGTTTTGGTGGTTTATATTTCATCATCACCCAAACTTTGCCATTCGTGCCATCACGTTGGGCATTTTTTGTTTTCATGTTCATGGGCTTAACAGGTGTTGCTTTGCCCATCGTTTATTTTTTAAACAAACGCTTTCCTAGTGAACCACCAGCCGAAGCAAACGTCATCACACGTCAATCATTTTGGGTGGGTGTGTATGGCACGACTCTAGCATGGCTTCAATTGGGTAATCTTGTTACATTAAACGTCATGCTTGTATTAGCAGGCGGAATCATTGCCGCCGAATATTTCATCCGCTTGCGCGAAAAAGCAAATCGCAAATTACCCACCTTCTCCGATGACGACTCTTCGTGACCTTCCTTCGATTGATATACTTTTACAAACCGAAACTGCGGCGCATCTGATTGCCCGCTTTGGCAGACCGCTAACCTTAGATGCCTTTCGTTTTGTTTTAGATGAGATAAGAACCCGCTTCAAAACTTCGGGGATAGTTGATTTGCCTGCGACAGATTTGATTCTCGCCCAAGCAGAATCCAAACTCACCGCATGGACTCAATCCACTTTAATTCCAGTCATCAATGCTTCGGGTGTAATTTTACATACGAATTTAGGACGTGCTCCATTGAGTGATGACACTATCCGTGCTATGGATGCAGTCTCACGCGGATATTCCAACTTAGAATTTGATTTAGAAACAGGCAAACGTGGTTCGCGTTTAATTCATGCTGAATCATTATTACAAAAATTGACTGGTGCAGAATCAGCATTGATTGTCAATAACAATGCTTCAGCGATTCTATTGATTCTTTCAGCCTTAGCAAATAAAAAACGAGTGGTTATTGCTCGTTCACAATTGGTCGAAATTGGTGGTGGATTCCGTATCCCCGATGTGATGAAACAATCTGGTGCAAAACTTGTTGAAGTCGGTACAACCAATAAAGCCCATGTCTCTGATTATCAAGAAGCATTAATTGAATCTGCTGGGCTTGTGATGCGAGCACATCGTTCCAATTTCAAATTAGTTGGTTTTACAGAAGAACCTGAATTAAAAGATATTGTCGAAATTGCTCATAAATTTGACGTCCCTGTTATTGATGATTTAGGTTCTGGTGCTTTGTATGACACTGCAAAATATGGACTTGCACATGAACCAACAATCCAAGAATCCATTCAAGCAGGTGCAGATATTGTCTGTTTTTCAGGCGATAAATTGTTAGGTGGTCCACAAGCTGGGATTATTATCGGCAAAAAAGTTTTGATTGATAAAATCAAAAAACATCCATTAGCAAGAGCCGTGCGAGCAGACAAAGCCTGTTTAGCAGGTTTATCCGCAACTTTGACTCATTACCTCAAAGATGAAGCTGAACGTGAAGTGCCTGTGTTAAGAATGATGTCTCTGACGTTGAAACAAGTGCAAGGTCGAGCAGAAGCTTGGATGAATGAATTAGGTCAAGGGCTTGCATTGAGCAACGTCGAAATGGAAATTGAATCAGGTTTATCTACAGTAGGTGGTGGCTCCTTGCCTGATGAATCAATCCCGACATTTTTATTGGCACTTGAAGTCAAATCTGTTGAAAAATTTTTGAAAGCACTCAGAAAAAATAATCCACCCATTATTGCGCGAACAGAACAAGACAAAATTCTATTAGACCCACGTACAGTTTTACCCGAACAAGAAGGTGCATTGTTGGTTGGGTTAAAGAATTTATTAAAAACCTAATGCGAATTACGCGAAAAAACGAAAGACGCGAAAAAATTAATTTTTGAAAATTTGCGTAATTTGCTCTTTTGCGTTTTTCGCGTTAAGATTTTAAAATAAATCCTTTGGAGACAAAATGAAATCTGATTTAGATAATTTGATGAAAGAAAGAAATTTAGATGCTTTTATTATTTTTGGCAACGCCGAACATAATCCACCGATGTATTATATGACGGGTGGCGGACACGTCAGCCATGCAACCATTATCAAAAAACGTGGCGAGGAAGCCGTTTATTTTTATAATGACATGGAACGTGATGAAGCCGCAAAAAGTGGATTGAAATTAATCCCATACAGTAAATATGATTACAACGAAATTTTGAAAAATGCAAATGGTGCCCTCTTGCTAGCCAGTGCCATGCGTTACAAACTTATGTTTGAAGAAGTAGGCGTCACACAAGGCAATGTCGGTTTGTATGGAACGTATGATGTCAGCACAGTGTTTGGGGTATTGACCCACTTGATGAAACTGTCACCAAGCATAAATTTCGTCGGTGAGGCGCGAGATGATTCTCTTTTCCTCAGAGCAATGGAGACAAAAGATGAATCAGAAGTAGAACGAATCCGCAAGATGGGAAAAATCACAACAACAGTGGTTGATAAGGTTCGAGAATATTTAACATCGTGTGATGTAAATCAAGATGAAGTTTTGTTGAAAGAAGACGGCACGCCTTTAACAGTGGGTGATGTGCACGCGAAAATTCGTTTGTGGGTTTCGGAGCAAGGTGCTGAATTGCCATCGGGATTTATTTTTGCTATTGGGCGTGATGCTGGTGTGCCACATTCGGCGGGCAACCCAAGTGATTTGATGAAGTTGGGTCAAACGATTGTGTTTGATATTTATCCTGCCGAAGCGGGTGGTGGATATTATTACGATTTCACGCGCACATGGAGCTTGGGTTACACCACGCCAGAAGCGCAAGAGTTGTTTGACCAAGTGAAAGAAATTTATGATACCTTGAATGAAAATTTTGATTTGAATGTGGCTTTCAAAGATTACAACAAAATGACTTGTGATTTTTTTGATTCAAAGGGTCATCAAACGCCATTGAATACCAAAGCACCGATTGAAGGATATGTTCATTCGTTGGGTCATGGTGTTGGATTAAATATTCACGAACGACCATTTAGTTCCCCAACTTCAAGTGATGACCAACGCCTCGCGCCAGGGGTAGTTGTTACCTCCGAACCAGGTTTGTACTACCCTGAAAAAGGGATGGGCTTCCGTATTGAAGATACATTATGGGTGCGCCCTGATGGTGTGATGGAAAAGTTGGTAGATTATCCATACGATTTTGTTTTGCCGATGAAGAAGTGGAAGAAATAATTTTGTGAATAAAATTACTCTTAACTTTATTTCTGAAGAAGAAGATTTTATACAATCGTTATTGGACTATTCGCCACCAAGGCAGATAATGTTATCTGTCTTTCGTGGTTTAATGTTTTTTCCAGTTATTTTTATTTTAGGTTCATTATTAGTTAATGTTTTTTATGGCGATATTAAAGAAGCGGCCTCTTTTATTTTCCCTTCAATATTTATGGCAATAATAATTTTTTATCCTTATTCTTCGAATTGGATAAAAAGAAAGATGATACACCCTGATTTGTTTTCCCAAACAATTTTTGAATTTGATGAAGATAATTTTTTAATTACGAAACAGAATATAAACAGCAAAATACCTTTAGCTTCTCTAAGTAAAGTGTATGAAAATGATAAATATTATTTTTTGATATACAACGCAGGTACAAATTTTCTTCAAAGGATGTTTTTTGCTTTACCTAAGAGGGCAATACAATCAGATGAACAACATATATCACTTCGTTCACTGTTTGAACAAAAAATAGGGAAAATCGAAAATCTTCAAAATAAATTAACTAGTTTGAAATTACAGCTTTTGGTTACTATATTAACAATTTTTTCAATAGCTTTTTGTGCTTTTCTATTTCTAAGAAATTATTTTTGATGTTTCATATCCAATCTCTCACAC
>Ga0224723_1000143_pt1 | contig 47601 bp, 35 predicted proteins | sample Balambano_FR2_Me_FD_161647 | JGI IMG/M metagenome (GOLD analysis project Ga0224723, IMG submission 161647) | Freshwater sediment microbial communities from Lake Towuti, South Sulawesi, Indonesia - Balambano_FR2_MetaG | ecosystem: Environmental > Aquatic > Freshwater > Lake > Sediment | place... | reverse complement strand
CTCTCCCACTCCCCCACTCCCTGGACTGCCATCCAAAATCTCCTAGTCATGCGTCTGGACAATATCGGCGATGTGATTATGACTAGTCCTGCCCTGCGATCGCTCAGAGAAAATCTACCCAACGCTAAAATTACGCTCATGGCCAGTCCATCAGGAGCATTGGTGGCTCCTCTGTTGCCGTGGATAGACGAAGTGCTGCCTTGGCAGGTATTGTGGCAAGATTTAGGACGATTGGACTTTGAGCCTGAGCGCGAATGGCGATTGATTGAGACCTTAAAAGCCCGCCAATTTGATGCTGCCATTTTCTTCACTAGTTTTAGCCAAAGTCCGCATCCCCCTGGATTGATTTGCGCTTTGGCTGGCATCTGCTTGCGATTAGGTGAATCTAAAGAACACGATGTCGGCACCCTCACTCATGCCATCCCACCAGCATCCGATCAGCTGCACCAAGCCGATCGCAATTTACGCTTGATTGAGTCTATGGGTTTTCGTGTGTGCGATCGCCGTCTTTCTCTACACGTACCAATAGAAGCTCAACACAGTGCAAATGCACTATTATCTCGACATTTTCAAACCCTTTTCTCTGGCTTAGCACTGCACACGGTTGACCAATGGGGTACGCCCTCCTCCGCTTCCCTCCTCATTTCCCCTCCTGCCTCACGTTTAGACTACTTCTTATTGAATCCCTGGACGACCTGCCAATCGCGCAACTATGATGCCGCGAGGTTTGCGATCGCAGCACGAGAATTAAGTCAAATGACCAATTTCCCAGTTGTGGTGACAGGGGTTGTAAAGGATTGTAATCGGGCTTCAGTTGTCCTGGATATTCTAGGAGATAGAGCGATCGATTTAGTGGGAAAAACGAGTTTATCAGAACTCGTGGCGCTGGTGGCTGGAGCGAAACTTGTATTGACGAATAATACCTCTACAATGCACATGGCAGATGCAATGAACACACCCAGCGTTATTTTATTTGCAGGAACAGAATTGATCTGCCAATGGCAACCTCGTTATGCTCCGGTACGAATCTTAAATCGTCCGACCGTTTGTAGTCCGTGTTATGCTTTCACCTGTCCCCATGAATTGCAATGCTTAGATATCACTCCACAACAAGTTGTTGAAGCCGGACTGGAACTACTATCCCAGAGTTAACGCGATCGCCGCCAAATTTATTAATTTTGGAGAACAAGGGGCTTCAGCCCCTTGTTCTCAATTCCAATAGGATTGCTGCATCACATGGTTTCACACCTTCTGACGAGAGCCTTCTGCTGCACATATTATCCTGGCAGTAATGGTTGTTACAAAATGCCGTGCTCATGAGCGGGACGCTCGCACTACAGATAAAAAATTGGGATGCACCCAAACCCAGAGGGGATTTGAGAGTTGTAGAGATCCGGCTCATAACCCTAATTAGGATGGCTATCTTCAATCGTTGTGCTAAATGTGGCTAACTTCTTGGGAAGAATGCAGTACGCTATTAAGGTAATTTTGTTTAGGCATTCTCATTATTAAACTGTTATGTTGACTCAGATTGTACGTCCTATGGTTCGGACTCAACTGCGGTTGCTGGCTAATAGTCAGGCAACCCGCTCAACGCTAATCAGTACGATCGCTCAGTGGCTTGGTTTTCTCGGTGTTCATGCTCAAGTGACCCATCTCAATGCCTCATCTGATCGCATTAACGTGACCTTAACAGTAGGCAAACCAGAAGCCTGTGACACACAAGATTGGCAAAAGATTATTGAAAATTTGCAACACCTGTCAGAGCCAGATGATTCACAACCCTTGACTCTGATAACCATGACACAACAGCAGCGTAGCAAACTGCAACGGTTAATGGCTTACGTGATTCAGGTTGGTGAGCCAGATCAGGCAATTGATTGGGACACGCTTTCTCCCCAACTGAAAACATTGGGATTTGATGAAGACATCATCTTGGGCATTCGGTCGGCCACCAAAATACCACAATCGCTGGACTCCCTGACGGAGGCTCTGGATGCAGATGTAGCAGCGATCGCCCTGCCCAAGGCAGTCAGCATTGCCCTGCTAGATCGCAAGGTAAACGCTTCTGAAGACAAAGCACTCTCTGCTCTGTTGGCGGCAATGAAGCAGTCTTCATAGAAAAAGCGGCGTTTAAGAGTGGTGGCGCATTGTGCCACCACTCTTAAACGCCGATGATTGAACTCCTAAGAAAACGTAGGCGTTGCTGAATCCGGGTATGAATTTTGATTGAGAGCCGCGCTGAGCGCGGCTCTCAATCAAAATTCATACTTCAAATCAGCAACCCTAAAACGTAGTGGTCTGTCAATTTTGATTTGCTAGGTATCCCGCAAATCAAAATTAAATTCAAGGAAGTTTTGAGGGGTCTGTGACCCCTCAAAACTTCCTTGACAGACGAGTAGTTTTCTTGTCTACTTTCTGGAGTGTGGCGGGTGCGGCGCACCCACCACACTCCATTGGAGACTCGCGTTATTTCAAATAGGCGTTGCTGATTTTAAGGATGATTTTGGACGTGAAACCTTGGTTTCACGTCCAAAATCATCTCCCTATGCAGCAATGCTGGAGACTCACGTTATTTCAAATAAATCAAGAGATTGAGTCCTGGAATGGCTCGTGAGAGAGTCCAGAACAGCAATGCAATATAGAGTAACCCTAAACTCCATTGATACCAAACGAGGCTGGTAATCAGTCCTGGTAGATGTTGATCGCGCAGACGAATATCGTTAAACCCAACTTTTAAGAGATTATTGAGGCTGAAATCAAGATAATTTAACCAGTTCCAGCGCTTTTCCCAGGAAATAGGAGTATAGCGCTCCCGAAACAGAGGATAGCTGGGAATATTAGGCAGTCGTCCAACCAACAAACGGAGTTGGCGCAGACTGCCATCTTCAACAAAGTAACTAATTTCCATCAAATCGTGATAGCGCCCCTGTCTATAGAGCAGGAACAGCAGCGTGCTGGGTATGGGAAAAATCAACACGCCTAAACACGCCAAACTGATCCAGGGAGTATCAGAAGTACGAAAGACAGCCGATAGTCCAGCGATTGCCAACACGACACAACTACTCACCATCCACACAGTTTCAGTAAAATTAGGAATGATGGGAGTGGGATTGAGCCGTCGCAGGCGATCGATTAGCCAAAACAGCAGGCTGAAATAGGCTACGGATAACAGTCCAATTCCAAAAATCAACCAAAATCCTGTACCATACCGGGTCAGGGAAATCAGCAATAGTAAGCCTAGCCAGCGCAACCGGTCCCCTAGCCACTCGCCAAATCCATGAGCAGATTGAACAACAATCCGATCGCGCACTTTCACATAGGTGGTCAGGTCGATTTCATCGATTCTGAGCAATTCATTTAGACCGTTAAACGGGTGTTGTAGACGGGCTTGCGCGATCGCTTCTGCCTGAATGGGAGAAAATCCAATCTGTTGCAATTGCAGAATAGTCGCTGTATTGAGATTTACGCCAGTTAATCGGCGGCTCAACTCTTGTAGGCGCAATTTCTCGCGAGTGTATTCCAACTGATTTACATCTGGGATCTGTTCAAGCTGACGAAAATTTCGCACTAGATTTCGGAGAAGCGTTTCATTTCCTTGTAACATGGGAACAGATAGAACTCTTCCCAGAGTTCCAGGATTGCCCAGAATCTGAGACTTCTCCGCATTGAATTGCAAATCTGGCACGTTCAACCGAGCCGTGGCAGCAAAATTGGCATCCCCAAAATCAGCCTGGTCTAAAATTGCCGCTCCTCGCAAGTTTACAGGTTGATTAAATTGCACCTGTTGGAAGGATACCAGCTTTTCAAACACTGCTTCTGTCAAAAATAGAGATTGGGCAAAGGTGCTGCGATCGAACAGGGCTGCATTATGCCAGGTGGTCTGAGCAAAGTCGGCATTGCCCTGCCACTGGATGCGGTTCCAGTTCGCTACTTGCTGAAATTCCGCTTGATGAAAACTGGCGATGGCTTGAAATTCGCTACTTTGCAAGTTCACCAATCCTTGAAACTGGGCCTGATTAAAACGAGTGGCATCAAAAAAGATAACACTACGGCAGTTCAAAGCGCCCCGGAAGCTAGTTCCAGCAAAGTTAACCGCTTGACTGAATCGAGATTCTGAACAGTCCACGTCTTGTTCAAAAATTGCTCCTTTGGACTCAACTCGACCCAGAAAAAAACTATTGGTGAAATTGACATAACCCTGAAACTGAGTTTGTACCAGGATTAACGGCCCTCGGAATACGGTCAGTTGAGCAGGTAGCGCCTGAGTCTGGACAAGTAGCGATCGCGATAAACGACTCAGTTGATACAATCGACGGCGATCGCGCTGTAACTGAGATTGTTCCAACGGACTCAGTATCGAAGTTAAGGCTTGTCCAGATAACGGCACTTGCACACCTAGTTTGGCAATTCGCAATTCGCCTAGAATGGTAGAGTAACTTAAATCTAACCCAATCGGTACAGGCGATCGCTGTATCAGTTGTTGAATGGAGCGATAAAACTGGTTGCGAAATGCTTCATTCTCTGGTCGCAGATCGATTGTCAGTCGCCGCAGGTCAATCGTCCGCACTCCTTCGCTGGGACTGAGGGATTTTAACCGCTCTACCAGCAGGGACTCAGTTAGGGGCAGGCGATCGGGTTGAGGGGCCGCCGCCCAACTGGGCTGAGGCAGCCAAACCAGAAAAATCAGAAGAAAAACGAGCAAGCGATGCATTGAATTGAGCAATTGTCCGCAGGAAGCTACAGCGAGAAGATACCATCCCTGAGGACGATAGACAAATAGGGCATTGGTAGCAGCTAGTCAGATGGAGGCAAATCCGGAAGATGATAAAACACCTCATCCCATTGCTGCTGAGATTGCAGCACTTCCACAATCAGGGGCAGAGGTTCTGCCCAAATTGTGGAAAAGTTGGCTTCTCCAGGCCGTTGAACCTGATAAGCTAGCTGCTCGTGAGGGGGATTGAACTGCGCGTTGATCCCTTCACGATTCCCTCTTGGATCAACGCGATACCAGCCGACCTCAGACAGATAAATACCATTGAAGCCATGCAAACAATAAGGCGCACCCTCACCATCTATGCTTAATCGTTGATAACAAAATCCGGCTGGAATGCCGTTCGCTCTCAACAGCGCTGCTAATAAATGACTTTTAGCATAACAGTAACCTGTTTTGTGTTTCAGAACATCCGATGCCCGACACGTAACCGGATTCATTTGATAATCAACGCTATGATAAATCTGTCCGGGACGAATTTGCTGCACACGTCTGGATGGTCTTTGCAACAACGGCAAACATCAGCAAAATGCAAGAAAAGTCTATATTTTGCCGCCGTTTGCAAGTTCTAGAAACTGACCTGAAATACTAGCCATTCCCGGATAAGATCGAATATGCTGTATGAGGTGATTGGCAGCTTGGTAGGGTGTGAATTAGAACAGAACATTGTCAATCTAACACTCTAATCTCATGGATTCTTAATAATAACCTGACTCTAGAAGAAGGTTGCTATGTGTCAACTGGTGAGATTACAGGTTTCTCAAATCTCGACAGTGCTATTAATGGCGATCGCCTTCTGGCTAATAGGTTGTTCAGCTTCTGCTCCTCCAACGGAGTCAAACAGTTCATTATCGGCTGATGTAGACCTATCTGCTTTGCCTGGGTCTACACCCGCCGTAGTCCAACCCGTTGAACAACCTTTAACAGCCAGTTCTAGCCAACTCAGCATTGCTGAACAACAATCTGCTGTGCGACAGGCAGTTCAAACTGAACCTCTGCTCAACGAAGGTTTGCAACAAGAGATTAACCGCGCTCCAGATCCATCCAGGGTGTTTTCTCCGCTGGAGATTGGGGCAATCGCGATCGTAGACAATTATGCCATTGCAGAATGGTCTGCCACAGTTGGAGACTTGCCCTTTGATAGCTATGCGCTGTTGATCCAACAGGGGGGGCAATGGATTGTAATTAGCAATTCAACAGGTCTGGGTCCTGCTGAAATTAACCCTGATTTTCTGGCAAACTTGGGAGTTCCCGATGCCGTGAGTCAAGCGTTGCTCGATGCGTTGCGGGCAGACGGAGCAGACTTTTTGCTGTCAGATGTCTCCGTTCGTGAGAGTCAGACCATTTGCCTGACCCAGATTGACGATCGCAACCCGCCAACCAATGTTCGGCTGATGCCTGTCGTGGAGGCAGAAAACATTGTGGGGCGGCTACCCGATGGCACTGTTGTTACCCCCATCGAACCCCTGAATGGCTGGCTAAAGATTCGCCAACCAGTAGTGGGCTGGGTATCGCTCAACCTGACGCGAGTATCCTGTGGCAATTCGCTAGAAGAGGTGCAGAATAATCTGAACCGTCTGCAATCTCTAGAAGAAGAAATGTCTATCAATGCAGCTGATACACTGGTGCGCTATTTATATCGAGGTGCAGCAGGGCCTTATACCGAAGCTGCAATAGTAACATTCGATCAATTTGCCAGCGATCGCTTCTATGCCGTGCGAGCTGCACTTGATGCCCATTCAGAAGAAGTGCGTCAGTCTGTGTTGCAACAGGTTCACCGCGCCGGATTGTCACCTCAAGCCAGAGCCAGCTTTGAACAGGCGGCTCAGATTCACCAAGACACAGGGTTTCGTTCACCCACTCTGGAGACTTGGAGAACTGTAAATCAAAATTAGGCATCCAACAAGATGTCATCTATGAGAAAAGCTTTTCGTGTTTCCAATCGCGCAATCGGGTTGATGGCTTTCCTGTGCCTGACCACGTTGCTGTCTGCTGCCTGTCTTCGAGCCACAGTTCGTGTAGGCGACCCATAAGGGAATTAACCGCATCACCGAAAAAGGTAGAAAAGATTCTTGACATAATCCCGCATGATATTGCTATACTTAAAAAGCCTGTTTGTTGGGGCGTCGCCAAGTGGTAAGGCAGCGGGTTTTGGTCTCGCCATCCCTAGGTTCGAATCCTAGCGCCCCAGTTACTCAATGATTGCCCTTCACTAGTTACATCTTTGGTAGTCGGAAGATTCACCCATTGGTTTACTTTTGTTTGTGCAAAGCGCAGACGGAGATCAAGCTTGTGCTCCAAGCAACTTAGAATTTCTGTGTTTTGTGGTAAAAAAAGTTGTCTCACCTTCCCAAGCTTGATTTTTTGAATTCCCTACTGATAGTGTCAATCTACAAGAAAGCTAAGGAAGCTATAAGCTCCCAGGTCTCTAGAAATCCTGGCGTTGCTAAATCCGGGTATGAATTTTGATTTGAGCGCGGCTCTCAAAACAAATTCATACTTCAAATCAGTAATCCCGAAATCCTTTGATAGAGCATTGTTACATGAATTCTAGTTGGTATTATGGACATGGAGTTCTCAGTTGATGAGGTAATTCGTCGCCGTCGCAGCCGTAAGGTCTTAGATGGTAGCCCCGTTTCTAAGGAGACTGTTGCTGAGCTTCTCGAACTCGCAATTTTGGCACCGATGCACCGACTAACAAATCCGTGGCGCTTCCGCATCCTTGACAAGCAGGCACTTGAACGGCTTTGCCAGTGGTGGAGTGACCCTACTGAATTGCGGGCTGGTTCTGAAGAGCCTGATGCAGCGGCAACAGCAGCGAAAGTTTTTCAGAGCCGATTTGTTCACACTATTGGTGCTGTTGTTGTCGTTACTGCACAGCGTGATTCAGATCCGCTAGTCAATACCGAAAACCGTGATGCTGTAGCCGCAGCAACTCAGAATATTCTACTCGCTGCTGAGGCCCGTCACCTGGGAGCTTTTTGGAGCACAGGTCCACACTGGCGTTCATCCACGACTCAGGATTGGCTTGGTATCGATCGCGATCGCGAGGCACTGGTGGCAGTTTTGTGGCTTGGAGGTCAGGCAAGTGAAGTTAAGTCACCACCACGACTCCCTTTAGAACAAGTTGCTACCTGGCTTTAGAAAACGGTTTGCCAAAGCTCCGCCTAGTGCTCTGTCAAGGGAGTTTGGAGGGGTCGCTGACCCCTCCAAACTCCCTTGAATTTAAGTTTGATTTGCGGGATACCCCGTAAATCAAAATTGACGGACCACTAGTGCTTTGCCAATTTTAAGAAACAGGGTAAATCCCTACGGGATTTACCCTATTTCTTAGTTGTGACGCTGCACTAGAGCATCATCAATGCTTACTAGTGAATACATCCACAGGTAAACATAACTTCGCATTGTGTTCTTGACTGCATTCTTAAGTTAAGCGAAACTAACTTTAGCTGATGCAAATCCAGTAGGTTTTATTAAGTTTAATAACTTTTTTCATCAAAGTGCTTCTGTTCCTAACGGTAGGTTTACTAAAATCTCTTTACCGATCTAAATTTAGATATCTCTAAGCTACTGCCCCAGCAGCACCGTGCTGGTGCTATCCAGTTCATTTGTATCGTAAGGTCTGTCAAAGCGTATGGAAACACTGGAATTCATTATTTATCCAGACGGTCGAGTGCAGGAAAAAGTTACTGGAATTGTTGGGGTATCCTGCGCCGAAGTGACCGCTGCGATCGAAGCTCAGTTAGGTCGGGTGATCTCTCAAGAGCCGACTTCTGAATATTTTAATCAATCGGTTCAAGTGACGGCTGCGGTTTCCAACCAAGCTGCCTCGAACTGGTAATGTTTGTTTTGTCGTTTAGTCTACGTTGTAACACCCTCATCCCATGTCACACTTCAGCCAAATCAAAACTCAAATCCGCGACCTCACCTCCCTGCAATCTGCTTTGACAGATTTGGGGATTGATTGGAAGCCCGGCCCTCAAGTTGTTAGAGGTTATCGGGGACAGACTCGTAACGCTGAATTGGCGATCGCTCAAGAAAATGGCTTCGACGTTGGTTTCAGTTGGAATGGACAGGAATACGAATTAGTTGCTGATCTCCAGTACTGGCAGCAGCCCTTCTCTGTTGAAGGATTCCTCAATCGGGTAACGCAGCGCTATGCCTTCCACACTGTGATGAAGGAAACCGCTCGTCAAGGATTTCAACTGGCTGAGCAACAGCAGCAGCAGGATGGTGCTATTCGCCTTGTGCTTCAGCGCTGGGGTGCTTAGTTCCACTGCAACCACTAGCGTAGCTTTTGTGCTGCTACTACTACAAGCACGGCTGGACGTGGAAACGGTTTCGCGTCCAGATTCGTATAGATTTTTGTTTGATGGGCATGTCGAGTTGTTGTTCATTAACCTGGCAGTTGTCTATCTTGCAAAATGCCGTGCTTCGGCTGCGCTCAGCACTCGATAAATCGCGGGTTGAACGCACCCGATAAACCGTGGGTTGAGCGCACTTGAGAAACCGCAGGTTGAGCGCAGTCGGAAAACCGTGGGTTGAGCGCAGTCGAAACCTACATTCTACTGCCAGAGCTTCATTTGAGCGCTCACTCTTCCCAAGTTTATCCGGCTTCTGCCATTGACCTTTACTCTGTGTCCTTTGTGCCTTCGTGGTTTTCATTAGCTTCCATGACGATTGGGCTTCGCCCTTCATTTTTTGCCCTTCTTCTTTAAATGCGGTTTGCAATTGACTCGGAGGCTCGTAGCCATGTTTGATCCTACAAGTTCAGCATCGACACCAACCGGTTTAGAACCTGAGTTGGGTGGCTTTTTACGAAATGCCCCCGATCGCACTGGTTACGAGCCAGAGCTAGGCGGCTTGGTGCGGCAACGAGGAGTTTATGTGGATGAGATGACCTGTATCGGCTGTAAGCATTGTGCCCACGTTGCTCGTAGCACTTTTTATATCGAACCGGATTATGGACGATCGCGAGTGATTCGCCAGGATGGTGATCCGGAAGAAGTGATTCAGGAGGCAATTGATACCTGTCCGGTGGATTGTATTCACTGGGTAGACTACACAGAATTGAAAAAGTTGGAAGAGGAACGCAAGGATCAGGTGATTCCAACGGTGGGGTTTCCAGTCGATCGGGCTTTGTTGCGGGCAAAGCGCCGTCAAGCCAAACCATCACCCTAACAAATTACAGAATGGTGAGTGGATCAATGTCCACCGTCAGGCTGACCTCAACCGGACAGAGAGATCGCAACGTTTCGAGGCTTGGTAAAGGGAGCGAGTATCCCTCAACCAATTTGAGTAAAATTTGCCACCGATAGCGATTGGCCACTCGCTGAATGGAAGCAGGAGCAGGTCCCAACAGTTCATACGCCTCAGCCGATTCGGTAAGGCAACACAGTTGCTCTGCCACTCGTTCGGCGGCTTGTTGAACGGCGATCGCATTGCCACTGCTCAACCGCAGAAGAATTAGCCGACCATAGGGGGGATAGCCCAAAGCGGCTCGTTGTTCTAACTCTGTTTGAATAAAAGTGGCGTAATCATGCTGTTTAACTGCCTGAATCACAGGGTGGTCTGGAGAATAGGTTTGCACGATGACTTGACCCGGATCGTCGCCGCGTCCTGCCCGTCCTGCTACTTGAGTTAGGGTTTGAAATGCCCGTTCACTGGCGCGAAAATCTGCCAGATGTAACAACCCATCGGCTGCGACTACGCCAACCAGCGTTAATTGGGGTAAATCGATTCCTTTGGTCAGCATTTGCGTTCCCACCAGCACTTCTGCTTCTCCTTGGGCAAAACGGTTGAGCAGAATCCGGTGGGCATCTTTAGCACGGGTGGTATCGCTGTCAAACCGAATACAGCGCAACTCCGGGAAGTGCTCTGCCAATTCCTGCACCACCCGTTGAGTGCCGCCGCCAAAGTGCTTCAAAAAGGAAGATCCACAGGTCGGACAATGGCTGGGATGCGATCGCCCATACCCACAATAGTGACAGCGCAATGAGCCAGTTTGTCCTGCGATCGTCTCGTGATACGTCAGCGAAATATCGCAACGAGTACACTCCAAGACCGTTCCGCAACTGCGACAGGAAACAAAGGTGCTGTGTCCTCGACGCGGAATAAAGAGTAACCCTTGTTTCCCCTCATGCCGCTGTTCCTGGAGTTGATGCAGGGCAACTTGCAGCGAGTGGCTAAACATGGAACGATTGCCCCGCTGCAATTCTTGCCGCATATCCACAATCTCTACAGGGGGCAACGGTCGGGCATTGATGCGTTGGGGCAGGGAGAGGAGGATTTTGGATTTTGGATTTTGGATTTTGGAGGGGGATACTGTGTCAGAATCATTTGGTTGATGCGCTCGCCAGGTTTCCAGAGAAGGGGTGGCTGATCCTAAAACGAGCGGACAGTTTTCCAGGTGCGATCGCCATTGCGCTACGGTGCGGGCATGATAACAGGGGACGGGTTGATCCTGCTTAAAACTGCCATCGTGTTCCTCATCCAGCACAATTAATCCCAGATTCGGCAATGGCGCGAAGACGGCGGAACGTGTGCCAATCACCACTTGAGGAATCCCCTGTAACATTTGCCGCCAGGTATCGTACCGTTCTCCATCCGCTAACGCACTATGGTACACTTGGACGCGATCGCCAAGGCGGGCCCGAAACCGATCGGTCAACTGGGGGGTCAAACCAATTTCAGGGACTAAAACCAGAGCCGAGCGATTTGCCTGGAGGATGGGAGCGATCGCCTGCAAATAAACTTCTGTTTTTCCCGATCCTGTTACCCCATGAAGTAATACCTGCGCTGTTCCCTGTAACGCCGTTAGACAGTTCACACAGGTTGCTTGAGCCGCTGTTAAAGCTTTTGGCGTATCTTGGGTGTAGCCTGATTCGCGCAATCGCAGCATCTCCCGCGACTGAATCACCACCCAGCCTTTCTTCTCCAGACTCTTGAGCACCGAGGAACTCGTTCGGCAACTTTGTAACAGATCTTGCACCCACATCTCGCCGCCCTGTCGCCGCAACACCTCCATCACCTCCTGCTGTCGTGTACTAAGTTCTGGTAGGGGTGGTTGTGCTGTCAAAGTCACTGCCTGTCGTAATTTAGGTCGAATCGGAGTGGGCGGCTCCAAGTAGCTCTCTACCCAGCCTCGCCGCAACAAATCCCGTAACCCCCGGCTGGCTCCCCGGACTTGCCGTTGCAGATATTGCCAGGTGTAGTCGCCTTGCTTCTGTGCCTGTAGCAGTGTCAGTAATTGCTGAGCGATCGGTTGCAGAAAAGCACTGGCTCCCGGTGGGATGTTCTCCGGTTGCAAGCGAATGCGGCGTTGCGATCGCTTCAACAATCCCGGTGGCAACGCCACCCGCACCACCTGAATCAACGGGGTGTGATAGTACTCTGCCACCTGATGTAACAATTGCCAGTAAGTTGGCGGGAAAAATCCCCGACAAACAACCTCCTCGACTCGGCGCAACGACTCGACTTCCGGACGCTGATCCAGTAACCGAACAGCGATCGCCCCAATTTGCTGCGCCCCAAACGGCACACTCAAAATATCACCGGGTTGCACCTCCAGATCTGCGGGCACCTCATAGCCATAAAGTCCCTGAGCACCCGGACAATCCACCAACACTTCCACCCAGCCCCTCACTTCATACTGACCGTCTAGTTCAGCAACAAATTCAGCACTCTCTAAATCCGTCAGTAAAATTTGATACATAGGAAGGGCAATCGGCAGGTCAATCTATTCTTCCCAGTTTAAGACAGGGCTATCAGAGAGTGATTTCCCTTGTTTCCTCGTTCTCCCTGGTTCCCAAGCTCCAGCTTGGGAACCTTCTGGGGGAAGCTCCAGCTTCCCTGCTTGCTCTGTAAGTCATATCCTTCACAATAGTAAAGAAGACCTCTTTATCCTGCTGCTCATACCACTATGTCGATCTCTATTGACGCTACTGCCTATCGAACTGACTTCTGGGAGTGGCAAGGGTTTCCCATTCGTTATCAAACCGCCGGTACTGAGGGAGCCGCGATCGTCCTGATTCATGGGTTTGGGGCTTCTGGCGACCATTGGCGGAAAAATTTGCCCGTGTTGGGTCAGAGTTACCGGGTTTATGCGATCGACTTACTGGGATTTGGTCAATCCGCTAAGCCCCAACCCGGTCACCCCCTGTCTTACACTTTTGAAACCTGGGGGTCGCAGATTGTTGATTTTTGTCGAGAGGTGGTGCGATCGCCCGCTTTTCTGGTGGGTAACTCGATTGGCTGTATCGCTGCCTTGCAAGCTGCTGTACTCGAACCCGCTCTCGTGCAAGGCGTGGTGATGTTGAATTGTTCGCTACGCTTGTTGCATGAGCGCAAGCGCCACACTTTACCCTGGCATCGCCAATTTTCGGCCCCGATTTTGCAAGCGGTGTTAGCGAACCGGGCGATCGGTCACTTTTTCTTTCGTCAGATTGCCAAACCTCAAGTGATCCGCAAAATCCTGTTACAGGCCTATGCTCAACCGCAAGCCGTTACAGATGAGTTGGTGGATTTGCTCTACCAGCCTGCCCTGACTCCGGGTGCGGCTGATGTGTTTCTGGCCTTCACTGCTTATTCTCAAGGGCCGTTAGCAGAAGATCTGTTGCCACAGTTGGATTGTCCCGTTCTGGTTCTATGGGGAGACGCTGATCCCTGGGAGCCGATCGCGTTGGGTCGGGAATTTGCAATTTTCCCTGCGGTTGATGAGTTTATTGCGATCGAAGGGGCAGGGCATTGTCCTCAAGATGAAACCCCAGAGCAGGTTAATGCATTACTGCAACAATGGATTGCTAAGCAACTACAACAACGCTAGATCAGAAGGTGGGCAGTGCCCACCTCACGAGGGGGTTCCTCTCGTTACCAAGCTCCGGCTTGGTAATGCAGTCCCGGAAGCTCCAGCTTCCCTGCCCTCTGGAAGCTGGAGCTTCCAGATCAGGGTTCCCAAGCGGGAGCTTGGGAACCAGGGAATGTACCTCTAGCGCTTCCTCTCGTTACCAAGCTCCGGCTTGGTATGCAACCCCGGAAGCTCCAGCTTCCCTGCTCTCTGGAAGCTGGAGCTTCCACATCAGGGTTCCCAAGCTCCCGCTTGGGAACCAGGGAGTGTAGCTCTAGTGCTTCCTCTCGTTACCAAGCTCCGGCTTGGTAATGCAGTCCCGGAAGCTCCAGCTTCCCTGCCCTCTGGAAGCTGGAGCTTCCAGATCAGGGTTCCCAAGCGGGAGCTTGGGAACCAAGGAATGTAGCTCTAATGCAGCCCCGGAAGCTCCAGCTTCCCTGCCCTCTGGAAGCTAGAGCTTCCAGATCAGGGTTCCCAAGCGGGAGCTTGGGAACCAAGGAATGTAGCTCTAATGCAGCCCCGGAAGCTCCAGCTTCCCTGCCCTCTAGAAGCTGGAGCTTCCAGATCAGGGTTCCCAAGCAGAAGCTTGGGAACCAGGGAGTGTAGCTCTAGCGCTTTGCTAATTTCTTGGTCAGCTTCCGCAGGCGAATCGATTCTGGGGTCACTTCCAGCAATTCATCTGAACCGATGTACTCTAAGGCACGCTCCAGACTCATATCGATCGGAGCCTGCAACTGCACCAGTTCTTCACCGCCAGAAGAGCGATGGTTGGTCAATTGCTTGGTTTTGCAGACGTTGAGTTCGAGGTCTTGTGGACGATTGTGTTCTCCAACAATCATGCCCTTGTAAACCTTGGTGCCTGGTGTGATAAAGAAAACACCCCGGTCTTCTGCGTTCTTCATGGCGTAGAAGGTAGCGACTCCTTCTTCAAAGGAGATCAGCACTCCGTTGCGGCGGGTTTCCACATCGCCAGACAGAGGACGATATTCCAGGAAACTGTGGTTCATAATGCCCTCGCCACGAGTCAGGCGCATAAATTCACCCCGGAAACCGATCAAGCCTCTAGCGGGAATGACAAACTCCAACTGGGTACGACCGTTGCCGCCCATCTGCATATCCTGCATTTCGCCCTTGCGCTGCCCCAACCGCTCGATGCAGCCACCGACTGCATCTTCAGGGACATCTAACACCAGCAATTCAAACGGTTCACAGGGTTGTCCGCCGACTTCGCGGTAGATTACCTGCGGCTGAGACACCTGGAATTCGTAACCCTCGCGGCGCATAGTTTCAATCAGAATACCGAGGTGCAATTCACCCCGACCCGAAACTAGAAACTTATCGGGGGAGTCGGTTTCTTCCACTCGTAAGGCCACGTTGGTTTCCAGTTCTCGCATCAGGCGATCGCGCACTTGGCGTGAGGTAACAAAATTACCTTCCAGTCCGGCAAAGGGTGAATCGTTCACCGAGAAGGTCATCTGTAAGGTGGGTTCATCAACTTTGATCAGCGGCAGTGCTTGCGGATTGTCGGGAGAAGTGATCGTTTCGCCAATGTTGGCTTCGGCAAAACCAGCGACAGCCACAATATTGCCTGCTGAAGACTGGTTGAGTTCAACCCGCTTCAATCCTTCAAATCCTAATAACTTGGTAATTTTTGATTTGACGATCGAGCCATCTTCGCGAATCAGAGCCGCCTGCTGTCCCATCTGCACCTTGCCATTGTGGATTCTGCCAATCACGATCCGACCCAGGTAATCGGAGTAATCCAAAGTGGTAACTTGCAGTTGCAGCGGCTTTTCCGGATCGCCTACCGGGGGCGGGACATGCCGCAAAATCGCTTCAAACAAAGGCTGCATGTCTTTGTTTTCTTCCTCCAGGGTGTTCTTGGCAAAGCCATTTAAGCCAGAGGCAAACAGGTAAGGAAACTCGCACTGGGCATCATCGGCTCCCAGTTCTAGAAAGAGATCTAATACTTTGTCGATCGCGCCAAATGGATCAGCCTGGGGGCGATCGATCTTATTGACAACCACGATCGGGCGCAACCCCTTCTCTAGGGCTTTCTTGAGCACAAAGCGGGTTTGCGGCATTGGACCTTCGTTGGCATCGACGATCAGAATACAGCCATCGACCATGCCCAATACCCGCTCGACCTCACCGCCAAAGTCAGCGTGACCGGGAGTATCGACAATATTAATTAATGTTTCTTTATACCGAACAGCGGTATTTTTGGCCAGAATGGTAATGCCGCGCTCCCGCTCCAACGTGTTGGAGTCCATGACGCAATCCGGAACGTCTTCTCCTTCTCGAAATGCACCAGATTGCTTTAGAAGGGCATCCACAAGGGTGGTTTTACCGTGATCAACGTGGGCAATAATTGCCACATTCCGGATGGGGAGAGTCATAAGAACGTTCCGTTTAAGTTCAAGGATAAGGAAGTGGGCAACAAACTAAGGTTGGCAAGACTGCTGAATTTCTTAAGAATATTTTCCTTGGAATGGGGCAGCAATCCGTGTAAGAAACCGTAATGATCTTAGCTTACTCCGTGAGAGAACGACTGGCAGATTTTTGTGAGGCGACACATCTATTTCCCCTACTCTAGCTTCAGCAAAATGCTCAGTTCTAGCTGCCTCTCACACCTACAGTTGACCCAGACAATATTATTGGACAACTTGAAAATGGAACCTCTGTGACGGTGATAGACACGTTTGAGGGCTGGCTCAAGATTCGTACCTCTCTGATTGGTTGAATCTCGGCGAATTTGACCGATTTCACTGAGGCAGCTTGTGACAGCTTGCTGGAGCGGCCGAATTAATTATCCAAACTATTGCTCGATCGCGCCTCCACACGAACTCCCCGCTCCGGCTGTACAGCCAAAGCAGTGCCGCCCTGTGACAATTCGCCGTTGGTTCAACCAGTCTGGGGTAAAGTGATGAATGGTGATTGATTCACCAATAGGCTGTTGAATTTCCAGATCCAGCATTTGATTAAAGTCACAATCAAATAGCCGTCCGTTCCAGGCAACAGACAGGGTATTGCGACACATTAATCCAGATACCGTTGCTGGATTAAACGAATTGACAAGCAATTCCATATACCTTGGCAAATTCCCCGACTGTTCCAACCATTCCAGGAAACGCGAAATCGGCATGTTGTTAAGTGTAATCAGGCGATCGAACGCCACCCCATGATTTTTCCATAATCCGGTTTTCCATTCCTGCTCCATTTTGGATTGGTTGCTGGCCAAAAAAGCGCCAACTGGATTGGACATTAACGTCAGGCGACGGTTCGGATCACCTTGACCATACCCCGCTTGATTTAACAGCTTCAGGGCTGCAATTGACTTTTCGTAAGTACCCTCTCCCCGCTGAGCATCGGTGTTTAACTTGCGGTAGTGCGGCAGGGAACAGACCACTTCCACACCGCGATCGGACAGCCATTGGGGCAAATCCTGCATTCGAGGCAACAACAGCACAGTTAAGTTGCAGCGATCGATCACATGCTTACCTCGTAACACACACTGGTCAACCAAATCACGGAAATGAGGATTAAGTTCCGGTGCGCCCCCAGTGATATCTACGGTATGAGCCGTGGTTTGATCCAGGGCCCGCAAACATGCTTCGATCGTTTCCCAGTTCATGTTTTCTTGCGTCCGATCCGGTCCGGCATCCACATGGCAGTGGCGGCAAGTCATATTGCACAACTTACCGACGTTGATTTGCAAGATGTCTAGTTGGGCAGGACGTAACGCTTCCCAACCGGAATGGGCGATCGCCTCCGCAAAATCGGCTTGATGAGGAGTATGGGATAAATCCAGGTCAGCCAGTTGTTGCAGTTGATAGTGTGGATTTGCCAGGGGCGATCGTCGTCTGAGCAGAGTCGTAGTGGGTTTGGCACCAGCGATCGGACTGGCTAAATCCAGATTTTCTGCCAGTAAAGTTGTTTCTATAGAGGGTGGGGTTGATTCCAGCATGAAATAACTTTTATGAAGTGGAACGTCTAGATTGAAGATACTAGATGTTGGGAACTGAACCATTTATAGCTATAGCCATTTTTCTTAGGACGTTTTTGTGGGGGCACGACGCGCTCCCACAAAAACGTCCTTGTCCTAACCGCCGTGGCTACGGCTATAAGTCCAGATTGAAGACACGAGATGCTAGACTTACCCATACGAAATCGCCTGCCGGACAATGAAGCAGGCTACATGCCCAGTTGTTTCGCCTGCTCTAGCATTTGCATCCCGTGAATCAGAGCAGCCCCCCCTCGAATTGCCGTAGCGACATGGAGGGCCTCGGTCATTTGTTCCAGATCAGACCCCTGTTGCAGGCATTCTTTAGTGTAAGCATCAATACAATAAGGACATTGCACTGTGTGAGCGACTGCTAAAGCAATCAAGGCTTTTTCCCGGGCTGACAGTGCGCCTTCGGCAAACACGGCTCCATAGTAATCAAAAAACTTTTTGCCCAGTTCCGGTTGGCCTTCACTGATCTGGCTGAAGTGGGTGAGATGCTCTGGCTTATAGTACGAATTCATTGCAGTTAGACAAGAAATCAACTTCTTCCATTCTGATGGAATCTCGTCAAACCGACTGGTTCATCCCGATCAATTTGCACAACCCCAGACAGGTTTTTTATTAGTTCTCTTATAACTGCGGTCACAGCAGTTAGGACATGGACATTTTTGTGGGCGCGGGGCGCGCCCACAAAAATGTCCTAACCGAAATGGCTATCGCCATAACATGACGTAAGTTCGATAATCCCTGTTTGAGGGCTGTGGCGCGACGCGCCACAGCCCTCAAACAGCGGGTTTTCTTTGGGGCGGGCGCAGCCTGCCCCAAAGAAAAATCGCTCGTCGAACTCACATTAATATGAGTTCAATGGAAAAACTGCCGTTCCCTTAAGGATCAACCCAGCGACCATCTGCTTTGATCAGTTGAATCAACTCATCAACTCCTTGATCTTCAGGAACACGCTTAATTTCCTCCCGTCCTCGATACAGCGAAATATAACCTGCCTGCTTACCCACATAGCCATAGTCAGCATCCGCCATCTCACCGGGTCCGTTGACAATACATCCCATCACGGCAATATCCAACCCGGTCAAGTGCTTAGTGGCTTCCCGGACTTTGTGCAACACTTCTTCCAGGTTAAACAAGGTGCGACCGCAAGACGGACAAGCCACATATTCCACCATTGTTTTCCGCAAGCCCAACGCTTGCAGGATGCTGTAGCAAACTGGAATTTCCTTCTCTGGCGCTTCTGTCAGCGAGACGCGAATCGTGTCTCCAATCCCCTCAGCCAGCAGGGTGGCAATGCCAGCGGTGGATTTGATGCGCCCATATTCACCATCTCCCGCCTCGGTGACTCCCAGGTGCAAGGGATAATCCATGCCCAACTGATCCATGCGTTTGACCATTAGGCGGTAAGCAGCCAGCATCACAGGCACTCGGGATGCTTTCAAAGAAATGACCAAATTGCGATAGTCTAGAGACTCACAAATCCGGAGAAACTCGATCGCCGATTCCACCATACCTTCAGGGGTGTCGCCGTAGGTAAATAGCATCCGTTCTGCCAGTGACCCGTGGTTGACTCCAATCCGCATGGCTTTGCCCTGATCCCGCAAGGAGATCACCAGTGGTTCGAGGGTTTCCCGGATTTTCTCGCCAATTTCGTCAAATTCAGATGGGGTGAATTCGGTGCGATCGCTCTTAGGTTTCTCAAACACATACAGCCCTGGATTAATCCGCACTTTATCCACATGTTTTGCCACTTCCAGAGCGATTTTCATGCCATTGTGATGCACATCAGCAACGAGGGGAACGGGTTTGTAGGTTTTGACCAATTTTTCACGAATGTCAGCCAACGCTTTGGCATGGGCCATACTCGGCACCGTCACTCGCACAATCTCACAACCAATTTCATGCAGGCGGCGAATCGCAGCAACGGAACCATCGATATCTAAGGTATCTTCATTGATCATCGATTGCACCACCACTGGATGCGTCCCACCAATAATTACATCCCCAACGGGAACAGGACGAGTTTTGCGGCGATGGATCACCGGGTCAGTGCCCAGATCAATTGATGAATTAGTGTTTACAGCAGCGGTCGCAGCGACGGGATTCGGTAAAGTTTGCATATGCGTTCCTTCTGGCGGGATGAGGGGGATGAGTGAATATCATGGGTTCCTGAGTGGTGCCCTTTTAGCCCCCTTCAATCAGGTTGAATTCAATCAGATCGGCTTTAAATCAATTAGAGAACCGAAAATCCAGAGCCAATTGCGGGTCATAACCACTACTAAAGCCTAGACTATCGATTTGAGATTTTCACCTCTTAGATTGCCACATTAAAGGAAGCATTGGGCAGAATTCATCAATCATGAACCACTAAATATCAGACATACACTGAAAAATTCCTCTGCTCTCTCGTTCTCAAACTTCCGTTTCGGATTAAGGATTGCTTAAAACCCAAAACTTTTTTGTTGGAGCGGGCTGCGCCCACACCCTCAAAACGGCGATTATCGAACTCACGTTTAGGAGCTATTGAGGAGTACTGGCTGTTTGATCCCAAAGGCGAATGGTTAACTCAACAACTTCAGGGGTATCGCTTGCAGGCAGGAACCTATATTGAAATCACTGATAACTTGAGCACTGCCCTGAAATTGCGCCTGGAAATTGATGGGAAGTTGATCGCATTTTATCGACAGGACACCGGAGAGAAGCTGTTAGTGCCCGATGAATTGTCTGCGGCACTGCGAACCGAGATAGAGCGACGCTTACTGGCTGAAGAGCAAGCCGAACAGGAAAGAAAAAGAGCCGAGCAGGAAAGAAAAAGAGCAGCAGACTTAGAGGCCCAATTGGAGAGGTATCGATCGCAGTTGGGCGAACTCCCCTAACGCACTGTTTTTTTACAAGGTGCATAAGTTCTGATGATTTAGCCTTTGACCCCCGTACTCACATCGCTGGGTACGATATAGCGTTGCAAAAACAGGAAAAGCATGAGAATAGGTGCGATCGAAATCACGGAACCCGCTGCAATCAACCGCCAATCCAGGGAGAAGGCTCCTGCCAGTTTAGCTACACCCAGCGGTAAAGTATAGTACTCTGGTCGATCCAGAATGATGAGTGGCCAGAGAAAATCACTCCAAGAGCCGATAAAGACAAAAATTGCCAAAGTCAGTAAGGCAGGTCGGATCGCGGGCAGCATAACAAACCACCAGATGCCCCATTCAGAACAGCCATCCATCCGAGCAGCTTCTTCTAGTTCTTTGGGGACTCCTTGAAAGGCTTGGCGTAGCAAGAAAATGCCAAAGGCCGAGGCGATCGCTGGAAAGATCAGACCCAAATAGCTATTTCGCAGACCGAGTTGCACTGCCAGGATGTATAGCGGGATCATCACAATCTGAAAGGGAATCAGAATTGTGGCGACAACTAGCGCAAAAATCAAATCACGTCCACGAAAGTCCAACCGGGCTAAAGGGTAGGCAGCCAGAGAGCATACCAACAAATTGAGCAAAACCGTCAGAACTGCCACCAAACTGCTATTGAACAAATAACGCCCAAAGGGATTGGTCTGCCAGACCTTGACAAAATTTTGCAAAGTGGGCTGGCGGGGAAGCAATTGGGGTGGAAACTGAAAAATATCCTCCGTAGATGATTTGAAGGCAGTGCTAACCAGCCAGAGCAGCGGTAGGAGCATGATCAGGGCGATCGCGCTTAGCAGCAAATAAATGCCCAGATTCTTCCAGAGGGGCAAGCGATAAATGAAGGAGGACATGTTATTCAAACTAGTGGGCTACCAAACCAAGGTTGCTGGACTGATTTATTTTGGATTTTGGATTTTGGGTTTTGGATTCAATCTAAAATCCATAGGACTTACGCAGTTTGGGGGATTTGTGGGACGCTTCGCGTCCCACAAATCTTCTAACTTTCTTGGGTTTTCTCACAAAGTGCGTAAGGGGTGCATCCCACTTTTGTAGATTTGCCTGAAAGTTTGCCCTCATCCCCCAACCCCTTCTCCCAAGTGAGGAGAAGGGGAGCCGGATTGAAGTCCCTCTCCCGCTCTGGGAGAGGGATTTAGGGCAAGGGCTGCAAAACTGGGATGCACCCGTGCGTAAGTCCTATTATTTTGGATTTTGGATTTTGGATTCAATCCAAAATCCAAAATCTTGACCCCACTGGGCAAATTTATCTTAATGAACTAGAGTGCGCTAACTTACGGGTTGAGCAGCGTCGTGTTGGGGATGCAGAACTTTGCCCTGTTGCAGGCTGGCGTAGAGACGATTTAAGGCATTCATGTAGGCATAGGCAGAAGCCACAATGATGTCTGTGCTAGCTCCGTGGCCCGAAAAGATACGGTCTTCGTGCTTCAGGCGAATGGTGACTTCACCGATCGCGTCAATCCCCTCTGTCACGGACTGCACTGAGTATTCAATTAACTGGTTAGGAATTTCCACCACACGGTTAATCGCTTTGTAGATGGCATCGACTGGGCCAGTACCGATCGCGGCATCAATCAACTCCTCGCCTTCTGGAGTGCGAATGGTGACAGTTGCCGTCGGACGCGCATGATCTCCGCAAGAAACCTGGACATGCTCTAGATGGAAAAGTTCAGGCACTTGTTGGATTTCGTCGTTGACGATCGCCTCTAAATCCCGATCAGACATTTCTTTCTTCTTGTCTGCCAATTCCTTGAAGCGCAAGAAGGCTTTGTTGAGTTCCTGATCCGACAGTTCGTAGCCCAGTTCTCGTAAGCGAGTGCGAAAGGCATTGCGTCCAGAATGCTTGCCCAAGACGATTTGATTATCGGTTAAACCGATGGACTGGGCATCCATAATCTCGTAGGTCAACCTGTGCTTCAATACCCCATCCTGATGAATTCCCGATTCATGGGCGAAGGCATTGGCTCCCACAATTGCCTTATTAGGTTGTACCAGCATCCCTGTTAAATTGGACACCAAACGAGATGTTTTGTAGATTTCGCGAGTGTTAATCCGGGTCAGAGCCGCATCGGATGCAGGGTCACGTCCTAAGAATGGGTTAAAGTATTGCCGTCGCACATGCAATGCCATTACCAGCTCTTCCAAGGCGGCATTGCCAGCCCGTTCACCAATACCATTAATTGTGCATTCCAGTTGCCGTGCTCCATTTTTAACGGCTTCCAGGAAATTGGCGACAGCTAAACCTAAATCGTTGTGCCCGTGTACTGAAATAATCGCCTGGTCAATATTGGGGACGTTTTCCTTAATGCCGCGAATTAACCCACCAAATTCAGCCGGAGTAGTGTAGCCCACGGTATCTGGAATGTTGATAGTGGTGGCTCCAGCGGCGATCGCCCGCTCCAAAACCTGATACAAAAATTCTGGATCAGATCGTCCCGCATCTTCTGGGGAGAACTCGACATCCTGCACAAAGGACTTGGCGTAGGCCACCATTTCTGGGGCAAGTTCCAGAACCTCTTGGCGAGACTTCTTCAGCTTATATTCTAAGTGAATGTCAGAAGTTGCCAGAAAAGTGTGAATGCGGGGTTTTGCTGCGGGGTCCAGTGCTCTAGCGGCGGCTTCAATATCTTGCCGAGTCGCTCTGGCTAAACCGCAGATGACTGGGCCATCTTCTGATCCCACCTGTTCAGCAATCTTGTGAACTGCTGCAAAATCTCCAGGGCTGGCGAAAGGAAAGCCTGCTTCAATCACATCTACATGCAGTCGTGCCAGTTGACGAGCGATCGTCAGTTTTTCATCCACATTGAGCGTTGCACCAGGAGATTGTTCTCCGTCTCGAAGCGTCGTATCAAAAATGATAATGTGGTCTGGCTGAGGTGAAATGGTCATGGCAAAATCCACGAGTAGATGTGAACAGTGTATAGACGGGTTTAACTCATAAGCTCAATGGTATCACGTCGATAAAGTCCCTTGCCGTCTTCATCAATAAGGATAAGGGGTTTAGCCCCTCACCATAAGAGTTGAAAGGTGAGGTATAGGTTGGATAATCAGAAATTTTCCTGAAGCGTTACTTTTCTGTAAATGGTCAGCCCTATCTGCTAAAGTGAAGACTAAGCAGTGGTATAGATTTCAATTTGACTCTATTTAGAGATTTGCCTATAGAAGATTTGCCTATAGAGAACCTCTATGCTGCTGATTGTTTGAGAAATGGTTGTCTGAGAATGCGTCAGCTCAAGCGTCTAGGCATGGAATTCATTCTATGTATTCCATATATCGCAATCCTATTTGATTTCTGAACCGGCAGGGGCTTAAGTCCCTTGTTCTATTAGATGAATTGTCCTTTCACAAATGATTCAGGATTGCTATGTTAAGGATTGGGCTAGTGCTATTACTGACAACTGCTGCTCAAGCGTTCATCCAAAGCTCTGAAAATTAGGGTTAGATAACTGGCAAGGTTCACTGCAAAGGCGCAGGGCTTATTGAAGCTAGCTCTTGGCATCTCTGCGGTCACACCCTAACTGGCGCTGTTTATTTAACTTGTATCGGAAGAGTTGCAGATGAATGAAGCATTGTTATAGAGTCTACACATTCTTTTACACTCCTTCAAATTGGCTCTTCTGGATTAAAAGCGATAGACTTGACTCAATAGTGGCTTTTCACTGTTAGGACTGTATATTGCTGCTCGTTTAATAGATTGTTGAATTTTGCACACGCTTGTGTACGATTTATCTTCTTATTGATCTTCATATTTCTTTTTTCATCTTTAATAAGGACTAGATGCAGTTCGCATCTTGCTTTTTGTTGGTTCTGCTACAATCGCCGACTTGCTTCAATTAGCTTGTCAAGCCAATAACTTATTGAACCAATTTGTCTTATTTGGCCGAGGTTCCGGATTTTATCCAGTTCAAGATGTTTACCCTTGTACCCTTGTATATTTGACCCTGTTGACTTTTAGGTGCTGATAGAAACTAATGGCAGTGCTTACTCATTTTGACGACCAATTTAATGAGACAATTCGGCGTTTGGTGAACGACCAGAACCTCCTCCGCATCAAGAAGCTACTGGTCTATACTTGTCGAAACAGTTGGGAGAGTGATTTAGTTCGACTGAATCATTATGATCTGCGAGAGCTAGTGCGTGAATTGATTGCGATCGCCCCAACCCTAGACCAACTTAAACAGCGTCTCGATCTGGTTGTCAAAACGATTAATAAGCCAGCCGAGTACACGCTGATTGCCAATGCTGTCGTCAACCATTTAAAGAAACTCTATACAGATGCTCCTCAACTCTTTGAGTCAAATCTTGACCATGCAGCCTGTCTAGAAGTTGTTCAATCCTTTAAGCAAGATCAAGATTACTTGCGGATCAAAAAGGTGTTGTATTGTGCTTGCAGACATACCTGGGAAAATAATCTCAGTAAGCTGACTCAAGTTAACATCTTTAATCTGGTTCAGGAATTGTTTCAATTAGCCCCTCAGCAAGCAGATTTGGATGCTATATTGCAGCGAATTGTGAGTACGCTAAATCGACAAGACGAGTATCAGGCGATCGCAGAAAAAATTAGTCAGGCTTTTCATCATCTGTATCAAACCCCACACGACGAAGCACAAGAACAAACCCACATCATCAATCATGCTGTCGATCGCTTAGGTGCGAGTTACCCAGCAGTTGCTGCTCCTAATCAACCAACTTCTGCTCTTAAACCAACTCATTCGACAAACAATACCGCACTGACACCACCACCCCAACCAAATAATCAACCATCTTCCCACCCCATTCCTCAATATAACGATTTACGTTCCTTTACCCCGTTTGCTGCGCCAGTTACATCCGTAGATCCTGTCCTTGATGCAGAAGGATTGCCTGATTCTGGCCCACCTGCCAATGTCGTGAGGCGATCGCTTGACCCCTCTAAACTGTTTGACCTGCGGATAGAAATCATGAAATTTACCAATCCGTTGCGGGCCAAGATTTTGATGTTGACAACCCTCCATCCATCCACCCCAGTTCATGTTCAAGTTCACCAGATGTACCAGACGCTAAACCGATACCAATTAGATGAGCTATTGCAAGAGCTTTTTCAAAGCTATAAAGCACTCCCCGAACTAGCTGTTGATCTCAAGCAGGCGGCTCAACAACTACCTGAAACAGATCAGTACTTGCAATCTGCGGAAACTGTGGTGCGCGCGCTTCGCCCAATCTACGAAATGAGCATCGTTTTCCCAGGAGAATAATCCATGAATGCTGAGGAACTGTTGGTGCGCTATCGCAATGAAGAATTAAATTTTAGGGGTGAGAGTCTGGTTGCAGTAGATTTGAGCCGAGCCGACCTGATTGGCATTGACCTGTCTGGAGCAGATTTACACGGTGCTACGTTTTCATGGGCTTATTTGAATCGAGCTAAGCTGTCAAAATCTAATTTGATGGAGGCTAAGCTTCAGGGAGCCAATTTAAGTCAGGCTGAATTGATTGGAGCTAAACTGCGAGATGCAGATTTGCATGGTGCCGTCTTACAAGGAGCCGATTTACGCAGTGCTGATTTATCTCTGGCAAACCTGTTAGATGTCAATTTGATGGATGCCGATTTACGGAATACTAAATTGGGCGGAGCCAACTTCACGGGAGCTTGCCTGCGGGGGGCCAATCTGCGAGAAGAGAATCATAAGTACATTGCCAACTTGCGGGGCGCAAATCTGCAAAAAGCAGATTTGCGGGGGGCAAATTTAACCGGAGCCGATTTAGCCAGAGCCGATCTGAGGGGTGCCAACCTGACTGAAGCAACCTTACGCGGGGCTGATTTAAGCGAAGCCGATTTGAGCAATGCCATTCTCAAGGGGGCATTTTTGACCGAGTCCAACTTGTTTAATGCCAACTTGAAATGGGCTAATCTGGTCAATACCAAAATTGAACGGGCCAACTTGAATGAAGTGAATCTCATGGCTGCAAATCTGCAAGGGGCTTTGTTACCTGACTGTAAGCTAGTCAGGGTGGATTTGCGAGGAGCTAACCTGAACGGAACCAAACTGGTGCGAACAGATTTGAGAAGAGCAAATTTGCAGGGAGCTACCCTGCGGGAAGCAAACCTGACAGAATCATTTTTAGCCCTGGCAGACTTCAGCAACGCCGATCTGACAGATGCCATCTTGATTCGAGCAGAACATACGACTGCTAATTTCTATGGAGCCAGGATGAGTGGCACGACAATGGCTGATGGCAGCGTGCGAGAGTGAACTGCTCTAAGGCAGAACCCCATTGAGGAAGATATCGGCAATTCCCTCAGCCATTTCTTGCATTTCGTGGGGAGAAGCGTCTTCTGAAATTACGGTTGAACAGCTAAAGCCAGCCACCGTAAACATGCCTAAAAACACTTGTGCCACAATTCGGGGATTCATCGGGCGATAAATGCCCTGATCCATTGCCGTTTGAAAAAAGGCTTCTGCTACATCCGTCATTTTGGCAATCACTTCGGATTGGATGCGATCGCGCAGATCGGGATGAAACTGCGCCTCCATAAAGCACACTCGAAATAAATCCGCGTTGTGATGCAAGTTCAACATCCGTTTCCGCATGACCTGAGCGATCGCCTTGTAACTCCCCATCTCACTCAATTCGGTCAGCAAATCGGTCAAAATCTCGATCCATCCTTGAGTTGCCACCTCAATCAGAATGGCCTTTTTATTTTCAAAGTGGCGAAACAAGGTGCCTTCAGCGACTCCAGCCTCTTGCGCCAGATCGCGGGTCGTCGTTCCATCAAATCCTCGACGAGCGAATAAACGCTGGGCAGCTTGCAGGATGCGCGATCGCGTTTCTACCTCGGTTGGAGCGGAGCGACGAAATGTTTGCATAGGACTGGCAGATAAAAAATCAGTGAACAGTGAAAGCTGACATTGATAGTCTGTAGCGACATTCTCTTACACTCAATTTGTTAATTTGCAAAAGCTTTACAGAACATTACGAAGCAAACCATCCTTTGTGAAGAAAGATTGCAAATCACGTAAAGGAGCAAACTGCTGTGACAATTTGTTGAGAAATAAACGGCAGGATGGCTTCATTTTGGCTATGTTCTTTGCCTTCTGTAAAGACAACCAGCATGTAAGGTAACAGATCTGGAATTTCCACATAGGTAGCATCGTGGCGCACGCGGCTCATCAAACCAGCTTTCGACCACAGTTGAGCTGTTTGGGGAAGTCCGGCTCCTAAAAATCCTGTGACTTGATTCTCAGGATTCGCCGCCAGTTCAATGGGATCAAGGCTGCGCTTCAGCAAACTGATCATGGCACGCGATCGCTCTGCCGACACAGCCACCCCCCCCATCATGCTGTGGAGTAATCGAGCCACAGCATTGGTCGTCAACATATTGCGATTTTCCATGAACTCGCCCAAAAAGACTCGTTCTCGTCCGTAGGGGCCGTCGCACCAGGTTTTTTGGTTGACATTCACCGTGTCTAGCTCTGACCACTGAAGGGATTGTAAGTAGCGATTGACAATATTGCGCTGATATTTCCAGGATTCAAACGGGCCGTTGGTCAGTTCTGGTCCACTCGTCGTTCCCGTCAAAACGTCTACCACTAAACTGGTAGCATCGTTGCTGGAATCGACAATCATATCTCTGACGGCGCGATCGAGTTCCCCAGAGGGCAAAATCATCCCTTGTTGCAACCATTCATGAACGGCGACCAGATAGAACAACTTGACAACACTGGCGGGATAGATTAATTCCACGCCGCGATAAGCAAAGCCCCGCACTGGATGCTGCCAAAAATCCTGGGGAGTCAATGCTCCACCTGTATTGACAATCACAGGTGGATCATAAACGATCCAGGTCATGGCGATCTGGTTTTCTGCCAGATTCGGAAATTTCTTCCAGGTGGCAGTCAAAACGCGATCGCCCCAGAGTTCCAGAGCTTCGTCTCGATGGAAAAACGGCATAAAATTTGACTGATGCAACAGACTCGGTAGATTTTGTATTCGCAACTACAGTATTTGCAACTACAGTATTTGCAACTACATCACAGACAAACCATTCTCTTCCAGGGCAGCCATATAGCCCACAATCGCTTGGTTGATGTTTGACAGAGCTTCCTCTTTGGGTTTTCTCTGGCTATTACAACCCTTTAATCCAGGACGCTCCACAGTCCAGTAACTATGCTTATTCTTATCCAGAATTACCTGTCTCGTATAGTCTCGTATACTGGATCATAAATAGAAATCATACAGCAGTCATCTATTCTAAGCTGAAACGATCAGCCAGTACTGCCTCGGATTCAACAGCAATCTTCCAAGAATCAGGTGAGATACTTGATAGCGCGATCGTTTGGATCGCGATTTTGCCAATTATAGCCGTAGCCACGGCGGTTAGGACAAGGGCGTTTTTGTGGGGGCGCTTCGCGCCCCCACAAAAACGCCCTAAGAAAAGTGGCTACAGCTATATGATAAGGGAAGGAGGAGTATGGAAAAAGATTATGAAATCTTATCGCCCTGTCTTAACGCTAATTCAAAAAATCTTCATGAGCAGTTTCACATTGGCTGCTCTCAGTTTCAGTCAAATGTTGCCAGTTTTAGCGCAGGATGCCATTCTGCGGGCTAATGATCCCAATGCGCGGATTAACCTGCGGCAATCGCCTGATCCCAACTCGCAGCAACTCGGTTATGGATTAGTGGGCGATCGCGTCCAAATTCTCAACCAAACCTCTGGGACAGATGGCTATACCTGGTATCGCGTCCAGTTTCCTAATTCTGGCGCACTCGGTTGGATTCGCGGTGACTTTGTCCGGGTGGAAGGCGGCACCTCTGGTAATCCTTCTGCGGAAGCGTATTTGAGAGCCGCAGATCCCAACAGTCGGATCAATTTGCGGGATGCTCCCAGTTCCAGTGCGCGGCAAGTGGGCTATGGGTTAGTGGGCGATCGCGTCTTCATCCTGGAGCAAACGCCCGGATCGGATGGTTATTTCTGGTATCGCGTCCGCTTTCCTAACTCAGGTGCCACAGGTTGGATTCGCGGAGATTTTATTAGTCTGTAAGTGTGTTTCTGTTTTTTGCCAAGCGCTTTGGTAAAGACAGAAGACTGAAGGCATTGGAGTGTTACCATCAGCATTTCTAGAGCAAATTAAATTGGACTGCGATCGATTGCTCCTGCCTTGACTAATCAATCGCCTCTGCTGACTTCACTTATCTGCTTTTCCCTGATTTCATGGCGCAATTGCTTACGGTTCCTGAATTCCTTGATGCACCAGGTGTAGTCCTGGATGTGCGAAGTCCGGCTGAATATACTCAGGGACACATTCCAGGAGCCGTTAGTTTTCCGTTATTTACCGACGCAGAACGAATGCAGGTGGGCATTTGTTACAAACAGAAGGGGCGTTATGAGGCGGTTGAATTGGGCTTCGCGATCGCCGGACCTAAATTTGCCCAATTTATTGCTCAAGCGAAAGAGTTATCGAGCGATCGCCAGGTCCGACTTCACTGCTGGCGGGGGGGGATGCGGAGCGAAGCCGTTGCCTGGGTGCTGAATTTGGCGGGGTTTCAAGTCGGCTTGCTGGCAGGAGGTTATAAAGCTTTTCGACGTTGGGTTTTGTCTACTGTTCAGTTACCCCGTCCAATTCTCATGCTGGGTGGCATGACGGGAACTGGGAAAACTGCAATTCTGCAAGCCCTGGCACAACAGGGCGAACAAGTATTGGATCTAGAACATTGGGCCAGTCATCGCGGCAGTAGTTATGGAGGTCTAGGGCTGCCACCGCAACCGACAACAGAACATTTCGAGAATCTCATTGCACTCCAGTGGTTTCAATTGGATAGCAGCCGTCCTGTTTGGATCGAGGCTGAAAGCAAACGAATTGGCACCTGTCGCCTACCAGAACCGCTATTTCAGCAAATGGAGCAAGCTCCTGTGCTAGAGATCTCCCGAACTCGAGCAGAACGACTTGATTATCTGGTCGAGATTTATGGCACTGCCGATATCCCTCAACTGATTGAAGCCACAGAACGGATTCGGAAACGCTTGGGGGGCTTACGAACGCAGCAGGCGATCGCGCTGTTGCAAGCTTCACAGTTAGCGGCAGCGTTTGATCTGATTCTGGATTACTATGACAGAACGTATCACTATGATTTAGAGCGCCGTTCTGTCACAATTTGTCCTATTGATGTGAGTGGACTATCACCTTTAGAAAGTGCCCGGTTATTGATCCAGAAATCACAATATCTGCTTGCATCCCAAATTCAATCTGACAAACAACCACAGCAATAGGACTGACGCAATTCAACCGTAAAACTAAGCGAACCAAATGATTTTGCGGGCGCTGAGCGCTGGCAAAATCATCCAACTGCGTCAGTTCTGAGTCAGTAAGGCGCTGTTAGCACCAGTTGAACGCACCAGCGCTATATTGCGACGGCTGGAGGTACATTACGGCTAGTACCTAACGTACACTACCCAATTATCAAACGTGAGTTCGATCGTCCAATTTTGGGGATTTCTCGCAGCGCGAGAAATCCCCAAAAGCCCGTTCATCGAATTCACGTTAATCAAATCATCAGTCAAACTGGTTAAACATTACCTGGCTGCTTGCCCGATCATAGACTCCGGTGACAGGAATGCCAAATCGTCGTTGAAAGGTTCTTAACGCTGTTTCGGTTTGAACACCAAACACACCATCGATCGCCCCTGGATTAAATCCGAGATTGGCTAAATCACGCTGCAAATTAATTACCGCTTGGCCGCGATCGCCCCGTCTCAAAACAACGGCATGATCAGGTTGACCAGACTGATCAGCAGCACGCGCCAAATATCGAGTAATTTCTTCTTCAAAGCGCAAACCATTTGATAGTTCTACAGCAAATACAGGTTCAGGAATTGCGCCAGAAGGGATTTGTAAAACATACGTTAAGTTGCTTCTAGTATCAACAAACTCGAAGTAACGCATTTGTTGCGGATTGCTAGAAGTTACGAATGTTTCACCGTCAGTATGGCGATTAAAAACGAGTAAGTGGCGCACCTGTTGCCCTGAAGGATCAGCACAAAGATGAATTAAATTATTAGCTGTTTCGGCATAAACCAGCGTACCCCCTGTTCTTCGCATTCCACAACTGACATCCCCTTCAATTTCGCTGAGAGAACCAACCTCTAGAGCGATCGCCTGTTCAGGCAGAAGAGTTGAACCAATCAACATTGAACTGCTAACCGCCAATAGGGTAGCCAAGACTTTAGTCCATTTTAGGAAGTGACGAGAATCTGATTTGCCGGAGGCATCTGGGCAAGAATGAATGCGATAGATTGAAGACATCTGCAATTTCTCAACAGTAAATTTTGCAATGGAATCGGCTTCATGCTGTGGAATCAAGATTCCTCAATAACCATACCACTTCAAAAAGTGAACATTGTTTTGTGCAGCAATCTCATATGATTTGTCAGATTGAACTATGCCACCGTTGATGTCCATCTGCCGCAATCAGCGAGTCCCGCTGTCAGTCAAACCCAATGCGGGAGACGAGTGGTTCATCGAGAGGTGTTTAGCCTCAACACCTGGCTGGAATTTCTCTCACAGGCAGTTGATAGACATTTTCCACCCATTGCGGATGTCTATTTACCTACCCCAGATTAATTTTGGGATCTCCTGAAACTAGGAATTGAAGTTGGCGATCGCGTTTCAAGCGGCGATTAACTATTTGCTGGCACAACGTCTGGTGGATGCCTGCGAGGAAATTGATCAATTGTTGCGATCGCTCTGTTTCAACTAAAACAATCATTGAATTGGCTTTCAAAGCCCATATTTTCAGATAATCTATAGATACGCTATCTAAACTACTTTCAATCCCTATTGCCCAAAAGCAATGAGGCGACAGTCTCCAACTCCCAAAGAAAATTGGGATCTAAATCTTTAAAGTAAACCCCTGGATAAGTATATTTTGTATAAGCCCATGCTGTCTCATGACTTTCAGCCCCCATTCCTGAACGAATCGACTTCGGTTTCCCTCCATCCGACCTTGCGCGAGATGCAACTTTTTCATGTTGAAATGGAAGTCTCCCTTGCGGGTCGAACTCTAGAACAAACGTTTAATCAAAACCCACTTTTGCCTGGTGTGTTGCTGGTTAGGCAGGGTGCTTTTGTGGGAATGCTTTCCAGACGGCAATTCTTTGCAGAGATTAGTCGTCCCTTTGGTCGAGAATTAATCTTAAATCGTCCATTGGATGTTTTATGTCATTTAATTCAAACTCAACCTGTGATTTTCTCTGCCGATACTCTGGTATTCGAGGCAGTTCAACGGTGTTTACAACGAGAATTTGATTTACTTTATGAACCAGTTGTAGTGGAATTAACGCATAACGACTATCGCTTGCTCGATGTCCATGACTTATTAATTACTCAATCCCGTATTTATGAATTAGCTCTGCACATGATTCAAGACCAAAACGAAGATTTGAATCGAGCTAATGCTGAAATTACAGCCTTAAATGATCGCCTCAAATCTGAGAACTTACGAATGAGTGCAGAGTTGGCGATTGCTAAAAAACTACAAAAGTTAGTGCTCCCTCAAGACGCAGAACTTCATGCTGTTGAAGGCTTAGAAATATCAGGATTTATGGAGCCTGCGGATGAAATAGGGGGAGATTATTACGATGTTTTGGTTGGTGAATCGGGTGCAAAGATTGGCATTGGTGATGTCACTGGACACGGGTTAGCCAGCGGAGTGCTCATGCTGATGGTACAAACAGCAGTGAGAACCTTAATCGAATTAAACATAACAAATTCAGTTACTTTTTTTGACGTGTTAAATCGCACTATTTATAAAAATATTCAGCGGATGAAAGCTTGTAAGGATTTGACCCTAGCTCTGTTGGACTATCGTGATGGCACCATTTGTTTAAGTGGTCAACATGAAGAATTAATTGTTGTTCGCTCTCATGGCGAAATCGAACGAGTGGATACGGTTGATTTAGGCTTTCCCATTGGGCTAGATCAGGATATTGCCGAGTTTATTGCTCAACAGCAAATTCATTTGCAGTCCAACGATATTGTCGTTCTCTACACCGACGGGTTGACTGAAGCCAATAGCATTTATGGTCAACAGTATGGAATTGAACAACTGTGTGCCATTGTTCAACAAAATCGTCACCTTCCAACCGCAGCAATTAATCAAAAAGTGATTGACGATCTTCATCGTCACATTGGTACACAGCGTATACGCGACGATATTACCCTGGTTGTGATGAAGCAGAAGTAATACACAGGACTTACGCAGTTGAGGGATGTGTGGGGCGCTAAGCGCCCCACACATCCCTCAACTATCTCGGTTTTTCGCACGCAGTGCGTAAGTCCTGATACAAATGAATATAAGGCACATAAAATTACCTTCGCTAAACGATTTGACCCGCTTTGACCGTCAGAATTTGCGACGATCGCAACCAATCAGCATCAAATGCTCCCAGATGAGTGGTGGTGATCAGGGTTTGAAAACGATCTTGAATGGTTTCTAATAATTTGTTTTGACGATGTAAATCGAGTTCGGCAAGGACATCGTCTAACAATAATAAGGGTGGTTCTCGAATCACAGCCTCAATCAGTTTCAGCTCGGCGAGTTTGAGTGCTAGCACAAGCGTTCGTTGCTGCCCCTGAGAACCATATTGGCGAGCGGGAGTTTGATTAATCGTGAATTCAATCTCATCTCGATGAGGGCCAACTAGCGTTGTGCCCTGCATCTGTTCAGCGATCGTTTTTTGTTGAAATCGGTCAAGAAACGTCTGCTGAATCGTCACTGGATCATCTTGTTCCAGGGGAACATTGGGGACATAACGGATTTGTAATACTTCCTGGCGATCGCTAATTGCTGCGTGCCAGGACTGGGCAAAGGGAGAGAGGCGATCGAGTACTCTGGCCCGTCTACGAATCAGCCGGGTTCCAGTTGCAGCTAGTTGAGTATTCCAGATGGCTAGCTGTTGTGGATCAAATGCAGCGAGTGAGGATTGAGATCTGGTTGCTTGTAGCTTTGCATGTTGTTTCAATAGGGCATTCCGCTGCCGCAAAACGTGATGGTATTGCTGCCACAACGCATGATAGACAGGTTCAAGTTGGGTGAGCAAAGTGTCTACCCAGGCACGACGTTGACCTGGACCACCTCGTACTAATTCCAGGTCTAAGCAGGAGAATTGCACCGCATTGATTGTGCCCAGGAAATCGGCTTGCCGTCGCATCACTTCCCCGTTCAAAGCCACGGTACGACGGCCCGTATTCCGTAAAATAATCGCTAATTCGTGCGTACCAAGCTCGCGCTCCAAAATAGCAGTAATGTGACCAGAGGTTGTTCCATCTTGTATGAGTTCGCGATCGCGTGTGGTCCGGTGCGATCGCAAGGTCGTCAACAACTCCACCGCTTCCAGTAAATTGGATTTCCCCTGAGCATTATCGCCCACCAAAATAGTTTTCGGTGCCACAAAATCGACCTGCTGATTGCGATAGTTCCGAAATTGCTGAAGGTGGAGGGATCTCAAGTACATATCGATTTTTTAGCGTTCGCTTGCACCTATGGCGATCGCTCCAGTTGCATGAGTCAAAGTTTCTCAAATGAACATGACATCCTCATCATAGATCAATCTTGAATGATACATGAGAGAGTGCATCCCACTTTTGTAATCTGCTAAACCCGATTTTGCGAGTGGCGCGGGCTGCGCCCGCGCCACTCGCAAAATCGGGATGCACTCTTCATGAGATTGGGTTATGAGAGGTGGCGGACTGCGCCCGCTTACCTTTCATAACCCGTATAGGACTGCTATTGAAGATTGCCATCCAACTGTTGAAACTACTTTTTCTCTGCTTGCTTTTGTACTTGATGATGCAGTTGGAGTTATCATCAAGCACGCGAAATAATGTCTTAATCAATGTCTTGTTTTTTACCGAATCGTCGCAGGAAGAGTTTTTCCAACTCAACCCAAACAAACATCAGCGCACTGAAGCCAAAACAAACTGCGATTTCTAATGGACTAAGCAAATGAGTTCCAAAGAAATTGCGGAGCGGTTCTACGTAGATTAACATCAATTGCAAGATTGTTGTGAAAACCACGGAAGCTAATACATAGGGATTGGAAAATGGATTTAGTTCAATGGTCAATTGTGTGTTAGAACGAATGGCCATGGCGTGACCCATCTGAGCAATACACAGGGTTGTAAACACCATTGTTTTCCAGCGATCGACATCTCCACCCGTACTATTCGCATGATTGTATGCCCACACCATTAAGGTGATACTGATAATAGCTAAGACAATACCAATCCGAATAATATATAAGCCCAACCCGCGTGCGAAAATGCTTTCCCCAGGATGATTAGGAGCACGTTGCATGACGTTAGGTTCTGCTGGTTCTACAGCGAGAGCCAGAGCAGGTAAGCCATCTGTAACCAGATTCATCCAAAGAATCTGCAACGGCGACAGAGGTACTCCTCCTGTCGGAGCTAACAAGGGAGAAGCTGCTACCGTCAATACTTCACCGATATTAGAACCCAAAATGTATTTGATAAAGCGACGAATATTTGTATAAACAACCCGTCCTTCTTCAACAGCAGAAACGATCGTGGCAAAGTTATCATCCAATAACACCATATCACTTGCTTCTTTTGTTACATCTGTGCCCGCAATCCCCATTGCAATACCAATATCTGCTTGTTTCAAGGCAGGTGCATCATTCACACCGTCACCCGTCATGGACACGATACGGTTTTGTTTTTGCAACGCTTGCACAATTCGCAGTTTATGTTCTGGTGCGACACGAGCATAGATGTTAACTTCGTTAACTTCTCGTTCCAAATCAGTGGGAGTCATTTTCTCTAGCTCCCGTCCTACTAACACAGCATCCCCTGGTTCAGCAATACCTAAATCTTCTGCGATCGCCCGTGCGGTTAACTGATGATCTCCAGTAATCATAATTGGACGAATGCCAGCCGTGCGGCAGCGTGCCACCGCATCGCGGACTTCTGGACGGGGAGCATCCAACATGTCCACTAAGCCCATCCAGATTAAGTCTTGTTCAGCGGCATTATCGTCTGATTCATTAGATACAGCCTCTAGGGGTTTGTAAGCAAAGCCCAAAACTCTTAATCCTCGGCTAGCCCGTTGATCGTTGAGCTTTAAGATCCGTTGCCGCTGTTCGTCTGTCAAGGCTTCCGGATGACCCTGGATCTGAATCCAGCGACAACGCTCTAAAACGATTTCTGGAGAGCCTTTGGTAAACATCAGATACGGAGCTTTTTCCAGGTTCAAACCGTGACCTTCAGGGGGAATTTCACAAATCACACTCATGCGTTTGCGTTCAGAGGAAAAGGCATACTCCATTACCCGTGTCAGACGGTTGGTGAGATCGTGTCGATCGAGGCCTCCCTTAGCAGCGACGACGACCAGCGCTCCCTCTGTCGGGTCGCCTAAAATTGCCCAATCCCCATTTTCTTTCTGTAAGACTGAATCATTGCAAAGGATACAGGCTGCTAAGAGCGATCGCGTCTCTGGATACTGCTGCGGATTGATTGTTTGAACACCCAGAAAAAACTCACCTTCAGGAGCATAACCTTTCCCAGTGACTTGCAAAGAGTTTGAGGGGGAATGAACGGCTTGCACCACCATCTTGTTTTGAGTCAAGGTGCCAGTCTTATCTGAACAAATGGTTGTTACAGAACCCAGGGTTTCCACCGCAGGCAATTTGCGAATCAAGGCATTGCGTCGCACCATGCGCTGAGTTCCCAGAGCCAAGGTGACCGTGATGACCGCAGGCAATCCTTCTGGCACAACGGCGACCGCCATACTGAGAGAAACTTCTAACAGTTCTCGAAATGCACCCCAACCAGCAGCGATTAACCCGATTACGATCACAAGAGCAACAAGGGACAGCGCACCAGAGACTAACACTTGGCTTAACTGATCCATGCGCTGTTGCAGGGGAGTCGGTTCGGTTTCGACTGATTGAAGTAAAGTGGCAATCTTACCCAACTCTGTTTTCATGCCTGTGTTGGTTACCAGCACCGTGCCTCGACCGTGAACCACTTCAGTACCCTGAAACACGAGATTGACGCGATCGCCCAGAGGAGTATCTTCAGGTAACTGGGTATCGACCTGTTTATTGACTGCATGGGCTTCTCCTGTGAGCGCCGCCTCTCGCACTTGTAAGTTGGAGGCATCAATCACTCGTCCATCTGCCGCCACTTGCACACCAGCTTCCAGTAACATCAAATCGCCTGGAACGAGTTCCTTGGCAGAAACTTCGGCAATTTTGCCATCCCGCGATACCCGGACTCTGGGAGCCGCCAAATTTTTCAGCGCTGCCAACGCTTTTTCAGCGCGGCTTTCCTGCACATATCCCAATAAACCATTGAGAATGACGATCGCCAGAATTGCAATTGTGTCTTTGAAGGGGATATCACCTTCTGCTAACCGCCCTGCTCTTAAGTCTAAAAAGCTCATAATGCCGGAAATAATAGCGACGGCAATCAGCATAATGAGCATAATATTTTTGAATTGATCCAACAGGATCATCCAGGCAGTGCGTCCTCCCGTCTCCTCCAGTTCATTCAAACCGAATTGCTGTAGGCGTTCTTCGACTTGCGGCGTGGAAAGACCAGCTTCGCGATCGCTGTGTAGCAATTCTAAGGCCTTGGCTGGTGCGATAGAATGCCAAGGCTGGAGAGGTTGTGGGAAATCTATAGTCATGGATCAGATCAGGTAGAAGATAGATTGAGTGCATTACACAGTACACAGCCTGGACAACTCCATCTTGAGATGGAATGCCAGCCTACGCATTTAAATGATCATAGTCCCCTAATCCCAGAGACAACCACTTTTTCCTTGAGGCCAGTCGTCTGTCTAGAAAATTTTGATGAGTGACAACCCGGCAAAATTTCTGAGATTTCAATTTTTTATTAAAAAAATTTCCGTTAAATCAAGATTGACGGACTGTGAGGACAGCGGTAGGTTCGATCGCAGTAGATGGATGTTTAGGAACAATACTGACACACCTAATGTTAATTAATACTTATTTAGCATCCCTAAGGGCTAGGCTATGGCGAAATCTATGTTTGGAAATTTGCATTCAATAAACTTATTACAAAAAAATAAAAATTGTATTTTCTGATACAGTATTTCAGTCAATATAGAGCTAAGAGAACAAAACTCCAGTGGAGAAAAAAATGTCGAATGGATTGTTGTCAGATGCCAATCAGCGGCTAGAGAAAGCGTTACAACATGTGACGATCGCCGATGATGTGGTGGAAAGATTACGCTACCCCAAAGCCAGCCTCTGTGTCTCCATTCCGGTTCGGATGGATGATGGTTCACTGCGCGTCTTTCAGGGCTATCGGGTACGGTATGACGATAGCCGTGGCCCCACCAAGGGTGGCACTCGCTATCACCCTAATGTGACTTTGGACGAGGTGCAATCTCTTGCGTTTTGGATGACTTTTAAGTGTGCCGTGATGAATTTACCCTTTGGGGGCGCTAAGGGGGGGATTGCTCTGAATCCCAAAGAACTATCAAAATTTGAACTGGAACGGTTGACACGGGGCTATGTTGATGCGATCGCTGATTTTATTGGCCCAGACATCGATATCCCCGCCCCCGATGTTTATACCAATCCCATGATTATGGGCTGGATGATGGATCAGTATAGCGTCATCCGGCGGCAATTCTCGCCTGCGGTGGTGACAGGTAAACCTGTTGGTATGGGGGGCAGTTTGGGACGGGAGACTGCCACGGCAATGGGAGCCTTTTTTGCCATTCGCACGCTGATGCCCAAATTTGACAAAGCTCCATCCAATACCACCGTCGCTATTCAGGGATTTGGCAATGCTGGGGCAACTTTGGCAGAATTACTGTCTAAAGCTGACTACAAAGTAGTCGCAGTCAGTGATTCGCAGGGCGGCGTTTATTCCAGGTTGGGGTTAGACATTCCCAGCATTCGCCGATTCAAAGACTCTACGCGCAGGGTGAAGGCGGTGTATTGCGAAGGAACAGTCTGTAATATTGTCGAACACGAAGTGATTACTAATGCCCAGTTACTTGAACTGGATGTGGATATCCTCGTGCCCGCCGCTCTGGAAAATCAGATCACCGCAGCAAATGCGCCCAATATTAAAGCTAAACACATTTTTGAAGTGGCAAATGGGCCAATTACTTCCGCTGCCGATCCCATCCTGGAAGCCAACGGCATTCATGTCTTTCCCGATATTTTGGTGAATGCGGGCGGAGTCACCGTCAGCTATTTTGAATGGGTGCAAAACCGCAGCGGTTTCTACTGGTCACTAGAGGAGATCAACCAGCGGCTAGAAACCATCATGACGGCTGAAACCGAAAAGATTTGGGCGATCGCTCAGAATCTAGCCATTTCACCTCGCACTGCTGCCTATGTCCATGCCCTCAATCGATTAAGTGATGCTCTGGAAGCCAAAGGCACCAGAGATTACTACGTGAATTAAATTCCGGGTCTCGCCTTCAAACGGGTGCATTTAGGGGTCTGTCAATTTTTATTTGACAGGTAACTCGTCAAATAATACTGATTTCTCTAGTTGCGAAGCTCCAGCTTCGCAATTAAGCTCAGGAAGCTCCAGCTTCCTGGTCTGTTCGGGGAAGCTGGAGCTTCCGGGACGACGTGACGAAGTTGGAACTTCGTCACGAGAAAAACACATCTATTTCTACGCAAATCAGAAGCCTTGGCTGAAGCAGTACAGCGAGGATTGCGTGAACCATTGATGGCATGACCAACATCCCTAATGATGTTCGAGAGCGAATTCGACAACGTGCAGGCGATCGCTGTCAATTGGGTTCGAGCGGGTTGGCATCCACCTACAACCGATTAGCCTACTTTAATTCGCAATATCCAAACTTGTGCCATTTCATCTTGCTTGATGTCAGGATAAACTTCGGACAATAGACTTTATCAGAAATTGTTTTGTGGCGCGGCTGCGCCGCGCCACAAAACAATTTCAAACCTCAGAAACTTTATTTCCGATTAAGTTTAATGTACTACACTATAACGGAATCAGGTTGCAAAATCACTCGCCCTCAATCAACTTAGAGAAACCAGATGACCCCTGAAGAATTGACCCAACTCACCGCAGCCCATCAGATGATCCTGTCTCACCAAGATCGCGAGATGGCAGAAATGCGGCAAATTCTCAATGCAACCATCACAGCCCAAGCTGCGGCATCTGTCCGGTATGATCAAGAGTTTACCAGAATTCAGCAAACCTTGGATCGATCGGCGACACAACAAGAATTGAATCAGCAAGAAATCGCCAGTCTTAATGCCAGCATCCAAGAGCTACGCAACCTTGTAGCCGACTATATTCAAAGTCGAATTCAGATCGAGGAAAGGTAAACATGATGCTATCGGCAGCGGGCAGGCGATCGCTGTCAGTACTGTTTGAGTCAACAGGAATATGTCATGGGTCGATTGCAAATTGACCACATTCAACCTGTTGCTAAAGGTGGTGTTGATACAGAAGATAATCTATGCCTTGCCTGTGAGTTGTGCAATCAGTACAAGTGGACTCAGACAGAAGAATTGAGGTCATCCATTTAGCGACATCACTGGTAAATTGCCATTCATTCATGTTGCTTGATGTCAGGAAAAACTTCGGACAATGTACTACACTATAGCGGAATCAGGTTGCAAAATCACTCGCCCTCAATCAACTTAGAGAAACCAGATGACCCCTGAAGAACTGACCCAACTCACCGCAGCCCATCAGATGCTCCTGTCTCACCACGATCGCGAGATGGCAGAAATGCGGCAAATCCTCAATGCAACCATCACAGCCCAGGCTGCGGCATCTGCCCGGTATGATCAAGAGTTTACCAGAATTCAGCAAACCTTAGATCGATCGGCGACACAGCAAGAACTGAATCAGCAAGAATTTAGCCAAGTTTGGGAAGCTTTGAACAGAACGACGGCACAGCAAGAACTGAATCAGCAAGAAATCGCCAATCTCAATGCCAGCATCCAGGAGCTACGCAACCTTGTAGCCGACTACATTCAAAGCCGAATTCAGATCGAGGAAAGGTAAATATGATGCTAGAAGAATTCAGCCAGAGGGTGGCGTACCCTACAGTAATACAATGAACCAATTGCGTCGATAAATTCTTGTGATCATTAGACGCGATCCCACTACGCTCTGATTATTGATTGCTTTCTTTGGAATTAGAAACAATAGAGTTAACAGAAGAAGGCACTGTTGAAGTCAATTTATGCTGATGTTGATGAAACTGTTCCTGCAACATGAAGAATCGTTCAACTGCATCGCGCTCATCAGCAGAATGATATAGTAAAATGCTCGATCATGATTGCCCAGTCTCTACATCAAATTTTTGTCGTAACCATTGCAAAAAATCCTGAAACTCCTTCTCTTGCTGACTCAATGGAATATCCAACTCGCGACGAGCGAAATAATATCCATCAAGAAAAGCTTGCAGACTAAAAATAGAGTGACGACCGAGATAAAGAGCAGGTCGCTTTCTAATTTTTTGTAGTAAGTCATAAAAATTACTCATACCTCAATTGGCTGCTCCTAAAATGACATTTCTGTGATCTCAAACGCCTTTCCTTCGTCCAAAATTGGCGACTAAAGGTTTTCTAACCATTCAGACCATAGATTACGCCATCGCTGCCTAGTAGTCTGTCAATTTTGATTTGCGGGGTATCCCGCAAATCAAAATTAAATTAAAGGAAGTTTTGAGGGGTCTGCGACCCCTCAAAACTTCCTTGACAGAACACTAGTAGTCTACCAAATTAACTTTGCCTGGTATGTGTGGCGCGCTTCGTGCGCCACACATACCAGGCAACCAGGCAAAGTTCGCTTGGCGAACTACTAGCTTGAATTATAGTATACTATAGTATACTGAAATGTAAGCAGCGATAACGGATTCTCATCCTGTTACGAACGGCCAGGTTGAAAGATATAGGCAAGTTTGCCAACATCTAACCATCATTTTAGTAGCTATGACCATTGAAGTTACCCTCAAATTATCGGAAAATCTGATTGAGCAAGCACAACAACTTGGTGCGATAACTCAACGTGATTTGGGAGCCGTGTTGACAGATGTTTTAGAAATGCTCTGGTTAACGATAGAAGGAGCATCCGAACTTGACCCAACACCGACCATTGATGAATTATCAGACGATGATGTGTTAATGCTGGCAGATTCTAAGATGGATGAGATACAGAATCAACGCCTGGGCGACCTTCAGGCAAAGGGCAAGACAGAGGGTTTAACCCGTGCAGAACGCTATGAACTTTTGGCATTACTTCAGATCTACCAGGTAGGACAGCTTCGCAAATCAGAAGCTTTGGCTGAAGCGGTACAGCGAGGATTGCGTGAACCATTGATGGCATGACCAACATCCCTAATGAAGTTCGAGAGCGAATTCGGCAACATGCAAGGGATCGCTGTCAGTACTGTTTGAGTCAACAGGAATATGTCATGGGTCGATTGCAAATTGACCACATTCAACCTGTTGCTAAAGGTGGTGTTGATACAGAAGATAATCTATGCCTTGCCTGTGAGTTGTGCAATCAGTACAAGTGGACTCAGACAGAAGCCCATGACCCCGTTACGGGTAAAATCTTACCCCTGTTTAATCCTCGTCAACAGAGGTGGGCAGAGCATTTTTCCTGGAGCGCGAATGGCACGGAGATTGTTGGACGAACTGCTTGTGGTCGAGCAACCGTTGAAGCTCTCAGACTAAACAATGCTTTAGCAGTGCTTGTCCGGCGCAATTGGGTTCGAGCGGGTTGGCATCCACCTACAACCGATTAGCCTACTTGAATCAGCAACACCCAAAACATGCGTTGACTCACAACCCATTGCCAATCAAAATAAACGGGGCCCAGTAATAGGGTTGGTGCAACCTGTCGCTCAATGCAGGCGAGACGCTGCCGCCAGTATTGCCTCGAATCAAGGCTATCTGAGCCTGACGCAATGCCTCTGCTTCGGTCATTCCCTGACTCAAGCCTGAGTAGAAAGCGTTCATTAACACCTGTGTGCCGCCATCGCTGACAAACCAGAGCGAGGCGATCGCCGCTCTCACCCGCGCTTGCTGAATCTGAAAGCCAAACCCCAAGATTTCGCTGCCGTTGCCCTCAAATTGTCCGGCTGTGCGACAGGCACTCAACACCAGCAACCGAACATCTGGTAACGACCAGTCGGCGATATCTCGTAAGGTGACGCGATCGCCATTACCAAATAAAATAAACGATGCTTCGGGGACACCAGAAACCAGTTCGGCATGAGTAGCAAAATGGACGATCGGGTATTGATTCATCTGCGGTTCCATTGCCGCTCGACTGAATGCTTGATTGAATAACGGAGTCGTATTGGGCATGTCTCTGGCGATATTTTCTACCTCGATTCCAGCGTAGGGCAATCCAGCAAAGTTGTAGGTTTGATTGCCGATGGCAAACTGATACGACCCTTCGCTGAATGCCCCCGCCAGAACCCGCTGCTGGCCGAGACGGGGACTGCTGAAATCGGTGAGGGAAGCCGCCGTGATGTAGTTGACTCGATAGCGTTCAATCAACCATTGGTTACCATCGTGCAACGCTGCTAGAGGAGCATAGCGCAATTGTCCATCGCTGGCATAGAGAATCGTTTCTGCCCCGATCTGAGCCAGATCGGCTTCCAGGGGACGAATCAACCAATCATACAGTTTTTGAGCCAGAGGTAGAACCCGACGATTGGCAGTCAATTGCCGCATATAAGCATCGAATTGCTGAATGGTTTGTTCCAATTCAGTGCGCGATACTGCTACGGTGCGGCGAATGGGTGGCGTGTTGGGAGCGATCAAAACCAGTTCAAGGCGATCGTCCAGAATCAACGGGTAGAGTAACACTGCCGGATGGTCTAACTGTCGCAGACGGTTTTGTAGACTGGTCAGCAAATCGGCTGGTATGCGTTGCGCTTGGGCATCGCGTTGGATGGTGGCAACTCGTGTGGTCACGTCTGCTCCCTGACGAAACTGCTCAAAGTCTTGATTTTGTGCGATCGCCTCCTCAAACAACGCCAGAATCTCCGCCTCCGCTGGCCAAACATAGACTCCCTGACTCGTCTGCTCATTCCCCTCGACATTCTGCAAGTAATCTTCGATCTCTTGCAGCTTTAACAAATCCAGAATCTGCTGTGCCTCCAACACTCGATTTTGTTGCAGCAATAAATCGGCTAATCGTCGATAGTCCTCTGCAACCGATTCCGTGTAAGACAGTTGCACTTCCTGCGGCAGTTCTCGAATCTCACCCCGAATCGACTCGCGCACATTGACTGATTGTTTGAGAAACACGATCGCCAACTCTGGTTGCTGCTGTTCTTCCAATAGTTTCCCAAGATTTGCCAACAGCAACCCTTGACCAGAGCGATCGCCCACAGTTTGCAAGATGGGTAGCGCTTGTTGATAATAGTCGATCGCTTGCTGATACTGACTCAAAGACGCATAGGCAACACCCAAATTCGATAGTGCTTTTGCTACACCGTTACGATCTCCCGTAGTTTGGAAGATTAGTAGGGCTTGTTGATAATAGTCGATCGCCTGCTGATACTGACTCAAAGACGTATGAACATTGCCCAAATTCATGAGTACCACTGCTTCACCGTTGCGATTGCCCGTGGTTTGAAAGATGGGTAGGGCTTGCTGATGATAGTCGATCGCCTGCTGATACTGACTTAAAGACCCATAGGCAACACCTAAATTTGTGAGTGCCCCGGCTTCACTGTTACGATTACCTGTGGTTTGAAAGATGGACAGCGCTCGTTGATAATAATCGATCGCTTGCTGATACTGACTTAAAGACCCATAGGCAACACCTAAATTTGTGAGTGCCCTGGCTTCACTGTCACGATCACCTGTGGTTTGAAAGATGGACAGCGCTCGTTGATAATAGTCGATCGCCTGCTGATACTGACTCAAAGACCCATAGGCATTGCCCAAATTCATCAGTGTTACTGCTTCACTGTTGCGATCGCCTGTTGCTTGGAAGATAAGCAGTACTTGTTGATAATAATCGATCGCTTCCTGATACTGACTCAATGACTGATAGGCATTGCCCAAATTCGCCAGTGCCATTGCTTCACTGTTGCGATCGCCCGTCGTTTGAAAGATCAGTAATGCTTGTTGATAATAGTCGATCGCTTCCTGATACTGACTTAAAGATTTATAAGCAGTGCCCAAATTCGCCAGTGCCATTGCTTCACTGTTGCGATCGCCCGTCGTTTGAAAGATCGGTAATGCTTGTTGATAATAATCGATCTCTTGCTGATACTGACTCAAAGAACCATAAGCAGCGCCCAAATTCATCAGTGCCGTTGCTTCACTGTTGCGATCGCCTGTGGTTTGAAAAATTGGTAATGCTTGTTGAAAATAGTCGATCGCTTCCTGATACTGACTCAAAGAACTGTAAGCAGCGCCCAAATTCATCAGTGTCGTTGCTTCACTGTTGCGATCGCCCGTGGTTTGAAAGATCGGTAATGCTTGTTGATAATAATCGATCTCTTGCTGATACTGACTCAAAGAACCATAAGCAGCGCCCAAATTCATCAGTGTCGTTGCTTCTCGGTTGCGATCGCCCGTGGTTTGAAAGATTGGTAATGCTTGTTGAAAATAGTCGATCGCTTCCTTATACTGACTTAAAGAATGATAGGCATTGCCCAAATTCGCCAGTGCCATTGCTTCACCGTTGCGATCGCCCGTGGTTTGAAAGATCGGCAGTGCTTGTTGATAATAGCCGATCGCCTGCTGATACTGACTCAAAGACCAATATGCAACGCCCAAATTCATTAGTGTTGCTGCTACATTGTTGCGATCGCCAGTGGTTTGGAAGATTGGTAGGGCTTGTTGATAGTAGTCGATCGCTTGTTCATACTGACTTAAAGACCCATAGGCAGCACCCAAACCCATGAGTGCTTTAGCTTCACCGTTGCGATCGCCCGTGGTTTGAAAGATCGGTAATGCTTGTTGATAGTAGTCGATCGCTTGTTCATACTGACTTAAAGACAAATAGGCAACGCCCAAATTCATGAGTGTTAATGCTTCACTGTTGCGATTGCCCGTGGTTTGAAAGATCGGTAATGCTTGTTGATAATAGTCGATTTCCTGCTGATACTGACTTAAAGAACCATAGGCAGCACCCAAATTCATGAGTGCTAATGCTTCACTGTTGCGATCGCCCGTGGTTTGAAAGATCGGTAATGCTTGTTGATAATAGTCGATCGCCTGCTGATACTGACTTAAAGAACCATAGGCAACGCCCAAATTCATGAGTGTTGATGCTTCACGGTTGCGATTGCCCGTGGTTTGAAAGATCGGCAACGCTTGTTGATAGTAGTCGATCGCCTGCTGATACTGACTTAAAGACAAATAGGCAACGCCCAAATTCATTAGTGTTAATGCTTCACGGTTGCGATCGCCCGTAGTTTGGAAGATTGGTAGGGCTTGTTGATGATAGTCGATTTCCTGCTGATACTGACTTAAAGAACCATAGGCAGCACCCAAATTCATGAGTGCTAATGCTTCATTATTGCGATCGCCAACTTCCCGATAAATCAATAGAGCTTGCTCAAATGATTGTGCTGCCTCGCGAAATTGACTGACTTGAAATTGTTGAATCCCTTGTTGTAAGAGGCGATCGGCTTCTGCTTGTTGATTTTCTGTTGTTTGAGCAAACGCAATTTGAAACGGAGTAGGAAATAGAAAAATACCAGAGAACAGAGATAAGTTCAATGGCAGCAGAAACAGCATTACCTTGTGTCTTGGAATGCGAAGTAATGAATTGGGGAGCGATCGCATTGGTTATTCTCCAGTGAAAAGGTGAGATGCTTTATTAGAATCTATCAGTCATCTTTTCTCAAATTACGCAAGATTTTCTTAAATTACACAGGACAAAAGAATGAGGAGCGATCGCCCATCTTTGCAGGGAAGCTGGAGCTTCCACAGCAGCGCTACCAAGCTGGAGCTTGGTAGCGAGGAGGAGCGAGGTTTTGACCTTTTGCTTTGGATTGAGGGGCGATCGCCTATCTTTGCAGGGAAGCTGGAAGCTCC